>LXNI01001707.1_pt1 | contig 17683 bp, 20 predicted proteins | sample 809091 | NCBI WGS metagenome assembly LXNI01 (sample SAMN04870527, study PRJNA318959) | sponge metagenome | biome: 01000161; feature: marine sponge reef; material: water | host: Sarcotragus foetidus | place: Greece: Milos, Mediterranean Sea | collected 2013-05-29 | depth 5-7 m | reverse complement strand
CCCAGGTCGCCGCCCACCATCCGGTTCCGCAGTCGGGCGGGCTCAGGCTGCACGTGGCCGTCAGACCGGTGGACGCAGGACGGATCGCGGGCCTCAGCGATGGCACGCGGTCGGTCTCGGTGTTCCTGGTCAACAACCGGCCTTCCGCAGCCGGAGGCCCCGACGATACTGAGAGCGCAGGCAATGTCGAGCAGGCCTACGTCTTCCAGGCCGAACTAGAGGTTGCGGGCTCAGAGCCGTTCGTGGTGCGTCGTGGACGACGAAGCCGTCTTCATCACATCGGCCAACCTCACCGCCGCCGCTCTGGACCGCAACATCGAACTCGGCCTCTTGACACGCGACCGCGCCTTGGCTGCCAGCATCACGACCCACTTCCAAGGCCTGATCGACAGCGACCTGCTGAAGCCATTGCCTGCAGCCTAAGGAACAACAGCACGCCCGAGCCCGCGATCGGAGCATCGCCGGACTCGAACGGCGCGCTTGCCCGAACTCGGATCCCGTAGCCTCTTGCCGGACCTATTTCAGGAGGCACCACGATGACCACAGCAGCGACCGGGACGAGTGCGGCTGTTCAGATCGCTGAGACCGGCGGGCCCGAGGTGATGCAGTTGGTGCAGCGGCCCGACCCGGCGCCCGGCGACGGCCAGATCAAGGTGGCGGTGGCCGCGGCCGGGGTGAACTTCATCGACACGTACCACCGCTCCGGCCTCTACGACATGCCGTTGCCGCTGGTGCTGGGCCAGGAGGGGTCCGGGACCGTGATGGAGGTCGGCTCCGGGGTGGACGGCTTCGCCCCCGGCGACCGGGTGGCCTGGGCCGGATCGATCGGCTCCTACGCCGAGCGGACCGCCGTGAACGCCGCAGTGGCCTACAAGGTGCCCGACGGCGTCGATCTCGACGTGGCCGCCGCCATCGGGGTGCAGGGCCTCACCGCCCACTACCTGATCAGCGACTGCCCCCGGATCGGTCCCGGCGACCGGTGCCTGGTCCACGCCGGCGCCGGTGGCACGGGGCGCCTGATCGTGCAGATGGCCAAGCTGCGGGGAGCTGAGGTGGTGGCCACCGTCGGATCGGACGCCAAGGCGGAGCTGGCCCGGGCCGCGGGCGCCGACCACGTCGTCAACTACACCACCACCGACCTCGTGGCCGGGGTGGAGGCCGCGGTCGGTCCCGAGGCCATCGATGTGGTCTACGACGGGGTGGGCGCCGCGGTGTACGACGCCAGCCTGCAGTTGCTGCGGCTGCGGGGTGCGATGGTGACCTTCGGCAACGCCTCGGGCGCGGTGGAACCGAAGGCGCCGCTGCATCTCATGGGCAAGTCGCTGTGGCTGACCCGGCCCAAGCTGTGGGACTTCATCGCCACCCGCGAGGCACTCGACGCCCGGACCGCCGAAGTGTTCGGCTGTATCGCGGCGGGCGAACTCGACGTGCGGATCGCGGCGAGGTTGCCGCTGGCCGAAGCGCCCGAGGCCCACCGGCTCCTGCAGGGCAGGGGCTTGGCCGGGAAGATCCTGCTCATCCCGTGAACAGCCGGCGCAATCCCGGCAGCGCCCGAATGACCGGCAGCGCCCGATGACCGGCAGCGCCCGATGACCGGCAGCGCGGGGCTCAGCGACGACGAGATCCGGACTGAGGCCGGGCTGCTGGACACCGCCGAGCGCGAGCGGAGGCAGGTCCGCCAGACGACCGGCGTCCACCCGCGCATGACCATCGACGAGGCCTACCGGGTGCAGGCCGCCTGGCTGGACATCCGGCTTGGGCGGGGCGAGCGGGTGGTCGGCCACAAGATCGGGCTCACCAGCCGGGCCATGCAGCAGGCCATGAACATCGACACACCCGACTCGGGCTTCCTGACCGACGCCATGGTGTACGCCCCCGGAGAGCCCATCGCGGCCGCCGACTTCTGCGACCTTCGCCTGGAAGTCGAACTGGCCTTCGTCCTGGCCGACGACCTGTCCGGCATCGGCCTCAGCGTCGATGATGTGCTCGACGCCACCGACCACGTCACCGCGGCGGTCGAGCTGATCGCCTCCCGCACTCCCCGCACCGATCCCGCCACCGGCCGCACACGCACCGTGGTGGACACCGTCGCCGACAACGCGGCCGACGCGGGGATCGTCACCGGCGGCCTTCCGGTCGGTCCCCGCGATCTGGACCTGCGCTGGGTGGGCGCCCTCGCCTACCGCAACGGCATCGTGGAGGAGACCGGGCTGGCCGCGGGTGTGCTCGACCATCCCGCAAACGGCATCGTGTGGCTGGCCCGCCGCTACGCCGAGCGGGGCCGGTCGCTCCGGGCCGGGCAGGTGATCCTGTCAGGCTCGTTCACCCGTCCGATGGCGGTGGCGCCCGGCGACGACTTCCACTTCGACTTCGGCTCGCTCGGCTCCTTCAGCGTCCCGATCGCCTGACCCCTGCCGGCCGCCGGCGAAGGGCCCGGCGCCGCCTGCTAGCGGCGCTCGAACACGCTGGAGAGGCCGCCGATGACCGAGCCCTCGCCCTGGGATCCGCCCGGCTTCAGGTTGGCGATCACCCGGTCGGCGAGCCGGTTGAACGGCATCGACTGGAGCCACACCCGGCCCACGCCGGTCAGGGTGGCCAGGAACAGGCCCTCGCCGCCGAACACCATCGACTTGAGGTTGCCGGCCCGCTCGATGGAGTACTGGATCTGGGGCTGGAAGGCCACGATGCAGCCAGTGTCCACCCGCATGGTCTCGCCCTGGAGCTGCTTCTCGATGATGGTTCCGCCGGCGTGCATGAAGGCCAGGCCGTCGCCGGAGATGGACTGCAGGATGAAGCCCTCCCCCCCGAAGAGGCCGGTGCCGAACTTGCGGTTGAAGACGATGTCGAGCTTGGTCCCTGACGCCGCGCACAAGAACGCGTCCTTCTGGGCCACGAGCTGCCCGCCGGCTGCGGCCAGATTGATGGGCAGGATCTTGCCGGGATAGGGAGCGGCCATGGCCACCCGCTGCTTGCCCTGAGGGGCGGAATTCTTGAAGTGGGTCAGGAACAGGCCCTCGCCGGTGAGCCCCCGCTTGGCCGCCGACTTGAGCTTGCCCCAGCCGCCCTGGTCGGGATCGGAACCGTCGCCCATCTTGGCCTCGAAAGTGATGCCCTGCTCCATGTACATCATGGCGCCGGCCTCGGCGATGACGACCTCTTCGGGATCCAGCTCGATCTCCACGAACTGGAGATCATCGCCGTGGATCTGGTAGTCGATCTCGTGGCTTCGCATGGCTGCCTCCTAGGCGTCTGAGCCCGTTGCGGCGAGGCTAACGGGCAGAGGGTAAGAGTCAGTCGATCCCAGGGGTGCGTTTCGTCACTCTCATTCACCAGGACCATCCGTGGGCGGCGACCAGACTGGCGGCTGACACCAGGACCGCCATCTCGGCAACCTGCTCGATCGCTCCGAGCACGTCGCCGGTGGTTCCTCCGAAGGCCCGCCAAGCGACCAGGCCGACCAGAGCTGAGCCGACGGCCGCGGCTGCGAGCGACACTGCGCCCGGGAGTCCAAGACCGGCCGCGGCGGCCGCAGAGACCATGATCGCGACCGCGGTCCAGGCCCGGGACAGGTGGGCCGTGTAGCTGTGACCGAGCCCGCGGTCGCCGGCTGCGGGCGCCAGAGCCATGGTCGCCACCGCCGTTGTGCGGCCCAGCATGTGCGCCAGCACCAGGGCGAGCAGTCCATCCCGGGGAGCCAACCCGGACACAGCGAACACCCTCACGAGCGTGGACAGCACCAGCGCCAGCACTCCGAAGGCTCCGACCCGCGAGTCCTTCATGATCTCGAGACGCCGTGACCGGGTCGACCCGCCCAGGGCGTCGGCGGTGTCGGCCAGACCGTCCTCGTGGAGGCCGCCGGTGGCGATGGCGCCGGTTGCGATGGCCAGCACGGCGGCTATCGACGCTCCCAGCGGGCCGTGAAGAGCCCAGTAGACAGCACCCGACAGCGCTCCCACCACCGCGCCGACCGCCGGGAACCAACCGACGCTGCGGCCCAGTTCACGGTCATCGCGTGGATGGGCGCCGCCGGGCAGGCGGGTGAGGAAGGCCCATGCCCGCCGCAGGCTCATGGAGCCTCCCGCCGCGGCGTCCGGATCACCGCGACAGTCCCCACTCCTCGAAGGTGGCTACTTCCCTGACCGCGGCTGCGGCCATGCGGATGATCGGCACCGCCACCAGCGCGCCGGACCCCTCCCCCAGCCGCAGGTCGAGTCCCACCAGCGGGTCCAACCCCAGAATCTCCAGCAGCCGGTCATGGCCGGGCTCGGCCGAGCGGTGCCCGGCCACGCAGTGGTCGAGGCTCCCGGGTCGGGCCACAGCCAGCGGCACGACCGCGGCGGTGGCGATGAAACCGTCGAGCACCACTGGGAGTCGGCGCCGTCGCGCCGCCGCCACTGCTCCGGCCATGGCGGCCAGCTCCCGGCCGCCGAGACGTCGGAGCGCCTCGAGCGCCTCGAGCGGCCCCACCCGGTCGAGCGCGGCCTGAACGACGTCGCATTTGTGGGCCAGCGCGGCACCGACCACGCCAGTGCCCGGACCGACCCAGTCGGCGGCATCGCCTCCACAAGCGGCGGCTGCCACCGCGGCCGCGGCGGTGGTGTTGCCGATTCCGATCTCACCGACCACAAGTAGGTCGGCATCAACCGACTCCACCGCGGCTTCGCCCGCAGCCACTGCCGTGTCGAACTCCTCGACGCTCATGGCGTCGGTGACCCGGATGTTGCCGGTGGGCCGCCCCACCCCCACATCGAACAGCTCCAAGGTGGCCCCGACCTCGCGGGCGAGCACCGTTATGGTGGCCACCCCGCCGCGGATGGCCTCGACCATGGCCGCGGTCACGTCAGCCGGGTAGGCGCTCACTCCCTCGACGGCGACGCCGTGGTCGGCGGCAAACACGGCCACATGAGGACGCTCCACCCGCGGAGTCGTCGTGCCCTGCCATCCCGCCAGCCACGCGGCCACCGCATCGAGACGGGCGAACGCCCCGGCCGGACGCAGCACGGTCGCGGCCCTGGCCGCAACCCGGTCGCGGGCGGAGCAGTCCGGGTCGGGAAGGTCGGCAAGCAGTTCGCCAAGAACGCCGCCCTCCGCGATCACACCAGCGTCCGCACGCGAATTGGCAGCGGCAAACGCCCGAAGAGGACCTGAATGCTGCCAATTCCGGCAGGAGAGAACCACGCTCTCACTCGCACCGCCTGGCCTTACAGCCCGTCGGCCAGACCGACTAGGGGCAGCAGCCGGCCCGCCACCACAAGGTAGGCGTCGTCCGCGGCCCGGACCACCGTCTGGTTGACCAGGCCCAGCAGGTCCCGGAAGTCGCGGCCCAGGGGGGTGGGCGGCACCACGCCCGAGCCGACCTCGTTGGTGACGACCAGCGCCTTGCCGGGACGGGCCGCCAGCTCGTGAGCCAGGCCCGCGGCCTCCTCCACCAGCTCGTCGCCAGCCGGAGGGGGGTCCTCCAGCATCCGGTTTGTGACCCACAGCCCGAGACAGTCGATCACGAGCGTCGCGTCCGGGTCCACCGCGTCGACCGCGGCCGCAAGGTCCCGCGGCGCCTCCAGGGTCGTCCAGCCCGCGGGCCGCTCGGCCCGGTGACGCTCGATGCGGCCGGCCATGTCGTCGTCACCCGGCTCCGCGGTGGCCAAGAAGACGACCGCGGCACCGGATGCCGCGGCCGCGGCCGCCGCCGCGGCCGACTTGCCGCTACGGACCCCACCCGTGAGAACGGTCAGCGTCACCGGCCCAACTCCGCTCCGCAAGGACGCATCAGAAGTCGATGCCCTTCTTGGCCAGGATCCCCGAGTCGTAGGCGTGCTTGGTCTTGACCATCTCGGTGACGGTGTCGCCCAGCTCGATCATCCAAGCGGGCGCGTCACGGCCGGTCAGCACCAGCGACACACCCTCGGGACGGTTGCGGAACGTGGCCTCCACCTCCGAGGCGTCGATCCAGCCCCAGTTGAGGGGGTAGGTGATCTCGTCGAACACCACCAGCCGGTGCTGGCCGGCCTCCACCAGCGCCTTGCCGTGGCGCCAGGCCTCGCGGGCCTCGGCCTCGTCGCGGGTCAGGTCGTCGCTGTCCCAGGTGAAGCCCTCGCCCAGCGACCAGAAGTCGATGCCGAGCGGCTCAGCCATCAGCTGCTCGCCGGTCACCCAGTCATCGGACTTCAAGAACTGCACCACCGCCACCGGCCATCCCCGGGCCCTGGCCCGCATGGCCGTGCCGAACGCGGCCGACGACTTCCCCTTGCCCTCGCCGGTGTTGACCACCACCAGGCTCTTGGCGGTGCGCATCCCACCGGGGCGGGGATCTTCCGTCAGCGGGGTGTCGGCGGTGGTCATGGCTGGTCTCCATTCTTGGCGACTGTGGTGGGCACGATGACGGGGCCCTCGGGGTCGTCGACGATGCGCACCGTCGCTCCGAAGTGGGCAGCAATGCTCTGCACGGTGAGCACCTCCGTGGGCGGGCCCGTCTCGGCCACCCTCCCGTGAGCAAGTATGGCGATGCGATCGCCGTAGCGGGCCGCGAGGGTCAGGTCGTGCAGCGTCGCGATCACGGTCAACCCCCGTTCGCGGCGCAGCGCCTCCACCAACTCGAGCACATCCTGCTGATGGCCCAGGTCGAGGGCGGTGGTGGGCTCGTCGAGCAGCAGCACATCGGCCTGCTGGGCCAGAGCTCGGGCCAGGACAGCCCGCTGGCGCTCGCCGCCTGACAGCGACTGCACTGTTCGCTCCCCGAAGCCGCCCAGGTCGAGTCGCTCGAGGATCTCGACCGCGATCCTGCGGTCGTTGGCGGTCTCGGCCGCGAACACACCCCGATGGGGGGTGCGGCCGAGCAGCACATAGTCGGCCACCAGCATCCCGGGAGGGATCACCGGAGTCTGCGGGACGTAGGCCAGCTTGCGAGCCCGGGCCGCCCGGCGGTGCTTGTCCGCTCGGCCTCTGAGCCCGTCGATCTCGATCTCGCCGTCGAAGGGCACCAGGCCGAGTAGCGCCCGAAGGAGCGTGGTCTTGCCCGCGCCGTTCGGTCCGATGATGTTCACCCACTCCCCCGCCGACGCGGCCAGGTCGACGCCGCGCAGCACGTGGGTGCCGTCGAGAGTGACGTCCAGCGCTCGTACGCTCACCGCCGCGGTCACCAGATCTCCCGGCGGCTGGTCCTCAGCACCAGCACGAAGAACGGTGCACCCAGGAACGCGGTCACCACGCCGATGGGCAACTCCGCCGGCGCCAGCGCGGTGCGGGCGGCAAGATCGGCCAGCACCATGAAGGCACCGCCGAACAGCACCGACAGCGGCAGCACCGCCCGGTTGCTGGAGCCGAACGCGAGCCGCACGGTGTGGGGCACGATGATCCCGACGAAGCCGATGAGCCCGCTCACCGACACGGCCGCGGCCGCGCCCAGCGAGGCGGCCAGCACCACGATCATCCGCACCCTGCGGGGCTCCAGCCCGAGCGCGGCGGCCTCCTCGTCGCCCACCGCGAGCACATCGAGGGCCCGGCGATAGCGCAGCACCACCGCCGCGGTCACCACGAAGTAGGGCAGCATCAGCGCCGGCTCCGACCAGCCCGAGGTGGCGATGCGGCCCAGGATCCAGGCGAAGATCTGGCGGAAGGCGTCGCTGTTGGCCTGCAGCACGTAGGTCTGGCAGGCGGTCAGGAAGCTGGCCACCGCGATGCCGGCCAGGATCAGCGAGGCGGTGGAGCGGCCCCCGAGATGGCCGGCGGCATACGACACCGCCACCGAGACGAGCGCTCCCGCGAAGGCGGCCAGCGGCACCGGGTCGAACGCGCCGGCGCCGTCGCCCAGGTTGCTGGTGATCGCGACGGTGGCCCCGAGCCCTGCGCCGGCGGCGATGCCCAGCAGGTAGGGGTCGGCCAGGGGATTGCGGAACGCGCCCTGGTAGGCGGCACCGCTCATCGACAGGGTGGCCCCCACCAGCAGCCCCAGCACCACCCGGGGCAGCCGGATCTGCTCCACGATGGCCGCATGGGCGTCGCTCAGACCGGAGTCGAGCGAGACCCCGGGCAGCCCGTCGAGCAGCTGGGCCACCACCCGGTGGGCCGCTATGTCGACCGGCCCGATGGTCAGCCCGGCGGTAGCCGCGACCACGACCGCGGCCAGGCCCGCGACCAGCGACGCGGGCCGCAAACCCGCAGCCCGCAGGGCCGTCTCGGCCCCGCCCGCAGCCTGGGGCTCGGTCACGACCTGCCCTCTCGACCTCTCAACTGCCAGCGCCGGTGGACACCAGCACGCCGGAGATGGCCGCGATGAAGTCCACGAGGCGGGGACCCCAGCGCGACACGATGTCGTCGTCGAGCTCCACGATCCGGCCGGCCTGCACTGCGGTGAGCAAGTCCCATCCGGGCCTGGCGGCGACGGTCTGCGCGTCCTGGCCGCAGCAGAGGGTGTCGGCCAGGAAGATGATGTCGGGATCGGCGTCCACCAGGTACTCGTCGCTGAGCTGCGGGTAGCCCCAGGCACTGCCGTCGGCGTCGGCGGGATCGGCCACGTTGGCGAGGCCGAACAGGCCGTAGACCTGACCGATGAAGGTGCCGCTGGTGACGGTGTAGAGCGTGTTGTCGAGCTCGTGGTAGTAGCTGAGCCCCGATGCATCGGGAGCGGCCGCGATCAGCTCGTCGATCTGGGCCTGCATGTCAGCCACGAGTTCGGCGGCCTCGTCATCCTGGCCGGTGACCGCGCCGAGTTGCTCGATCTGGACGTAGACGTCGTCGAACGCCAAGGGGGCGTCATGGGCCCACACCTCGATACCGAGCGCCTCGAGGCTGGAACTGACCTCGCCGCTGGTCTGTAGCAACACCAGGTCGAGGTCGTACGAGGCGATGGCCTCGACATTGGGGTTCCAACCGTCGAGATCGGTAACCGGGGCCTCTGCGGGGTAGTACGAGAACTGGTCGACGGCCACCACGCGGTCGCCCGCGCCGATGGCGAACACCATCTCGGTAGCGGTCGGCGAGATCGACACAATCCGCTGGCCTGAGTCCTGCCCGTCGTCTGGGGTGCCGCTGCATGCGGCCGTCATCAGAGTCAGGGCGAGCAGGGGTAAGAGGAGCTTGGCCCCAACGGAAGCTCGCCGGGTGGTGGTGGTCATCTGGTTCTCCCTTCTGCTCGAGTTCGGGGCCGAGCAGCGGGAGTGCCACCGCACGAGCCTCCCCTTACCTCGAGGGGTCGGATCGTCATGCCGGCAGTCAGGCGATCGGACTTGTCTCGCCGGCCGGAGCCGGTGAGCATCACCGCTGCGGGACAGTGCCGGGTTCTCACCGGCTTCGCTGCCTGTCGGTGCTTGGGAGCATAGCCGCCCGCGCCGGTCCGCAGCGGTGCCGGGAGCCCGTCAGGAGGGGCTACCTGCTAGCGGTCAGCGGCAGACGGGTTCGTAACGCAGGCCCTGGTCGGCCAGCCGCTCCAGAGCCATCTCCAGTCCCTGGACCGTGTTGGCGCGATTGCCGCCGCCGTCGTGCAGCAGGATCACGGCTCCGGACGGGGCCCACTGCACGAGGTAGTCGGCGATCTCCGTCGCCGGCGGGCGGAGCCAGTCCTCCGGGCTGCCGTCCCAGGTCAGGATCGACAGTCCGTGGGCGGCGGCCCACTCCCTGGTTTGAGGGCCGACCGACCCGTACGGCGGCCGCAGGCACGGCGCGGCGAGATCCCCCAGGATCGCCTGGGTCCGGCCGACGGTCTCGTCGAACATCGGGCGGGACAACGTCGCGAGATCCTCGTGGCGCCAGGTGTGGTTGGCGAGGGTGTGGCCCTCCGCCGCGATGCGCTGGATGAGATCGGGGTAGGCCCGCGCCAGCCGGCCCACCACGAAGAACGTGGCCTTGGCGCCGTGGCGGGCCAGCACGTCGAGCACCTGCGGCGTGTACTCCTCGTGCGGGCCGTCGTCGAAGGTCAGGTAGGCCACAGCCCCCTCGTCGTCGGGCGTCACCGGCCTGGGCGGGGGCACTCTCACCACAGTCGTGCTCGGCGGCGGGCTGGGCTCGACCACCGGAAGCACCTCGATGGTCAACTCGAAATCGGCCGGTGCCGCATGGAAGGAGACCACGGTCGCCTGCCACGCGCCGGAGGCGGGCAACTGCGCCGTCACCAGCTGTGACCGCTGCGAGACCGGGGTCATCACGAGGTAGTCGAGACGGACCTCGAGCCACACGCCCTGGGGTGCGTCGAGCGTGGCGGTGAACGGCTGGCCTTCTGATGCCTGCACCGTGTAGGTCTGCCGTTCCCGGAAGTCGATCGACCCGTTCTCGGTGCTGCTCACCTCCTCCGGATCGAACCTGACGTCGATCGCGGGACGCTCGGGGCCGGGCAGGGGCATGTCTTCAATGGGCCCGGTGCCGATGACCGTGACCACCGGCACACCGTCCGACACGTCGATCTCCAGCACCGTGTGTGTGGAGATGATCGTGAAGGGCTCGTCCGGGCCCCGATCGAACAGCGACACCCCGATCAACCTGTCCTGCACCCAGATGTCGTCCATGACCACGCGGTCGCCGACCAGGATCGGTGAGCGGGCCACCGCAGTGCCCGCCTCGTCGATGACCGGTACGACGTAGTGGAAGATCCCCGTCCCCGCCGAGCGCTCGATGATGTAGGCGACCATGTCCTCATCGCCGTCGCCGTCGAGGTCCCCCCGAGCCGCCCGATCCTGCAGGGTGAAAATGTTGGCCGACTGGCCGCCGTAGGTCACGGCGGCCCGGCCTCCCTCCAATCGCACAGAATCGCCGTCCATCTCGATCGTGAGTCGCTCGAGGTCCTCCCGATCGATGGGCTCGGGCTCTGGAGGCGCTTCGTCCGTAAGGCTCTCGCTCGGCGCGGCAGTTGTTGTGGGCGGCTCCTCCGGCACGGTCGAAGTCGTCGTCGTGGTCGTGGTCACCGCCGCCGTCGTCGCAGTCGTCGAGGTGGTGGATGACGTGGAGGGCGTCGAGGTGGAACGGTCCGGCGCGGGAGCAGTCGTCTCCGGCGCCGGTGCGGCTGCATCCGCCGACGGCGGGTCGGGCGGGGGCGAACTCGCACCGCTGCATCCGGCTGCCAACATGGCCAGCCCGGCAACGATCGCCAGTCTCCTAGCCAATGGGGGCAGCCGCATTGCGGGCACTATATTGCGGCCCGATCGGCATCAGCCGAGGATCTCTCGCCGTCCACTCATCAGGCCGGGTCAGGTGCGGTGCGCTGCAGGACCCGCAACGAGCCGGCTGCGGCCTGCTCCTTGAAGCATCCGTCCGCCAGCGCACGGCACCAGATCTCGTAGGGCGGGCGTCCGCCGTCGGCAGGATCCTCGAACACATCGTGAATGGCCAGAAGACCGCCCGGCATTACATGCGGGGACCAGCCCTCATAGTCCCGGTGAGCGGGCCCAGCGCCGTGACCGCCGTCAATGAACACCAACCCCAGCGGCGTGGCCCACAGCGACGCCACCGTGGGCGAGTCGCCGACCACGGCCACAACCGTGTCCTCGAGGCCGGCGTCACCGATGGTGCGCCGGAAGAACGGCAGCGTGTCGATCACCCCCGACTGGGCGTCCACCACCTCCGGGTCGTGGTGCTCCCAGCCGGGCTGGTTCTCCTCCGAGCCGCGGTGGTGGTCGACGCAGAACAGGACCCTCCCCGTTCGCTGCGCGGCCGCGCCCAGGTACACCGCCGACTTGCCGCAGTAGCTGCCCACCTCCAGCAGCGGCCCGTCCAGCTCGATCGAGGCTGCAGCCTCGTACAGCGCCAGGCCCTCGTCCGGGGGCATGAAGCCCCGGGCCGCCTCAGCGGCGCGGCGCAACCGGTCCTCCATCACCGCCCGACCCGCATGCCGCGCAGCAGGCCCAGCGCCGTGCCCCGGCTCATCCCTTCGTGGCTCGGGGCCACATCACCCGATCGAGGAAGACGTACTTGGCCACCCACACCACCCCGTAGGCACAGAGGTTCCCGAGCACCACGAAGACGGTCTCGGAGGTGAACTCCTCCACCACCCGCACGGTGAGCGATGACAGGACCAGCCCGATCAGCGCCATGATCCAGAAGGTGAGCACTTCGCCTCCCAGCCGGTGAGGCCCGCTGCGCTGCCATACCCAGGCCCGGCTGAGCAGGTAGGCGGGCACGGTGCTGACCATCCAGGCCGCGAGGTTGGCGCCGACCGCCGGCCAGCCCAGCACCCCGTGACAGATCGACAGCACGGTGACACCGACGGTCACGTTCACCACCGACACACCGCAATAGCGCAGCGCCTTGAGCCCATGTTCGGCCCTCAGCCGCTGCAGGGTGGAGATCGGCGAAGCGCTCACTGAATCGCAGACTATTGCAGGCGGCGGCGACGCGCCCGCCGGCCATGCCGACCCGGTGTGGGAATACAGCCAGGACGACGGCTGCAGCGTCACCGGCGGGTACGTGTACCGGGGAACGGCCATCGCCGACCTCTACGGTGCCTACGTCTTCGGCGACTACTGCACGTCACGGCTGTGGGCGGTGCAGATCTCCCGCGGCGAGGTCGAGTTCCGGGACCTGGGGGTGGAGCTGCCCGGCGGCGCGCTGGCGTCCTTCGGTGAGGACGCTCGCGGCGAGCTGTACACGCTGTCGCTCAACGGCCCCGTCGCCCGAATCGTCCCCCGGCGATAGGTCGAGCGAACAGCGAACAAGCAACTTCAATGAGTTGACCACCCCTGCGGTGGTCAACTCATTCGAGTTCGATGTAGAGACGCCGCCGCGGCCTGCTTCGTCTACCCTCGGCTGCTGTGAGCGCGCCCGGAATCGACCCAGCGGCTGCTGCGAGCGGCGGGATCGTGGTCCAGGAGTGCCTGGCCGTCACCGACGACCTCGTGGAGGCCATGGACCGGCTGATCCCGCAGCTGTCCTCGTCGAACCCGCCTCCTGGCCGGGCCGAGCTCGCCGAGATCGTGGCCTCGTCGGCGACGGTGCTGTTCGTGGCCCGCCGCCGCGGGCGCATCGTCGGCGCGCTCACCCTCGTCGCATTCCGCATCCCCACCGGGGTGCGCACCCGCATCGAGGACGTCGTGGTGGATGAGACGGTACGGGGCCGGCGGGTGGGCGAGATGCTCAGCGAGGCCGCCCTCGGAAGGGCCCGGCAGCTGGGGGCCAGCAGCACCGATCTGACGTCGCGGCCCTCCCGGAAGGCCGCCAACCGCCTGTATGCCCGGATGGGCTTCCAGCAGCGGGAGTCCAACATGTACCGCTACACGCTGTGACCGGCATCAAGGCCGCAGCGCCGTTGTGGGCGCCGTCGCCGGAGCGGGTGGCCGGGTCCAACCTCGAGCATTTCAGGATCTGGCTGCGCGACAGCCGCGGCGTCGACGCACCCGACTTCGAGAGCCTGCACCGCTGGTCGGTGCTGCACAGCGGCGAGTTCTGGGCGTCGGTATGGGACTGGTGCGGCGTCCGCGGCGACCGGGGCGAACGCCTGGTCGAGATCCCCGGTGAGGACCAGGGCGCGGACGCGAGCGAACGGCTGCGGCGCACCCGGTTCCTGCCCGACGCCCGCTTGAACGTGGCCGAGAACCTGCTCGGACCGGTGTCCGACGACATCGCCGTGATCTTCCGCGGCGAGGACGGCGAGGCCGCCGACGTCACCCGGGCCGAACTGCACGACATGACCGGCCGGGTGCAGCAGCTGCTGATCGATGCCGGAGTCGGGCCCGGCGACCGGGTAGCGGCCTGGCTGCCCAACCGCCCCGAGACCTACGCCGTCATGCTGGCCGCGGCCGGGCTGGGCGCAGTGTTCAGCTCCACGTCGCCGGACTTCGGCACCACCGGGGTGCTGGACCGCTTCAGCCAGATATCCCCGACCGTGCTGTTCGCCTGCGCCGACTACCCCTACGGCGGCCGCCGCCACGACTGCACCGAGCGGCTGCGCGACATTTCCGCCAACCTTCCTTCGCTCAACCGCACTGTTCTGGTGGAGCCCGGCTGGCTCGACGGCTACGGCGCCGGGTTCGGGTCGGGACCCACCCCGGCCGTGTTCCGGGACCTTCCCTTCGACCACCCCTGGTACGTGCTGTACTCCTCGGGCACCACCGGCCCGCCCAAGTGCATCGTGCACCGGACCGGCGGCCTGCTGGTGAAGCACCTGTGCGAGCACCGGCTCCATTGCGACGTGCAGCCCGGCGACCGGGTGTTCTACTTCACCACCACCGGCTGGATGATGTGGAACTGGCTGGTCTCTACGCTCGCCTGCGGCGCGGCGGCGGTGCTGTACGACGGTTCGCCCGCCCACCCCGGCGCCGACCGGCTCTTCGACCTGGTCGACGAGACCCGGATCACGCTGTTCGGCACTTCCGCCAAGTTCATCGACGCCTGCAGCAACGCCGGCATCCGACCCGCCGCCACCCACGACCTGTCGTCGCTGCGCACCATCACCTCGACCGGCTCGACGCTGGTGGCGGAGGGGTTCGACTGGGTGTACGCCAACGTGAAGGCCGATGTGCACCTGGCGTCGATCTCGGGCGGCACCGACCTGTGCGGCTGCCTGGTGGCCGGCGATCCGACCGCGCCGGTGCACCGGGGCGAGATCCAGCGTCCCGGACTGGGCATGGACATCGACGTGGTGGACTCGTCGGGCCGTTCCCTCGCCGCCGGAGTCGAGGGCGAGCTGGTGTGCCGCAGCCCGTTCCCGTCCACGCCGCTGCGCTTCTGGGACGACCCCGGCGACGCCCGCTACTCCGCCGCCTACTTCGAGCGCATCGCCGGCGTGTGGCACCACGGCGACTTCGTGTCGCGGACCCCGTCGGGAGGGTTCGTGATCTCGGGACGCTCCGACGCCACCCTCAATCCCGGCGGGGTGCGCATCGGCACCGCCGAGATCTACCGGCGCGTCGACACCCTCGCCGAGGTGTCCGAGAGCATCGCAGTCGACCAGCCCCGGGGCGCCGACACTCGCATCGTCCTGTTCGTGCGGATGGCGCCCGGACATGAGCTGACCGACGAGCTGCGCGACACCATCCGGACCCGCATCCGCTCGGATCTGTCCCCGAGGCACGTGCCGTCGGTGATCGCCGCGGTGCCCGACATTCCACGAACCCGGTCGGGCAAGATGACCGAGACGGCGGTGCGGGACGTGATCTGCGGGCGACCGGTCCGCAACACGTCGGCGATGGCCAACCCGGAGGCCCTGGAGCACTTCCGCGACCGCCCCGAGCTGGCTTGACACCGGCGCGTCCGGGCCTCCGGGTGGCGGTATCGTGGCGCACGTGCCGATTGAACCGACCCATGTACGGTGGTCAGGGCCCAAGCCCCAGCTCGACGGTCCCACTCTGATTACTGCCTTCGAGGGCTGGAACGACGCCGGCGACGCGGCCACCACCGCCGCCGCCCATCTGGCCGACCGCTGGGGATGCGAGCAGGTTGCCGAGATCGATCCCGAGCCGTTCTTCGACTTCACGTCCAGCCGTCCCATGGTGAGCCTGAACGACAGCAAGGCCCGGCAGATCAGCTGGCCCGCGAACGAGGTGCGGGTGGTGCGCCTGGACGACCCCGCCATCGACGCGGTGGTGCTGATCGGCACCGAGCCGCAACTGCGGTGGCGCACCTTCTCCGAGCAGCTGATCGCCCTGGCCGCTTCGCTGGGGGTCAGGAGGGTGGTGACCCTGGGCGCACTGCTGGCCGAGGTGCCCCACAGCCGCGACGTGGAGGTGTACGGCTCGGCCGACGACACCGGACTGCGGGCCGAGCTCGACCTCACACCCTCCAGCTACGAGGGCCCAACCGGCATCGTCGGGGTGCTGTCCTCGGCTTTCATGACCGCCGGGTACCCGACCGCCTCGTTCTGGTCGGCGGTGCCGTCGTACATGCCGGCCGCGCCGTCGCCCAAGGCCGCGCTGGCACTGGTGAAGCGGGTGTGCACGGTGATGAGGGCCCCGGTCCCCACCTTCGACCTCGAGCAGCGGGCCGAGGCCTACGAGCAGGAGATCACCCGGATCGTGGCCGAGGACGACGAGACCGCCGAGTATGTCGGTCGCCTCGAGAAGGCCTGGGACGCCAGCCGGGAGCAGTACCGCCCGAGGGCTCGCCTGCACGACGACCCCGACCGGCTGGTGGCCGAGGTCGAGCAGTTCCTGCGCGACAGCGGCTAGGGGTGAGCCCCGTCCTCGGGACCGCCCCGCCAGGGCGGGGTGCGGGGATGATCGAAGAGCACCTCTACAGGCTCGCCGCGGATGGCTCTGAAGGCGTGCGGGGCCCACATCTCGGGGCGGGCGGTGCGCTCGGGCAGCTCGCTCTCCGCGAAGAATCCGACGTCGGAGCACTCCAGCGGGTGGGCTGCGAGCTCCCCGCCGAGGCTGCGGCAGTGGAACACGATGGACACCAGCGGCACCCGGTGGAAGCCGAGACGCATGCCGTCGAGGATGGCGATGGGACGGACCACCTCGCAGTCGATCCCGGTCTCCTCGCGGACCTCCTTGACGGCCACCTCCGACGGCGAGTAGCCCACGTCGGACCATCCCGTCGGGTACAGCCACCAGCCGGAATCCGCCCGCTGCACCAACAGGACCCTGCCCTCGTCGTCGCCGACGATGGCGCCCACGGTGATCTTCGGCGTCACGTATCCCGCTATGCCCGAGCCCACGCCGTCGAGCCAATCCTGCACCTGCTGGCCGGTGTCGATCCCGACTGCGCTGTGGGCCCGGATGTCGGCGGCGACGGCCAGCACCTCCTCGAAGCGCTCCTGCTCGTAGCGGCTCTCGGTGAAGCCCAGCCCGGTCTGCGCTATGCCGGCCAGGCTCTCGGCCCAGCGGAGGATGTCGGCCTCACCGGCCGGTTCGCAGGCTGCACCGGATGCCTCGACCGGCACTTCGGGAGCGTTCGTATTCTCGCCCACCCTGGCACCCTAACGCCGGCCGGGTGAGGGCACCGGATCGGCGGCGCCGGTGGGCTCCCGCGTGTCAGCGGGTCTGCGCGAGGATCTCGTCGGCCGGTCCCACAAGGCCGGTCACGAAGGGGCCGAACTCGGCGTAGGCGGCCGAGGCCCGGTCGTAGCGCATCGTGTACACGGTCTCCTTGAGGGCGCGCAGATCCTCACCGAAGAGGGTCACGCCCCACTCCCAGTCGTCGAGCCCGGCCGACGCGGTGACGAGCTGCACGATGCGTCCCGCGAACTTGCGTCCCGAGGCCCCGTGCTCGTACATGAGCTCCTTGCGCTCGTCGAAGGGCAGTTCGTACCAGTTCTGGCCGGCGTTGCGCCGCTTGGTCATCGGGTAGAAGCACCACGCGGGCTTGCCGGGCGGGGGCAGCTTCGGGCGCAGGCGCATCTCCGCCATCTCCGCGGGCAGCCCCAGGGCGTACTCGGAGAGTTCGGTGATCGACACGTAGCTGTCGGCCATGTCGAGGCCGGCGCGCGCCAGCCCGGTCTGCAGGTCGCGCAGCACCCAGGCATCGGAGTGCATGCCCATGAAGCACAGCTGCGCCTTGTGGCCGAGCACGGCGACGGCGACCACCTGTGCTTGAGCGTCGGCGGCGTCGGCGAGCGTTTGCAGGATCGCGGCCTCGTCGGTGCGGGCCGTACGCGAGCAGAACAGGTGCAGCACCACCAGCCCGTCGTCGGCGCCCACTGATCCCGGCATCGCGTGCAGTCTAGGAGGCCGAGCGAATAGGGAACCCGACGCGGCCCATACGGCGCGAGGCCGTGGCCCGAGCGGCCCGTGAGCGAAGCGAACAAGAGCGGGAATGACCACGCTGC
>LXNI01001706.1_pt1 | contig 17685 bp, 17 predicted proteins | sample 809091 | NCBI WGS metagenome assembly LXNI01 (sample SAMN04870527, study PRJNA318959) | sponge metagenome | biome: 01000161; feature: marine sponge reef; material: water | host: Sarcotragus foetidus | place: Greece: Milos, Mediterranean Sea | collected 2013-05-29 | depth 5-7 m | reverse complement strand
GATGGCAAGTTGCCTCGCTCCACCATCGCGACCATGGTCCTGCTGGCTGCGGCGGGCATTGCAGCCTCAATCTGGTTCACCGTCGGCGACATCAACCCGATCGACGTAGCCCTGTTCTGGCGCGACTGAGTTCTACTGCCGCGAGCGGAGGCGAAGCCCTGCCGCTTTCTATTGTCGCGAGCGGGGGCGGAGCCCTTCCGCTCGCACTAGTCAGCCAATATGCACGGGGGTGGAGGCTTCGCTGTAGAAGTCGTTGCCTTTGTCGTCGACGACGATGAACGCGGGGAAGTCCTCTACCTCGATCTGCCAGACGGCTTCCATGCCCAGTTCGGGGTATTCGAGCACCTCGACCTTGCGGATCGAGTCCTTGGCCAGCCGCGCAGCCGGTCCGCCGATGGAGCCCAGGTAGAAGCCGCCGTAGCGAGCGCAGGCCTCGATGACCTGGCGTGATCGGTTGCCCTTGGCGAGCATGATGAGACTGCCGCCGGCGGCCTGGAACTGCTCTACGTAGGAATCCATGCGTCCGGCGGTGGTGGGGCCGAACGAGCCTGACGCGTAACCCTCGGGTGTCTTGGCGGGGCCGGCGTAATAGACCGGCCTCTCGCGCAGGTAGTCGGGCAGGCCGTCACCGGCGTCGAGGCGTTCCTTCAGCTTGGCGTGCGCGAGATCGCGGGCGACGACCAACGTGCCGGTCAGCGACAGCCGGGTCTTTACCGGATGGCGGGTGAGCTGGTTGCGTATCGCGTCCATCGGCTGGTTCAGGTCGATCGGCACGACACCGGTGGACAGTTCCTGTTCGGGGGTCGCGGGCAGGAAGCGAGCCGGGTCGGATTCGAGCTGCTCGAGGAAGATGCCGTCGGCGGTGATCCGCCCGAGCGCTTGGCGGTCAGCCGAGCACGACACCGCAATCGCCACTGGGCAGCTGGCGCCGTGGCGGGGCAGCCGGATCACTCGCACGTCGTGGCAGAAGTACTTCCCGCCGAACTGCGCCCCAATGCCGAACTGGCGGGTGAGTTCGAGGACCCGTCCTTCCCATTCGAGGTCGCGGAACCCGTGGCCGGCCTCGCTGCCCGCGGTGGGGAGCGTGTCGAGGTACTTGGCCGAGGCGTACTTGGCGGTCTTGACGGCGAACTCGGCCGAGGTGCCGCCGATCACGACCGCCAGGTGGTATGGCGGGCAGGCAGAAGTGCCCAGCGTGCGCAGGGTGGTGTCGAGGAAGCCGGTGAGGCTCTCGGGGTTGAGCAGCGCTGGGGATTCCTGGAACAGGAAGCTCTTGTTGGCAGAGCCTCCGCCCTTGGCCATGAACACCAGCTCGTACTCGTCGCCCGGCGATGCGTAGATCTCGATCTGGGCGGGCAGGTTGTTGCCGGTGTTGCGCTCGGTGAACATGTCGAGCGGGGCGAGCTGGGAATAACGCAAGTTCGAGGTGAGGAAGGTGTCGGCGACGCCTTGGGAGATGGCTTCGGCGTCGTCGAAGTCTGGGTCTTCAGCGGTGCCGGTGAGCACCCGCTCGCCCTTGTGACCCCAGATGATCGCTGTGCCGGTGTCTTGGCAGCTCGGCAGCACGCCTCCTGCGGCGATGTTGGCGTTCTTGAGCAGTTCGAGGGCCACGAAGCGGTCATTGGGCGATGCCTCGGGATCGTCCAGAATCGCTGCGAACGAGGCCAGGTGGTTCGTGCGAAACAGATGGGCGATGTCGCGCATGGCCTCCGCGGTGAGCATCCGCAGCGCCTCGGGTTCGACCTGCAGGAAGCGCCGGCCCGCGGCGGTGACCGTCGAGACGTGATCCGACGTGAGATGCCGGTAGGTCACATCCGCGGGGCCCGTGGGAAGCAGATCCACGTGGGAGTACTCACTCATTGCTTCATGCTAGGAAGCTGTGCCGAAAGGCGCGCCTGCTACGGAGTAGGCAAAACCCGTCCGCGGGTGCATCGCGCCGGAGCACTCGCGGCTGCGCGGCATGGCACAGAGCGGCGAGAATGTGGCCGTGACCGGTGTCGAGTCGATCAATGCGATCACGTTGCGGACATCAGTCATGGCGGCGTCGGTGCGCTTCTATGAGGCGTTGGGATTCCGGCTCACCTACGGCGGTGACGAGGCGCCGTTCAGCACCTTGCGCAGCGAGGAGTGCTTCGTGAATTTGATCGCGGTGGCCAGCGCTGCCGAGGCCGAGACCGGTTGGGGCAGGGCGATCTTCCACGTCAGCGACGTGGACGCGCTCTACCAGCAGGCGCTCGACGCAGGCCTCACTCCCCAGGCCCCGCCCCGCGACGCACCCTGGGGCGAGCGCATGTTCCCGATCACCGACCCCGCCGGGCACGACCTGAGCTTCGCCAAGCGCATCCGCGCCTACGAGGTGGATCATCCAGACCTGTGAGCCTCACATCGGGCGAGGCAGGCCTCCCGACGCCGTGATGGGCGACGTCCAGCGAGCGCGTACCGTCGGGGTGTGAGCGAGGGGCTGTTCGAAGCTGTCGGCAGGGAACGCCTAAACCGGCAGGCTCCGCTCGCGGCGCGGCTGCGACCCCGGTCGCTCGACGAAATCGTGGGTCAGGACCATCTGCTCGCTCCCGGCAGACCATTGCGCGAGCTGATCGAGGCGGACCGCCTGTCGTCGGTGATCCTGTGGGGGCCGCCGGGCACCGGCAAGACGACTTTGGCCCGAGTGGTCGCTGCGAGCACTGCGAAGGAGTTCTGCGAGCTGTCGGCTGTGAGCGCCACCGTCAAGGACGTACGCGAAGTGATAGCCGAGGCTCGGCTGCGCATCGGTGAGCTCGGACGGGGCACGATCCTGTTCCTCGACGAGGTTCACCGGTTCAACAAGGCCCAGCAAGATGCGCTGCTGCCAGCGGTCGAGGACGGCTTGATCGTGCTCATCGGTGCCACCACCGAGAACCCGCACTTCGAGGTGAACCCGCCGCTGCTGTCACGCTCGACGCTGTTCCGCCTCGTACCGCTCGACGACGCCGCATTGCGGACGCTCATCGACCGGGCGCTCTTGTCCGAGGGGGCCACCGCCGACGACGACGCCGTCGATCACATCGCGGCCCGCAGCGGCGGCGACGGCCGCCACGCCCTCACGAGCACGGAGGTCGCTGTGGCCCTGGCCGCCCGGCGCGGGGAATCAGAGGCCCTCGAAGCCATGGAGATCAGCGGGGCAGCCCATGCGGCGCTTGACGAGTCTGCCGGAAGTCCACACGTCACGTTGGTCGATGCAGAGCACGCCGTCGATGCGAAGGCCGTCCGTTACGGAGCCGACGGCCACTACGACACGATCAGCGCGTTCATCAAGTCGCTGCGCGGCTCGGATCCCGATGCCGGGCTGTATTGGTTGGCCCGCATGCTCGACGCCGGGGAGGATCCGCGCTTTATCGCCCGCCGCATGGTCATCCTCGCCTCCGAGGACATCGGCATGGCAGACAGCACAGCGCTGCTGGTAGCCGAAGCCGCTGCCCGAGCTGTCGAGTACGTCGGCCTGCCCGAGGCCCAGCTCAACTTGGCGCACGCCGTCGTGCGCCTGGCGACAGCACCCAAGTCGAACCGGGTCACCGTCGCGCTCAGCCGAGCCAAGGCCGACGCCCGCACCGCTGGTGCCGGCGAGGTGCCCATTCACCTGCGCGACGCCCACTACCAGGGCGCCGCATCGCTGGGCCACGGCGAGGGGTACCAGTACCCACACGACGATCCGAGCGGCTGGGTGCCACAGCAGCACCGGCCCGACGAGGTGGCCGCCAACGTCTACTGGGAGCCCTCCGAACATGGCCGCGAGAAGGACCTGCGCAGGCCAGAACCGTCCGATGGCACCCCCGGGGCAGAGGACGGAGCCCGGTAGGAGGGCCTCGCGCCGTGGTTGAATGACAGGGACGGCAGGGGCACGGCGGCATGCCCCAGACCCTGATACGGGGGTGTGACATGAGTGCAGGCGCGGCAACGCTCGGGCTGGCAGAGGTGCCCATCGTCAATTACGGCGATGTCGAGGACGAGATGGTCGCCTACCGGGCGGCCGGCACCGAACGAGCCATGCAACTCGGCAATCGTGGGCCGATCCGCTTCACCGACGACGGCAACCTGCACCCCGAGATCGCCGAGGCGTACTCGCGCTGCGGTTTCTACGTCTTCACCGGAGTGCTCGGGCCTGACGAGCTGGCCGACATCGAGGCCGACGTCATCGACCTGCTGGACCGCTGCCCCACTGCGCCCGATGCCGACACGGACCGTCACGGTCGCCCAGCGCTCGGCGCCGGCCATCAGGGTCGCAACGTCTCGTTCGTCCGCCCGCTGACCGACCCCTACGGCGGCACCGACGTGGCCCACGGTCGCCATCCGTTCAAGATGTTCGAGCCCTCGGCTCCAGACGAAGCGCCCGAATGGGTCGTGCAGGTCATCAGCGGCTCGCTGCAGTTCTCCGAGGCGTGCCTGCGGCTGTACGGCCATCCCGGTCTGCTCGGCGTCGCGCAGGCACTGAACGGCCCCGACTTCACCCCGTTCAACGAGGTCGTGTGGATCAAGCAGCCCGGATTGGGCGGATCGGTGGCGTGGCACCAGGATGGCTGGACGCACTGGGACCATCCCGAGCTCGACGAGGGCACCCACGGCTTCAACTTCATGGCCCAGCTGTACGGATGCGATGCCACCAACGGCCTGTGGGTGGTGCCCGGCTCCCATCGCATGGGCAAGGTGGACATCAAGGCAATGTGCCTCGCCGCCGGCTCGGACCGCCTCCCCGACGCAGTCCCGGTCGTGTGCGATCCCGGCGACGTAGCCATCACCAGCCGCCAAGCCATTCACGGCTCGTTTGCGAACACGTCCGAGCGGCCCAGGGTCACCCTCAACTTCGGCTTCCACCGGCGCCGCTCGGTGTTCGGCGTGCGCAGCGGCGGCGTCCACAACCCGATCTCGCTCTACGACGAGGCCTACATCGCCGAGCGGTCGCGTGTGATCGGCTGGGCCATTGATGCTCGTTCCAAGCGCTTCGAGGCCGAGACGCCGTTCGTCTACCAGCCCAATGTGGGCCGCGAGCATGAATTCGTCTGGGACGACGCCGCCCGCGAGGCCATTGCGGACTACAACCTCAAGGACATCGGCATCTAGCGCCCCTGGATCAGCTGAGGTGCTGGCTCGACGGGACGGTGCGTCCGTCGGGGCGGAGTCTTCGGCCTGACAGACGTCGTGTCAGGACTCGAGTGCGAGCACGGCGCTTGGGCCAATGTGCAACTGGACGCCAGCACCGACTGCTGGGCCGTGGGGAGTGATGGCGTCCAAGGTGGTAGCAACGCCGCCGACGTCGGCCGCCATCCGCAGCTCGTAGCGGTCACCGCGGAAGCGACGCCGGACGACCGTGGCGGCCAGCCGCGCGATCGGGTCATCGCCTGTGACGCCCGTGCTGTCGAAGCCAGTTGCCACTACCTCGATGCGATCAGCGCGCAGAACGAAGTTTCCCTGGCGCCCGGCGGCCCTGACCAGCATGGGCGGCACCTCGGAGTCGAACACATTGGTGTGCCCCAAGAATCGGGCCACCTGGGCGGTTTGGGGGTCTGTCCAGACCTCCTCGGGAGTGCCGATCCGCAGCAACCGGCCCGACGCCATCACCGCAATGCGGTCCGCCAGGGCAAACGCCTCGTGATGGTCATGGGTGACGTGAACGGCGGTGACGCCGACCTTGTCGAGCACCGGCCGCAGCTCGTTGATGAGCCGCTCTCTCAGCAGCCGGTCCAGCGAGCCGAACGGCTCGTCGAGCAGAAGCACTCTCGGTGCGGGGGCGAGCGCCCGAGCCAGCGAGACACGTTGCCCCTCGCCGCCTGACAGCGTTGCGACATCGCGGCCGTTGAAACCCGCCAATCCGACCAACTCGAGCACTTCGGCAACCCGCCGACGCCGTTCGGCAAGGGGCACCTTGGCCATGCGCAGGCCGAATGCAACGTTGCCTTCGACGTCATAGTGCGGGAACAGCACCTCGTCCTGGAACATGAGGCCGATGCCGCGCTGGTCGGGGCGCTGACCGGTCAGGTCCCGGCCGTCGAGCTCGATCCGCCCGGCATCGAGCGGCTGCAGCCCTGAGGCGGCTCGAAGCAGCGTCGTCTTGCCGCAGCCCGAAGGTCCGAGCAATACCACCATCTCGCCGTCGCCGACCGCAAGGTCGACCCCGTCAAGTGCCTTCGTCCGATCAAAGTGAACGTGAGCATCCGTGATGCGCAGCGTCCCTCCGCCCATTCCCGTTGTCGCCACGACCCTGACGCTACGCAGTCGGCAGCGGTCCGTTGACCCCATTTTCTTGGAGCCGTGTGGCGCCTCGGCGGGTCGACCGAGCAGGCACGGGCGGTCTGACGCAGACTGATACGGCGCAAAGTGCGCGGCAGCGTGTGACGGAGGGACCCGGGTATGGCGGAGCGGCTGAGCGGAAGGACGGCACTGGTGACCGGGGCGAGCCGGGGCATTGGCGAGCACTGCGCCCGGGCTTTGGCACGAGACGGCGCTCGGGTGGCATTGGCGGCACGAACCGCTCACGATCTGGGCCGGATTGCGGCTGAGCTGCCGCATGACCCGGTGGTGCTCGAGAGTGATCTGAGCGCGGTGGGAGCCGGCGCCGAGCTGGCTGCCGCTGCCGTCGACGCGCTGGGCGGAGTCGACATCTTGGTGAACAACGCTGGCCGAGGCGAGCTGCGCGAACCGAGCGGCGACCAAGCGGTGCTGCAGCTGAACTACCTGGCGCCATTGGAGCTCACCCGGGCACTGGCCCGCCAGATGGGCGAGCGCGGGCACGGCTCGGTCATTCATATGTCCTCGATTGCCGGCTCGGTCGGCGTGAGCGAGCTGCCTACCTATGGGGCGACGAAGGCTGCGCTCGACTCGCTCACTCGCTCCCAGGCAGCCACCTACGGGCGCTTCGGCATCCGGGTGAACGCCGTGGCGCCGGGGCTGATCATCACCGAGATGTGGGAGGCCGGCCGTGAGATCCCCGGCCTCGCCGACGGCCTCGAGCGCCACATCGCTCTGGGCCGCTGGGGCGTGCCCGAAGAGATCGCCGATGTGGTCGCGTTCCTCGCCTGCGACGAATCCCGCTACGTGACCGGGCAGACGATCACGGTCGACGGCGGCTACCAAGGTGTCACCGCCTGGGCCAACTACCCAGCCTCCGGCTCGTAGGGGCGGCACCCCGCCGCGCTAGTCCTTGCGGCCTGCGAGGGACACCCAGTCGTCGAGCCGGACGGGGTCGGCCAGTTCGATGCCGTGGGTGCGATAGGCGGCAGCGACGGACGAAGTCTGCGCTGCAGAGATGCCGCTGACGGCGAGCCGTCCATCCGGTGCGACCCGTGCGGCAATGTCGCCGGCGAGCGGCATCAGCACGTCGGCAGTGATGTTGGCCACCACCACGTCGAATGTGCCGAGCTCGGCGTCGCCGACAGGGGCCGTGCCGAAGCCGGCCACTGTGTCGAGGCCGTTTCGCCGGGCATTGGCGTGCGCCGCAGGTACAGCCGCCGGCTCGATGTCGATCCCCACCACCTCAGCCGCACCCAGTCGGGCGGCCACGAGAGCCAGCACCCCGCTGCCGCACCCCACATCGAGCACCCGCTCGCCGCCGGCCATCTCCCCCGCCAGCCATGTGGCCAGCAACTGTGTTGACGGGTGTGTTCCCGCTCCGAATGCTTGACCCGGGTCGATCTCGACGACTTCCGGGGCATCGGCGTCTGCCCACGGGAAGCAGACAGCCAGCCGCCCCCCGACAAGCACCGCCTGAGTGCGGTTCAGCCAGCCCACCGCGTGCGACGCATCTGGCGGACCCAGCACCGCGGCATGACCCTCGGCGCGAAGTTGCGCCACCACTTCGTGGGCAGTGCTGTCATCGGTCACACGAGCCCGACTCACCCAGCGCCCCCGAGCCAGGCGTTCCTGGGTCACCGCGAGCGCCATCGACGCCAGCCATTCCGGCAGCGACGGGCCGTCAAGGTCGCCGCCCGGCTTCGCGCTGCCATCGGCTGCGCCCAACGGGACATCGTCGGCGACGACGACGCACGCACCGCCGAACCGCTCATCACCCCATGGGTTCGCCCACGAGCGCTGCTGGCTCACCCCGGCATTCTCGCCGTCACAGTCCCATGCCTCGCGCAGCGACCAGCCGGCTCGTCTCGGCGGCCAGTGCCACCAATGTGATGCCGAACTGCGGTACAGGTGAAGGGCCACGACTGCGAAGGCGGCAACACCATGACCAACAGATTCGTGGCAGCGATGGCGTTCGCTGCACTGGTGATCTCGGTGCTGTCGTTGTTCGTCGCTCTGAGCAACACCACAGAAGAAGAAACGCCCCAAACCGGCGATCTGTCCCCTCCGACATCCGCCCCGCTCGGCGACGACACCCCGTCAGCCTCTGCCGCCGCAACAACTACCACCTCACGCTCGCCGGCGGTAGTAGCTCAGACCACGATTCCGGTGCCAGCGACGACGGCGCCCCCACCGGCCATCTCGGTGCCGCCCACTTCGGAGCCGCTGCCGGGCACGCCGGCCGAATTCGGGCCGGCCGCCGGAACCCCGCTTGGCGTGGTCGGCGTCAGCCACGACGACTTCCTCAACGTCCGTGACGTTCCCAATGGCAACGTCGTGGCCACGCTCTCGCTGCGCATCGCTCCCGGCGATCCAGCAAACAGCAAGCTGCAGGTCGGCGATCCAGCCGCCGAGGACTCGATTGCGACGCTGAGTCTCGACGGCATCACGGCAACCGGTCGCACACGAGATCTGGCCACCAGCACATGGCACGAAATCCAAGTCGGGCCGGTGATCGGCTGGGCCAGCAGCAATTACCTCGCGCCGCTGACGCCCAGCGTGCGGCTCGACATGACCGCTCAGGTCCAGAGTGCGGTGGGCAGCACACCAACCGCTGCCACGCTGACCGAGCTCGCCAACATGGTCGCTGCTGCGTTCGCATCGGACGAGCCTGCGTCGCGCATCCGGGTGACGGCCGCGCCCAGGGCGATCGACGGATTGGCGGAGATCACCGTCGATGTGGTCGGGTTGGCAGACGATTCCGTGCGCGGCTACCGACTGCTTATCTCCGCCGACCCGGCCGGCGACTGGCGAGACCCCTACGTCGACACGGCCGGCGGCCCGTTCACGCTGCGCAACGTGATGGCGACACCCCTCTGCTACAGCCACCGCGGCACCGGCGACAACGGCCTCTGCAACTGAGGTAGCAAGGCGTTCGTTTGGTGTCCCAACCCGTCGCTAGGGTTGTAGCCCGCCGAGGGAGCCCGCACAGCGTGGGTTCAGCAACCACCTTGGGGGTGATCGGTTTCGACTTTGACGGTTGAAGTGAGAGAAGCGAGCCGTGGTCTCCGGATCCACGCTAAAGAGCCGGAAAAAATACAAACGCCAACGTCGATCAAGACGATCTGGTGCTCGCAGCCTGATCTCAGGTTGTGAGTTCGGCCCGATTGCCCCAGTCCTGCGGGCGTCGGTGCCTTCATCTGCAGGGCTCGCCCGCCGCCCGAGCCGACGGGGCGGCGGGGACACGCACAGACGGCTAAGGCGATTGGCAGGGTGTCGCTGCCCGCAATCGCCCGACAATTCCCCAGCGACTGCGCTCGGAGAAGACTCACCGAAACGTTGAAGGACGCGGGTTCGATTCCCGCCACCTCCACGCTGTGATCTCGACGCTTCTTCAGTCCGATGTCGGCTGATTGCGATCATCGAACGGTTTCGGACTCCAGGCAACCGGAGACCGCCCGCCTGGCGGCATCCCGAATCAAACACGCATGTCGCGTCAGACCAGGTCGTGGGGCATAGTGCTCATCAACTCCGCACCTGCCTCAGTGATCAGGTACTGATCTTCGAGCTTGACGCCCTGGTGGCTCGCCGAATCGCCGATGTAGCTCTCCACGCAGATGACCATCCCGGGTTCGAACTCGCCAGACAGCGGGTACGGCCCGGGCGCCTCGGCCTCATACACCGCGATGTACGGGCTCTCGCCGCACAAGCCCAGGCCGTGGGCCAAGCAGTAGTAGCCGTACGGCGCAAACCGCTCCGGGACCGCCCACGCCGAGCGGGCAAACGACTCGAAGCTGCGTCCTGGCGCCAGCAGCGCGGCGTTGTGCTGCACCTGTTCGAGTGCCATGGCATGGATGCTGCGCTGGACCGCGGTGGGCGCCGCGTCGCCGCACACGAAGGTTCGCGAGAAGTCGACGGCATAGCCGCCAGGTCCGAGCGCGTCGGTGTCGACGCAGAGCAGGTCGCCGTGTCGGATCGGGTTGGGGCCAGTCTCGTTGAAGTACGGGAACGTCCGGGTCCCTGCCTGGGCCAGCCTCGTGGAGAAATACTCACCATTTCCGGCGATAAGGCCACGGTGCAGCTCGGCCCAAACCTCAACCTCGGTGCGTCCGGGCTCGATCTGGTCGCGCATCCCCTCGAGCGCTGCGGTGACGACATCCATGGCGCAACCCATGGCAGCGATCTCGTCGGCCGTCTTGATCCGGCGGGCCAGGGCGAACACCTCGGTCGCCGACGTGAGCTCGCAACCGCGAGAGCGCAGCGCGTCGGTCACGTGCTGGTCAAACCGCTCGACAGCCAGACGGGGCTTGCCGACCCGCAGTTTCGCCACGAGATCGGCGACTTCGCGAGCAAACCCGTGCGTCGACTCCACCCACCGAGTTCCGCCCGCCGGGGTGATGTCGGGCGCCGCCCGCACCTCGGTGACGGTCCCGGCGCCATCGGCCAGATGCTCGCAGCCGGCGTATTCCCACAACACGACCGGCCCGTCCGCCCGCACGAGCACGAACCTGAACGACCCCATCATCGAGAACACCGTCATGTTCCGCACGCCGGTCGCGTAGAAGATGTTGATCGGGTCAGCGGTCAGGACCGCAGCAACATCGAGCGATTCCATCGAACGGCGGAGCCGGTCCAGCCGCCCGGTCTCCAGCGTCACACGCCGCCGCCGAGAACGTTCTGCGCCACGCCGCCCAGTCTCTCAGTCCGTCGCAGTTCGTAGATCTCGCCTCGATACTCGGCGGGAATCTCTACAGCGGGAACTTCGTCGAGGCCCGCGAGCACGGCAGCACTGATCGAGTGCATTGAACAACGCATCATGCAACTGCTGGGGGTCGAGACTCGACACCAACACCAACCGGCAGCATGAATCCAGTAATCCGCCTTGACGAAACGCAGGGACCCCAGAGCCTGCGCAAAACCCAAGGTGAATTACAACCTCACGCGAAGCGACACTCAGCGAGCGCAATCAGGATTCGTGTGTTTCCCACACTAGAATTGCATGCCTGTAACTACACACACCGACGTTGCCGGAGAACGACGATGGCGATACGCACCGCGACGCTTCTCGATGATGCCGCTAGTCTCTCCGATCTGCGCGACAGGGTGCTCGCGTATGTGGGGGATGTGGGCCTTGCCGACAAGTTTGCGGCGTTGGCGGACGGAATCGTGCTGCGCGACGGCCGTGGCTATGCCGCGGCGCGCAGGAGCCATGGGACATTTCGCCTCGTAGACCCCGAGTTCTACGTCGGGGATCGCGATCAACGGGCCCATCAGGGTCTAGTTCCACTCTCACTCGGTGAGTCCATCGACAACCAGGTGGCGGCGGGTGCGTCATGTCTCCTTGCACCGTCGCGCTTTCCGAGAGAACGAGACACGAACGCAATTCACGGCCTGCTCGAGCGAGGCGCGGCTTTTATGGAAGAGGCAGCGCGTCTTGCGCCGGACCTGCCAGCCGTCGTTCCGGTGATCATCCGTTACGACGAGCTCGCTGATCGGCGATGGACGGAGCCCGTCCGATCATCGGGGTTGCCAGTAGCAACCGTGTTCGCTGGATTCGGCGATCCGTTATCGGATGCGAGCCAGCTCGAAGGAGCCGTAGAACTGGTACAAGCCGCAGCCTTCGCATTCGTGATGCGGTGCGATGCATCAGCGGGCGGATTGATGGCGCTCGGCGCAGCGACTAGCTCAATCGGCACCAGCACGGCAGTCCGTCACCTGTGGCTTCCGCGTCGAGGAGGCCGAAGTGCCGCGCCCAAGCGAAGTGTGTTCGTGCCTGCGACCGCTAACTGGATGCACGTGGACCACTTCGTGGATGCATCTCTAGACCCGCGCTCACACACAGTTTTTCGTTGCTCCTGCGAGGTGTGCGGACCTGACGGAGATGTTCGCGACCTAGTCGGCGCCAACGACGAGACACAAGACCTACATTCCGCTGCAGCCTCGATAGGGCTCGTGCGTGACGTGCTCTCTTCACCGAACCGAGTCGAAAAGTGGCGGCAGATTTGTGAACACGCTGCTGCGTCGTATGACGAGCTTGCTTCGGCCGGCGTTTCCGGACCAGCACCGCCTGGAGTGTTGACAGCGTGGCTCAGGCTGTTTCGCTGACGTCTCGGAGCCATTGAGCAAACGCAATCTCTGCAATCGCCCAGCGCTGCCAACTCGGGAAGACGCGTCGCATCCCGGCGCGGCGCATGATCTGCTCTGCAGAGCCTTGCCTAGAGACGACGCCCACCTCGGTGTCAATCTCCTCGAGGGTGCGTCGAGCAAGCACCGGCGGAGCGAGAACGTACCGGGGCGCGTGAGGACCAAGCCACGTGATTTTCTGAACTTCGCTCCACTTCCGAACCATCTTGGAAATACCCACGAGCTCCACCGCTGGAATCGCGGCCCGAACCACTGCATCACCCTCAATCGAGACGGCACGAAGAGCGATCAAGTCTTCGATAGCCAACAATGTGGCACCATCGATGCAGCTCAAAGGGACTGGCATTCCTGCGGGGAGGTCCATAAGCGCTCTCATTACGTCGTGCTCAACCATCGCACCGATGCCGAACTGCGCTCGACGCTCGATTTCGAATTCACACGGCCTGATCCATAAATCGACAGATTGACCGCCCAAGTCAACATTGGCCACTCGCTGGCCCCGCAGCAGACCGGCCAGCATCACTGCTCCACCACAAGATCAGCCAACTCGTCGATTCCGACGCCCACGCTGCGGGCGACCGCAACTACGACAAGAAACGATGGATTCGGAGAGTCCCCGTAGAAATACTGATCAAGGCTGCGGCGATTCAGCCCCGAACGACGGGCCAAGTCTTCAACCGACATGCCAGCCTCCAGCAGGCCGGTTCGCAGCCGTTGCTGGATGCGTTTGGCGCATTGTCGCTGCGCTTGGGGGGTCTTCGGCCTTCCAGGGATACTATTATAGTAGCCTATTATAATAGTATCAGGAAGCAATGTGAATCCAAGACGCTTGATGGCCGAAGATCATCTAGACAGGTTGTGACCGCTCGAGTTGCGTCCTAGTTCTCGCTGGTGTCGGCCACACTGTCGAGCGGGGCGGGGTGCATCAGCGCCCGAATGCTGTCCGCTGAAGGTGGTTGGAAGCCAAGATGAGTGCAGTGTCGGACGGTGCAGCGTGGGTTGTGCGAAGCGGTCGCGAGGGGAAGAGGACTGTCGACTTCAATCTCCGCGAGAGCGTGGTAACACTCGGCTGGGGCGATTGGGTCCCACGGGCCAGCGTTGCTGAACACGGAGGGCGCGAGGAACTCGATCGGCATTTCGACCGTTACTTCTCCGAGTTCAAGAACAGTACGAGACGAACTGCACGTAACGAGATCCTGCGGTTCCGCGACCGCATGTTCGAAGGCGACATCGTGGTGATGCCGCTCACCAGCTCAGTGACCTTGGACGAGTGGATCGCCATCGGGAAGGTATTGGGACCGATGGAGCGTGCCCCGAGCAACCCTGAGGGCGCGCATCTGTTTCGCAGAGTTGAGTGGCTCGGCACTGCGGCAGATGAGTCGCTGGTTCAACCCGATTTGGCCGCTTCGATCAAACTGCCTCATGCAACGGTCTTCCAGCCCCGGAAGGCTGCGCGCGCTGCGGCGCGTCTTGTGCATCTGGCCGCTCACGGCGAGGACCCTGGACCAAGCGACGTCGGCGGCTCCCTGTCGAATATGCGTACGCCCGCTCGGCCAAACCTGGATTCGATGTTTCGTGACGATCTCGGTGCTTCCGCTGTGATCGACAGCGAACCCGACAACAAGCCACTGATGGCGACGCTGACCGACACGCTTGGCCTCAGGATCCAAGCCTATCTCTGGCACGCTACGGCTCCGTACGAACACGAAGTCGGGGCGCACAAGATCCAGATCACTTTGCCCGGCGCGAAGCGCAACTCCAAGATACGCATCCTCCACGACCCTGGCCGATTGGTCTTGTTCTGTGGTTTCGCAGCGGAGTTCGACACGTGGTCTCTGTGGGATGCCGAACTGTTCATGGTGCCGGAGGGGATCTCGTGGTCGCGAAATCTGCAGGTATCCATTGAAGCACTAACGGATGCCGTCGCATGCGGCGTATCAACCTCCACCAAGAACGTCCGACGGACGGTAATCGGTTCCACAGCAGCTGGAATCATCACGTGTCGCAGGTCGAACTTGATAGAGGCCATCGAGGCGCGATTCCGGCTGAACATCCTGAGATCGCTCGATGGAGGCATCTGAGATGGTCTTTCGAGACTGGGAACCCGCCGCCGAGTACTTCACCGATGTCCATGATGTGGCGGCTGATTTCTATCGACCATGCATGCGTGATGCGATTCGGTACGACCGCATCACGGGCTACTTCAGCAGCTCGGTGTATCTCATCGTGTGGGCCGAGATCGTTGACTTCGCGGCTCGCGGCGGCCGGATCCGGATCATCTGCTCACCTGCGCTCAGCACCTCTGACGCAAGATCAATCGCTGATGCCTACCGCGCTCTGACGATCGAAGAACTAGGCGAGAGCCTGCTGGAGGAGTACTACAGCCTCCTGCTGGACCCGCACCTCGCCGACCCAGCGAAGGCACTTGCCGGTCTGATCGTCGACGGCGTAGTTGATATCCGCATCGCCCAGGTGGCTCCGCAAGCACAAGCCTCGTCACTTTCGATGTTTCACGACAAGACCGGATTGTTCTTTGACGACGGCGGCGATTCGATCGGGTTCCGCGGCGGGATCAATGAGACTTATCTTGGTCTGTCGCCGAGAGGAAACATCGATTCGATCACGGTGTGGACGTCCTGGGCAGGCGGCAGAGAGTCCGAACTCACGAGTTCGAATATCGAGCGGTTCGAGCGGCTGTGGCTCGACGAAGCTGCCGGCGTGGATGTCCACGAGGTCCCCGGCATCGCATTGGAGGAGTTCAGCCGCGTCGCCGCTGAGAATGATCCATGGCGGGTCAAGGCAGAGGAACTCGCAGCCAGAGACCACTTGAGCCACCAACCCGCACCATCATCACGCATCACTTTGCGGCCACATCAAGAAAGAGCAATTGCGGCGTGGGAGAAGGCGGGCCGGATCGGGCTCCTGGATCATGCCACCGCAAGCGGGAAGACGATCACGGCAATCGAGGCCATCCGGCGCGAACTGCTTGACGGTCACCGTCCGGTTGTGGTCGTCCCCAGTGTCGTCCTGCTTGATCAATGGAGAAGCGAACTCCGTGAGCACCTGAGCGACCTTCGTGTACGCGTGCACCCTTGCAGCGGCGATCACAGCGAATGGAGAGGCCTGCTGGCAGCTTGGCTTGAACCGACTGATGAGCACCGTGTGGTCATCAGCACGGTCGCGACAGCGGCAACAAACAGCTTCGTCGGTCAGATGGAGAGGGCTTCGGGCCGCTTGTTCCTCGTAGCCGACGAAGCCCACCGGCTCGGCGCGCCTCAGGCAAGGCGCGTGCTCGACGTTGGGGCCGTGACTCGGCTGGGTCTCAGCGCGACACCAGAGCGAGCAGGCGACCGGGATGGCACCCAGGCACTCCTGGAGTACTTCGGAGGAATAGTCGACACCTTCACGCTGCAAGACGCGTTGAATGCCGACCCCCCGATCCTGACCAAGTACGACTACGAACCCCGCGTCGTGGGGCTCACAGACGACGAGCAAGAAGCGTGGAACGAACTGTCGGCCCGGATCGGAAGGTTGATCGCGCAGCACGCTAGAGACGAGGAGTCGCCCGGCCAAGCGCTGCAGCATCCGAAGGTGAAGCGGCTCTTGATCGATCGGGCGCGTGTGATCAAGAAGGCGCAGGCCAAGCCGCCTCTCGCCCGGGCCGTGCTCGCGGAGCACTACGAACCGGGTCAGCGCTGGTTGGTCTATTGCGAAGACCAGGATCAGCTGCGCGACGTGGTCGCAGAACTACTGGACGCCGACCTTCCGGTCACTGAGTACCACTCCGCCATGGCTGGCAACCGTGCAGCGACGTTGGAGAATTTCGCCGTCAACGGCGGCGTGATCGTTTCGATCAGGTGCCTCGATGAGGGAGTAGACATTCCAGTAGCGACCCACGCGTTGATCCTGGCGTCATCGCGCAACCCTCGCGAATTCATACAAAGAAGGGGGCGGGTGCTGCGCAGGGCTCCGGGCAAGACGTACGCACAGATCTACGACGCGATCGTCGTGCCCCAACCCCCGATGGAGCCGAGCGGCCGATCCATGATTCTCGGCGAACTCGCTCGCGCTTCCGAGTTCGCGAATGGCTCCTTCACCAGGGCCGGCCGCAGCGAACTGGACCAAGCATTCGTCAGCGCAGGCGGGAACCTTGACGATCCAGATATTTCCGGAGGATTCGAGCCCGACGACGACTGACCTGCGCGCTGCTGCACGACACATCACTCTCACGAGGCCCTTAGCATGACGGGCCATGCTCCAGCAGCTGCGGGACACCGTCGAGGCCCTCAGGGCTGCCGACCACCCCGAATTGGACCCCGAGCTCGTCGCAGAGATCTTGACAATCGAAGCAGACCACCTCGATGTGCGTACAGGAGTCCTCACCCGGCTTGAGCAGGCCGTTGACGCTTTCCTCGCTGCTGCCGGTTCACAGTGAGACTTCACCGGATCGCGTACTCGAACTTCGGGCCGTTCAAGGGCGACCAGACGGTCGAGCTGCCCGACCGCGACGGCGTCGCCGTCATCTACGGGGATAACAACCTAGGAAAGACCACCATTCTCAACTCGATCAGGTGGCTGTTCGTCGGCAAGTTCCTCGAGCGAACTGGAAGACCGCGGGACGATCGAGATCTCGTGAATCGCGAGGCCGTCGCCGAAGCCGACGGCATGCCGGTCACGGCCAGAGTCTCAGCAACGGTCACCTGGAGGAACGACCGATACGCGCTGACCCGCTCCGCAACCGTCGAGGAAGACAAGCTCAAGCAGCGGCTCGATGTCGTACGAGGCTCGTATGCGCTCAGCGCCGAGGAGGCGCTGGAGACTCTGCAGCAGATGATTCCCGAGGAGATCCAGCAGTTCTTCCTCTTCGATGCAGAGGCACTCAATCGCTACGAGGACCTGCTGCACGACTCGGCTGCAGGAAAGGAGCTCAAGGACGCCATCGAACGCATCCTCGGTGTTCCGGTACTGGATTACGCCGTCAAGGATCTCAAGTCGCTCACTGCGACGCACACCAAGGTCATCTCAAGACTGAACACCCAGAGCGCCAAGGCGAAGGCGGCGGCTCAGTCTCTTGAAACGCTGAGCGGCGTCCTCGAGAAGCGAGACGAAGACATTGCATCGATGACGTCACGCGTCGCCGGTCTCGATAACGACAGACGCGACATCGTGAATCACACCGGGTTCAGTGGAGACTGTTTTTTGTGGGTCGCGGCCGGGTCGGCTGTGACGGTTTGACTGTAGTAGGCGTTCTCGTGTTCGATCGGGGTGGTGTGGCGGGGGGTGCCG
>LXNI01001705.1_pt1 | contig 17686 bp, 15 predicted proteins | sample 809091 | NCBI WGS metagenome assembly LXNI01 (sample SAMN04870527, study PRJNA318959) | sponge metagenome | biome: 01000161; feature: marine sponge reef; material: water | host: Sarcotragus foetidus | place: Greece: Milos, Mediterranean Sea | collected 2013-05-29 | depth 5-7 m | reverse complement strand
GTGAACGCATTACCGCCGAGGATCGGGGCACTGCTTCTGACCAGGGACTTTAGGGTCCGATCTGGTGTCGACACGCTGACGACGACCACAAGACCCCACCTATCCGCGCATCCTCTAAGTGCATGGATTACTACGTTAGCTACTCCGGTTACAAAGTAACCGGAATTGGCCCTGCGCGGAAACACTCATACTTGTAGGGTCCTCCTTGGTTTGGGGGTGAGGCCTCGCCGGGTATCGGTGAAGACTGTTCGCCGATTCGAGGAGGCCTCGATGTCTGATGTTATGACGGTTCGTCTGTGTCTGTCAGGTGTGCGGGTGAGGGAGGTGCGGGTCGATTTGGTTGACCGCCTGGAGGTGGAGGTGGAATCGGCGCGGGAGTGGTCGCGGTGTCCGCAGTGCGGGTTCAAGTGTCATCGTGTGTGGGACAGGCGGTCTAAGCGGGTCCGCGATCTGGCGGTGTCGGGCCGCCGCACGACGTTGGTGTGGCGGCGGCGCCGGTTCTGGTGTCAGAACTGCGACGAGCGTCACCTGGAGGGCCACGCCCAGTTCGAGGGTGGGTTGACACGGCGGTTTTCTCGCCGCCTGGTGGCTGATGCGAGGGTGATGTCGAATTGGGGGCGGTGGCCGCCATCACGGGGTGGGATGGCATCGGATCATGGCGTTGGTGAGAGCGCAGGCGGCTCGGGTTGAGAAACGTCGCCGGGCGCGGCGGTGTCGTGTGTTGTTGGTGGACGAGACTTCGATACGGCGGCGGCGCCGGTATGTGACCGTGGTCGCATCCGGCGAGCGCGGAGAGGTGCTGGCGATGATCCCAGGACGCGGGAAAGGGTCTCTGACTAGGGCGTGTTGACACTTCGGAGCCCGTCGTGTACGAGGGCGAGGGTGATGAAGGCCAAAAAGATGATGTCCAATTTGTCGTAGCGGGTGTAGACACGTCGGTGGCCTTTGAGCCGTCGGAAGAGCCGCTCGACTTCGTTGCGCCGCTTGTAGATGTCCCGGTCATAGGGCCATGGATCGCGGCGGTTGGTCTTGGGTGGGATACGCGGCGTGTAGCCGAGGTTGTGGGCGAGTTGGCGTGTTTCGTCTCCCTGGTAGGCCCGGTCGGCTACCAGCGGCAACCGCAGCCGGGCGGGTCCTATGCGCCCAAGCAGTTCCCGTCCCCAGGGCGCATCATGGTCTTGGCCTGGGGAAATGCAGAACCCTATGGCGGTTCGGGCGCTGGAGGCCGACATGTGGATCTTGGTGGTCCACCCTCCTCGGGACTTACCGATCGCCCGGGGGCCTTCTTTGGTGGCATGGAGTTGGTTGGCGGCATCGCAGAACTCGATGAATCCCGAAGTTCCTTGATCGATCAACTCGCTCTCAATGTCGGGTGTGATATCAGTTCCCAGACGGCAAGGTCCGTGGACACAGCTACTACCGAATAAGAAATGCGGTCGAGAGTCGTGGTCAGATCATCCCCGCTTTTGTAAGCGCAGGGTTGAGAATACGGACCGGCGGCACTGCCGGTGAACCACCTCGGGATGCTCTGCCGAACCAGCGTGCCACCACTCCCGTTTGGCTTGCTTCTACCGCCGTCGGCGACCTCGCCGAGTCAACCCCCTACTTTAGGTTCGCCTCGGCGAACAGTATCTGGTTGAGCCGCTCCTTCCACTCCTCCTGGTCAACAACCTCGAAACGGACCACATTGCTACGCATGGCAGGCACGAACTCGGCCCAGTCAGCTTTGCGGGCGTGTTCGCTGCAGATGTCGAAGATGGTTCGTTTGTACAGGGTGTCTTCCGCCTCCCTCAGGTGCACTCCCTTGGTCTCGAGAACGAAGACCTCATGGAAGCCGTCATCGGGCTCGGGCTCGTCGGCTCTCAGTGTCACGATGAAGTCGGCGTAGATCCGGCGTGGCCTCCACCCCTGCACGTAGTAGTCCTTGCGGGCGCGGTTGCGGTACCAAAAGAACAGCCGTGCCTGGCCGTCTAGGTAGGTGGCAACCTTGTTCTCGAATCCATTCAGCCCCTCCTCGGTGATGATGTCGAAGAGGTTGCGCTGGAACGGGCCACCATCCTCTCGGTTCGCCCGTCTCGCCCTCGGCGTCTCGATCTCAGCGGGCAGTCGATTGAAGGCAAGATCCTTTGTGACAACCAGGAAGCGCATCTCTCCTGACGCGAGCAGGCTGTCGAAGACATCGCGCGAAAGGCGGTCCCTCTCACGTTCAAGACGCCTGCGCAACTGTTCAAGCACATAGGGGTAGTTGGCAGCGACGCGCTCCGCCGGGTAGCGGCGGAGCAGGCCCTCGAAGACGCTGTGCGCTAGTTCACGTCCCCTCCAAGGGTTGGGAACGATGTCCAGGAGGTGGCTGGCCGCGAAGAAGTAGTCCACCGGATCTCCGCTCGATACACCGACGCCTTCAGGGGCGTTGTAACCCGCCTCACGTCCCGGCGCGTCCTCGTCGCTGTCCAGGCCGGTCCGGTAGTCCTGGTCCCCCGCCGATCCCAGGCCCAGCGTCAACTCCTTCAACGGCGAGAGGTCGATCTCGCTCCAAGCCAGCCGCGCCAGGATGTCCGCCTCGTAATGGACCAGCCGCCAGCCGTCCTCGTCATCCTTGATCATGAAGGCGGGCAGAACCAGATCGCGTGCAGCGTTCTCGAACTTCGCTCGTTGCCGGGTCAAAATGGTCGTGGGCGCGTCACCCGGGCTCTGATCGTCCTCTACGACCCTCCCCTCTAGGCCCTGCAATCCCTCCAGCCCGAACCCCTTCCTAACCTCCTGGAGCAGATCCGTCCCCCGGCGGCTGAAGCAGAACACATAGCTCTCGTCGAGCAGGCGTACTCCTGTCTTGGCGGCGTAGGGCTGACGCAGGATCCGCCCCACCAGCTGGGTTATCCCGGTTCTCGAAGACGGGTTGGTCAAAATGGCGAGGACGTAAGCGAAGGGGCAATCCCAGCCCTCCTGTAGAGCTTGTTTGGTGATTATGAATCGGATCGGACAATCGGGTGACATCAAGCCCCCGACGTCGTCCACCTCCTTGAGCTCGTCCTTCGTACTCGTCTTCACCGCGATGTGCTCGGGGGCGATGCCCGGGTGTCTAAGCAGGTAGTCACGCACGTCGTCGGTGTGGACGAAGCCCGGCTTGCGCTGCTCCCTGCCGGTTCGCTCCACCTGGATCACGCAGATGGGCCGGATGTAGGTTCCGGACTCGGCTTCGTGGTGTTCGGCCGCGGCCTCGAGGACGGCGCGGTGTTCGACCGCTTCGAGAAGCGTGCTGCGCCAGTCGATGCTCCCCTTGTTGCGGATGTGGAGGTCGAGTTTGATCATCTCCTCGGCGTTGAGCTCTCGGCCGAGGATCTCTACGAGCACGTTGGCGCCCCGAGTCGGAGTCGCTGACAGCTCCACGATCATGCAGGGATTGAATCCCTCCAGCGTGGCCTTGGCATTGACGCTGTAGGCCTTGTGACCCTCGTCGAGGATGATCAACGGACGGAGCAGCCGCACCGTGTTCCCTAAGGAGGTCTTGACAAGCCGCCCCCAGAATCCGGGGATCCGCTCGAACGTGTCCAGATTCGGAATGCGGTTGAGGAGCGCCGCGTGGGTCTTGGGATCGTCGTCTGCGGGGAAGAACCCGTCGAACCCACCGCTGTCGCGGAACATCCGCAGCGTCTCCTTCGTCTTCCGGTTGGCGGACGGCAGCATGAGGAGCAGCACGCACAGGTTCTCCTTAACATCACCAGGCCCGAAAGCCGTGGTCTTCTCGACGATCAGGGTCCGTTGACCCGATGAAAGGTCGAGTTGCTGCCGGTAGGGGTGGTCGCGATCCTTGAGCGCCCTGAGCGTCTGGTTGTATATCTGGGTAGTCGGCACGATCCACAGCACTAGCCCTCGTCGACTCTGCCGAAAGCGGGCGTTGACAAGGCCGATCACCCGAGTGGCGAGCAGTGTCTTACCGCCGCCGGTGGGAATCTTCAGGCAGAAGGCGGGCAGTGGTTCGCCGACTCCGTTGCGGCGGGCAAAGTAGGGCCGCCCGACCTCGGTCTCTTTCCAGGCCCGCTCGACCCAGTCATAGGCCAAGTCGGGGTCCAATGCTTTAGCCTTCTCCCTCCACACCGCGAGTTCCTCCAGGTAGCGCCGGACCGTATCCAGGGCTCGCTGCTGGTATTCCTTGAGGATCACGTCGCCGGCCTCCCGATCGCTTCGTAGATCTCGAAAGGCAGCTGCTGGAAGTCGATCCGGTATTTGTGAAGGAACTCGCGGTCGATGTATTTCGTGGGTGCGAACACGAGCTTCCGCCTCGATCCCGGAGGCAGGGCACGGGCCACGGGCAGCGACAATGCCAACCCCTTGAGCACCTCTACATCCGGCTCGTACATCAGAAACACATCGTGGGAGGAAGTGTGCCCGATGAACCCGGTCTCCCGGTCGATGTCGGCCGCGTCGAACTCCTGGCCGGTGGCCGTGAAAAAGACATACGAGGCCAACTTCTCCCATGAAGGCAGGTGGGAGCCGTCGAGGAGTGACTCCTGGCGCATCGGCCGGCCCAGCTCGAAGTAGCTGAACGTACCACCGAGCCCGGCCTTGAGCACCTCATCCCTCGCGTCTGGGACCCCCTTGATGACGCGCCGAACCCGCTCGGCGGTGATGCTGTCGGCGTAGTCCTCGCACTCGACCAGGATGAAGCGCCGGCTGCCGCCGTCCTCCTTGTTCTGCGCGAGGACTGCGTGAGCGGTAGTACCGGAGCCCGCAAAGGAATCCAGAACGATGGAGTCCCGGTCGGTGGCGACTTGGAGGATACGGCGGATGAGACGCGACGGCTTGACCGTGTTGAATACGTCTTCTGACCGCTGGAAGTCGATGGCGGAAACCAGTTCCTTCTTCGCCTCCTGCGTGTTTCCCACATCGGTATGGAGCCAGAGGGTCTGCGGGACCACGCCCTTTCTCACATCGGACAGGAATCGCTTGAAGCGGGGCATGCTGTCACCGTTCTTGCCCCACCAGATCCGACCGTCTTCGTCGAGGGCATGGAACTTCGTCTTGGAAACGCGAAAGTAGTTCCCAACCGAAGGCCGGAAAGTCTTGCCAGAAGGACCAGTCACCTCGTATGTGCCTTCGCTGTAGTAGTTGCGTGCCGTCAGGTCACTCGAGGACCACGGCCCCCTGGGGTCATCGTCGGGGTTCCGGTATCGCGCGCTCGCCCGTTCACTGCGCTCGATCAGGTTCGGTTGCCAGACTTCTCGCCGACGAGCGTAAGCAATTACGTAGTCGTGGTCTTCAGAGAAGTATTTCGCGGTGTTCTTCGGAGAGAAGACCTTCTGCCAAATGACGGTTGCTACGAAGTTCTCCTCCCCGAACACCTCGTCCATCAGGGCACGCAGGTGGTGCACCTCGTTGTCATCGATCGACACGAAAATCACGCCGTCCTCGCGGAGCAGCTCGCGCAGGAGCTTGAGACGCGGCAACATCATGCAGCACCACTTGTCGTGGCGGGTCAGGTCGTCGCGATCAACGACGCGCCCCAGCCAGTCCTGCATCAACGGCGAGTTCACGTTGTCGTTGTACACCCAGCCCTCGTTACCGGTGTTGTAGGGCGGGTCAATGTACACGCACTTCACCTCGCCGTGGTAGGTGGGCAGCAGCGACTTCAGGGCCGCGAGGTTGTCACCGTGAATGATCAGGTTGTCGCGCAGGCTCGCCTTGGGGCTCAGCCCCTTGTCGCGCACCGGCACTAGCTCGTGGAAGGGCACAGCAAGGTGATGGTTCTCTACGAACACCTTCCCCTTGAAGTTGAGCCGCGGCAAGACACCCTCCTCCGGGTTTGCGATCCCAATCTGAGGATAGGGGGCAAGCGTGACAGTTCTACGCCATCCAAGCGCTCGCGCGGCGCTGAGACCGCGGTTTCTCTCAGGTACGAAGGACCTCGCCCATTGCCGCCGGGGCGTCGGGATGGGTGCTGGCATGCGGCGCGACCCGAAGCATCCCGTCCCGCTCGGTCACGGAGAAGCCTTCTGCGGCGAGGCGGTCGAAAGCGTCCGCAGACGACTCCCCTGCGGGACGAAAACTGACGATGCCGCTGCGCTCTTCATCCGTCCGCCACGGACTCAATACTCGGGCGCCCGCTCGGCGAACTTCCTCCTCCACCGCACGGGATCGGGCAATGACCGTCGCCTCCACCTCTTCAATCGAGACCGTCTCCAGGACTCGTAGCGACTCGCAGAGGGCTGCGACCGCGGTGAAACCCGCGCTCCCCATGACGAACCGGTCGGCGCCCTCGAGGGGCGGATGAGGGAGCGGAGCGGTGGTATCGAACGGATCTTCGACCCCGAGCCACCCGGTCAGGGCAGGACGGAGCCGTTCCAAGGCCCGCTCGGATACGGCCAGCAGCCCGGCGCCTCCCCCGGCCCGGAGCCACTTGTGACCGCCCGCCACCATCACGTCCACATCCTCCATGCCGAATCCGAGGGCGCCCAAGCCTTGAACCGCATCGACCACCAGGAGCGCCCTTCCGGCCGCCTCCCGGATGGCGGACAGGTCACATCGGTAACCGGTCCGGTAGTCGACGAAGCTGAGCGCCACCGCCGTGGTGCGGGCATCAACCGCCTGCGCCACCAGGTCGGCCGTCAACCGGCCCCCAGGAACCGGGAACGTTCTCAATTCGATGCGCCCTGCCTCGGCTGCACGCACCCAGGGATACAGGTTGGCCGGAAACTCGGTCTCCGGTACCACCACCGACCCGCCGGCCAGGCCGAAGGCAACAGCGAACAGGCCCGCGGAAGTGCTGGGCGCCAGGGTCACGTGCCCGGTAGGGACACCCACCAATCGGCCGCCGAGGCGGCGGGCCGTCTCAACCCGATCCATCACCATCGGTACCAGCCTGCCCTGGCCGCCCGACATGGCATCGGCCATCTCCCTGAGGCCGGCCCGGGCAGGGATCGACATGGCGCCGATCGAGGCGAAGTCCATGTAACCGAAAGGCTCGTCGAACTGATCGAGAAAAGACTGCGCAAGCGCCATTGCCCGCTGAGGGTAGGAGGGCGCCGAAAAAAGTCCAGTTGGCCCGATATCCGACAACGCGAGCCCGGGTCAAGGAGTCGCCGGCCAACCGATCCTCGTCTTTGAGCACCATCCTGGCGATCCGGGCTTCCAACGACGCCCGGCGGATACCGGACGGCGTCACCATACAATCCGCGACCGGGCGCCGACACACAGGACGTACATGGACCCCTTTCTAACCGACGCGGATCAGGCGATGCTGCGCGGAGAGGGCAGCGGGGCACAGGCCCTCGCCATGCGCGTGCTGGTGGGCATGGCCCGCGCCACCGGCGCCCGGCGGATGATCGACATCTCCGGCGCGCATATCGACGGCACGCTGTATCTCGGGCGGGCCAGCCTCGACTTCGCAACCCGATTGCGTGACGAGGGTGGCAGGGTGGCCGTACCCAGCACCCTCAACGTCTCCTCACTCGATCTGCTCCATCCCGATCTGTTCCTAGGGGACGACCCGACCCGCGATGCCGCACTGACCATGATGAGGGCATACCTCGACATGGGCGCCTCCCCCACGTGGACATGCGCCCCCTACCAGCTGGCGGATCGTCCAGCCTTCGGTGATCGCGTCGCCTGGGGAGAGTCGAACGCCATCGTGTTCGCCAACTCGGTCCTCGGCGCCCGGACACCCCGGTTCGGCGACTTCGCCGACATGGCCGCCGCCGTCACCGGCCGGGCTCCGGAGTTCGGCCTCTACCTGGACAGGCACCGCCGCGCCCGTGTCCGGATCGATGTCTCCGGGATCGCGGAGGAAGCGCGGCTTACCGACGAGTTCTTCGCCGGGATGGGATTCCTGATCGGAAGCGAGGCCGGATCCGAGGTCCCCGCCATCACCGGCATCGAATCGGCCACGGAGGATCAGCTCAAAGTACTCGGCGCGGGGGCGGCCACCTCGGGAGCGGTCGGCATGATCCATGTGGTCGGGATCACACCCGAGGCGCCCACCCTGGCGAGCGCCACAGGCGGCATCGAGCCTCGCCTGGTGAGGGTTACTGCGGACACGATCACCCGGGCCTACCGGGCCCTGTCGAGCACCGACGGGGAGAACCTCCGCACGGTGAACCTGGGAACACCCCACTACTCGGCCCGCCAGATCGCCCGGCTCCAGGACCTGCTGGCCGGTCGCCCGGTCCACCCTGATGTGAGGCTCTACGTGAACACGGGCAGGGACGTGCTGGCTTCGTCCTCCGGAATCGTGAAGCGCCTGGAGGAGGCCGGGGTGGTGTTCGTGGTGGATACCTGCACCTACGTGACCCCTATCCTCCCCGCCGGTCGGGGTGTAGCCATGACCGACTCCGCCAAGTGGGCCTACTACGCACCCGGCAACCTCGGCGTCGATGTGGTGTTCGGTTCCACCGCCGACTGCGTGGAGTCCGCGGTCGGGGGCCGGGTGGTCAGGGAGAAGCGACCGTGGTGAGCGTCGCAGCCACTCCCATCGTTCCGGGCATCGCCGAGGGTCCGAGCCTGGTTCTCGACCAACCCCTGAGCTGGTGGGGCGGGATCGATCCCCGGGACGGAACCATCATCGACGCTCACCATCCCCAGCGCGGGCAACCAACGGCCGGCCGGGTCCTCATCCTCCCCGGGGGTAGGGGGTCGTCGGGTGGCTCCGCGGTGCTTGCCGAGTCGATGCGGCTCGGGACCGCGCCCGCCGCGCTGGTGCTCGGGGAAGTCGACCCGATCCTGGTGGTGGGGGTGATGGTGGGCGCGGAACTCTATCCGGACCGGAACTGCCCGCTGGTGGTGGCCGGTGAGGGTTACGACCTCCTGGTCTCGAGCCGCACCACTCGCATCCGGAGCGACGGCAGGATCGAGCAATACTGATCCCTGCTACCGCCGATGGATCAGCTACCGCCCCGCCCGGGGCGCCCGGCGGGCCCGCTCCATGACCCGGAAGGGGATCCGGGACACTTCATCATCCTCTACATAGATCGCAAAGGAGTAGCCGCCCGGCTTGGGGAACACCAGGTTGTTGAACGTGAAGGCCCGGGTCATCCCCATCCCCGCTCCGGGGAGACGCCTGACCGGTGGACGGACCCGGATCGTCCGGGAGAATCGGCTGCTGCCGAGGAGACTCCGGCCATCCTCGTCCATCAGGTCCACCGACAGCTTGAAGGAGTCCGTGAAAGGCCATGGTACGCGTAGCCGGATTCCGACTCCCACGGAGGGATGGCGAGCCGGAAAGGACTCCACGTAAAGCAATTCCCAGCCCCCACCCAGGATGTAGAGCTTGCCACCCACCGCCTGAACCGCGTCCGCCAACATGGCGAACTCCACGCTCGGCGAGGGGTCAAGCGACGCCTCCAACGAATCCATCGCCTCCTACTCTAGGAGGGTGCTGAAAAGGTCCGTGCAAAGGGATTCGCTCGCCAGCCCGCAACTCTCGAACCAGATAGTTTGCCAACGAGTGAACGCCCGACCCGTTCACCCCCTGCCGGCGCGGCTCCTGCGGGAGGAACCCTCCTGGTCGTGAGGCGCCTCGCCCTCGGTCTGATGCTGTTCATAGCCGCGTGCGGATCGCCGGAACCGGACATCGCCTCGGACCCGTTCGACGCTATCGCCCAGCTGCGGGGCCGGGTCTGCGATCGGGACATGGTCGGCTCGGCGGTGGTCATCGACCGCCAATACCTGGTGACGGTGGCACACAACGTGGCCGGCTCGGAAGGCGGCCTGACGGTCACCTTCGAGGACGGCTCGGAGCACGACGCCATCCTGGTCGGCATCGACTTGGATAGGGACCTGGCCCTGCTGCGCGCTCCGTCCGTGGACCGACCCATCCTCACCGTGGCCCGAGCCGTAGCCGGAGAAGGCGGGCGCCTGATCCGGCTCCGCGCCGAACAGCAACGGGCCGAGGTTCCGTTCACCGACGCCGATCTGATCGTCGCCGTAGGTCGGAACATCTACGACGAGGAGAGTTCCGTACGCCGGGACAACGTCCGGGTTAGCGCCCCCGCCGGGGCCGGTTACTCGGGCGGGCCGCTGCTCAACCACCAGGACCAGATGATCGGAGTGGTCTACGCCGCCGCCCAGATCGATGAGATGACCTACGCCACCGCTTCGCGAGAGATCGACATCTTCCTGGAGTCGATCGACTCCACCACCGAATCCCACTCGGGTCGCTGCCCGCGCTGAACAACGCGACCGGATTGCACGCGCCACCGTTAACCGTGATTCTTCGTGTCTCCGACACACCGACATGCGCCGGACACCTAAGGCCCCACATTGCCGGCAGCCTCCCTTCACCCCCGCGGATGAAGCTCGTGCCCAGACGCAATCAGACCTAGAGAATGGCCATAACCCCAGGTCAGGAGCCCAATGTTCCCACTCCGCCCACCCCCACCAGCCCCGATCCATGTAGGACCGGGGTTAGGATGATCGGCGCGTGCCCACCCGCCTCCCCTCCTCCTACCGGCTCCCCCGGATAATCCTTCTCTCCTACATCGCTACGTTGGCGACCGGCATCGGCGTCATCTTCTCGCTCCTGGCCGTCATCCAGGACCGGTACGGGTTTCCCACCTGGTCCCTGGGCCTGCTCGCCGGCATACCCTTCGCAATGACCCTGTTCGGCAACATCTGGTTGACCCCGCTGGCAGACCGGGGCTGGGAGCGCCGCCTGATCACCCTGGGGTGCCTCCTGCTGGTGCTGTCGCTGCTCTGGATGGTCTTCGCGGTGGCGCTCTGGCAATGGGTTGCGGCGCGGGCGCTCATGGGCATCGCGGAGGGCGTCTCCGTGGGAGCGGCGCGCCGGGTGATTATGAGCTGGTCTCCGGACCGCCATGGACAAGCACTGAGCTCGCTGATGGTGGCGATGCTGGGCGGGATCCTGATCGGGCCCGTGCTCGGAGGGGTGCTGAACGAGTTCGGCTGGGCCCTCCCCTTCCTGGTGCCCGCCGCGGCGGGAGTGGTCGTGCTTCTGGCCCTGCCGGCGGTCCGGCCCGGAGAATACGAGCGGCCGACCATCCGGCTCAGCCGCCGCCGGCTGACGGCCCTGCCGGGCCTCCTGTCCGGGCTGCTGCTGGCCGCCTGCAACTGGCTCTACATCGGCGTAATCGATGCGATCTGGTCTCGGTACATGACCGACCTCGGGGCCCGCCCGTGGCTGATCGGTGTCGGATTTCTGGTGATATCCCTTCCCGCCATCGTGCTCACCCCTATCAGCGGCCGGTTGGCGGACCGAGTGAATCCGATCCGGTTGGCCCTGGTGTCAGCGGTGGTCGGACTACCCCTCCTGGCCGGCTACGGGCTGGTGTCGGCAGTGTTTCCCCTCCTGGTGGTAGGCGCTCTGCACGCCGCCTGCTGGTCCTTCGTGACCCTCCCCGGTCAGGCAGCCGTGGCCAGGGCCGCGCCCGCCAGCCAGGCGGCCGAAGCGCAGGGCCTCGTGGAGGCGTACGGGTTCGTGCTGGCGGCCGCGGGCGCCTTCGCCGCCGCGCCGATCTACGAAACCGCCGGACCGAGATCCCTCTTCCTGATAACCGCGGCTGCGGTGGCCGTCACCCCGGTGGTGGTATTCCTGCGCCGGTCGAGGTGGCAGACCGCCTTTTGATGCACGGTCGCCTGTGCGTGGGTACGCGGGCGCCTGGATGGAGGCAGTACGGTATCCTCTCCGCTTCTGTTCGAGGCGACTGCCTACGCGGCGAGGAGCGAAGACTTGGGTTACCGGATCTGGTTCGAGCGTAGGGTGACGCCGGAACTGATGCCGTTCGTGCCCCCGTCCGTCGACATGCTGGGCCCGGGACGGGACGACGACCCACCGGCCGGAATCTCGACCGCCCGGGCCGCGATCGCCGCCCGGCTCGATTACGAAGACACCCTCTTCGATCGGGCCCCCGACCTGCTGGGTGTCTTCCGCACCGGCATCGGCTACGACACGGTCGATCTGGAAGCAGCCACCCGCCGCGGGATCGCGGCGTGCAATGTCCCCCAGGGCCCGACGGTTCCCACTGCCGAGCACTCCGTAGCCCTCCTCCTGGCCGCCGCCAAGCAACTAGTCCGGTCGAGCGGCCGGCTCCGGGCGGGTGCCGGCAACTACTTCTCGAAGAACGGCGCGATGGAACTGGACGGGAAGACCCTGGGCCTGGTGGGATTCGGGAGGATCGCCCGAAGGGTCGGTGCGGTAGGACTTGCCCTGGGTATGGAAGTCCTGGCCCACGACCCCTACCTGCCTGACGAAGCGTTTCCGGCGGAAGTGGAACGCGCCCGAACGCTGGAGGAAATCCTGGGGCGGAGCGATGCCATCTCGGTTCATATCCCCATGAGCGCCGACAACTCCCGAATGTTCAACGCCGCTAGCTTCGCCGCCATGAAGAAGGGGGCAGTGTTCGTGAATGCCGCCCGGGGAGGACTGGTCGACCACGATGCCCTGATCGGCGCCCTGGACAGCGGGCACCTCTCGGGCGCCGGGCTGGACGTCACCGACCCCGAACCCCTAGCGCCCGATCATCCGTTGCTTCACCGAAGGGACGTGATAGTGACGCCCCACGTGGCCTCGGCTACCCCGGAGGCCCGGGAGCGCATGTTCAGCGGGGCCGTTCGCCAGGCTCTCATGGTGCTGGACGGGCAGCGACCGCCCCATCTCCTCAACCCGGACGCCTGGCCCGGCGTACTCGGCCGTCTTGCCGCCGCCCGGTGAAGCGAGACCTGCTCGCATGACAGGATCAACCCCCTACTGGACAACGCGTGTGGGCTCGAAGTGCCTGATACACGGCGGAGTGTCGGGGACATAGAGAATCAGGACTAGGAGGGCGTCATGGGACAATTCGGCGGCAAGGTCGCGCTGGTAACCGGTAGCACCCAGGGCCTGGGCGAGGCGATCGCCGCCCGGCTGGTGAACGACGGCCTGTCGGGGCTCGTGGTGACCGGGCGGGACGAGGAGAGGGGCGCAGCGGTTGCCGCCCGCCTGAACGACGCCGGGTGCCGGACGGTGTTCGCGGCCGCCGATCTGGCCGATCCCGGTGCGGTCGGCAACCTGATCGACGTAACCGACCGGGAGTTCGGGCGGATCGACGTTCTGGTCAACGCTGCCGGCGATACGCGCCGCGGCACGGTCGGGGACACCACCGTCGAACTGTTCGATCAGCTCATGGCGGTCAACGTCCGAGCCCCTTTCCTGCTCATGCAGGGCGCCATCCGCCTAATGCGCCGCGAGGGCATCGAAGGTTCGATCGTGAACATCGCCTCGGTGGCGGCCCACGGCGGTCCTCCCTACCTGACCATCTACTCCACCACCAAGGGCGCCCTGGTGACCCTCACCAAGAACGTGGCCAACTCGGTGCTCTGGGATCGGATCCGGGTCAACGTCATGAACATCGGATGGACGGACACACCCGGCGAGCACGCCGTCAGATCCAGCTTCCATGGCAACGACCAACAATGGCTCGAGAAGGCCGAGGCCAGTCAGCCCTTCGGACGGCTTCTCAAGACCACCGAGGTGGCCAGGGCGGTGGCGTTCCTGGCATCCGATGAGTCAGGCATGATGACCGGAGCGGCGGTCGACTTCAACCAGGTCGTGGTCGGTTGCACAGCGGTCCAGCACCCGCCGCCCGACGAATGACAAGACCTGAACAGGCGGCCTGAGGACCGTTCTACAGGCTGAAGAGGGGTGACCCGAGTTGCCAACCCATCGCGGCGCCACCCGCCGACAGCGCGAAGATCATCAGACCGGCGCCGGCAATAGAGACGTTCTTCATGAACATGGCCACCTCGATCGGCCGGTGGCTCGGCTCGTCCGTCCAGAAATGGTGCACCAGCAACGCCGTGAGCAGGCAGTAGACGGCCAGCCCGAGCGCGGCGAGATCCATCCAGACGCCGAACAACACGCCCAGGCCACCTGCGGCGATCAGCACACCCGAGACGCGGACCACCATCGCGCCGGAGGGTGCCCCCCTCGACTCGGCATACCGGCCAGAACCCTCCGCGTCGGCCAGGTGTCCGATGCCGGCCCCGATGAAGATCAGCGAGAAGAGGATCCGCCCGATCAGTACCAATGCTTCCATCCAACGACCTCCTTGTCGGGATCCTGTACGTCAGCACAGGTAAGCACGATGGGATCACTACGCCGAGCGGTACACTACGCGGGGAGGGGATCGGGGATTGTCAGGCAAGATGGAGCGACCGCGAAAGGGCACGGCGACCTCGTCCTTCGGTTCGGGCCGGCGTGAGGGTCACGACTCCTCGGCCTTCTACGATCGCTTCCCGGCGCCCGACATCTCCGATGACGACCGGGTAAAGCCGGCCCCGGGCTTCGACCAGCCCCGGGCCATCCTCGGCGATAGCCGCGACATGCGCCACCTTCCGGACAACTGCGTGGCCCTGGTGGTCACCTCGCCTCCCTACTTCGTGGGGAAGGAGTACGAGCAGGCGGTAGCCGGTCGCCGTGTACCCGAGTCGTACATGGATTACGTGGGCCTCCTCCGGGACGTGTTCGCCGAGTGCGTGCGGGTCTTGGAACCGGGAGGACGGATGGCTGTCAACGTGGCGAACCTGGGACGCAAGCCCTACCGGAGCCTCAGCGCGGACGTGACCGGCATCCTCCAGGACGATCTGGACCTCCTGATGAGAGGTGAGATCATCTGGACCAAGGCCAAAGGCGCCGGCGGATCCTGTGCCTGGGGTTCGTGGCGCAGCCCGGCCAATCCGGTGCTCCGCGACCTGACCGAACGGGTGGTCGTGGCCGGCAAAGGCCGGTTTGACCGCGCCCTGTCCCCCGCTCAGCGGCAGGCCGCCGGCCTTCCCCACCGCTCCACGATCAGCCGGAAGGAGTTCATGGAGGCGACGCTGGACGTCTGGGATATACGGCCCGAATCCGCCACCCAGGTCGGGCACCCGGCTCCCTTCCCGGTGGAGCTCCCGGCCCGGCTGATCCAGCTCTACACCTACCAGGACGACCTGGTGCTCGACCCGTTCATGGGTTCGGGCACCACCCTGGTGGCCGCGGCCTCCTCCAACCGCCGGGGCGTCGGCTACGACATAGATCCGGCCTACGTCGAGCTGGCCAGGGCACGCCTCGCCGACCTCGACTCTTCGACCTTTCCACCACCGTTGCCTTCGGGTTGACCGGTCCCATGGACCGCCGCCCGCTATACGCCGCCATAGCCTCCATCGTGGGCTACAGCATCGGCCCGGTGCTGGTGCAGGTTTCCGATGCCTCGGCGCCCGTCTTCACGTTCTGGAGGGGTTGGCTGACCATACTGGTGACCGCAACAGGTGCGGCCACCTTGCGGAGCCTCAACTCCCTCCGGAGAGGGCGGACTCCGGTGAGGGTTCCGACACGTTCCGGCGCCACCGGCAGGCACTCGGTGGGCGGCATTCGGACGGGCCGGTTCCCGCTCACCATCCGGTGGCGGGAGTGGTGGGCCCCCGTGGTGGCCGGGGTGCTCAACGGAGCATCCACCCTGGCCTTCATCCAAGCCGTCAAGCTGACCTCGGTAGCCGGAACCGTCCTCATCCTGCTCCTGAATCCGGTGCTGATCGCGCTCTGGGCGATCCCGCTTTTCGGGGAGCGGCCCGGCATCCGATTCCGACTGTGGACAGTGGTCGCCTTGATCGGAGCGGCCGTGATCATCATGGGCGACTCGTCCGGCCCGGGTGGGGATCCGCTCGGAGTGGCGCTGGCCGTGGTTTCCGTGGTCCTCCTCGCCACACAGATGGTCGTGATCAAGGTGGGTCGGAGAACGCTCAATACGGTCCCCTTCCACATCGTCACGACCGTCTCCGGAGCGACGTTCGTGACGATCTTCGGCCTGCTGACCGGCCACAACTTCACAGACATGACCCGGACCGACGTGCTCTGCGTACTCGGGGTTGTGGCGCTACCCGCCACCACGAGTTCCCTGCTGATGACCTGGGCCCTACGCTGGCTCCCCGCCAATGTTCCGCCCCTGATTCACCTACCCATCCCGTTCTTCGCCGGGACCCTGGCCTGGGTGATCCTGGACGAGGCGATGACCCTGAACCACCTGATCGGCGGAGCCGTGACCCTGGCCGGGGTAGCCGCCGCCCTCCTCAGCTCCTCGGGTCGGAGGCTGCTGACTGCCGGATCGGTTCCCGGACCTCCGGCAAAGCCAACCTAGTTGGTAGCTGGTGGTTGATGTTGGATTAACCTGACCACTGACCACTGACAACTGACAACTGACAACTGACAACTCCTAGTCGTCGCGCGGAGGACTCTGCCGGAGACGTTTGGTCGCGGACCGGCGCCGCTTGGCTTCGAGCCGCCTCCGGTGGGCTGACCGGCCGGGCTTGGTAGCTCGCCGCATCGGTGGCTCGGGCGCCAGAGCGCCGTCGAGCAGCGCAGCCATCCGCCGCAATGCCTCCTGGCGGTTCCGCCACTGCGAGCGGTGGTCGTCGACCACGATCCGTAGCGTTCCCGACCGCATCCTCGCCCCGAGGCGGCGCTCGATACGCCGCTTCTCCTCATCGGTGAAGGACGAAGACCTAGTGATCGACAGGGTGAGACCGACCCTCGTGCTCGAGCGATTGGCGTGCTGGCCGCCCGGACCCGAAGCGGGACCGAAGTCCCACCGGATCTCCCGGGCCGGCACGACCGGACCACGCCGGAGCCGGAGGTCACGATTGGATTCCGCTGCCATGCTGAACGAAACTACCCGCATGAACGCCATACCTCCCAAACCTTGGGTGATGGCGGCCCGGCCCCGCACGCTGTGGGCCGCCGTAGCGCCGGTGATGGTGGGCGGTGGGTTGGCGGTCGGGGACAGGGTCTTCCGCTTGGATGCGCTGCTGGCCACGGTCTTGTGCGCCCTCGCCCTGCAGATCGCCGCCAACTTCGCGAACGACGCCTCCGACGCCCACCGGGGCGCCGATCCGGAGACCCGCATCGGACCGACCCGGGTGGTGGCCTCGGGACTGCTCCCGGGCCGCCGGGTCTGGGCCGGCGTAGCCGTCATGTTCGGCATCGCGGCGCTGTGCGGCATCTACATCGCCGCCATCACCAGTTGGGCTGTGTTGCTGGTTGGTGTGGCGGCCCTCGTTGCCACCGTGACGTACACGGGTGGCCCCTCCCCTTATGGGTACCGTGGCATGGGCGAGGCATCGGTGTTCGTGTTCTTCGGGCTGGTGGCCACGGTGGGGAGCCGTTACGCCCACGACGGGACCATGCCCGCCGAGGCGTGGTTGCTGGCCGTACCCGTCGGCTTCACGGCGTCCGCCATCCTGGTGGCCAACAACATCCGTGACATCGACACCGACTCGACGGTCGGCAAACGAACCGTGGCGGTGATCCTGGGCCGGCGCCGAGCCCGGGCTTTCTTCGTGGCTCTGGTAGGCGGCGCCTTCGGGATCGCAGCCGTCGGATCCTTACTCGGGCTGACCCCCCGGTGGACCGCCCTGGCGCTGCTGGCCGCTCCCCTGGCCGTGCCGCTGATCCGCACCATCCGGTCCGACTCCGACGGTCCCGCCCTCATCCGGGCGCTCGAAGAAACCGCCCGGCTCCATCTCTTCGTAGGAGTCGGTCTCGCCATCGGCGCCGCGATCGGCTGATCGGGCCGGCTAGGGCGTGTTGACACTAAATGCCGGGGGTTGGGCTGTCCGGATAGCATAATTAGCGTATGGAACTGACACAGGAACAATACGAACGGATAGCAGACGCGTTGCCCAAACAGCGGGGCAACGTCACGGTCTCCAACCTGGACGCCCTCAACGG
>LXNI01001703.1_pt1 | contig 17712 bp, 8 predicted proteins | sample 809091 | NCBI WGS metagenome assembly LXNI01 (sample SAMN04870527, study PRJNA318959) | sponge metagenome | biome: 01000161; feature: marine sponge reef; material: water | host: Sarcotragus foetidus | place: Greece: Milos, Mediterranean Sea | collected 2013-05-29 | depth 5-7 m | reverse complement strand
GAGGCCATGCACATCCTCGTGGCTCCCCAGGAGTTCAAGGAGAGCCTGACGGCGGAGGAGGCAGCGGCGGCCATCGCCCGGGGCATCGCCACCGTGCGACCGGAGTGGACGGTCGAGGAGCTGCCGCTCTCGGACGGGGGGCCGGGGTTCCTGGCGGCGCTGGCGCGGGCCACCGGCGGCCAGCTTCGCGGCGCGGAAACCCATGACGCGCTGGGCCGGGCTCGTACGGCCCATGTGCTCGACATCGCGGAGACGGGCACGTGCGCGGTGGAGGCGGCGATGGCGAATGGCCTCGCGCTGATCGAGCGGGGGGAGCGCGAGCCGCTGCGGGCGAGCACGGAGGGCGTGGGGGAACTGATGGCGACGGCCCTTACGGGCGCGCCACGACGGATCGTCGTGGGCGTGGGGGGAAGCGCGACGAGCGACGGCGGGTCGGGGATGGCGCGGGTGCTGGGCGCTCGTTTCCGCGACGAAGCAGGTCGGGACCTGCTACCCGGGGCGGCGGCCCTGGCGGATCTGGCGCGCATCGACTGGTCACCACCGGAGTCGCTGGCGGGGGTGGAGGTGGTGGTCGCGACAGACGTGACGAACCCGCTGATGGGGCCGCGGGGAGCGGCGGCGGTGTTCGGGCCGCAGAAGGGCGCTTCCCCGCGCGACGTCGAGACGATCGAGGCAGCGCTCCAGCGCTACGCGGCGGTCGTTGAGCGCTCGCTGGGGGTGGCGGTTGCGGAGATGTCCGGGGCGGGGGCTGCGGGCGGGCTGGCGGCCGGCCTGGTGGCGTTCCTGGGAGGACGCATCATGAGCGGCTTCGACGTGGTGGCGGAGGCGGTGGGGCTGGAGGGGCGGCTGCGCGGCGCGGACATCGTGGTGACTGGGGAGGGGAGCTTCGACGGGCAGTCGGGGCAGGGGAAGACGGTGGGGCGGGTTCGCCAGCTGAGCGAGCAGGCGGGCGTTCCCTGCGCCGTGCTGGCCGGGCGGGCGGAGGGGGCGGCGGGGGAGGTGCGCACGCTGGCCGAGATCGAGCCCGACCGGGAGACCTCGATGCGGAACGCGGCGGGATTGCTGGAGGAACTGGCGGGGCGGTGGGCGCGATCAGTCGCCGTCTGAGGCACGGTCGAGGGTGCGGCGGGCCTGTCGCGCGCGGGGCGCATCGACGACAGCGCCGGCGCGGCGCGCGACCCACGCCCCCTCGGGGCGGGACTCGTACGCTTCGACATCGGCGTGTGCGCGCTTGAGCACGGTCTCAGTGGGCGCGAAGACATCGTTGGCGCCGGCGACGAGCCGCGCGTCGTCGAGCACGGCACCTGCGAAGCCGTAGTTGGCCATGTCGCGCAGTTCGAGCGAGCTGCCGTCGATGAGGGCCACGCCCTCGTGGGCGGCGGCGACAGCGATTACGTTGCCGCGGGCGTAGGCGAGGCGGGGGCCGCTCTCCTCGAGGCGGGCGCCAACGTTGCGGGCGAACGCTTCGGAGTCGAGGAGGAGGCCGGCGGTGCGAGGCGCAGCCGCGAGACTCTCGGCGGCGCGGAGGAGGCCGCGGGCCGTATCGACGACGGGAAAGAGGGCGACCTGGCCCGGTTCGATATCGCGCGTGTGCTCGAATTCGCGGAGGAGGACGGCGGTATCGCGCACGTCCTGGGGTTCGGTGCAGTGGGGGAGGAGGATGGCTGCCAGCCGGGGGCCGGTGATGGCGTCGAGGTCGCCGCGGGTGAGCTGGGTGCGGGGGTGGTTCACCGCGACGAGGGCCGTCTTGCCTGCCTCGGCGATGCGTTCCACGGCCTCGGCGACGGCGGCGCGCAGCTCCTCGACGGGCTCTGTTTCGTCGGTGAGGGCGAGGAGGACGGCGCCGGCGTCAGACTCAAGGGCGGCTTCGAGAGACTCGCCGGGGCGGGCGCGGAGAATGCTGCGAAGGCGCATCTAGACGCCACCCGCCACGCCGCGATCGAGAGCAGCCAGGTTCAGGTCGCCGCGCAGGCCCATCACACCCTGCAGGTGGTCGAGGGCATGGCGGTAGACGACCTCGGCGATCCACTGGCACGTGACCGGTCCCCAGTGACCGTCATCGCGCAGGTGGAGCCAGGCAGGATCGTCGAGCTCACGGAAAACATCGAACTCCTCGTCGCGTACGCGGCCGAGTTGTTCCACCAGGTCCCCCAGGGGGGCGCCGACGTCATAGCGTTCGTCGCGCCAGACGCGGCGGCTGTAGTCGGCCGGTTCGAGCATATCGGGGATGGCGGCCCAGCGAAGGAGAGGCAGGTAGACGTGCTCCTCCATGTCGACGAGGTGGGCGACGTGCTCGTGGATGGACCACTCGTCGGGGTCTGGGGTCCAGCGGTGCTGGTCGCCGGGGAGGTCGCGCACGGCCCAGGCAAGGTCGGCGGTGGTGGCGCGGAGCCTGGCGACTAGCTGGGTGCGGTATTCCGCGGTGAGGCTCACGCCTGTCGAGTATAGACGCAGTCGGGGATAGTGGCTGGTGGTCGGTGGTCGGTGGTCGGTGGTCGGTGGTCGGTGGTCGGTGGTCGGTGAGAGCACTAACGGACCTTCACCTCGGGAGCACGCTCGCTCTTGAGACTGGCGAGGGTGGGAAGACGGCTAGACGAGTTCGAGGGGTTCGCCTTCGAAGGTGCGAGAGCCGCGGCGGAGCTCGATGAGCTCGCCGACCTTGACCACGCAGTCGGCGACAGGGGCGTCCTGGACGCCGCAGACATTGCAGGCGCCGTGGTGGCAGTCGCCGACGGTGTGCTCGCGGAAGACATCGCGCCACTGGCCACGCAGGTAGCTCTTGTTCACCCCGCTGGCGATGTGGTCCCAGGGGAGGGGGGCGAAGGTGTCCCACTCCTCGTGCGCGAACCAGTCGCCGTCGACGCCGGTAGCGGCGAAGGCGTCGTCCCAGAGTTGCGGGCGGAAGTGCTCGCTCCAGGCGTCGAATGTGGCGCCGTTGCGCCAGGCGTGCTCGACGGCCTCGGCGACGCGGCGGTCGCCACGGCTGAGGACGACCTCGATGCGGCTGTCGGCGGGGTCGTTCCAGCTGAAGTCGACGCCGGCGGCGCGGCAGCCGTCCTTGAGCAGGCGGTGCTTGGGGGTGAGCTCGTCGGCGCTCTCCTGGCGGGCCCACTGGAAGGGGGTGTGGGCCTTGGGCACGTGGTTGCTGGTACTGACGCGCACACGCGCGCGGTTACCAGCGTGCTCGCGGCCGATCTCCTTCACGCGGCGGCCGAGGTCGACGATGCCCTCGACGTCTTCGAGCGTCTCGGAGGGGAGGCCGACCATGAAGTACATCTTGATGCTGGTCCAGCCGCGGGCAAACGCATTCGAGGCAGCGCCGAAGAGGTCGTCCTCGCTGACGAGCTTGTTGATGGCGTTGCGGAGGCGCTGGCTGCCGGCTTCGGGGGCGAGCGTGAGGGTGTGCTTCTTGCCCTTGGCGATGGCGTTGGCGACATCGACGGAGAAGCTATCGACGCGGGTGCTGGGGAGGGAGATCTTGAGGTCCGGGAAGGTGGTCGTGAGGGCTTCGACCATGGGGACGATGCGGCTGTGGTCGGTCGTGCTGAGGGAGAGCAGCGAAAGCTCCTCGTAGCCGGTGTTGGCAAGGAGCTCGCGGGTAGCGTCGACGACCTCTTCGGGGCTGCGCTCGCGGGTGGGGCGGTAGATCATGCCGGCCTGGCAGAAGCGGCAGCCCTGCGTACAGCCGCGCTGGATCTCGACGGCGGCGCGGTCGTGCACGGTCTGGAGAAAGGGCACGATGGGCTTCACAAGAGCCGGAGGAAGCGACTCGACAACCCGGCGATGGACGACGGGCGGGGCGGCAGGGTCGGTGGGCTCGAGGGCGGCGAAATGGCCGAGCTCGTCGTACCGGGCCTCGTAGAAGGCGGGGACGTAGACACCGGGCATGGCGAGCAGGTCGCGCAGGCGGGCGTCACGGGGGGCGCCTTCGCGCTTCCAGGTGCGAACGAGCTCCGCGAGGTCGGCGATGGCGTCCTCGCCCTCGCCAAGGACGAAGGCGTCGATGAACGGGGCGAGGGGCTCGGGATTGAAGGCGCAACTACCGCCAGCGACGATGATGGGGTCGTCCTCGCGGCGGTCACGGGAGCGCGGGGCGATGCCCGCGAGGTCGAGCATGTTGAGGATGTTGGTGTAGGTCAGCTCGTACTGGAGGGTGAAGCCGAGGATGTCGAAGTCGCGCAGGGGGTGGCGGGTCTCGAGGCTCCAGAGAGGAACGCCATCGCGGCGCATCTCCGCTTCCATGTCGGACCAGGGAGCGAAGGCGCGTTCGCAGACAACATCGTCGTGGGCGTTGAGGAGGTCGTAAAGGATGCCGAGACCCATGTTCGACATGCCGATGTCGTAGGCATCGGGGTAGGCCAGGGCGATGCGCACGGTGGCGGCGTCCCAATCCTTCGTGACGGAGTTCCACTCGCCGCCGGTGTAACGGCCGGGCTTGGTGACGCGGGCGAGGAGGCTGTCGATCTCGACCTTCATTGTGTCCTTTGGGCGGCGTGAGCCGCGCTACTCACATGGTAGCGGGAGCCGGTGTAGTGTGCGGCCATGCAGGTCGACGCCGTAGTGGTCGCAGCGGGGCGGTCGACGCGCTTCGGGGAGGGGGACAAGCTGCTCGCCGACCTGAACGGGCGGCCGTTGATCGCGTGGTCGCTGGCGGCGCTGGCGGAGGCGGGGTCGATCGGGCGGGTCGCGATCGTGGGGCGGGAGGATCTGCTGGGGGCGCTGAGGGCCATCGGGGAGGAGGTCCTCGGGGAGAGGCTGGCGGGGGTGGTCGCCGGGGGCGCGCGGCGGCGGGACAGCGTGGAGGCGGGGCTGCGAGCGGTGGCGAGCGAGTACGTGGCGATCCACGACGGGGCGCGGCCGCTCGTGACACCAGCGCTTATCGATGCCTGTGTGGCGGAGGCGGCGAAGGCCGACGGGGCGATCCTGGTGGGACCCGTAACGGACACAATCAAGGAGGTGGAGGGGGCGACGATCGTGGCGAGTCCCGACCGGGGACGGTTGCGGGCGGCGCAAACGCCGCAGGTGGTGCGTCGCGAGGCGTGGCTCCAAGCGGCGGCGCTCTCCGAGGGGGACGAGACGGACGACGCCGCGATGCTCGCGCGGGCGGGGCTGGAGGTGCGCACGGTCGAGGGCGATCCAGGGAACATCAAGGTGACACGGCCGGTCGACCTGACGCTGGCGCGAGCGCTGCTGGCAGAGCGGGAGGGAAGCTAATGCGGGTCGGCATCGGGGAGGACCTGCACCGGGTCGAGGAAGGGCGCCCGCTCGTGCTGGGTGGAGTCACTATTGAGGGGGCGGCGGGGCTGGCGGGCCACAGTGACGCGGACGTGCTCCTGCACGCAATTACGGACGCAGTGCTGGGGGCGGCGGGGAAGGGCGACCTGGGGGCGCACTTCCCCAGTTCGGATGAGCGCTGGAAGGATGCCGACAGCCGCGTGTTCCTGACCGAGGGGCTGCGGATGGCGCGCGAAGGCGGGTGGGCGCTCTCGAACGTCGATGCCACCGTGCGGGCGGAGCGCCCCCGGCTGGCTCCGCACCTGGAGGCAATCCGCGAGAGCATCGCTGCGATCGCGGGCGTCGAGGCGGCGCAAGTCAACGTGAAGGCGAAGAGCGGCGAGGGGCTGGACGCGGTGGGGCGAGGCGAGGCAATCGGGGCGATGGCAATAGTGCTGCTGGAGGCAGCGCCGCGAAGCTAGTCGCGACGCCACCTCCGTGGCTTGCTACGTGGGGTTGCCCTCGCCGGTGACGGTCGCCAGGCTGTCGTCGTCGGGAACCTGGACGGCGACGGCGGCTCCGGCTTCGCTCTCGGCGAGCATGCGCTCCAGCTCGGCTTCCTCATCGAACTCGAGGGACTCCGGCAGGTCGAGCTCGGGCACGAACTCGCGGCGGGGCACCTCGATCTCCGCGCGGGCGGGGATGAGCTTGCCGATGATGACGTTCTCCTTGAGACCGACGAGCTTGTCGATCTTGCCCTCGACGGAGGCGTTCGTGAGGACGCGGGTCGTCTCCTGGAAGGAGGCGGCAGCGAGCCACGAGCTCGTGTTGAGCGACGCCTTGGTGACGCCGAGCAGCACGGGCTGGGCGGTGGCGGGGTCGCCACCCTCGGCCACGACGCGAGCGACGATTTCCTCGAACTCGCGCCGGTCGATGAGGTCGCCGGGGAGGAGGCCGGTGTCGCCGGGGTGGTCGACGCGTACGCGACGCAGCATCTGGCGGGTGATGACCTCGATGTGCTTGTCGTTGATGTTCACGCCCTGGGAGCGATAGACCTTCTGCACCTCATCGACCATGTAGCGGCGAACGGCGTCGCGGCCCTGGATGGAGAGGATGTGCTGGGGGTTCTTCGCGCCCTCGGTGATCTGGGCGCCGGCGTCGATGGCTTCGCCGGAGCTGACCAGGAGACGTGCGGCGGCGGGGATGGCGTACTCGCGGTCCTCGCGGTCCTCGAAGACGACCTGGAGGGTCTTGCGACCCTTGGCCCGCACGATGCCGGGGATGCGGGAGAGCAGCTCGGTCGAGACCTCCTCGCTCTCCGCCGCGTCCTCGGCCTTCTTGTCTTCCTCCGGGACGGCGGCGAGGACGCTGCCCACGACGACGTGGTCGCCATCGGCGACCTGCGCCATCGCGCCCCCGGGAATCTGGTACTCCTCGACGACGGTATCGACGTTGGAGACGCGCACGAGGCGCCGGCCGCCATCCTCGAGAACCTCCACGACGCCGTCGATCTCGCTGATGATGGCCTCGCCCTTGGGGACGCGGGCCTCGAACAGCTCCTCGACGCGGGGAAGACCGCTGGTGATGTCGGTGGTGCCGGCGACGCCGCCGGTGTGGAAGGTGCGCATCGTGAGCTGGGTGCCCGGCTCGCCGATGGACTGGGCGGCGATGATGCCGACCGCCGTGCGGGTGCGGACAAGCTCCCCGCGGGCGAGGTCGCGGCCGTAGCAGAGCTGGCAGATGCCGCGCTCGGCCTCGCAGGACATCGGCGTGCGCACGTAGACGCGCGCCACCTCAGCCGCCTCAAGGCGGTCGGCGACGGCTTCGCTCAGCTCCTCGTTCCGGTCGACGATGATCTCGCCGGTGGCCTCGTTGGCGACGGGCGCGGCGGCGTAGCGGCCGACGATGCGGTCGCGGAAGTCCTCCATCGTCTCGCGCTCGTCGCGCTGCTCGATCCAGAGGCCGGTCGTCGTCTCACAGTCGTTGTCGCCGATGATGACGTCCTGGGAGACGTCGATCAGGCGGCGGGTGAGGTAACCGGAGTCGGCGGTACGGAGGGCCGTATCGGCGAGACCCTTGCGGGCGCCGTGGGTGGAGATGAAGTACTCCAGCACGGTAAGCCCCTCGCGGAAGGAAGCGCGGATGGGCTCAGCGATGATCCGGCCGTGGGGGTCGGCCATGAGGCCGCGCATACCCGCCATCTGCCGGATCTGGGTGATGTTGCCCTTGGTGCCAGAGCTGGCCATGTAGTTGAGCGAGCCGTACTCAGAGAGGTTCTCGGCGATGTCGGTCTCGATGCGGCGGGTCGTCTCGGTCCACACCTCGACGGCGCCCTGGTAGCGTTCATCCTCGGTGATGAGCCCCATCTGGTACTGCTCTTCGAGGTCGGCGACCTCCTGGTCGGCCTCCGCGATGAGCTCCTTCTTGTGGTGGGGCACGACGATCTCGTGGATGGCGATGGTGACGCCGCTCTGCGTGGCGAAACGGAACCCGACGTCCTTGATGCGGTCGACGACCTCGGCGGTCGCATCGCTGCCGAGCTCGCGGTAGACGAGCGCGACGAGCCGCCGCAGGGCGGGCCGGTCCATGGTGTAGTTCTGGAAAGGCAGGACCTCAGGGAGCACCTCGTTGAAGATGATGCGCCCGATGGTGGTCTCGAGGAGACGCGGTTTGTCGAGGGCAACGGAGGGGCCGTCCGTGTCCTCGCTCTCGGTGCTGTCGGCCGCCGGGCGGTCGGTGCGCACCTTGATGGGCGCACGCAGATCGACGGTGCCGAGGTCGAAGGCGAGCTTGGCCTCGTCGAAGGAGGAGTAGACACCGCGGGCGGGAGCGCCGTTGGCCTCGACGAAGGCGCCGCGGGCGCCCTCGTTGATCTCGGTCATGTAGTACGAGCCGAGGACCATATCGAGGGTGGGGGTGACGGTGGGGTCGCCGCTGGCGGGCGAGAGCAGGTTCTTGGTGGAAAGCAGGATCTGCTTCGCCTCGGCCACGGCCTCGCGGCTGAGGGGCACGTGGACGGCCATCTGGTCGCCGTCGAAGTCGGCGTTGAAGGCCGCGCAGACGAGCGGGTGGAGCTGGACGGCCGAGCCCTCGATGAGCACCGGCTGGAAGGCCTGGATGCCGAGCCGGTGGAGGGTGGGGGCGCGGTTGAGCAGCACCGGGCGGTCGGTGATGACCTCATCGAGCACGTCCCAGACCTCGGGGCGGGCGCGCTCGACGATGCGCTTGGCGCTCTTGATGTTGTGGGCGAGGCCCTTGGCGACGAGCGAGTGCATGACGAAGGGCTTGAACAGCTCAAGCGCCATCTTCTTGGGCAGGCCGCACTGGTGCAGCTTGAGCTCGGGGCCGACCACGATGACGGAGCGGCCCGAGTAGTCGACGCGCTTGCCGAGCAGGTTCTGGCGGAAGCGCCCCTGCTTGCCCTTGAGCATGTCGCTAAGGCTCTTGAGCTTGTGGTTGCCGCTGCCGCTGACGGCGCGCCCGCGGCGGCCGTTATCGACGAGGCTGTCGACGGCTTCCTGCAGCATGCGCTTCTCGTTGCGGATGATGATCTCGGGGGCGCCGAGATCGAGCAGCCGCTTCAGGCGGTTGTTGCGGTTGATGACGCGGCGGTAGAGGTCGTTCAGGTCGCTGGTGGCGAAGCGGCCGCCATCGAGCTGGACCATGGGGCGCAGCTCGGGCGGAAGCACGGGCAGGACGGCGAAGATCATCCAGTCGGGCTTGTTGCCTGACTCGATGAGGTCCTCGACGACCTGGAGGCGCTTGGTGGCCTTCTTGCGGCGCTGGCCGCTGGCGGTGGCGAGCTCGCCCTTGAGCTTGGCGCGCAGGGCGTCAAGGTCGATCCGCTCGAGGACGCTGAGGACAGCCTCGGCGCCCATGGCCGCCTTGAAGACGTGCCCGAACATGTCGGAGAGCTCGCGGTAGCGGGTCTCGGTAAGGAGCTCGACGCGGTCGCCACGGACCGGGTCAACGATGTCCTCAAGGTCGTTGAGGCGCTCCTGGAACTGCTCCTCGGTCTCGCGCTGGATCTCGGCAGCGCGCTCCTGGAGAGGGTTAAGCTCGTCGTAGACGGCGGCCTTGGCCTCCTCCATGGCGCCCTCGACAACGAGGCGCTCGGCTTCAATGAGCTTCTTCGTCTCCTTGTCAAACTCCTTGATCTTGCGGTTGCCGGCCCGCGTGAGCTTGTTGCGGGCGGTCTTGGTCATCTTCTCGCCGGTGGCGACGATGACCTCGCCCTGGAAGACGTAGTCGCGCTCGGTGATCTGGGTCAGGATCTCCTCGGCGGCCTCGACGTTGCGGGCAGCCTCGGCCTCGATTGCGTCGCGGGTGGCGCTTCGCTCGGCTTCGAGCTGCGCAATCTGCTCGTCACGCTTCGCTTCGAGCTCCTCCTGGGCGGCCTCAAGCTGCAGCTCGAGGCGCTCACGCTCGGGATTGACTTCGGCGAGGCGGTCGTCGATGGCGCGAGCGAGTTCCTTCTGGAGGTTCTCGATCTCGAAATCGCGCGCGGTCTCGTCGACCTCGGTGATGAGGTACTGGGCGAAGTAGAGGACGCGCTCGAGGTTGCGGGGGGAGATGTCGAGCAGGAGGCCGAGCTTCGAGGGCGTGCCCTTGACGAACCAGATGTGGCTGACGGGGCTGGCCAGCTCGACGTGGCCCATGCGCTCACGGCGCACCTTGGCGCGCGCGACCTCAACGCCGCACTTGTCGCAGATGATGCCCTTGTAGCGGACGCGCTTGTACTTGCCGCAGTAGCACTCGAAGTCCTTGGTGGGACCGAAGATCTTCTCGCAGAAGAGGCCGTCCTTCTCCGGCTTCAGCGTGCGGTAGTTGATGGTCTCCGGCTTGGTGACCTCACCGTAGGACCAGGAGCGAATCTGGGAGGGGCTGGCGAGCCCGATGCGGACCTGGTTGAAGTCATTGACTTCGAGCATTGAAGAGATCCTCCGATTCGAATCCGGAAAGATTGATGCCGAGCTCGGGCAGCTCTCCGGCTGTCTCCTCCGTGAAGGAGACGCTGCCCGAATCGTTTGACACGTCGATGGAAAGGCCGAGGCTCTGGAGCTCCTTGACAAGCACCTTGAAGGACTCGGGCACGCCCGGTTCGAGCACGTCTTCGCCCTTGACGATGGCCTCGTAGGTCTTGACCCGTCCGACGACGTCGTCGGACTTGACGGTGAGGAGCTCCTGGAGGATATGGGCTGCGCCGTAAGCTTCGAGCGCCCAGACCTCCATCTCGCCGAAGCGCTGGCCGCCGAACTGCGCCTTGCCGCCCAGTGGCTGCTGGGTGATGAGCGAGTAGGGGCCGGTGCTGCGGGCGTGAATCTTGTCTTCCACCAGGTGGATGAGCTTGAGCATGTAGATGTAGCCGACGGTGACGGGCTGGTCGAAAGGCTCGCCCGTGCGGCCGTCGTAGAGCGTGGTCTTGCCGAAGAGGGGCGGCACAGCCCCGGTCTCGGCGAAGATGCGCTGCGTTTCCTCCTCGAGGTCCTCGATGGCGGCGGACTTCTTCGGCTTCGCGCCGGCCTGCTTGAGCCAGATCTCGAGGCAGGCGCGCTTGGCGGCGCCCTTCTCGGGCTGCTCAAGGATGGGGCCGGCGTCGTACCCGTGCTCGCGCAGCCACTCGGCGGCGACGGCCTCGTCGAAGCCGTAGTCGCGCGGGTCGATGTAGTAGACGGCACCGCTCTCGGCGGCTATCCAGGCGCGCGCCAGGGAGTCGTCGAGGTCGCCATCGTCAGCGCCATCGAAGACTGGCGTGCTGGCACGGAAGCCGAGGGCCTTGGCGGCCCAGCCGAGGTGCGTCTCAAGCACCTGGCCGATGTTCATGCGGCTGGGGACGCCGATGGGGTTGAGGATGATGTCGACGGGGGTGCCGTCGGGGAGGTAGGGCAGGTCCTCGCGGGGGAGGATGCGGCTGATGACGCCCTTGTTGCCGTGGCGCCCGGCCATCTTGTCGCCCTCGGCGATCTTGCGGCGCTGGGCGGTGCTGACGCGGACGAGCTTGTTGACTCCAGCGGGCAGTCCCTCGTGGTCCTCGCGGCTGAAGACGCGAACGTCGATAACCTTGCCGCGCTCGCCGTGGGGGAGGCGCAGGCTGGTGTCCTTCACCTCGCGGGCCTTCTCGCCAAAGATGGCGCGCAGGAGCTTCTCCTCGGCGGTCAGCTCGGTCTCGCCCTTGGGCGTGATCTTGCCGACGAGGATGTCGCCCTCGCGGACCTCGGCGCCGATGCGAATGATGCCTTCCTCATCGAGGTTGGCGAGCGCCTCCTCGCCGACGTTGGGGATGTCGCGCGTGATCTCCTCGGCGCCGAGCTTGGTATCGCGGGCCTCGATCTCGTGCTTCTCGATGTGGATGGAGGTGAACTTGTCCTCACGGACAAGGTTCTCGCTGATGATGATGGCGTCCTCGAAGTTGTAGCCCTCCCAGCTCATGAAGGCGCAGAGCACATTCTGGCCGAGGGCGAGCTCGCCGCCCTGGGTGCTGGAGCTATCGACGAGGGGCTGGCCAGCGCGAACGCGCTCGCCGCGGAAGACGAGCGGGCGCTGGTTGAGGCAGGTTCCCTGGTTGGAGCGCTGGAACTTGATCATGGGGATGCGCTGGGTGCCCAGGCTCTTGTCGTCGTAGCGAATGATGATCTGGGTACCCGAGGCTTCCACGACCTCGCCATCGGCGAGGGCCACAAGGACGTGGCCGCTGTCGATGGCGGTGCGCCCCTCCATGCCCGTGCCCACGAGGGGCGCCTCCGGGCGGACGAGGGGAACGGCCTGGCGCTGCATGTTCGAGCCCATGAGGGCGCGGTTGGCGTCGTCGTGCTCAAGGAAGGGGATAAGCGAGGCGGCGACGGAAACCATCTGCTTGGGAGAGACATCAAGGAAGTCGATCTGGTGCGGGGCGACGAGCTTGAACTCCTCGTTGACACGCACCTCGACGCGCTCGTCGAGCACGCGGCCGTCCTCGCCGACGCGGGTGTTGGCCTGGCCAACAACGTAGCGGTCCTCTTCGTCGGCGGTGAGGTAGGTGACCTCATTGGCGACGATAGCACTGATGGGGACGCGCAGGCCCGCCTTCTTCAGCTTGGTGGCAGCGGCCTTGTCGACGACGGTACCGGCGGCGACGACGACTTTGCCGTCGGCGTCGATCACGTCCTCGCGGACTTCCTGGCCGGGGAGCCCGGCGTCGTCGGAGGCCATCTCGCTGGTGACGCGGCGGTAGGGCGTCTCAATGAAGCCGAAGGCGTTGAGGCGGCCGTAGGTCGCGAGCGACCCGATGAGGCCGATGTTGGGGCCTTCCGGCGTCTCGATGGGGCAGATGCGGCCGTAGTGGCTGTGGTGCACGTCGCGCACATCGAAGCCGGCGCGGTCGCGGGAGAGGCCGCCGGGGCCGAGGGCGCTGAGGCGGCGCTTGTGGGTGAGCTCGGCCAGGGGGTTGGTCTGGTCCATGAACTGGGAGAGCTGGCTGCCGCCGAAGAACTCCTTCATGGCCGCGACGACGGGGCGGATGTTGATAAGGGCGCTGGGCGTCGCCTCGGCCGGATCGGTGATGGTCATGCGCTCACGCACGACGCGCTCCATGCGGACGAGCCCGATGCGGAACTGCTGCTGGATGAGCTCGCCCACGGCGCGCACACGGCGGTTGCCGAGGTGGTCGATGTCGTCGGTGCCGCTGCGGTTGAGATTGACGTTGATCAGCTCGCGGGTGAGCTCGATCAGGTCGTAGGGGCGCAGCCAGCGCTGCTCGACCTCGGCAGGGAGGGCGAGGCGCTTGTTCAGCTTGTGCCGGCCCACGCGGCCGAGGTCGTAGCGCCGGGGGTTGAAGAAGAGCTGGTTGACGAGCGCGCGGGCGTTCTCGTGGGTGGGGGGATCGCCCGGGCGGATCTTGCGGTAGAGCTCGAGGAGGGCCTCGTGCTTGTTCACGCAGGGATCGTTGTTGCGACCGCCCTCGCGGCGGCCGAGGGTGGCGGTGAGGTAGGAGAGGTCGCCCTCGATATCGACTTCCTTGAAGAAGGCGAGGACGCGGTCATCGGTGCCGAGCACCTTCTCGCACTCGCGGCGGGCAGCATCGCGGGCCTTCTCGGCAGCGGCGGTGCCTTCCTCGTCGAGGCGCTTCTGGGCAGCGAAGTACTTGGCGAACGCGGGGTTGTCGTGGTCGCCGGGGAGGAGGCCAGGCTCATCGATGGTGCGGATGAGCACGGAGACGGGCAGCTTGCGCTTGCGGTCGATCTTGACGCTGAGGATGCGCTTGGCGGAGGTCTCGAACTCAAGCCAGGCGCCGCGGCTGGGGATGAGCTTGGCGTTGGCCATGCGCTGGCCGCTCTGGGCATCGGTCTCGACGGTGTAGTAGACGCCGGGGGAGCGCACGAGCTGGCTGACAACGACGCGCTCGGCGCCGTTGATGATGAAGGTGCCGCGGTCGGTCATCAGGGGGAAGTCGCCGAAGAAGAGGCGCTGCTCCTTGATCTCGCCCGAGTCCTTGATGCGCAGCTCGACATCGACGAAGAGGGGCGCGGAGAAGGTCATGTCGCGTTCGCGGCACTCCTCCTGGTTGTGCTTGGGCTCGCGGAACTCGTACTCGCCAAAGATGAGGTCCATCTTGGTGCTGGTGAAGTCCTGGATCGGCGAGAGTTCATCGAGCAGCTCGCGGAGGCCCTCACGCTTGAACCAGTCGAAGGAATCGAGCTGGAGCTTGATGAGGCTGGGTATCTCAAGCACGTTCGAGATGGTGCTGAACGACTGGACGGCGAGGGGGGCGCGCTCGCCCTCCCGCGTCCCATTAAGTGTCGCGGTCATGTACTGGCGACTCCTTCAGTCCATGGGTTCTGAATGGCACAGTTCGACAAGGTCACGGTTCGGGGGTTCTGCGCGATGGCACAGCACGCCAGATTGAGAGTACGCAAAAGGGCACCCGCTGTCAACAGGTCGAGGCCCGAAAACCCGAGGCTTTCGGGCCTCGCTGAGAGGCCGCGTTAGCCGACGGCCGCGGGCGAGGGAACGGGCTTGATGGTAAGCCCGTCTCCATCGGGATCGCGGTCGATCAGGAGGCGGTCGCCGGTACCGAACTCGCCGCCCAGGAGCATCTCGCTGATCTTGTCCTCGATGTTGTCCTGGATGACGCGGCGGAGCGGACGGGCGCCAAACACCTGGTCGTAACCCTTCTCGCCGAGCCAGTCCTTGGCCGCCTCGGTCACGTCGAAGGTGACCGCACGCAGAGCCAGGCGTCGCTCGACCTGCATCAGCTCGAGGTCGACGATCTGGCGGATCTGCTCGGGCGTGAGGGCATGGAACACGACGGTGCTGTCCACACGATTCAGGAACTCCGGCTTGAAGACGTTCTTGAGCTCGCTGAGCACCTTGTCCTTCATGCGCTTGTAGCGGTCCTCGTGGGTCTGGACCTCGTCGTGCGCGATGCTGAAACCGAGGTTGGAATCGCGCTTGATGAGGTCGGAGCCAACGTTCGAGGTCATGATGATGATGGTGTTGCGGAAGTCGACCTTGCGCCCCTTGGCATCGGCGAGGCGACCCTCGTCGAAGATCTGGAGGAGCAGGTTGAAGACATCGGGGTGCGCCTTCTCGATCTCGTCGAGCAGGATGAGGCAGTAGGGCCTGCGGCGCACGGTATCGGTGAGCTGCCCGCCGTCGTCGTAGCCAACGTAGCCGGGAGGAGCCCCGATGAGGCGGGCGACGGTGTGCCGCTCGCTGAACTCGCTCATGTCGAGCCGGATCATGTTGTCCTGGGAGTCGAACATGAACTCGGCGAGCTGCTGGGCGAGGTAGGTCTTGCCAACGCCGGTAGGTCCGAGGAAGAGGAAGACGCCGATGGGGCGGCGCGGATCCTTGAGCCCGGCGCGGGCGCGGCGCACGGAGCGGGCGATGGACTCGATGGCCTCGTCCTGGCCGATGACCTTGGTGCGGAGGGCGCCTTCCATCTTGAGCAGGCGGGCGCTCTCCTCGCTCGCGATCTGGGCGGCGGGAATGCCGGTCCACATGGCGACGACCTCGGCGATGTCCTCTTCGCTGACGACGGGCGTGGCGACACCGCCGGTTCCTTCGCTCCACTCACCCATCTCGTTGATCTTGATGCGGAGCTTCTCCTCGCGATCGGTGAGCTCGGAGGCGTACTCGAGCTGCTGCGCCTCGGCGGCCTGATCGCGCTCCTTGCGGAGGCTCTCAAGCCCCTTGAGCGCCTCCTGCATGGAGGGCGGGGTGGCGGCGCGGCGGATGCGCACGCGGCTGGAGGCCTCGTCGATGAGGTCGATGGCCTTGTCGGGCAGGAAGCGTTCGGTCACATAGCGGTCGGACATGCGAGCGGCCGCGGCGAGTGCGTCATCGCTGATCTTGAGGTTGTGGTGCTCCTCGTAACGCACGCGAATGCCGCGGAGGATCTCGACCGTCTCCTCGACCGTCGGTTCGTCGACGACGATGGGCTGGAAGCGGCGCTCAAGGGCGGCGTCACGCTCGATGTGCTTGCGGTACTCGTCGAGGGTGGTGGCGCCGATGCACTGGAGCTCGCCCCGGGCGAGGGCGGGCTTGAGGATGTTGGCGGCATCGACGGCGCCCTCGGCGGCGCCGGCGCCGACGAGCATGTGGAGCTCGTCGACGAAGAGGATGCAGTTGCCGGCGGTCTTGATCTCCTCGATGACCTTCTTGAGGCGCTCCTCGAACTCACCGCGGTACTTGGTGCCGGCCACGAGCGAGCCGATGTCGAGGGTGAGGAGGCGCTTCTCGGCGAGGGTCTCGGGTACGTCGCCGTTGCTGATTCGCTGAGCGAGGAGCTCGGCGATGGCGGTCTTGCCGACGCCGGGCTCGCCAATGAGCACGGGGTTGTTCTTGGTGCGGCGGGAAAGGATCTGGACGACCCGCTCAAGCTCGGTGGAGCGCCCGATGACGGGGTCGAGCTGGCCCGATTGGGCGGCTGCGGTGAGTTCGATGCCGAGCTGGTCGACGGTGGGGGTGCGGCTGGCCTGGCGGGTTCCGCCGGCGGCCGTGCCGGCGGCCTGGGGGGAGGACTGACTGAGGATGCGGGTGGTCTCGGCGCGAACACGCTCGATGTTGACGCCGAGGCTCTCGAGGACGCCCGCGGCGATGCCTTCGCCCTCGCGCACGAGGCCGAGAAGCAGGTGCTCGGTGCCGATGTAGCTGTGACCGAGGCGGCGGGCCTCGTCGACGGCGAGTTCGATGACCTTCTTGGCACGGGGGGTGAGCCCGATCTCGCCGAGCACGGTGCGATCGCCGCGGCCGATGATGAACTCAACTGCGGAACGGACTTTGTTCAGCTCGACGCCGAGGTTGGAGAGAACCTTGGCGGCAACGCCGTCGCCCTCGCGCACGAGACCGAGGAGGATGTGCTCGGTGCCGATGTAGTTGTGGTTGAAGCGGTGGGCCTCTTCCTGGGCGAGGGTGAGCACACGCCGGGCGCGTTCCGTGAATTTATCGAATCGGTCGGCCATAGCGTTCCCTCCTGGCTAGTCCCCGGCCTTGGTGGCAGTACCACCCTCGCCGGATGCCGTGACTGCTTCCGCGGGAGCTTCCGCCTCCGCGGGGCTCTCGCTTACCGCTTCCCCGGTCTGATCCTCGCCTGCCTCCGGGGCAGCGTCCTCGCTCGTGGCGGGAGCTTCCTCCACGCTCGCCTCGGGGGCGGCTTCCTCGCTGGCGGCGGTTGCCTCTTCAACGCTGGCGGCAGGCGCCTCTTCCTCGCTGGCGGCGGGGGCTTCCTCGGCTGCGGCTGAAGCTTCCTCCACGCTTGCCTCGGGGGCGGCTTCCTCGCTGGGAGCAGGTGCTTCCCCGGAAGCGGCGGGGGCATCCTCGGCGACGACGGCGGCGGTCTCCTCACCGTCGGCAGGAGTGACCTCCGCGTCTCCGTCAAGGGTCAGGGCGTGGCCGGACTCGGCGTTTTCGAGCGCCTGGGCGAAGGCGTGGGCGAATGCCGAGACGGGCTCGGGGTCGTTGGCGACGGCCTGCTCGACGGTCTCCTGCGCGGTGCGCGGGCGGGCGGGCGACTGGGAGGAGTCGCGCTTGTCCAACCCGAACTCCTCGCGGACATCGTCAGGCCAATCGATGACGGAGCCGTTGCGGTCGAAGCCGAAGCCCATCGCTTCGGCGTCGTTGCGCGCCTGCCGGAGGCTGAGTCCGAGGCGGTGGCGGTCTTTCTCGATACGCACGAGCTTGACCGGCACGACGTTGCCTTCCTCAAGCACCTCGCGCGGGTGCTGGATGCGGCGGTTCGTGATCTCGGAGATGTGGATGAGGCCCTCGATTGGTCCATCGAGGCGGACGAAGGCTCCGAAGGGCATGAGCTTCGTCACCCTGCCGATAAGCACCTGGCCGATGACGAAGCGGTCGACGGCGCTGTCCCACTCCTCGGGGTGGGCGCGCTTGAGGGAGAGCGAGATCTTGCGGGCCTCGCGGTCCACGCGGAGGACGTAGGCCTTGACCTCGTCCCCGACCTTGAACAGGTCCTTGGCCTTCTTGCCGCGCTCCCAGGTGAGCTCGGTGAGGTGCGCGAGG
>LXNI01001702.1_pt1 | contig 17721 bp, 13 predicted proteins | sample 809091 | NCBI WGS metagenome assembly LXNI01 (sample SAMN04870527, study PRJNA318959) | sponge metagenome | biome: 01000161; feature: marine sponge reef; material: water | host: Sarcotragus foetidus | place: Greece: Milos, Mediterranean Sea | collected 2013-05-29 | depth 5-7 m | reverse complement strand
CGCACTCGAATCCGAGTCCACACGACACGCACCCAACCCGCCAAGACCCACCAACTGCCAGGAAGCTCCTGAATCATGAGAACGCAGCGCGCCCACGGAACTTCCTACCGCGCACGCTCCTAGTGTCTCTTGAGGGTTTGATCGGGGCGGCCGAATCGTAGCCCGTCGCGTTCCGGCGGCGTGGGTGGACTGGCACCCTCACAAAAGGAGCGTGGTTGCCCAGATATGTAGGCCCCTCAGGAAAGGGCAGCTTCGCCTGTTCCCGGGTCTAGCCGTTGAAGCGCAGCAGCATCGCTCCCCAGTGGAAACCGGCGCCGAAGGAGGTCAGGAGGACCAGATCGCCCGGGGAGATGCGGCCGTTGCGGTGGGCTTCCCACAGGGCAAGCGGCACAGATGCGGAGCCGGTGTTGCCGTACTCCTGGAGGTTCGTGTAGACCTTCTCCATCGGTACAGACAGGTTCTTCGCGACTGCCTGGACAATGCGCAGGTTCGCCTGGTGGGGCACGATCATTGCCACGTCTTCGAGCTTTGCGCCTACCGATTCCAGCACGTCGAGGCCGACCTGCGACATGCGGTGGACGGCGTGACGGAAGACGGCCCGGCCCTCCATGATCAGCTTCAGATGCTCTTCCTTCTGCGCGTACTCGAGGCTGAACGGCTTGCGGGTGCCGCCGATCTCCAGGGTCAGGATGCTCCACTGGCTGCCGTCGGTGCCGGTTTTGGCGCCCAGGATCTCGGCCATTTGCGGCCCGCGCTCGATGATCACGCCGGCCGCGGCGTCGCCGAACAGCACGCAGGTCTCTCGAATCTTCCAACTCACCAGACGCGAAATGAGCTCGACCCCGATCACCAGCACTCGGCGCGTGCCGGTCAGCACTCGCGATTGGGCGACGTCCAGGGCCTGCACGAAGCCGGCGCAGCCGCTGCCGCCCAGGTCGAAGGAGGGGATCTCCCGGGCGCCGATTCCCTCTTGCACGAAGGACGCGGTGTCCGGCGTGTAGACCTCGGGCGTGTCCGTGGCGACGATGATCTCGTCGATCTCCTCGGCGGAGACGCCTCGGCTCTCGAGCGCCGAGTGGGCAGCGGCGATCGCCAGGTCGGCGGTGGATTCGTCTTCCGCCGCGAAGCGGCGACGGTGGATGCCGGTTCGTTCGACGATCCACTCGTCGGATGTGTCGACGTGCTCCATCCAGTCCTGGTTCGTCATCACGCGCTTCGGCACGTAGCCGCCGAAGCCGCTGATTCCTACGGCCGTATTCGTCAAGTGGTCTCCTAGGGGCGTGGGATCGCCGTATGGCTCCGTCACGGTACCACCTGGAGCACCGAGGCGGTGGGCACGCCGGGGAACCGGTTCCGCACCGGATACGAGCGATTCGTCTTCTCAGTCGTCGCCGAGCAGCTCCGCGATCACCTCGTCCGTGTCGGCGCCGCAGACGGGCGGTGAACGGCGGTACGTCACCGGCGTTTCCGACATCCTGATCGGGTTGGCGACCGCCTTGACGCTGCCGCTTCCAGCCAGCGGGTGCGGCATGTCGATCGTCATCCCGCGGGCCCGCGCCTGGTCGGATGCCAGTGCCTGTTCCAGGTCGTGGATCGGCCCGCCGGGCACGCCGCGGGCTTCGAGGCCGCCGAGCACCTCGGCGCTGCTCAGCTTGCGAACGCGGCGCGACAGCTCGGCCACCAGCTCTTCGCGGTGGGCGAGCCGGCCGGCGTTCGTGCGGTAGCGCTCGTCCGATGCGAGTTCGGGTGCGCCGAGGAGTTCACAGAACCGCTCGTACTGAGCGTCGTTGCCGACCGCGACGATCACGTGGCCGTCCGCGGTCTCGAACACGCCGTAGGGAACGATGTTCGGGTGTTCGTTGCCGCGCCGCCGGGGCACCTCGCCTGAGGTCAGGTAGTTCGTCCCCTCGTTGACCAGCCAGGCCATTTGCGTGTCGACCAGAGCGAGGTCGATGTGCTGGCCGTTGCCGGTGCGGTCGCGGTGGCGCAGCGCCGCCAGGATCGCGGTCGAGGCGTACATGCCGCAGACGATGTCCGCGATGCCGACGCCGACCTTCATCGGCTCTCCGTCCGGTTCACCGGTGAGGCTCATGATGCCGCCGTAGCCCTGGGCCAACAGGTCGTACCCGGCGCGATGCGCGTTCGGACCGGTCTGTCCGAATCCGGTGATCGAGCAATAGACGAGCCCCGGCAGGTCGTCCTTCAGGTCGTCGTAGCCGAGGCCGTAGCGCTGGAGGGTGCCGACCTTGAAGTTCTCGATCAGGACGTCGGATCGGGCGGCGAGGCGGCGCACCAGATCCGCGCCCTCCGTGGAGGCGAGGTCGATGGCGACTGACCGCTTGTTCCGATTGGCGCACAGGTAGTAGGCGCTCTCCGACGTGTCCGCGCCGTCGTCGTCCTTGACGAAGGGCGGCCCCCAGGAGCGAGTGTCGTCGCCGTGACCGGGCCGCTCGATCTTGATCACGTCCGCGCCGAGGTCGCCGAGCAACTGGGTGCAGGTCGGTCCGGCGAGGATCCGGGTGAGATCCAGGATGCGGAGACCGTCGAGTGCTGGCATGGTTGGCCTTCCTGCTGGGCGTAGACGCCCGGTCGCCGTCGCCGGACGTGGAGTGGACGCTTAGCATACGATTCGGCGCGATGCGCAAGTTCGATGCGGTGGTGGTCGGCGCGGGGTTCGCCGGTCTCTACATGGTTCACCGCCTGCGGTCGCTCGGGTTTTCCGTGCGGACGTTCGAGGCCGGTGACGATGTCGGCGGCACCTGGTACTGGAATCGTTATCCGGGCGCGCGCTGCGACGTCGAAAGCCTGGAGTACTCGTACCAGTTCTCGGAGGAGCTGCAGCAGGAGTGGTCCTGGAGCGAGCGCTATGCCGGTCAGCCGGAGATTCTTCGCTACGCGAACCATGTCGCCGACCGATTCGACCTCAGGCGCGACATCGAGTTCAGCACCCGCGTGGTGTCGGCCCATTTCCGTCCGGAGGCCTCCGACTGGCAGATCGAAATCGCGGCGGCGGAGCCGACCGACACGAAACTCTGGGGCAACGGTCGGAGTAACGGTGACCGACGTGGCGAGGACAAGGCACGCGAGACGGTCCGCGCCCGCTTCGTCATCATGGCGACGGGCTGCCTGTCGGCGGCGAACCTGCCGGACTTCGATGGCCTCGACGACTTCGAGGGTGCGAAGTACCACACCGGCGCCTGGCCACATGACGACGTCGACTTCACAGGTCTCCGGGTCGGCATCATCGGCACCGGGTCGTCGGCGATCCAGGCGATTCCGCTGATCGCGGAGCAGGCAGGTCACCTGACCGTCTTCCAGCGCACGCCGAACTTCTCGATTCCGGCTCGCAACGCCTCGATGGACCGGGAGCGGGAGGCCGATGTCAAGGCGGAGTATCCGGCCTTCCGGGCCCGCAACAAGAGCATGCCTGCCGGACTCGGCGCCGACATGAACCCGATGCACGACGCGTTCGAGGAGGTGTCTCCGGGGGACCGGCGGCGCCGCTTCGAGCAACGCTGGGAACACGGAGGCTTCTCCTTCATGGCCTCCTTCGCCGATTTGCTGCAAAGCCAGGAGGCGAACGACGCCGCCGCCGGATTCGTCCGCGAGCAGATCCGCGGCATTGTCCAGGATCCTGAAGTCGCCGATCGCCTGAGTCCCCACAACGTGATCGGTTGCAAGCGGATCTGTCTCGACAGCGGCTACTTCGAGACCTACAACCGGCCCAACGTGTCGCTGGTCGACGTCAGCGCGTCACCGATCGAGAAGATCACGAGGTCGGGTGTCCGCGTCGGTGGCCGCGACCATGAGCTCGACGCGATCGTCTTCGCTACCGGTTTCGATGCGATGACCGGCGCTCTCACGCGGATCGACATTCGCGGCCGTGACGGGCGGAGCCTGTGCGCGAAGTGGGAGGAAGGTCCGCGCGCCTACCTGGGACTCGGCATCGCCGGCTTTCCGAATCTGTTCGTCATCACCGGCCCGGGAAGTCCGTCCGTGCTGTCGAACATGCTGCCGTCGATCGAGCAGCACGTGGACTGGATCGCCGACTGCATGGACTACATGCGAGAGCGCGGCCACGCGGCAATCGAGGCCACGCCGGAGGCCGAGGACGAATGGGTGGCCCACGTCGGCGAGGTAGCGAGCCACACGCTCTATCCGACCTGCAACTCGTGGTACTTAGGGGCCAACGTGCCCGGCAAGCCGCGCGTGTTCATGCCCTACCTCGGCTTTCCTCCGTACGTGGAGAAATGCAACGCGGTAGCGGCCAACCACTATGAGGGGTTCGAACTGTCATGAAGAACAGCAAGAGAACCGGCCTCGTCATTCTCACCACACTCCTGGTTCTCGGGGCAGGCCCTCTGAGCGCCCAGCAGCCGGAGCCAGGGGCTGGCGTCATCCAGGAGACCGTCGACGTCGAAGTCGTGAACGTCGACGTGCGGGTCACCGACCGGCAGGGGGCGCCTGTTACGGGTCTCACCGTGTCTGACTTTCAGGTCTTCGAACACGGGAGCCGGGTCGATCCGGTGAACTTCTACGAAGTCGTGAGCGACGATCCGGAGGCGTCAACGCCGATCTGGCTCACGCTGTACTTCGATCAGCACAACATGCTGTCCGCGAACCGCGACCGGGCGCTGTCCGAACTCGAGTTCGACCTGCCGGCGGTGCTGGAAGATCGCCGCGTGCGGGTGATGATCGCCGCGCACGATCAGGAGCCCCGGGTGCTTCAGGGCTTCACCCGCGATTGGGGGGCGCTCCGGAGCGCGCTGGGCCGTCTGAAGGGGCAGAGGACGGTCGGTGACGCGCGGGACGGTCTGCGGCAGAGCGCCCAGCTTTCCGTGACCTCCGCGTTCCAGCGGATGCGCGGCAGCGATCGCCTCGACCGCCAGAACGCCGCCCTGTCGATCGACGCGCTGCTGGGTGAGATGCGGACGTATGCGCGCGAGATCTACGCCGACTCGGAGAGCAGCTTCGAGGCCCTGGGCAACTTCGTGCGCACCCTGTCCTGGCTCGAGGGCCGCAAGGCGCTGATTTACGTCTCGGACGGCGTGGTGGAGCGGCCGCTCGGCTCCCTGATGGAGCATCTGCAGGATCTGCTGACGGGAAGCGCCACCACCGCCGGCGGGCTGGTGGAGAACCGGTCGGGCGGGTTGGCCGGAGGCACTCCGGGCACCGGCGGCGTCTTCGACCGCAACGCGAGCCAGGAGGTCGGTCGCCTCCAGCAGGAGGTCGAGCAGTACCGGGCCACGGCGACCATCCGCGCGATCGTCGCGGAGGCGAATACCTACGGCGTGACCCTGTTCGGGGCCAAGCCGCCGCCCGGCGACGCGGCGACGAGTGCCCGGCGCTCCAAGGGGCGGGGCGCCCTGCTCGAGATTTCGGACTACCGGGAAGCGTTGCACGGCCTGGCCGAAGGCACGGGCGGGTTTGCGCGCACCGGCGGCGGGAGTCTGACCGGCCTGCTGCCTCAGGCCGTCGGCGGGATGCAGTCGTACTACTCGCTCGGGCTGTCGGCGGGGGACAAGGCCGAGGGGGAGTTCACCACGATCGAGGTTCGCGTCAAGGGCCGGGGGATGAACGCGGACTACCGGCAGAGCTACATCAAGAAGGGCGTGCGCTCCCGCATCTCGGAGCGGGCGCTCGCGGCCGTGTACGTTGGCGAGAGCGACAACTCGCACCGGATGGAGGTCAGCGTGGACGCGATGATCCCCGTCGAGGGCGAGGACCTGTTCGACGTACAGATGTGGATCGAGTTCCCGATCAATAGCGTCGAACTGTTCGAGGTCGACGGTGTTCACACCTCCGCGACCCGGCTGGTTGTCGTCGCGATGGACGACGACGACGCGCTGACCGCGGCCCAGCATCTCGATGTACCCCTTCAGGTACCCGCCGAATCGCTGGCGGAAGCTCTGGAAAGCCACTACCGTGCAGGGTTGCGAGTTCGGCTGCCGGCGGGCCGGCAGCGCATTGCACTTGGACTCTGGGACCAGACCGCACGGGCAGGCTCCGTGCTGACCGACGCACTGACCGTGGAGTAGGAAGAATGAAGAACCTGTTCGATGTTTCCGGCAAGGTGGCGGTGGTCACCGGCGGCTCCCGCGGGATCGGCGCGATGATCGCCCGCGGCTACGTGGAGAATGGCGTGCGGACCTACATCAGTTCGCGCAAGGCCGAGGTCTGCGACGCGATGGCGGAGGAACTCTCCGCCTACGGCGAGTGCATCTCGCTACCGAACGACCTGGCCTCGGTCGAAGGCGTCGAGCGCTTCCGCGCCGAGTTCCGGGAACGCGAAGACAAGCTCCACATCCTGGTCAACAACGCCGGCGCCGCCTGGGGCGCGCCGCTCGAGGAGTTTCCCGAGTCTGGCTGGGACAAGGTGATGGACATCAACCTGAAGGGGCCCTTCTTCCTCACGGTGCGGTTGCTGCCGGAACTGCGCGCCGCCGCCACGGAGGACGATCCGGGGAGGGTGATCAACATCGCCTCGATCGATGGGTTGCACCTGAACCCGGCGGAGCACTACCCGTACAGCGCCAGCAAGGCCGGGATGATCCACCTCACCCGCGCCCTGGCCCGCCGGCTCGCGGCAGAGGACATCACGGTCAACGCTGTCTGTCCCGGGCCCTTCGAGAGCAAGATGATGGAGTACAACCTGAAGAAGTTCGGCGACGAGATCCGCGCCCGCAATCCGCGCAAGCGGATCGGCACGCCGGAGGACATGGCCGGTGTTGCGATCTACCTGGCGTCGCGAGCGGCGGCCTACGTCACCGGCGCCGCGATCCCGGTCGACGGCGGCATCTTCGCGGTGAGTTGAAGCTCGCAGTTTGTGCTACGGTTTGTGGGCACAGAATGTGAAATCACGATGACTGCACTCGGCATCTTCAGCGTACGAGACCTGCGGCAACGTTCGGGCGAACTGCTGCGCGGCGCGGAGCAAGGGCGCCTCGCGATCGTCACCAAGCACGGGCGGCCGGCGATTCTGGCAGTACCGTTCGATGATCGACTTCTCGACCATGGCGCTCAGCGAGCGCTGGCGCTGCATCTCTTCGAGAACGGCCATCTCACGTTGACGCAGGCTGCGAAGGTCGCGGGAATGATCGCCCACGACTTCGTCTCGCTCCTGGGCGAGGCAGGCATTCCTGCCGTCGACTATCCGCCCGAAGAGGTGGAGCAGGAGATCGTTGCAGCCGGGTGAGTGAAGCGGTCGTGGCGGACACTGGGCCGCTCATCGCACTTGCGCGTATCGGTCGGCTTGACCTGCTTCAGCGGCTGTACGGCCGAGTTGCAGTGCCGCCAGCCGTGGAGTCCGAGTTGGCGATTGGTTCCGACCGCCCTGGAACGACAGTCCTGGAGGGCGCGCTGGACGCCGGTTGGATTCGGGTTGACGGCATCCCGGACGGAACTGTCCTTCAGGACCTCTTCAAGCTGCTTGGTCGGGGCGAGGCTGAAGCGATTGCCCTGGCTGAACAACGGCAGGCTCGCCTTCTGCTCATCGACGACGCGAGGGGCCGGAGGATTGCCCGCGGCCGTGGCGTACCTGTAGCGGGCGTGGTCGGCGTACTCCTGGCGGCGAAGGGCCGGCAGGAGGTAGAGGCGGTGGCCCCAATCCTGCGAGCGCTCTCTGGCGCGGGCTACCGGTTGGCTCCGCTGCTCATGGAGAAGGTTCTTGCGGCGGCGGGCGAGAGATAGGCCGCCGAGGCTCCTTCAGTCCTCGTCGCCGCCGAGGCTGCATATGCCGTTGCCCTTGGCGGCGATGAAGAGGAACACGAAGCAGAAGAGAACCGCGGCCTCGCCGCGATTCACCAAGGGCAACAGATAGTGCCAGACACCGGGGTCTTCGACCGGCCGGAACACGTGGCCGATGAAGTAGGCGAAGGCCATCAGACCGCTGGCGAGGAAGGCGACCGGGCGGGTGAACAGGCCGAGCATGATCAACGCGCCGCCGATCAGCTCGATGGGTCCGGCGATGTAGAGAATGAAGCTCGGGGCGCCTTCGGGAGTGGGCAGCGGGAAGCCAAGGAGTTTCTGCGCCCCGTGCCAGAGGAAGAGGAAGCCGGCGACGATCCGCAGCGTGGCGTAGGTCTGGGGCTGGCAGTTCTTGAGCGCGTTGAGCATGGCGTTCCTCCCTGGGCGGTTGGTGGTTGGTACTCGGATTGGCGCAGCGGAACATAGGTGCGCCGGCCTTCTGGCCGGCATTCGGCGCGCAGCGCCGGCCTCCGTGCTTTTCTGCGACGCCTAGCCTAGCGTGGCAGGTTGGCCAGTAGCTTTTCGTCGCGCGAGGCGATCAGCAGTCGGTGGGGCCGGTCCTTGATCAGGCTCCGCTCGAAGGGGACGATGCGGGTTGCCCAGTCCCGGAGGCCTGGAAACTCCTCGAAGTTGCGGTGAATCGTGAAGATGCCCACGGTCCTCCCGTGCGAGATCGCTTCGAGCTCGCTCCAGAAGTCGGCCAGGGACCAGTGGAAGCCGGCGGCGTAGAAGGAGTAGACGAGGTCGTACGGGCCCGGCAGGGCGTCGAGGCGGTGGTCCAGCTTGTGGGCGTCGAAGATGCGGAAGTTCGGGACTTCGTTGTGTTCGAGCACCGCCCGGAGGGTGTTCAGGTCGCCGCAGAAGGAGCGGTCGGTGCGCTTCCCGCTGCGCGGGTAATAGACGCGCGGACCGTCGCCGTCGTAGAGGTGGAACCCCGTGCCGTTCCAGCCCAGGGCATGCCGGAAGAAGGCGGTCGACCGCCCGAGGCCGCAACCGATGTCGAGCGCCTTTCCTGGGCGCGGCAATGCCCGGAGCACCGGCTTCGCGGCGTCGAACTCCCCCCAGCAGGAGCCGTTCTGGGTCAGTTCCCAGAACGCCCGCGAACTCTCCCCTGTCTTCAAGTGGAACTGGGGTGACAGGCGAGCGATCGCGGCCACCAACTCCGCCGTCATCGGCGGCGCCCGGAAGTGTCGTTCCCGCACCCGGAAGTGGGGACGAACGTCGACCTCGGAGAGCTCGCGCCCGATCGTCTTGCGCCACTCGGCGCGGATGCGTGGGAGGAGGTAGCTGACGTCCACGGCCGGGGAGTTGCTAGCGCCGGACCCGCACGGGGAAGGGGGGCTTGACCGGCTCGGCGGGCGGGTTCTCCTCGAGTTGCTCGAGGACGACTTCGATCGCCTTCTCGAGCTGCGGGTCGCGGCCGGCGATGACGTCCGCGGGCCACTGCTCAACATCGACGTCGGGAGGCACCCCGACGTTCTCGACGACAAAGCCGTCCTCCGTCCAGATCGCGAGGTTCGGGGCGGTGACGAAGCCGCCGTCCATCAGGACGGGGAAGCCGAGGGTGCCGACCAGGCCGCCCCAGGTCCGCTTGCCGACCAGGGTGCCGAGACCCAGCTTGTTGAACATCCAGGGCAGCAGGTCGCCGCCCGAACCGGCCGTTTCGTCGATGATCATGACCTTCGGCCCCAGGATCGCCGCGCTCGGCGTGCGGAAGTCGGCGCCGTAACGGGTCGCCCAGTGGCTGATGTAGGGCCGCCGGAGGTGGTCGATGTAGTAGTCGGCGACCTGGCCGCCGCCGTTGAACCGCTCGTCGACGATCAGGGCCTGCTTGTGGACCTGCGGGAAGAAGTAGCGCTTGAAGTACGTGTGGCCGAGGGTGGTCGTGTTCGGCACGTAGACGTAGGCGACCCGGCCGTCGGTCGCTTCCTCGACCTTGGCCAGGTTGCGCTCGACCCACTCCCGGTTGCGGAGCGCCGACTCGTTCGGGATCGGCACGACGGACACGGTGCGCGAGTCGGAGCCGTCAACATTCGGGCCGACCGTCAGTTCAACGATCTTGCCGGCGGTGTTCTCGAAGCGGGCGAACACGTTGTCGTCGGCCACGAGATCGATTCCGTCGACCGCCAGCAGGTACTCGCCGGTCGTCACCGAGACGCCGGGCTCGGTGAGCGGCGCGCGGAGTTCCGGATTCCAGTTCAGGCCGCCGAGCACGTGGGCGAAGCGGTAGCGTCCGTCGGCGACTTCGAAGTCGGCGCCGAGCAGGCCGCCGCCTACCCGTTCCGGGTCCGCGCGCTGGTCGCCGCCGCCGACGCGGTGGTGGCCGACCGCGATCTCGCTGCACATCCAGCGCAGCACCGTGTTCAGGTCGGCCCGGGACGTGACGTCGGTCAGGAAGCCGCTGTACTTCTCGGCCATCGCCGCCCAGTCCGCGCCGTGCATGCCGGGGTCGTAGAAGTAGTCGCGGTTGATCCGCCAGACCTCGTCGTAGATCTGCTGCCACTCGGCCCGCGGGTCGATGCGCACCGTCAGCTTGTCGGTAGGGATCGCACTCTTCGCGCGGTCGATCTTGCCGCCGGCGTCCGCGATGCCGAAGTCGTTCAAGCCTGCGTAGAGCAGCTTTTTGCCGTCGGCGCTGAGAGAGAAGCCGACGACGCCCGAGAGCAGGACCGTCTCCTCGCGGCCGTCGAGGTCGAAGCGGACGAGATCGCCGCCACCGCCCCCGAACCTGCCGGCGGGCGAACTGCGGAGGTAGTAGAGCTTGCCGGCGGCGCCGGCCTCCAGGTTGCCGTAGCCGCCGGTTTCGACGGGAAGCGCCAGGATGCGCTGGTTGAGCCCCTCGAAGTCGATCTCGACCCGGTCCTCGTCCTCCTCGCGGTCGCCTTCTCCTTCGGCGTCGGCTTCCTCGTCCCCGTTGGTTTCACCGTCCGCTTCCTCGCCGCCTGACGCGACGGCTTCCTCGTCGCTCTCCGGGGCCAGGGGCGATTCGCCGTCCGCGCGCAGGACGGCGACGTAGATGGAACTCGACGCCTCCATGTCGGCGTTCGACATGGCGAACCAGTGCTTCACCGGGCCGGCGTCGGTCGAGGCGGAGAAGTAGAGGTAGTCGCCACCGCGGTCGAAGACCGGTTCGCCGACCTCGCTCAGGCCGTCGGTCACTGGATGGGAGGTCCCGGCCTCCACGCCGTAGACGAACACCTGCTGCATGTAGGAGCGGGTGTTCAGCGTGTAGGCGATGTAGCGCGAGTCGGGCGACCAGGAGTGGCCGGGGCGCGCCGGAGCGGAGGGACCGTAGTAGTACTCGCTGGCGATCTTGGCGACATCGCCGCTTTCGACGTCGATCACGAACAGGGACATCGAGTTGTCGACGTAGCTGATCCGCTCGCCGTCGGGCGACCACTCGGGGTTCTCGTAGAAGCCGTTGCCGCCGCGTTCGCCGCCGAGTTCGTGGCGGCGGACCTCGCCGCTGTCCTGGTCGCGGACGTGGAGCCCGTATTCGCCGCCCTCGTCGGAGAAGAAGGCGATGCTCGCACCGTCGGGAGACCAGGCGGGAAAGCGCTCGTGGATGGCGGACGTTCGGGTCAGGTTACGGGCGTCGCCCTTCTTGGCCGGCAGCGTGAGGATGTCGCCGCGATAGCCGAAGACCGCCCGGGCCCCGGAGGGTGAGATCGAGGCGCTGCGAATGTACTCGGGGCCCTCGACCCAGCGGGGCCGGGTTTCGGTCAGGTCCGCGGCGACGCCGATCCGTAGCCGTTCGTGGCGGTCCGAACCCGGGTCGTAGAGGTGCAGGTATCCCCCCTGCTCGTAGATCACCGTGTCAGCGGAACCGGAGAGATTCTCGACGTGGAAGTCCTCGAAGTCCGAGTGCTGGACGATCTCGCCGCTTCCCGTGTCGAAGGAGAAGAGGTTGAACTCGCCGTCCCGGTCGGAGCGGAAGAAGACACGGCTGCCGATCCAGGTCGGGTTCGTGTCGTTCGAGCGGCCCTCGGGCTGGGGGATCGTCTGCACCGAGTGGTCTCCGGTGTCGTAGATCCAGATTCGCGAGGTCGTGCCGCCGCGGTAGTTCTTCCACTGCTGGGAACGCTCGGGCGTGGGGATGTAGGCGATCCGGCTGCCGTCGGGGGAGTAGCTGGCGCGCAGACCGTGCGGAATCGGCAGCTTCGCGGGCAGACCGCCGGTCAGCGGGACGGTGAAGAGCTGGAAGTGACGGTTCGTGAACATGCTGCGCTGGGAGGCGAAGAGCACCGCCGAGCCGGAGGGGGTGAACGCCTGGACGAGGTCGGCGCCCGGGTGCCAGGTCAGGCGCTTCGGCTCGCCGCCGGCGGCCGGAATGACGAACACGTCGACGTTGCCGTCGTACTCGCCGCTGAATGCGACGAGCGAGCCGTCGGGTGAGAACCGGGGGCTGGTCTCGTTGCCCGGGTGGGAGGTCAGGCGCCGGGAAGAGCCGCCGTCGCGGCTGGTGATCCAGAGGTCGCCGGCGTAGGCGAAGACCACGTGCTCGTCGCTGACCGCGGGTTGGGACAGGAGCCGGGTGTCCGAGACGTCGACCGCCGACGTCGCGGTCGCCGTCGCGGCGGCGACCAGGACGGTCCAGAGGATGCGGTGCCTGAGAGGGTTGCTCATCATGTCCTTCCTTCCGGTTCAGGCCGCGGTGGGGCGGCAAACGGGAGTGCTACTCTGCCACGATGCGACAATCAAATGGAGACTCCGAGATGGAAGTCGGGACCGGTCAATCGAAGGGCCACCGCGCGAGACCGATCGGCCGTCGCGAACTGCTTGCCGGGGGCGCCGCGGCCGGCGCCGCGCTTGCGGTCGAGGCCGCCGTGCCGGGAGCGGCGAGAGCGCGGGCCGCGCAGCCTGCCGGGGACGGTGCATTCGGGCTCAAGTACGCGCCACACTTCGGGATGTTCCGGCATCACGCCGGCGACGACCACCTCGATCAACTCCGGTTCATGCACGACGAGGGCTTTCGGGCCCTTGAGGACAACGGCATGGGCGGTCGTGAGGTTTCGCTCCAGGAGAAGATCGCCGCCGAACTCGACCGGCTGGGCATGGAGATGGGCGTCTTCGTCGCCCACACCTCCTGGGGCGGCGTGAGCTTCGCCTCCTCCGACTCCTCGGTGCGCGAGGCGATCGAGGCGGACATGCGAAAGGCGGTCGAGATCGGCAAGAGGGTGAACGCGACGTGGTGCACCGTGGTGCCCGGCCAACTCGACCCGGGCCTCGAGTGGGAGTACCAGACGGTAAACGTGGTGGAGAACCTGAAACGGGCCGCGGCGATCCTGGAGCCGGCGGGCCTGGTCGCGGTGCTCGAGCCGCTCAACCACTGGACGAACCACCCCGGCGTGTTCCTGACCGGGATTCCGCAGGCGTACCAGATCTGCAAGGCGGTCGGCTCACCTTCGGTCAAGATCCTCGACGACCTCTACCACCAGCAGATCACCGAGGGGAACCTGATTCCGAACCTCGACCGTGCCTGGGACGAGATCGCGTACATCCAGGTCGGCGACAACCCGGGGCGGAAGGAGCCGACCACGGGCGAGATCAACTATCTCAACGTCTTCCGTCACCTGAAGAGCAGGGGCTTCGACGGCATCGTGGGGATGGAGCACGGCAACGCGAAGCCGGGCCGCGAAGGCGAGCGCGCGGTCATCGACGCCTATCGGGCGTGCGACGCCTGAGCGGACAGGCGCCGTTGCGGTGGGGGGGCGGCCTGCTCGCCGCCGCGGTCGTCCTGTGCCCAGCGGTGGCGGACTCCCAGCCCCGGACGCCCTGGGGTGATCCGGACTTTCAGGGGACCTGGACCAGCGCGACGTTGACGCCGCTCGAGCGGCCCGAGGCGCTGGCCGGACGCGAGGCGCTGAGCGAGGCGGAGGCGGCGGAACTCGAACGCACGACGGTGGAGCAGCGTGTCGCCGCCGACGGTACGTCCCGGCCAGGCACGGTTGGCGGCTACAACCTGGTCTGGATGGATGCCTCGACCCGCGTGGACGCGGACCGCCGCACTTCGCTGATCGTCGATCCGCCGGACGGCCGGATCCCGTGGACGCCCGAGGCGCGGGAGGCGAGCAGGCGGGAACTGGCCCGCTACGGCACTGGGCCCTACCTGGACCACACGGATCTGGACACTGGCGAGCGCTGCATCACGGACGGCCTGCCGCTGATGGTCCCGATTCAGCCCTACAACATGAACTTCCTGATCCTGCAGACCCCGGACACGATCGTCATGCTGCACGAGATGTACCACGAGATCCGGATCGTGCCGCTCGACGGCCGGCCGCGGCTGCCGGAAGCGATCGGGCTCTGGCTGGGCGATGCCCGGGGGCGGTGGGAGGGCGACACGCTGGTCGTCGAGACGACGAACATCGCCGACAAGACGCACTACCACTGGAGCCGATTCTGGCGGGCTTCGCGGCCGACCATGCGGCTGGTCGAACGGTTCACGCGGATCGACGAGCGGACGATCGACTACCGCTTCACCGTCGAGGACGAGACGATGTTCACCGCCCCGTGGACGGTGTCGGCGCCGCTCACGAACGACCAGGCGTCACGCGGCGTGACGGTCGGCGGCCTGTTCGAGTACGCCTGCCACGAGGGCAACTGGGCGGTTGCGAACGTGCTGAGCGGCGCCCGGGCCGAGGAGGCCCGGGCAGCCGCGGAAGACTGAGACTGCCGGAGGGCTGCCGTTACGGAGCGACGCCGAACGGCAGTGTGCCCATCTGGTTGTCCCACATCACGACGATCTCGCCGCCGGCGTCCGAGACGCCGGTGAACAGGATCGTCATCTGGTCGATGGAGAACGCTTCTGTCGCCGTGACCATGTCGGCCCGTACGACGTCGTGCTCGGGGTTGTAGCCGTAGGCGCCCCAGGTCAGGCCTTCCGCCATCTTGTCGCGGTCGAACGTCTCCATGTAGCCCTGCTTCGAGATGATCGCGGTCCAGGCGCCTTCCTTCAGTTCGATGAAGAAGCTGTACTCGCCGGCCGGCACCGTCGTGCCGCCGATCATCAGGTCGGCCTCGGTCTTGATCCGGGTCGTCACGTTTGCGCCGACGCGCCAGACCGGGCCCTGGGCGTTGAGCACCTGGCCGTACTCGTCGCCCGCGCCGAAGACGCCGTTGCGTCCGCGGAGGATGGGCCGGGAATAGGTGATGTCGATCCAGGCGTCGCCGATCTGGGTCGACGCGGCGCCCTCGGGGCTGGACGGACGCTCCTGCGCGGCGACGGGTGCGAAGCCCATGACGGCGAGGCACAAGCTGAGCACGAGAAGGCGGCAGATGGTGTGTCGGTGCATTCTGGGTGGTTCTCCTGAAAAGGGGTGCTGGAATGTTGGGGGCGGACTTTAGCAGCCCAGGGAAAGGTGCTTCGCTCAGGTTGGAATCGTCCCCTGTTTGAGGAGCGGGTGGCACCGGTTCGGACGGAAGAGCTGCACTCGAGCCAAGGGAGCGGCTCGGACGTTCATGTCGGCGTGGTCCCCTGGCCCTACGTTTTTGTTGCCCCGGGATGGCTCCCCGGGGCCCGGAACCTCCGAATCGGGTTAGTCGGGACAAGGATTCGGGGTCTTTGTGCCGTGACAGCCAGGGCTGGCACATGGGTTGCCTCCCGAGTTGTCTTTGCCGTGGGGCGGACGGCGGAGTCCGGACTTCCCTCCTTGTCCTTCCGCCGTCCGCCTGCACGTGCATGCGGGGCGGAGTGGCCTGGTGGCTGCGGTAGTCTGAGGTCGGTCTTCGGAGGGAGTCGTCCATGCAGCATCCGTCGCCGGTAGTCCGTTTGCCCGGTTTCACTGTCTTGTGTGTGCTGGGTGCCGGGGCATTGATCGTCGCCATGGCCGCCATCCCGGGGCCGGTCGGCGCGGCCGAGGTTGACGGGGTCCTGTTCAGCAGTGACGTGGCGCCGATCCTCATGCGCCACTGCGTCGGCTGCCACCGGCCGGGCGAGATCGCGCCGATGTCACTTCTCACCTACCGGGAGGCGCGGCCCTGGGCACGCTCGATCCGGCGCGTCGTCTTGAGCGGCGAGATGCCTCCGTGGTTCGCGAGTCCCGAACACGGTGTCTGGGCGAATGACGCCCGGCTGAGCAAGAAGGAGGTAGAGACGATCGTCGCCTGGGTCGATGGCGGCGCCAGGGCCGGCGATCCGGCGCTGATGCCCGAGCCGCCGCGGTTCAGGGATGGTTGGCAGGTGGGCGAGCCGGACTACGTGATCGAACTGCCTCCCGTGACCGTGCCGGCAAGCGGGCCGGACCTGGTTCCCAATCCGCTCGTGCGGCTGGACATTCCGGAGCGTCGCTGGCTGCGGGCGGTGGAGTTCCTCCCCGGCGACCGCACCGTGAACCACCACCAGGTCGCCTTCATGGGCGGATTCGGCGGCCTGGGTTCGGGTAAGGAGCAGGAACGGCCGGGCGGGGAAGCAGGTGGCGTTGACCTGGAGATTCTCGGGATCTGGGCGGTAGGAGCGTCGCCGACCGTGTTCCCGGACGGCGCCGGGCGCTGGGTGAACCCCGGCGCCATGCTGGTGATCAACCAGCACTACCATCCGAACGGCGACTCGGAGCGTACCGACAGGACCCGGATCGGCCTCTACTTCGGCGAGGGTCCGCTGGAGGTCGAGGTCGAGGCGATCCTCGCGAGCAGAATGGACTTCACGATCCCGGCCGGCGCCACGAACCACCGAATCGAGGCTCGTCACGAACTCAGCGCCGATTCGCGAATCGTGTCCTACTTCCCGCACATGCACTTGCGCGGCAAGGCAATGTCATTCACCGCTGTCTACCCCGACGGCAGCCGTGAGGTCCTTCTCGAGGTACCGGAGTACGACTTCGACTGGCAACTCTTCTACTACCCGGAGGCGCCGACAGTGCTGCCGGCGGGAAGCGTGGTCGAGGTCGTGGCGCACTACGACAACTCGGCGGCGAACCCCGTCAATCCGGATCCGAACCGCGATGTCGGCTTCGGCTTCCAGTCGACGGACGAGATGATGGTCGGCATCTTCGAGCTGATCGAGGTCGGCCCGGACGAGGCGGCGAAGTCGGCCGCGACAGGCGGGGAGTGACCGGCGCCGGCGTGAGCCAGCCGTTCGACTTCGAGCGCCTCGTCGAGCTGTGCCGGCGCACCCATGAGGAAACACGACGCTCGGCCGCCCGCGCCGTCGACCGCTCGCTGGTCGTTGCGGAACTGGTTGTTCGGCTGGTACGTCGTGGAGTGCGAGCAGAGCGGCGCGGACCGGGCCGAGTACGGCGCGCAGACCCTAGAGAAGCTCTCGGCGGCCCTGAAGGAGAGGATCGGGCGGGGGTTCTCCGTGGATGCGCTTGAGAGAATGCGGCGGTTCTACTTGGGCCGCGACCGCATCCTCTCGAATGGCCCGGCGCCAGGGAATTCCGCGACGCCGTCGCGGATTTCCGGTAGCCAACCAAGATCCGCAACGGCGTTGCGGATCTTGTCTGGTCCTTCGGCGGCAACGACCGACGCTTTCGCGCAACTTGCCGAGCGGCTTCCGCTTGGCTGGTCACACTACGTCACCCTGCTGTCGGTAACCGACCCCGAAGCCCGCGGTTCTACGAGATCGAGGCTGCGGAGAACGGCTGGAGCGTCCGCGAGCTCAAGCGACAACTGGAAAGCTCGCTCTACGAGCGGCTCGCCCTCGGCCGCGACAAGAAGTCCGCCGCCTCGCCAGTGAGGGACAGGTGGTCGAGAAAGCGTCGGACCTGATCAGGGACCCCGTCGTGCTGGAGTTCCTCGGCCTGGAGGAGAAGCCCGCCTACTCCGAGAGCGACCTGGAGTCCGCGATCATCGACCGGCTACAGCAGTTCCTGCTCGAACTCGGCAAGGGCTTCCTGTTCGAGGCGCGCCAGAAGGGGATGTCCCGCCGGTTGTTGAAGTTGGGGAGTAGGGTGGCGGCTCTCCGGCCCGGTAAGCGGGCCGATTTCAACCAAGAAAGGAGCACGCCACCCATGGTCAATCATGGCAGTCGGAAGG
>LXNI01001701.1_pt1 | contig 17730 bp, 18 predicted proteins | sample 809091 | NCBI WGS metagenome assembly LXNI01 (sample SAMN04870527, study PRJNA318959) | sponge metagenome | biome: 01000161; feature: marine sponge reef; material: water | host: Sarcotragus foetidus | place: Greece: Milos, Mediterranean Sea | collected 2013-05-29 | depth 5-7 m | reverse complement strand
CACGGCATCCTGCGCGAGCGGATGATCTTCAACATGACCGAGGACGAGTGGGACGGCTCGGTGAAGTCGCACCTGAAGGGGTGCTTCGCGCCCACCAAGTTCGCGGCGATCCACTGGCGGCAGGAGCGACAGGGCGGACGCATCATCTATTTCACTTCGGACGCCGGGATTCGCGGGAGCAGCGGGCAGCCGAACTACTCGGCGGCGCACGCGGGCAAGCTCGGGCTGATGCGCTCGAACGCGCGGGGGCTGAGCCGCTACGGCGTGACCAGCAACTGCATCGCGCCGGGGGCCTCGACGCGCATGACCGACCGCGGACTCGGCGTGGACAAGGATGGGGCGGCGCCGAGCGAGTCGGCGGCGGGGACGGCGCGCGACCCGAAGAACGTGGCGCCCATCGCGGTGTGGCTGGCCTCGGATGCGGGCGGGGCGGCGAACGGGCGCATCTTCGGAGCGCGCGGGCACGTGATCACGCTCTACAGCGAGCCGGAGCGGGAGCGGACGCTGCGCTTCGACGACCCGTTCATCGACATCGACGAACTGTTCGAGCTCTGGCCGCAGACGCTGGGGTCGGAGCCGCTCGAGAGGACCCAGGCTTGGACCTAGACGCGAAGCAGCTCGCCGACCGGCAGGCGATCGTCGAAGTCATCGACCGGTACGCGACGTCGCTCGACGCGAAGGACTACGAGCGCTTCAAGACCTGCTTCAGCGAGGACGCCGTCGTGCACTACGGGGAGGACCTCGTTGGGCCGGAACCTACGGCGGCGTACGCCGAGGGCGTGCTCTCGCGGTTCGCGCACACGCAGCACCTGCTGGGGAACTACGACATCACGCTCGACGGCGAGCGGGCAGCGGCGCGCACGTACATGCACGCCAGCCACGTGACGGCGGAGGGCACGATCTGGGTCGTGGGCGGGACGTACATCGACCGTTTCGAGCGGCGTGAAGGCGAGTGGAAGATCGTCGAGCGCAACCTCGAGGCCAAGTGGTCGGAGGAGCGCACGATCTCGGCGTAGCATTCGCACGCCAACAACAGCGGCAACGACAGCCACGAAAGGAACGGACATGGCGAAGGAGATCGACCTTCAGGGCAAGGTGGCGCTGGTCACCGGGAGCGGACAGGGCATCGGGAAGGGCATCGCGACGGTGCTCAGCGAGTGCGGAGCGACGGTCGTCGTCTCGGACCTGAATCCGGATACGACCGCGGCGACGGCGGCGGAACTGGGGGCGGTATCGCTCCCGCTCGACGTGACCGACCAGGACGCCTTCGACGCGGCCATCGACCAGATCGTGGCCGAGCAAGGTAGCCTCGACATCCTCGTGAATAACGCGGGCGTCTACCGCGAGTACGGCGGGAACATCGCAGACATCACACCGGAGATGTGGCGCATCCTCTGGTCGGTCAACGTCGACGGCGTGTTCTACGGCTGCCAGGCGGCGGCGCGGGTGATGCGGGCGGCCGGGAACGGCGGTCGCATCGTCAACATCGCCTCGACACAGTCGTTCTCGCCGGGCGTGGGTGTGACCTACGACGGCTCGAAGGCGGCGGTCCTGCAGATCACGCGGGCGCTGGCGCTGGAGCTGGGGCGCACGGGCATCACCGTGAACGCGGTAGCCCCGGGCGCGACCTGGGTCAATCCGGGCGACCCGCCCCCGCTCGACCCGCAGGCGACGGTCCAGCTGACGGGCAACGGGCTCGCGGACGCGGTGTCGAGCCGCATCGCGCGCATCCCGCTGGGACGCTGGGCAAAGCCGGAGGAGATCGGGAACGCGGTGGCGTTCGTCTGCTCGCCGCTGGCCGACTACATCAACGGTATCTACCTGAACGTCGACGGCGGCTGGCTGACTGAGTAGAAGAGCGCCGCGCTGGCGCGCGGCTGAGGGGTGAGGAGAGCGCGCGGCGGAGCCGCGCTGAGGGGAGCGCTCGCTTCGCTCGCTGAGTGAGGCCGGTTCGCGAAAGTTGTGCTCAACGCCCCACTCAGGCGGGGAAGGCGCCGCTCTCGTCAGCAAGCGGCGCAGCCGCGAGCGCTCTGCTCAGGCGGGCGGGAGCCTGCCGCTCCACTCAGCGAGCGAAGCGAGCGCTCTCCTACGGCAGCCGCAGGAGGTGGTTGCCGCCCTCGACGGGGATGACCTGGCCGGTGATGTCGCCGAAGAGGTCGCTGGCGACGGCGAGGGTGACGTCGGCGCAGTCGTCGACGGTGGTGATGCGGCCGAGGGGCGTCTGTTCGATGAACGCCTTGGCGGCGGGGGAGTCGTCGGGGAGGTCGACGCGGGCCTCGTCGATGGGGGTCCCGCCGCCGCCGTAGGAGTTCATGGCGGTGGGGACGAAGCCAGGGGCGACAGCGTTGACGCGCACCTGGTCGGGGCCGTACTCGCGGGCGGCGATCTTGGTGGCGAAGTTGATGGCGGCCTTGGCGGCGGAGTAGGGCGTCAGCCCGATGGGGATGGAGATGGCTGTGCTTGACGTTATGTTGATGAGCGAGCCGCCTCCGGTGGCGGCCATGGCGTTCCCCATGTGCTTCATGAAGTAGATGAATCCGAAGTACTGGATGTCAGCGACCTCGTGGAGCTCGACGGGGGTGATGTCGCGGATCATGTTGCCGCGGACGATGCCGGCGGAGTTGACGGCGATGTCGAGCGTGCCCCACTTGTCGATGGCGGCGTCTGCGAGGGCCTTGAGGTCGTCGTAGTCGCGGCCGTCGCAACGGATGGGGGTGGCGCCGATCTGGGAGCCGAGCTTCTCGAGGTTCTCCTGGCGGCGGGCGGCGATGATGAGCTCGGCGCCTTGCTCGGCAAAGCGCTCGGCAATGGCCCATCCGATGCCGCTGGAGGCCCCCAGGATGATCGCCTTCTTGCCGTCGAGGAGTCCCATGCCGAACGCTCCCTGCCCGAGTCTGGGGTCGTGGCGGGGAGTGTACGGCGTCCCGGCGGTATGGGGCCCGACACGAGAAAGCCGCCCCCCAGGCAGGGGGGGCGGCTTCTCGCCTAGGAAGCGCCGGGCAATGCCCCTCACCCGGCACACTCAATCTGCGACCAGCGCTTAGTGGCTGGCCGCTCCAAGGCCAACGTAGGCAAGGCTGGCGGGCGTGCCGCCAACCTCCCACTCCGCGACCGTGGAGAAGGTGTCGAGGCTCACGCGCTTGACGAGCCCGTTGGCCGGATCGGTGATGAGGATGTCTTCGCCAATGAAGGTCATCGCCGGAGGACGCTCGCCGCCCGGACCAATCAGGGCAGCCTTCGTGACGAGTTCGCCGGTGTGGGGGTCGAAGACGTGGAGGACGCCACCGTCCGTGAAGACGAAGAAGCGCTCGCCCTCTGGGCCGAAGGAGGCCGTGGCTGACTCGTCCATGACGCGGGTGAAGGTGCCCGTGTCGGGGTTGACGAGCCAGAGACCGTCCTGACCCCAGCCCTGCTCGCTGCGATAGGAGGCGGTGACGAAGAAAGCCCCGGCCTCAGCGTGGCCGTAGACCGTGCCGACGCGCGCGTTCTCCAGCATCTCGCCGGGGTTCTGGATGAAGACGTGGCTGAATGTGGGGCCATCCTGCTGGAGCAGGAGGACGCCGCCGATGCAGCCGAAAAGGGTGCCGGCGGAGCCGTGCGCCTCGCCGTGGAGCCCCGGACAGGAACGGTTGCTGTCGTCGTAGACCACATTGTCGGAGACATCACGGACCTCGACGCCGACAGGCAGGCTGTCGTCCGAGTTCTCGGGGAAGTCGGGGTTCTTCGTCGTGACGATGAACAGACCGCCCTGCGCAGCGACAGCGGCGCCGTGCTGGGGCCCGGAATTGAGGACAACGGGCTCGTACGCATCGCCGCTGGCAAGCCCATCCTTGTCGAAGAGGAAGACCCAGCCGCGGGCGTCGCTGAAGACGGCGACCCACTCGTCGTTGGCGTTGAAGTGAATGGGGAGCTCCTCGGCGACGTCGAGTAGACGGGTGAGGGGACCGGTGACGAGATCCTCGTGGTCGCCGTGGGGAACGGTGTAGATGCCGCCGTCGAAGACGTGGATGCGGTCGTCGGCGTCTTCCGGCCCTCGGGCGAGCACGAACGCGTAGCGGCCTCCAAGCCCGGTGTAGACGCGGGCGTTGGGAGCGGCGACCTCGAAGGCGCCCTGCACGACGAGATTCGAACCGAGCTCGATAACGGAGGCGTAGGGCGAGGCGGCGTCGGTGACGATGATGCGGCCGGCCTCGGCAGGCGCGACCATGTGGTCGTCGTCCTCGTGACCGTCATCCGCGTGGTCGTCCTCGTCTGCGTGGTCGTCCTCGACGACCTACCGGGCTGCGGCGGGGGGTTCAGTGGCGGCGGGTGGCTCGGGGTCGTCACCACAGGCGACGACGAGGAAGGCGGCGGCCAGTATGGCCGCCAGGGCAATTGGGAACTTCACGGGACGGAATCCTCCGGGATCGGGTCAGACTTCTCGCAGCCACGAGGGCCGCGGTAAGTCGAGACTCTATCTCAATCGATACTTAGTATCAAATATGGGAGCCCAGCCTCCTGCTCGCGGGGCGGTGAGGGCTCAGGCGTCGGGGTGGAAGATGGCCTCGATGGGGCGGTCGAAAAGGGCGGCGATGCGGAAGGCGAGGGGGAGGCTGGGGTCGTACTTACCCGTCTCGATGGCGTTCACGGTCTGGCGGCTGACGCCGAGCTCCTCGGAGAGGTCGGCCTGGGTCCAGCCGCGCTCGGCGCGGAGCTCGCGCAGGGTGTTCGTCACAGCCGGCGCCGCCTGGCGAGCCAGTCGCCTATCAACCAGAGGGCAACCATCAGCACCCACGCCCACTTCCAGCCGATGCCCGGCAGCCCCGCCAACTCGAGAAGCCCGTAGCCAAAGGCGATGACCAGGGTGCCCAGGAAGGCGAAGGCGATCGCCTCAAGCTGGATGCGCTGCTGGAGTTCGTCGAGGAGGCGGTTGTAGTAGGGGACGAGAGCGACCACGGAGATGGCAACGGGGACTGCCGGCACCACAGCAATTGCGTAGCGCCAGTTCGCATCGGGGTTCGCATCAAGGACGAAGTCCGCAAGGTGGACGAGCCCGACATAGGCAAGCGTCGCGACAATGAAACCGTAGCGAAAGCGCTTCATGACGGCCCGCTGATTGGCATGCCTGAGGCTTTCGGGGGTCACAGCCGGCGCCGCCTGACGATGAAGTCGCAGATGAACCAGAGCGGGGCCATCAGCGCCCAAACCCAGGTCCAGTTAATCCGTGGGAGATTCACCGCCTGCTCGACAAAGCCGTAGGTGAACGCGATGACGGCCGTGCCGGCGAAGGCCAAGGCGATGGCCTCAAGGGTGATGCGCTGTTGGAGTTCGTCGATGCGCCGGTGGAAGCGCACCGCCGCAACAACGATGAAGGCGCCCGGAACCACGGGCAGCAGGGCAACTAGGTAGCGCCAGCCTGCGTCCGGGTTCGCATCGACGACGAAGTCGGCCAGGTAGAGGGCCACCGCATAGGCGATCACCGATGCGAAGAATTCGCGGTAGTAGCGACGGACGGCAGCGGGCTGGTCGGCTCTCATGGCGGCCTCCTTCACAGCCAGCGCTTCCGGGCTACGAAGCCGCCGATGATCCAGAGCGTCGCCATGACGGGCCACACAAACCACCAGTTGATGCGCGGGACCCCCGCGAAGTCGAGGAAGCCGTAGGTGAAGGTGACGAGGGCAGTGCCGGCGAAGGCAAATGAGAACGCCTCGAGGGCCATGCGCTGGTGGAGTTCGTCCATGCGCCGGTAGTAGCGGACGTACGCCGCGACGGTGAAGACCCAGGGAATCATCGGCGTGATGGCTACGGGGTAACGCCAGGTTGCGTCCGGGTAGTTTTGGAGGACCGTGATGACGCCGCCAAGAAGCCCCGAGTAGGCGAGGAAGGCGACCCACACCCAGCGGTTGTAGATTCGTTTGGCTGCCTTCTGGTCGACCGACATGGGATCCTCCGGAAGTCAAGTATCCTTGACACCACAGGGCCTGTCAAGGTCCCTTTACACATCGCCTCCGAAACGTGGGCGGGGGCAAACGGCGGCGGAGACGCTAACGGTGATGGGGGCAAAGGCAACGCTTCCGAGCCGCTTCATAGCCCGTTCGGAGGTTGCTCAATTTGAGGCAACGTCGGGAGATCTATCATGTTTCCGCGAGCCGACTCGAGACGTGGCGTCGCGGGATGTTCACTATCGTCGCGGTGATGTTGTCACCCGGTGGTGCTGGGGAGCTAGGCGTTGCAGCGCAGAATCACCGTCTTCGCGGCAGTACTCTTGATCACAGTGGCGCTGGCCTTGCCCCGCCAGGACAGCACCAACGCTGCGGACAGCATCACCATCCGCGCCCTCTTGACCGATGATGGGAACGTCCTCATCCAGCGCCACTACTCCTCGGCGAGCCGCTGGGTCACCGTCAGCGTTATCACCCTCAGCCAACCCGAACACGGTGACGTTTTCCAGTACGGCTCCACAACCCTGGCCATCGAATTCATCCCGGAAGCCAGGCTTCCCCTGCCGAAAGATGGCCGGATGACTACGCGCACTGTTCCCAGCGGGGAGCCCGCGCCGCCCTGTGAAATGGAGGAGGTGGCCTGGGACGACGAGGGCAACCCCACCCGTTGGGAAGGCGAGTGCGCCGGTGCGCCCATGGCCCACCTCCTCAGTGTTTCGTGCGAGTGGGGTTGGGGTACGAGTCTCGGGCCATACAAAGAACTCGGGAGCGCTCTAGACGCCGGGTTGTACGCTTTGCTCATCTGCAATCACGGGAGGCTGCTTCAGGGCCTGCCCAGCGTGCCTGGCCCCATCTCGCTCGACGAGCTGCGGGCGAGCGTAGCAGCCACCTTGGCTGCGAAGGGTGAGACGCGCCCTCTCGAAGCGATCCCTGAACCAGCAACTCAGAGCAACCCCATCCGCTCGGAGACGACGTATGTCGACATCCGCGTTCTGAAGGTGGCGGGGAGCGATGAAGAGCCCGCGATTAGTGTGCAAGCGCGCGGCGGCGGCGTTCAGCAGTCGCTGAGGCTGGATACCCCAGCCACGGTGGGCATCTTCAGCCTTGCCCCGTAGGGCTCGCCGCCCGGGGAAACCCGGTAGACTGCGCCCACTTCTGACGGACGGTGATCGCGCCCATGAAGATCGGACTGTGCCTGCCCCAACTCAACCCCCACGCGGACCGCACGGCGGTCCTCGGTTTCTCCCGGAATGCCGAAGCCGCGGGCTTCGACTCGCTCTGGGTCCAGGACCACTTCATGGTCCCGGAGGATCCGCAGGTCGGGTACGCGGGCGGCCCCAAAGAGAACAAGATGCCGGACCCGTACCGCTGCATGCTCTCCCCCATCGAGCTGCTGGCGTTCGTGGCGGCGGCGACGGAGCGGGTGCAGATCGGCACGTCCATCCTGGTAACGGCCTACTACCGGCCGATCCTGCTGGCGAAGCGTCTGACGACGCTCGACATCCTCTCGGGCGGTCGCGTGATTGCCGGCCTCGGGCTCGGCTGGAGCAAGGACGAGTACGACCACATGGACACGCCCTTCACGCAGCGTGGAGCGCGCATGACGGACTTCGTGCGGGCGCTCAAGGCGTGCTGGCTGCCGGACCCGGTCGAGTATCACGGCGAGTTCTTCGACGTACCCAAGTGCGACACTTCGCCGAAGCCGATCCAGCGCAACGCGGCGGGTGAGCCGCAGATCGAGATCGCGATGGGCGGCGGCGGGAATCCGCAAGGCGCCCGCCGCATCGCCGAGCTGGCCGACGGCTGGAACCCGGCTGGCGCGCCGCCGGCGATGGTGATGGAAGGCCTGGCCGGGCTGAATGCGATGGCGGCAGAGTTCGGCCGCCCGCCCCTGAAGAGCTACATGCGCATCTTCGCGAACCCGACGATGGAGGGCATCGAGCCCTGGCACGGCGGGTTCTTCGGGCCGATGTCGTGGAGCGGAACGGCCGCGGACATGATCCCGAGGGTGGAAGAGGCGAAAGAGGCGGGCATCGAGCACATCATCATCGAGACGGGCTTCTGGGAGCCGTGCCCAAGCCCACAGAACTGGATCGACCAGGTCGACTTCTTCGCGCCGCTCGTCGAAGTGGCGCACGGCTAGGCCGCGAGCGCGCGGACGAGGGGATGCAGCCATGAGCCGCTACGGGTTGACCAACTTCGATGAGCACCCGGTGCACCAGATCACGGAGGCGTTCGGCGCCGTAACGGCGACGGATAAGCACTGGAACGACGGGCACTACATCTGCCTGTGTGACACCGAGGGGAACATCCAGCTAATCGGGCTGGTGCGGCTCTACACGAACAACGACGTGATCGACGGGTTCCTGTGCGTGCGCCACAAGGGCAAGCAGCACAACATCCGGCTCTCGCGGCGGCTGCGCTCCGACATGAACACGATCGGGATCGGGCCGCTTCGAATCGAGATCGTCGAGCCGATGCAGACGGTGCGGCTGGTGCTCGAGGACAACGAGCACGGCATCTCCTGCGACCTGACCTGTCGCTCGACGGCGGTCCCGTACGAGGACGCGCCTTCGTACGTGCGCGAAAACGGGCGCTTCACGCGCTCGCGGGCGGTGTACGAGGTCGTGGGCACGGTCGAGGGATCGGTGACGGTGGCCGGGGAGACGTACACGGCGACGCCGGACAAGTGGTTCTTCTTCCGCAACCACTCGTGGGGGTCGATGCCGGGGCGGGGCGGTCCCGCCGAGCACGGCGCGCCCTCGCAGCACCGGCGGGATCGCGTGCAGGCGTTGCGCCAGTGGGTGCTGTTCCGCATGCCGGACCACGGGGGCTTCTACCAGATCATGGACCGCAACGATGGCGTCCGGCTGCAGGAGGAGGGCGCGATCCTGCTCTCCGACTCCCAGCTGGGTGTGACCGAGATCACACACGACCTCGAGTTCTATCCCGACGGGCCCAAACGGATTAAGTCGGGAAGCTTCAGCCTGACTGATGAGGAAGGCACGAAGCGGGACTACGAGCTCGAGGACCTGGGCTGGATCTACTGCCAGGGCGGGGGCTACTTCGGTGGCTTCAACGATGGCCTGGGGCAGGGCGTCTGGCGCGGTGAGTATCATGTCGAGGGCGAAGTCTGGGACGCTTCGCACCCGCAGAAGATCGTCGAGGCGGACGGCACGGAGCGTGAGTTCGACCACGCCTGGGCGGAGAGCTTCACGCTACTGCGGAGCGGCGACGACGTGGGCCTCGCCCACTTCGAAGCAGTCGTTTTCGAGTAGCAACCCAGAGACGGCCACGAGCAGTCACATGGAGGGATGGCGATGAAAGCGCTTGTTTTCGGTGGTTCCACATTCGTGGGGCTGCGCACGGTGCGGGAGCTTGCCGCGCGGGGTCACGAGGTGACGGTGCTGAACAGGGGCGTGACCTCGGTGGATTTGCCGCCGGGGACGGAGCGGCTGATCGCCGATCGCACGGACAACGAGTCGATGAAGGCGGCACTGGGCGGACGCGAGTTCGACGCCGTGTTCGACATCTCGGGTTTCGTGATGGTGGCGGGGAAGTCGGACCTGGATTTCCTGATCGACTTGCTCGACGGCCAGATCGGCCACTACGTCTACTGCAGCTCGATCATGTGCTACGAGCCCTCGGGGAACATGCCCTGGCCGGAGACGAACGCGTACACGGACCAGCCGAAGGAGACGTACGGCGGGTTCAAGGCGTACACGGAGCAGCGGCTGTTCGAGCAGCACCGCAAGACCGGCTTCCCCGTATCGGCGGTGCGCCCGGCGGCGATCTACGGGCCGAACAACAACATCTACGACATGGAAGCGCCGATGTTCCTGCGCCTCCTGCGGGGCTTGCCCATCCTGATCCCCCACGAGGGCCTGGTGACCTGCTCCTACGGGCACGTGGACGACCTGGTGCGGTTCCAGATCGACATCGCGGGCCAGGACGAAGCGAAGGGCGAGGCTTTCAACCTGACGAACGAAGGGGTGACGACGCAGTACTACGTGGAGACGCTGGCGGACATCGTGGGGAAGCCGGCGGACATCGTGTACGTGCCGGAAGACCAGTTGCCGAACTGGGGGTTCAACTGGCGCCAGCCCGAGCACAAGCCGGTCTACGGCCACCTCTTCGGGCGCATGCACCACTCCGTCCTGAGCATCAAGAAGGCGGAGTCCCTGATGGGCTTCAAGAACGAGTACGACTTCCGCAGCGGCCACGCCCACACCTTCGAGTGGTTCATGGAGGAGGGGATGGCGCAGATCGGGGAAGACCCGAGCGACCCCCTGTGGGGCGGCGGCTGGGACTTCCAGCGCGAGGCCGAAGCGGCAGCGGCCCTCCGCGGCGGCTAGCGAGCAGCGCATGCCGGAAGCAAAACGGCCGACGGTCGACGAGGTGCTCGCCGGGGCGCTTCACACGATCGAGAACCAGCTCCTCCCCAACCTGGAGGACACATGGGCGCGGGCGGCGGCGGGCCAGCTGATGGGCACGCTGGAGTACGCGCGCGTGTTGCTCGCGGGCGATGAGAACGTCGACGCGCAGGTCGACGCCGTGGAGACCGTGGTCGGCGGGCTGCTGCACGACCATCCCGAGCTGGCGGCGGTGCTGGAGGGGAGCGAGGGTGAGACGCGCGGATTCACGGCGCTGGAGCGGGCCAGCCGGCTCCTGAGCCATGCGGTCGCAAACGACTCGGAGGCGGCGGAGGCGATCCGCACGGAGCTGCGGCCGCTCATCGTGCAGCAGGCAACGGACAACCTGAACGAGACGATGACGATGCTGATGGCATTCGGGGGGAGGCCGCGCCGTGTTGAACATTGAGGTCGCGCGCCCCCAGATAGCCGCTTTCCTCTCGGCCAAGCTCTCGACCGACGGCGGGGTGGAGGTGGGGCCGCTGGAGCGCATCACCATCGGGCACTCGCGCGGGATGTTCCGGGTGAACGCGAGCTACCGGCAGGAGGGCGAGGCCGTGGAGCGGTCGTTCGCGCTGCGGGTGGAGCAGGCGGGCATGTTCGGGACGAACACGCTCGACGAAGTGCGCACGATGCGGGCGATGCGGGCGGCGGGCTTCCCGGTGGCCAACATCCGTTGGGTGGAGTTCGACCCGGCCGTGCTCGGGACGCCGTTCTTCTTGATGGACTGGGTGGAGGGCAGCAGCGGCCCGCCGAACGATGCGGCCCTGCGCGACTATGTGTCCAAGCTTCACGGGCTGCACCAGATGGACTGGCGCCAGAAAGAGATCCCGTTCGCACGGATCCCTTCGATCCCGCTGGACGCCGTACACCAGCAGGTGGACCGCTGGATGGACGTGCATCGCTGGGGCCGGGTGCTGCCCGAACCGCTCCTCGAGGAGGCGGCCACGTGGCTGAAGCGAAACGCTCCGGAGGACCTGCAGCTGACGCTGGTGCACGGCGACCCGGGACCGCTCAACTTCATCCACGACGGCGATGAAGTGCAGGCGTTTACGGACTGGGAGTTCTCGCACATCGGCGATCCGAACGAGGACTGGCTGTTCCTGGGCGGGATGCGTGGGCGCGGGGTAATGGAGCCGCCGCAGTGGCGCGAGTACATCGCCGAGGTGACGGGCCACGTGATCTCGAAGGAGACGTGGGGCTACTGGGACGTGTTCAACCACTTCAAGGGGGCGTGCGCCAACACCTCGGCGCTACGCATCTTCATCACGGGCGCCAATCCGGCGCCAAACATGGCGGCCATCGGCACGGCGCTGAAGCTCTCAATGGTCCAACACCTCTCGACTATCATCGGCAATGCATACGCCCAGCAGGGCGAGTAAGGGAGACGCGACAATGGCGGGACAGAAAGAGATCGACACGGCCATCGAGCTGTTCAAGGCGTGGAGCAGCGGGGACGCGGATGCGCCCGGCCCCTTCCTGGCGGAAGACGCCATCCTGCGCGACATCGTGGCGGGCGAGGACAAGGTGGGCTGGCCCGCCATCCGCGAGTTCTTCGCGGCGGGCCTGCAGGGGGCGCCCGACCTCGAACTCATTCCGGACAAGTTCTGGACGGCGGACGACGGCGTCGCTTTCACCTGGCGCATGAGGGCAACGGTCACCCATGACGCGTTCGGGGCCGAGCACAAGGGCAAGAAGTGGTACTCGGACGGGATGACCTACCTCGAGTACAACGACGACGGCAAGGTGTCGCTGGAGGTGGACTACCACCACGGCGGCGCGGTCGTGCGGTCGCTGGAGAGCCAGTAAGCGCCACTCGCGCCCAGGTTCCCGGATACAGCGAACCGGCGCTTGCTCTCACGTAGCGAGGCGCGGGTTTGCGCGCTTCCCGGTGGGAACGTGCGCTAGATGAGGCCGGAGCCCCGAAGGCGCGGGTCGAGCACGTCGCGCATCGAATCGCCGAAGAAGTTGAAGGCGAGGACAGCGAGGGCGAGGGCAGCGCCGGGGAAGACCAGGAGCCACCAGGCCACGCGGAAGTAACTGCGGTTGTTGGGGCCGAGGTCCTGCGCCCACGAGGCCGTGCCGGGCTCGAGCCCCAGGCCAAGGAAGGTCAGCCCGGCCTCGGAGAGCATGGCGGCCGGAATGGTGATGCTGGCGGCCACGATGACGAGGGGCGCTACGTTGGGGAGGATGTGCCGGAACATGATCCGCCCGCCCGAGGCCCCGATCACGCGAGCGGCTTCCACATAGGCGATGGAACTCTCCTGCAGGACGTTCCCGCGGAAGAAGCGGATCGTGATGGGCGTGAACGTAAAGGCCACCGCGAATATGAGCGTCTGCACGCTCCGATCGATGGCGGTGGTGAACATTAAGAGCCAGAGGATCGCGGGCACGGCGATGATGATCTCGATCAGGCGGGAGATGAGGATGTCGACGAGGCCGCCGAAGAAGCCTGCGGCCAGGGCGAAGGTGATCCCCACGGCCATAGTGAGGGCGACGGCCCCGAACCCGATGAGCAGCGTAGGGCGCCCCCCGTAGAGGACCCGCGACCATACATCGCGCTTGCTGCGGTCGGTACCGAACCAGTGTTCGCCGCTGGGGGCGCCCAGGGTGGGGGCGCTACGGATCGAGGTCCCGGGATCCTGGGTATTGAGCACGGGGGCGAGGATCGAGCCGGCAATGAGCACCACGATCACGATGGCCCCGAAGGTTCCGAGGGGCTGCCTGCGCACGAAGTGGAAGACGGCCCCGGCCAATCGGACCAAGAAACTCCGTTCCGATTGGAATTCGATGAGTTCGGGGGCTTGCTCGGCAGTCGTCACCTAGCCCTCCCCTAATACCGGATGCGGGGGTCGACCCACGCGTACATGACGTCGACCAGCAGGGTGATGACGAGGAACCAGGCGGCGAAGAAGACGACGACGCCCTGGATGACGATGAAGTCCCGGCCGGCGACCGCGGAGATAACCCAGAGGCCCATGCCCGGGATGTTGAAAATGCTCTCCATGATGACGGAGCCACCGAGCACGAGGCTGAACTGAAGACCGACGATGGTGAAGAGCGCGATCATCGAGGGGCGGAAGACGTGGCGCCCAACGACGGCCGCTTCGCGGAGGCCCTTGGCACGCGACGTGCGCACGAAGTCGCTGCGGAGCACCTCGAGCATGGAGGAGCGGACGATGCGGGCGAGCGTCGCCCCCCCGGCGAGCGACAGCAGGAACGCAGGTACGGCAATGATCTGGAGGTGGGTGAGCGGGTCCTCCCAGCCGACCCAGTCGGGCGCGACGCGTGTTCCCCACCAGACGGCGGGGAAGATGATGATCAGCGTCGCCAGCCAGAAGTTGGGAACGGAGAGCCCAAGGACAGCAAAGAACCGCAGGCCGTAGTCGATGGGGCGCCCCGACCGGATGGCGGAGATCGCCCCCACGGGAATGCCAATCAGGAGCGTGAAGACGATCGAGAGGAGGCCCACCTGGCCGGTGTTCCAGACACGCGGCCCGATCTCAGAGTTGATGTGCTCGCGGCTGATGGGCGAGAAGCCGAAGTCGCCGCGGAGGATGATGTCGCCCAGCCAGAGCGTGTACTGCTGGAAGAGGCTCTTGTCGAGGCCGAGCTCCTTGCGGACCTGTTCGAAGCAGGTCTCGTCAAAACTGCCGGCGGCGCCGCACTTCACCTGCCCAGCGTCGCCGGGAACAGCGCGCATGAAGATGAAGACGATGATCGTGATGATGAAGAGGGTGATCGGGATGAGCAGCAACCGTCGGACGATGTAGCTGCTCATCTCGACCCCCTCGCTCGCTGGTGGGGTTTAGCGACCCCGAGGCTCTCGCTCCCGGCCCGAGATCTAGGCCTCGATCCACATGTTCTGGGCGCGCCGGTAGCCCATGGATGCGTTGTTGGCGATATCGGGCACACCTGGCACGTTCCTGAGGCGAGCGCCCATGGCGTAGTACTGGACAGAGGGCACCGGCAGCGGCAGGACGCAGCAGAAGTTGGTGAAGATGTAGCGCTGCAGATCCTGCAGGACCTGCTTGCGCTCCTCGGGGTCGACGGTTGCGCCCTGGAGGTCGTACCGGGCTTGCAGCTCGGTCCCGATCTCGTTCGTCACCTCGATGATCTCCTCCGGGTAGGCGGCGGAGAGAGGATGGTCGAAGGTGTAGACGCCACCGAAGATGGCGCCGTAGCCGTTCGGCACGTAGTGGGTGAGGGCGTTGTAGTCGGGGATCGTGGAGAGCGAATTCTCGCCCGCGATGAAGTAGTGCCAGATCTTCTGGCCCGCCGGCGCCGTCGCGAGCGCGACGTAGTTGGCGAGGTCGGCGGGCTCGAGACGCGTGGGAACGCCGAGGTTCTCCTCGATGCTCTGGGCGATGAACTCGATGTGGCGGGTGCTCGTGCCGAACGTGGCGATGACCGTCACAAAGCCATCGGGGAACACCTCGTCGCCGCCGCCCTGCGCCCATAGCGCCTTTGCCCGCGCGGGGTCGAATTGCTGGAGTTGACGGATCTCGTCCTGGGGAAGGACCTGCGAGAACGCGGGGCCGACGGGCGCCCCGCGGATTCCTTCGCCATCGAGGACCACGTCGATGTAGGCCTCCCAGTCGATGGAGAGGGAGAGGGCTTCCCGCAGGAGCGGATGCTGGGCCCACTTGAAGCCGTCGAGCTCCATGATGGCGTGGTCGTTGGCAGGGCCTTCGATGATCTGGACGTTGCTTTCGCCCGCAAACAGCTCCGCCTGAATCTTGTCGACGCCACCGAGCACGTCGGAGTCACCCGCCAGGAGGCGGGCCTCCCGCGCCGACAGGTCGGTGACGATGGCGTCCTCCCAACGGTCGATGTAGGGCATCTCGGCAGTGAAGCGGCCGCGATCGCTGGAGTGCCCCCGATAGTTGGGATTGCGCTTGTAGGTGTTCCCGGAGTCGTTGATGGCATCGAACATGTAGGCGCCGCCACCAGCGTTGGGCGTGTCCTTCAGGTGGCCGCCACCGGCCTCGACGGCCTCGCGGGCGACGATCGCCATCGCGCTTGAGCCCAGCGAGGGGATTGCGGAGGCCCAGGGGAACGCGAGGTTGATGGCGAGCGTGGTCGCATCGGGCGTGTCGAAGGATGCACCACGGTCAACGCCCATCCAGCCCCACTGCAGCTGGTTCACCTCGGAGCCCAGCTCAGCGAGGCTCGATGGGAAGCGGCCGTAGCTGAAGGCGACGTCCTCTGAGGTCATGTCGCGCCCGCCGGCGACTTCCGGATTGAATTTGAGACCGTCCTCGAGGTTGAAGACGAGGGTTGTGGCATCGGGCTGCTCCCAGCCGGTTGCAGCATCGCCCCAGGCCTCTTCCTCAACGAGTGAATAGCCGAGCAGGTGGCTATAGGTGAGGGCCGTCCAGGTCGGGTCGGTGACCGTAACGGAGGGGTCCAGCGACGTGTTCTGGGACGACTTCTGGTGCCGGAACGTACCCCCTCGCTGGATGGCGGAAGGAGCCTCGGTCGCCTCAGCCTCGGCAGCGGCAGCGGCTTCGGTGGCCTCGGCCTCCTCAGCAGCGGCGGCGGCTTCGGTCGCGTCGGCAGCAGCCTCGGTGGCCTGAGCGGCCTGGGTGGCGGCGGCAGGCGCCGCGTCGTCGTCATCATCGTCGTCGCCGCAACCAACGGCGACGAGGGCAGCGGCGCCCGCTCCAACGGCGGCGCCTCCGGCAAGAACGCGCCTGCGGGAGACCCGCCTGCGCCAGTACTTTCCCCAATACCCTTCTGCCATTTCTTCCCTCCTGGGGTGCCCGGTAGTAGCTACAGGGCGATGACCTGCATTCATAACCGAACGCCCTGCGCCCCGCAATAGCGAGACGCAGGGGTGACCCGGTCAGATCAAGCGTCGGCGAGCCACATGTTCTGGGACCGCCGATAGCCCATGGAGCCGTTGTCGCGGAAGTCCGGGGGCAGCGGCGCGTTCTGGACGCGGGTGCGGAGAGCGTGCTGCTCGGTGGCCGCCACGGGGACGGGGAAGGTGCAGCAGAACTGCGTGAAGATGAGGCGCTGCAACTGGTGCAGCAGGGCGGTGCGCTGCTCCGGGTCGTGGGTCACGGCCTGGGCGTTGTAGAGGTCCTGGATAGGCTTGCCGACATCGTGCGTGATGTTGATGACCTCGGGCGGGATGAGCGCCGCCTGCGGGTGCTCGTGGGTGAAGAGGCCGAAGGCCCCGCCGTAGCCCGTGGGCACGTAGTGCGTGAGCGCGTTGTAGTCGGGGATGGTCGAGATGGAGTTCTCGGTGACGAGGGCGAAGTGCCAGATCTTCGAACCCGGCGGGGCCGTGAGGCTGGAGACATAGGTGGCCAGGTCCACCGGCTCCATGTTCACCTTGACGCCGAGGTTCTCCTCGATGCTCTGGGCGATGAACTGGGTGCCGCGGGTGTCCGTGAAGGTGGCGAGGAGGGTGGTGAGGCCGTCCGGGAAGACCTGGTCGCCGCCGCCTTGCTCCCACAGCTGGCGGGCGCGCTCTGGGTTGAACTGCTGGAGTTCCCGGATCTCCTCCTGCGAGAGGACCGCGGGGAAGCGGGGCCCGACGGGCGCCCCGCGGAGGCCGTTGCCGTCGTGGACAACGTCGATGTAGCCATCCCAGTCGATGGACAGGGAGAGAGCTTCGCGAAGCTGCGGAAAGGGCACCCACTTGAGGGCGTCGAGGGCCATGATGAGGTGGGTGTTGGTGGGGCCGGTGATGATGTTGACGCCGTCCTGGTCCCGCAGTTCGTCGGCCTTGATGGCGTCGATGCCCCCGACGACACCGGTAAGGATGTCGGAGTCGCCGGTGAGGAAACGAGCCTCGGCGGTGGCGGGATCGGTGATGTGGGCTTCTTCCCAGCGGTCGATATAGGGCGGATCCTTGGTGAAGCGCCCGCGAGCGGTTGAGTGGCCGGCATAGTTCGGGTTGCGAGCGTAGGCGTTGTAGCCGTCGCGCCCGCGGGACTCGAACATGTAGGCGCCGCCGCCGGCGTTGACGGTGTCGGTGAGGTTGCCGCCATTCGCCTCGACGACCTCGGGAGCGACGATGGCGAGGGAGGTGGAGCCGAGGGTGGGGATGGCGGAGACCCACGGATAGGCCATCTGCAGGGCGAAGGTGGAGGCGTCGGGCATATCGAACCCGGCCATGAAGGCGAACTGAATCGGATTGACCTCGGAGGCGAGGTCGGTGAAGGCGGCGGGGAGCCGGGCGAAGCTGTAGGCGATGTCCTGCGACGTGATCGGGCGGCCCTCCGCGGCCTCGGGGTTAAAGCGGAGGTTGGGCTCGAGGTTGAAGACGATGGTGAAGGGGTCGGGTTGCTCCCAGCTCTGGGCGGCATCGCCCCAGGCCTCGTCCTCCAAGAGGGAGTAGCCGAGGAGGTGGTTATAGGTGAGGGCCACCCAGGTGTAGCCGG
>LXNI01001700.1_pt1 | contig 17789 bp, 17 predicted proteins | sample 809091 | NCBI WGS metagenome assembly LXNI01 (sample SAMN04870527, study PRJNA318959) | sponge metagenome | biome: 01000161; feature: marine sponge reef; material: water | host: Sarcotragus foetidus | place: Greece: Milos, Mediterranean Sea | collected 2013-05-29 | depth 5-7 m | reverse complement strand
GGTTGTAAAAATAATTGTGCCCTATGGTCCAGTTGAGTAGGGGAGCAATTTTTTAGAAGGTTTTAATAAAACTGGATTCAAGAAATACCGTTTTCTCGCTCGCAAGGAATTTGGTTTGTTAATCCGTATGCTTTTTTTTGGAAACGGTTTTTTTCACCGCCCGCAGGACTGCTTCATGGATGACGCCATTAGTTGCCAAGACCCCTTTGTTCTCGTGCAGTTTTTTGCCGACGGAGAAATCAAGAGGCTTACCTGAAGAGTCTGTCACGGTTCCTCCGGCTTCCCTGACAATTATGTATCCCGCTGCATGATCCCATATGTTTTCCTTGTAATCTTTTCGCGGCGGCGGGCGAAGGTAGATGGAAGTATCTCCTCTGGCCAAGACTGCGTATTTACATTGGCTGTCCATTCTTACGGGTTTTGCGCTTATATCCAGAAAGCGGGAGATTTTTCCCGAGAACTCATAGGATGAATCCGGAGCTTCAACCGATTCGCACATAACGGCCTCTGAGGCTCTTGCGATTCCCGATACCGAAACGCGCGTTTGCAGACCGTCTGAAAGTGCGACCTGATAGGCTCCCTGCCCTTTCTCGGCAAAAAACACAAATCCCTTCTCCCGGTCTGTACCGTCTCTTGCATCCGGCCCCAGTTCCGGGCACCCCAGTATTCCGAGGACGACTTCTCCGTCTTCAATCAGTGCGAGCGCGATTGCATGCTGGCGTCTTGCAAGAAACCCTCTTGTTCCGTCAATCGGATCAAGCGTCCAGAATCTTCCGTGGCTTCCGCCTTCGTTATCTCCTCTGTCGATCGCGCGCAGTATTTCGTCTGAGCTCCTTCCAGGCAGAAGCTCCCCAAGATGGTTTCTGAGTTTCCCCCCGCGGTTGCCCTCAAGACAGAGCGAGGTTTCTTCGGCTACTATGGGAATTTCGGGAAAAGCGGCTGTGAGTTCCTCGTTTATTAACGCCTGCACGAAAAAATCCGCGAGGGTGACCAGGGAACCGTCTGTTTTTTGAAGTGCTTCGCGGAACTCTGGTTCCTCGCGCATTCGCGCGCAGGCCTTGGACGCTTTGGTTACAGCGTCGATCCCCGCCTTTTTTTCCAGTTCAAAGCCCATTTGTATCGGATCCCGCGCTTAGAACAAAGCTTCGGCGGTTTCTCAGGTTTTCGTTACGAATGTCGGGCTCTCCGGGGAAATTTCAAAATCGACTCCTGCGTGGCGAAGCGCTATTCCATTTCCGTTTTTAAGCGTGTATCTGGCTTCTGAGTGGTTTAGGTCCACCTCTATCAGGTTGCCCAGGATCGTGATGGAGAAACTGAGCCGCAGCATCTCTTCGGGCAGGTTGGGGGAGAACTCGGGAGTTTCGCCCGTATTGGCGAGTCCGGCAAATCCGAATACAAACATCATCCACGTTCCTCCCATGGAGGCTATGTGACAGCCGTCAACGGTGTTTCGCCCCATGTCCCCCAGGTCCATGAAAACCGCGTTCTCCGCGTATTCCATCGCCTTGTCCATTTGTCCCACCTTGGCAGCCACTATTCCCTGTATACAGGCCGAAAGCGAGGAGTCTCCTGTTGTGAGAGGATCGTAGTAATCGAAGTTTCGTTCTTTTTCTTCCTGCGAGAACTCCTTTTCAAGGAGGAACATCGCAAGTACAAGATCAGATTGTTTAACTACTCTGTGGCGGTAGATGACCAGCGGATGGTAGTGGAGCAGTACGGGATATTTATCTTCCGGCACATTCTCAAAATCCCATTCTTCCTTCTCGAGAAAATAATTGTCCTGGGGATGTATTCCCAGCTTTTCGTCATACGGTATGTACATGAGTCGGGCGGCTTTTTTCCAGTCTTTGATTTCCGAGGCGCGGAAGCTGGTTTTGTGGGCGAGGTTCTTAAAAAGTTCAGGCTCGGTTTCCTTGAGTTTTTCAACCGTGGCGGTTGCGAGCCTTAGGTTCTCGCGAGCCATGAGATTCGTGTAGGTGTTGTTGTTTACCACGGTGTTGTACTCATCGGGGCCCGTAACGCCGTGTATTTCGAATTTTTCTTCACCAGAGTTTGAGTAAAATCCAAGATCGCTCCATAGTCTGGCTGTTTCAATCAGGATCTCCACTCCGTACTTGGAGATAAAATCGTGATCTCCCGTAACATTCACGTACTTTCTGAGCGCGTAGACTATATCAGCGTTTATGTGGTACTGTGCAGTTCCCGCCGCATAGTAAGCAGATGCTTCCTCCCCGTTTATGGTTCTCCAGGGAAACATTGCTCCTTTCTGGTTAAGCCTCTTTGCGTATTCTCTTGCCTTCTCAAGCATGCTGTAGCGAAACTTTAAAAGGTTCTCGGCAATACCGGGCGACGTGTAGATAAGGAAAGGCATCAAGTATATTTCCATGTCCCAGAAGTAATGACCGTCGTAGCCCGCTCCGGTGAGACCCTTGGACGGCACTCCGGCCCCTTCCACTCTTGCCGAAGACTGGTACATCTGGAAAAGACTGAATCGTATCGCCTGCTGGAACGCTACGGTCTGCTCATCACTGTCCATCTCCACGCTCACGTCGCTTCTTTCCCAGAACTTGTCGAGATACTTGCGCTGTCCCTCAAGCAGGTCGGAAAACCCGAACTTCTTGGTTCTTTTGAGACTTCTTCTGGCCCTCTCTCGCAGTTCCTCGTTTGTATGTGGCGCGGTCCTTGTGGTGTGGTAGGTCATGTACTTGGTAAGACTTATGGGTTCTCCCTTTCGGGCATCGACCATGAAAACTACTTTCCCACGGTCATCTGCCGCCCTGCTTGTATAGGAAAAATCGCAGTTTGTATCAAGCGTGTGCTCGATTCCTGAGGTGATCGTTATCTTGCTGTTTCGGGTCGAGTGACAGAGAATCACGCTTGTGTCCTGCACATCGTTCATGCGGGGTTCAAGAACCCTATGCTCAAGTTTGCTAGCCCTCCGCGGATCTCCTCCGTTGCCGTGAACCTGCTGTTCTTCTTCCCATTCCGCGTAGTTTTCGTGGTCGATTATTTCCGAAGATATGATTACGGGGGCCTTGTCGTTAAGAACCGTTACTTCGTAAGATATAGCGGCCAGGTGGCGGTGCTCCATGGAAACCAGTCTTTTCGACCTTATCGATATCTGCTTGCCCGAGAACATTTCCCACACGAGGTTTCTCTCAACCACGCCGTTTCTCATGTCAAGGAATCGCTCAAAGTGAAGAAGAGTTGCGGTTGGCAGGTAAAAGGGTTCGTCGTCTACGTAAAGCTTGATTATTTTTGAGTCCGGAGTGTTCACTATTGTCTGCCCCATCTTCGTGAACCCGAATGCTTCTTCTCCATATATGATGGGCCATGTTTCGTAGAAGCCGTTGACTATGGTGAAGTTCTGGTAGCTGGGGTTTCCCTCCTCAAAGGCCCCCCGCATTCCTATGTAGCCGTTCGAGGTGCAGAAGATGGTTTCCGCGAGGCCGATCAGTTCGGGATAAAACTGTTTTTCCGTTATCCTCCACGGATCGGGGGAATATATGTGCCGTGCCGTGTATATGCCCTTTTTCTCCCTCTTTATCATCTCAGTTTCCTTGGTTCGCTACTCTCCAGACCCAAGCTCTTCCAAGTCGCCGACAACTACATCCGCTCCGTTTGAAAGAAGCTCATCTTTGTTTTGCTTTCTCGCTACACCGATTACAAGCCCGAAGCCCCCGCCCGCTCCCGCCGCTACCCCTGCCGCAGCGTCCTCGATAATGATACTTTTTTCAGGCTTGCTTCCAAGCGCCGAAGCGGCTTCGATAAATGTATCTGGCTCAGGTTTCCCTCGAAGCCCTTTTTCAGTTGCCGTGACCCCATCAACCGTGACCTCAAAAAGGTCCTCTATTCCCACAGCTGCCATTACCGCCCGGCAGTTCCTGCTTGAGGATACGACGCCCAGACGAAACCCGGCTTTCTTGAGACGGCGCGCAAGCGCGATGGATGTTTCATAGGTTCCGGGCGACTCTTTTTCAAGGGTTTCCCTAAACATCTGATTTTTTTTGTTCCCGAGTCCGAAAACGGACTGCTCGCCTGGCGGGGAATCCTTGTTGCCCTCGGGAAGTTCTATTCCGCGCGAGAGTAGAAACCCACGCACACCCTCGTAGCGGGGTTTGCCGTCAACATGTTCAAGGTAGTCGTCCGTTTCGCTGAACGGGACGAAGCTCTCCCTGCACTTTCTTGCCCGGGTGTGGAGGAACTCGTCAAATGTTTTTTTCCAGCAGGCGGAGTGAATTTTTTCGGTCGTGGTAAGCACTCCGTCAAGGTCGAAGAGAACCGCGTCGTAGCTGTTTTTTGAAAAGATAGATTCTCCGTTTGGAGTTTTTAGCTTTGTTGCGCTCGTTCCCATATTAGTTTTCCTGCTCGGAAATTCTGATAAGACCGTTTTCGCCGCAGGTTAATTATACAGCATATTCCCGGCTAAAAACCAAGCGAAACGGCGTCAGTTTTTTTCATGCTTTCTGACCGTATTCTTTGAAATCGGATTTCTTTTATGATAGCTTGATAACTTCTTGGGAGTTTGGCCCCATCGTCTAGGGGTTTAGGACGCAGCCCTCTCAAGGCTGAAACACGGGTTCGAATCCCGTTGGGGCTACCAACACCACCTTTTTTTTGACGATGTTTTCCGTCTTTTCCGTGCCTTATGTTGAGGGCAGCAAAAAAAGTCATCTGAGAATTGACGCAACTATCCATGATGTTTAAACTAACCACCAAGGTGGGGGTTTTTGCAGCCTGCCTCAACATATACCAAGGAGGGATACAATGAAACTTAAGGGCAAATCTGCGATAATCACGGGTGGAAGTCTGGGAATAGGACAGGTCACAGCGCTTCTTTTCGCAAACGAGGGTGCCGATGTTCTTATAACCGGCAGAACAGAAAGTACTCTTGCGGAAGCTGCGGAGCTGGCCAAGAATTCTCCTGGAAGAATAGAGTATCTTGTAAGCGATGTATCAAAGGAAGAGGACTGCAAGGAGGCGGTTGAGCACGCTATAGAGCTTTTCGGCAAAATCGACATACTGTTTAATAACGCCGGGGTGCTTCCTCTCGCGATTACTCACGAAACCTCTATTGAGGACTGGGACCAGGTGTTCGCCATTAACGTAAGGGGCACTTTCTTGATGTCCAAGTTCTCGATTCCTCACATGATCGAGCAGGGTGGAGGCACAATAGTCAATAATTCCTCCATACTGGGAATTAAGGCCATACCGGGCACTGCGGCGTACAATTCCACCAAAGGAGCGGTGTCGCAGCTCACAAGAAGCATGGCCCTTGAGTACGGAGCAAACGGCATCAGGGTAAACGCCATAAATCCCGGCACTACCCTGACTCCAATGGTACAGGCTTTCCTTGACGATTCGCCTCCGGAGCTTGATGCGTATCTGAAGGGACTCCAGCCGATAACTGGACACTTGGGTCGCTTCGCGACTCCTGAAGAAATGGCGCACGCTGTGCTTTTCCTCTGCGACAGTGAGAACGTGGCGTATATGACTGGGGCGGAGCTTTCCGTTGACGGCGGCTGGATAGCTAACTAGGAAAACAGTTTCAGTGCCCGAATCTGTCAGTCGGTATCGGTGTCTGTAAGGGTTATATCCGCAAGGGGTCCGTATGCGGCAAAGAGGGTCTTTCTTATAAAGGCTTCTGGGTCATTTGTTTCTGCTTCAACGAGGATTTCTCCTCTGTTCTCAAGGGAACCCCGGAAATCTCCCTCAGGCGGGTTTTCATTTCCTTCGTGTGTTGAGTTGTTAAGGATAAAGAGAATCTCCGTTTTCCTCCCGCTCCTCACCTCGCAGTCTATCGACACTATTCCATCTGGGATTTCTATGTCGGCTACGTACCTTAGGGTTTGCTCCTGCATTCTCAGTAAACTCAGCCGGTTGAGAACTCAAACGAGTGGGGAAAGGGAAATTTCGTGGACTCCTCCTTCAAGCTGAACTCTTCGAAAGTAGTAGCTCCCAGGTCCTTTAACCTTGAAACCAGCTCTTCGATTATCACCTCGGGGGTTGACGCGCCGGAACTTATCCCCACGGTCATGTCTCGCTCAAGCCTTCCCACGTTGCCGAGCCCGTCTGTGTCTTCAATAAGGTAGGCGTCTTTTACGCCACAGGACTTGGCGACTTCGACCAGCCTGTTTGAATTCGAACTTTCAGGGGATCCGACGATAAAGATGACGTCTGAGATCTCGGCGAGCTTCTTTACGGCATCCTGGCGGTTCTGGGTCGCGTAGCAGATATCGAGCTTTGAGGGTTTCGTTATTTTCGGAAAGCGTTTTTCAAGCGTAGTTACTATTTCCTTAGTGTCGTCGACGCTGAGAGTGGTCTGCGTCACATAGGCTACTTTTTCCGGATCTGGGACGTGAATGGAAAGGGCTTCGTTTACCGACTCCACCACCACTACACTTTCGGGCGCCTCGCCCTTCGTTCCTATAACTTCAACGTGATCCCTGTGACCTACGAGTATTATCGTGTATCCCATTTTCGAGTAGTGCCTTACTTCGTTGTGAACCTTGGTCACAAGCGGACAGACTGCGTCAACTATGTGGAAGCCTCGCCTTTTGGCTTCGTCGATGACTGCGGGGCTTACGCCGTGGGCACTGAAAATTACCCGCGCTTCGGGGTTTTCGATTTCGTCGAACTCCTCGACGAAAACCGCGCCTTTTTCTCTTAGGGAATCCACGACCCTTTTGTTGTGCACTATGGCGTGGCGGACATAGATCGGAGGACCGTACATTTCAAGAGCCCTTTCGACTATCTCAATCGCCCTTTCCACTCCGGCGCAGAATCCTCTGGGTTTAGCAACTACAACTCGCATGTAACCGTAGATGATAACGCCGCGGCAAAAGAGGGTCAAGCAAAGCGACTTCCCGCGTACATAACAAAAATCAGGCTGTACCCCTAAGCGTGGCGCATGTTTGCGGGTATGCTTTATCCCGCTTGCGGTCTAAACATCTGACCGGAAAAACGCACAGAAAGGGATTCAAATTATGGCAGTGAAGAACAACGGAAAAAGCGCCGCGCAGAGTTGCGAGAGGATTATAATAGCGCTTGATTTTGACTTGGGAGAAGAAGCCCTTGCCCTAGTGGAACTTCTCGGCGAAAGGAGCGGAATCTACAAAGTCGGGTATCAGCTCTTTATGCGAGAGGGTATGGGGTTCGTAAAAAAGCTTGTGGAACTTGGAAAAAAGGTCTTTCTTGATCTTAAGATGGGGGACATAGATCGCACTATCGCAGCCGCGTTTCGGGCGGTGCCCGAGGGAGTAGAGTTTGTTACCATAAACGGCGGAAAGGCCACTGTGGCCGCCGCAAAGGAAGGACGCGGTGAAAGAAACCGCCCGCTTATTCTTTCTCTCACTTTTCTTTCAAGTCTTAACCAAGATGACCTTAGGGCGCTTATGATGAACGAGAATCTCGAACTCGAAGAATACGTGCGGGTCTTTACGCGAAGGTCAATTGAAGCGGGCTGTGATGGGGTCGTGGCTTCGGGGGAATCGATACGGGAAATCAGGCGGGAATTTGGAAGCCGGCTGGTAATAGTTGCCCCGGGGATACGCCCAGAGGGAAAAAACAGAAATGATCATAAAAGGGCGCTAACTCCAACGATGGCTATTGAGTACGGAGCCGATTATCTGGTTGTGGGACGTCCGGTTACCCAAGCGCAAAACAGCCTTGAAGTTGTGGAAAACCTGATAGCTGAAGTAAACCGCGCCGTTGCGGGCAAAGATGGTTAAAGGATCTATTGATCCTTATTGTGCGACAATTTCCATCAGGTCCTCAGCGACTATTATCTCCGTTTCGCTGTTTCCTGAAAGTGTTTTTATTTCTTCCGGAAGATCTCTTCCGTCCATTGAAGGGTAAAGATGCGAGAGCACGATTTTTTTGGGAATGCTTTCCCGAAGAATCTCCGCTATGTCCGAGGGAGTCATGTGAACGGCCATTTTCTCTGAATCAGGAAGCGCGCATTCCGTAACGAATATGTCTGCTTCCGAGGCCGCTTGGCGAAGTCCGGGGAAATAACCCGTGTCTCCCGTGTAGACGATTTTCTTTCCGCTGGAGCGTACAACATAGCCAATGCTGTTTTCAGTATGAACGGTTTTGAATGTCTTTATATCGAGGCCGTTGATTTTCTGTTTCTTTTTTCCTATCTCACGGATTTCAACAAGGTCGGGTCTTACCCACTCCCTGTAAGGCGCCTGCAGCTTTTCGATAAACTCTGAGAACCCCTCCGGCCCCCATATCCCGAGCGTTTTCTCTCTTTTTTTCCCGTATGGATGCCTCGTGGCGAAGAGAAGAGGGATCAGGTCGGAAGTGTGATCGGGGTGAAAATGCGTTATGAAGACATTGTCGATCCCAAGGTAGTCGACCCCTATTTTCTCGAGTTTCCAGACTGCACCGTTTCCGCAGTCAAAAAGGGCCGTGCCGGTATCGGTACTCAAAAGATATCCGGAAGAGCCTCTTTTCTTGTGGGGCACACAGGTGCCCGAACCCAGAACCGTAAGTTTTACCATCTGACTTGATATAATTCCGTCTCCCTTCCATAATCTTACTCGCGGAGCGGCTTAAATGAAGAGCACTATAACACTGACAACCGATTTTGGGTTAAAGGATCATTACGTGGGAGCGATGAAAGGGGTAATGCTTTCTGTAAACGAAAACGCCAACCCGGTCGATATAACCCACTGCATTGACTCCCACGACGTTGGTGCCGCGTCTTTTGTGATTGGGAATTCATACCGATATTTTCCGGAAAAGACCGTACATTTGGTCGTTGTTGACCCAGGAGTCGGAAGCGAACGAAGGCCCATTGCGGTTGTGGCCGACGGTCATTTCTTTGTGGGGCCCGATAACGGTGTTTTCAGCTCGGTCATTCGTTCCTGTGAGGATTTCAGTGCCCGTGAAATAAAAAACCGCGACTACTTTTTAAAAGAGATAAGCTCCACTTTTCATGGAAGAGACATATTCTCCCCGGTCGCGGCGCATCTCTCGCTCGGGGTTTCTTTCTCAGAAATCGGACCCCAGATCCAGGATCCTGAAATTCTTCCCGGCGACGGATATTCGGTAACCGGAAGCGAGATTCGTGGAACAGTCGTTTACACTGACAAGTTCGGAAACCTTGTAACCAGCATACCGACGGAGGCAATCGGGAACAGGGCCGGGGCTTCGGTGACCGTTGGAGGCAAGCAGGTCGCGGGAATTTCGGAGTCATATTCTTCGGTAGAGCCTGGGGAGATTCTCGCTGTCGGAGGAAGCTGCGGATATATCGAGATATCGGTTAATCAGGGCCGGGCGTATGATGTTTTCGGCGAAGCTCCGCCGGAAATTATTATTATTGACAAGAAGAGCTAAGGGGAGTCCATGGAAACTCCAGAAGAAAAGAACGTAATGGAAATCCCTCGGGAGTTTGCTGGACAAAGAGCGGATGTGTTTCTCTCGGATTTCCTGACGGAACTTAGTCGCTCGAGCATAAAAAAGCACATAGAGCGGGGAGACATACTTATTGACCGAAAAACGTTTAAGCCCTCTAAGATCATAAGTGGTGGAGAGAGCCTGAGCGTGAATATTCCGCCTCCCGAGCCCTGCGGTGTCGAGGGAGAGGAAATCGATATAGAGGTTGCTTACGAAGACCGCGACATGATAGTCGTCAATAAACCGGCCGGCATGGTGGTTCATCCCGGGGCGGGAGTAACAAGCGGCACGCTTGTAAACGCTCTTGTGCATATGTGTAAAGATCTTTCGGGAATAGGAGGCGAGATGCGTCCCGGAATCGTACACCGCCTTGACAAGGAAACCTCGGGGATCATAGTCGTTGCGAAGAACGACCGTGCGCACAAAAGCCTTTCCGAGCAGTTCAAGAGCAGAGAGACGAAGAAAGAGTACGTGGCTATTGTTTCAGGGGAAATGAAAAAAAGTTCAGGAGTTTTCAGTTCTCCGATAGGAAGAAGCCCCTCGAACAGGGTAAAAATGACTTCTTTTTCCAAAGCCGGAAGAGATGCTGAAACCCGCTGGGAGGTAATCGAGAGGCTGCGTGGAGCGACTTTCGTGAATGTCTGGCCGAAGACAGGAAGAACTCACCAGATAAGGGTTCATTTTTCTGAAAACGGGTTCCCGGTGCTTGCTGATAAAGTTTACGGAGGCAAAAAGAGCCGTCCCAAAAATTCAGGGATCCTAGGGACGTTAATAAAGAGACACGCGCTTCACGCGAGAAGCCTCGGATTCACCCATCCGGCGACCGGAAAGCCGATTGAGTTCTCGGCGGAAATTCCTCGAGATATGGTTTCAGTGATCGATTTTTTAGGGAGACAGAAAGGATGAAGGTTTTTCGTTCGCCTTTGCTTGAGAAGTGCGACGGCGTTATCCACGGTTTTGTTCATGATCCCGGAGGGCCGGATATCCTGAGAATTGCCTCCGCCCACGGGCTTAAAAATATCCTTACCGTGAACCAGGTTCACGGCAACACTGTTTTTTTCGCCGACAGTGCCATGGGAGAGAACTATGCCGAAGCCGATTCGGTCGTTACGCAGCAAAAAGGAGTAGGCGTCGGGGTCATCACGGCCGACTGCGTTCCTGTTTTGCTCTACTTTCCCGATTCTAGGTGCGTCTGCGCTGTTCACGCGGGATGGCGTGGAACCTCGCTACGTGCGGTCAGCAACTGTCTTGGGGCCGTTTGTGAAAAATATTCTTTAAAACCGCAGGATGCCGTGGCCGTGATAGGCCCGGCTATAGGAGGGTGCTGCTACGAAGTTCGAGACGATGTAGCGTCACAGTTCGCTTCGAGGTTCAGTGGCGAGGGAAACTGGCTTTTCGAAAAAGGTGACGGGAAGTTTCTTCTTGATCTTGTGGAACTTAACAGAATTGAACTTTGCGATGCGGGAGTTCTGGAAATCGAGACGATGGACATGTGCACTTGCTGTCAGGATCTTCCTTCGTACAGAAGAGATGGTTCTGGTACGGACAAGATGATCAGCTTTGTCGGGATTTCTCCTTAGTAGAGTCTTTTTCTCTCTTTCGGCGTTAGTTCGGTATCCGCCAAAGATCCTACACACCAAAATGGAACACAGTACTCCTGGGGATTAGGTTAGCTCTGGTTTTTCGCTTTCCGATATAGAGTTTCTGCACGAAGTTTTAATCCCACGCCTACATCGCTAAAACCGCGGCGCATATAACCGCCGAAGAACAGCGAGACGATTGATGAAAATACACCGCTCAATAGGTCGACATTATGGTAGCTGCAGCTGTCATCACTTATAGGTTCCAGATGCTGCTCTCGCACCACAAACAAGAACCAGGAAGCTCCGAATTTCCTGCTCCAAGCAACAAGGCGTGGTTTTTCAAATGCACATACGGTTTCGGTTATTCTGAATTTTGTGGGTCCCATTCTTACCAGTAGATGAGCGGGCGACCCAATTTTGAAATCGGTTCTAGCCCGAGGTGTGAATGGATTCCACTCACCATATTTTTCAACGTCAGTCAGGACCTCCCAAACGAAGTCAATGGGTGCGTTGATCTGAATGCGGTCGGTACGTACGATAAAATTATTCATGCCCATCTCTACTGTTTTTAACTAGCGTAGAGTTTTAACCCATGCATCTGAGTTGTCCCATAAAAGCTTCGATACCTTCTGATCTTTTGTCTCGTCGGATGATTCCGCTATTTCGCAACGTGCGTAATAGTTTCCACCTTGAAGCGGGTATTTACTAGCACACATCACAGAAGTTTGTGCGCCAAATATTGGGCGCAACAAGACAAAAGATGCGAGTGCGTAGCAGATTCGGTTTAGAAGATACCCGATATTTCCTTCGAATTCCCCAGCCTGCATAAGATTAGTCTTAACGGACCCGGGGTGAAGCGTTGCCGATTGGAGGTTGTACTTTCCGGCAAACCGTCTCTGGATCTCAAAAGTAAAGTGAATCAGTGCTAATTTTGACAGCCCGTAAGCGTTCCAGGAGTTGTAGTCTCCGTCATTGTTAAACATGCTCTTGTTTTTCACTCTGTCGTGTAAGTGGGAAGTTACGTTTATGACTCGCGCGTCTCCGCTTTCCAGACCGTTTTGCTTAAGAATTGGAAGCAATAAGCTCGTCAGGTGAAAAGTTCCAAGGAAGTTGGTTCGCCAATGAATTTCGAAACCATCTTTTGTCATGGGCGGCTTTTTTCTTGGATTAAGAATGTTCTTATGAATTCCTGCGTTATTGATAAGTACATGCAGTCGATCGTTGTAATTTTTCCTGTACCACGTCGTGAAATCATTAACGCTGTCAACATCGCAGAGGTCTAATCTATGGGCTGTAATTTTCTTTTCATCGGCGCCGATGATTCGCAGGTCTTTCCTCAGGGAGTCCTCCATCAGTTCAATATCGTGAATGCTGGTGACAACGACTGTAGCCCCCCAGCTTGCAAGGATCTTGGCCGTTTCGTAACCAATTGAATTAGGAGCGGCACCTGTCACAATGACGTTCCGCCCCGACATATCAACTTTTTGTGCCATCGGTTTGCTCGTAAACAAACGCAGGATATGAGTTACGGATTTTGAGAAGGTCTTAGGCATGTGGGAACAATATTATGTATAAAGTGTGGTCTCGCGTACAGCTGATTTTCATATAGCACAAATGCGCACCCGGTACTCACTCGCTCAGCTGCTGCGCCGGTTACGGGACTTGCTCTCGGGAATTAGCGACTAAGGGCTCGCTTGCTTCCCACAACCTGGTTCCGTTTTCCTCATCTGACGCCGTCGCAGACACGGACTTTCGCTGCATTAAATGCAAATAGATCCCTGTGTCGGTACCAGCTTCTTCTGCACAGCATAAGTAAATTATCGGTCCAATAGCTTCTTCTGGAGATTGAAAAAAATATCTCAGCAATGGGTTAACTATAGGTTTCAAAATCGACGGTGTTTCTCGTGAAAGGTTCGTAGCAACGCCTCCAGGACACATTGAGTGAACTGCAACTTCAGTCTTGCTGCCTGTGTTCAAACGGCGCGAGAGTTCAGTTGCGAACATACACAGAATAAGTTTGCTGATACCGTAATACTTGAAGCCATCCCTGAGTCCATAGTCGGTAAATTCCCCGAGGTGGTCGAAATCGATAGCATGAGAGGACCGATGAGCCTCAGATGAAACGAAGATGATTCGCGGTGTTTTTCCAGCTTGGCTGGATGGACAGATCACACCGTCTTTCAACCACCGGTCAATCATGATGCGATTCGACAGGAAATGAACCGCGAACATTGTTTCGTATCCTTGCGGTGTTTTAATTGCCTTTTTGGGCGCCAAGCCTGCGTTGAAAACCGCAATATCAATTTTGATGTTCCGGTTACTCAGACCATCGCAAAGACGGTGTACAGACCGAAGATCTGAGAGGTCTACTTCCATCATTTCTACATTCTCGGAACCGGACAGTCTTTTTATTTCGTCGCATGTTTTCGTATGACCGGGCCGACAAGCTAAAATCATTTTTGCGCCACGCCTTGCAAGTTCGATGGCAGCGGCTTTACCCAGCCCGCTGTTCGCTCCGGTTATTAGACAAGTTTTGCCATCGATACGTACGTGCTTTGGAACAGGATTCACTTCCGATACCTTGGGTTGCGCCAAATCTCGAGTTGCGATGATTATAGCGTCTATGAAAGAACCATCTCCCATTTGATTTGTTTTTCGTTTCATGGTGAGTTTCTCTGCATTGTTTTTCAGTTCTTTATGGTTGTTTGAATTTGCATAGACTATTCGAAAGGAATTTCATATTTCTTCCGATAAAAGGAGAAATAATCCTCGATAATTTCCTCGCTCAATCCGAAATCACTTAAATGGTAGACGTGCCTGCCAAAGCGGTTTTGGGGATTCTTTTTCATGAAAGTCTTGGCTTGCTGCACCGCTTCGGCATCAAAATCAACCCCCGCCTTTAGATAAATCCGGTGAAGCTGAGCAATCGGGTCCTGCATCAAGTCGTAGTACGAAACGTCGACGAATCGATCGGCATCTGCTTTATCTCGAGATTGGATGGTTAACTCGATCATCCTGCGAGCTTTTCTGGACCAGTGTTTGGCGATTTCCTTTGGGTCCACATGATCGCTGAATATGCCGCGGTTGTGAGCAACCATACTGCAGAAAGAAGGCATGGTTTTTCGAGGGTCGCGGTGGGTCTGCACGACTGTCGCAGTGGGGAAAACTTTAAGAAACACGTCCAGATATTCCATATGATGCGGCGTTTTGAGTACCCAATTGTTGCTGGGGCGGTGCCAGCACAGAATCTTCAGCACCTTATGGAAATATTCGTAGGTCTGTGTATGGTCCTGTTCCTCAAGCCACCGGGAGTAACTCGGCACATGCATTGTGGCTTCCGGCGCCTGGCTCATAAAGTTCAGATCAAGAAGCATTACATCTTCTTCCGGTTCATTGTGGTCAAGAGGGTGAACTGCCATGAACTGCGGCGACAAATACGCAATCAGTCGTTGTGCGAGGACTGCATGCACATTTCGAGCGGTCATTCCTTTGGCTCTGTTCTCTGGTGGTAACGGGTTGAGTGCTTCCACCCCTGACACACCTCGAATATTCGGATGAGAATTCAGCAGCCTGTGCAATATTGTCGTTCCAGTACGCTGCAATCCCGTGATCAGGATAATTTTCCCCAAACTGATGTCATGTATTTCAGGGTGTTGTTTTAGTAGTTCTTCAATTCGCAAGCGATGAACTAATGCGCTTGCAAGTCGAATTTTTTGTATCAGGCAGCCGGTTGGGGTTAGCTCGGCTTCGTTATTAATCGAATTTATGAGAACTTCCAACGCGTCAAAGTGACCGTCGTCACCAAAATCTTCAAGCCCCGTTTTTCGAATTGCACTGGCGGTGAGCTTTTCAATATTCAAAGAACTCGACAATCCGATGCTTTCACTTAGTTTCCCGATGGAATTGAAAATCCTAACGGGAAGAGGACGATAGGGATTTTCATAGTCCGTAGAAGTCACTAGATTCTTTTTAGCCATCGCGATTTATTTAACCCAACAACTGCTTAAGGTCAGTTAACTTGATCAATCTGGTCTGTGGTTGAGGATGTTCCTTCGCGCGCACCCATCTAAAACACATCGTGCCGGAAGAATGTCCGGCTGTTTGGAGCCAGTTGGGATGACCGGGATTTTCGTGAGCTACTACCAGGCGAACAGAACCGTCATCTTCATAGTGAGCAAGATGCTTGTTAGTGTGTATCGTGTGATAGCGGTAGTCGAGTGATTCCATCCAGTAGTTGTTTAATTGGAAGTTCCAATGTTCGCATTGCGGTGGCGTTACTTCTATCAAAAGCGCTTCGTCTTCCGCTATTTTCCAATGACTGTGGTAGTAAACGATATTGGGATCACCCCCGGCAGCCAGCGATACTTCCGGATCAAACATTGGCAGTTCGTTGGTATGCTTTTGAAAATCACGAGCCCACTTGGCAAACAGTAGTGGTGCGCCTGCCACGAGCGTTCCCGCAGTTTTTAGCCCTTCGTCGAGTTGCTTTGGCGTCAACGGAGAAGGGCGGCGTTCATCTTCGGAACAATTGATCCGTTCTATTCGCAAGTCTGCTGGAGTTTCTGTTTCGCGATCAAGGAAAGTCTGACGTACCACTAATGTGCCAGTTTTTGGTGTCATAGGAAGCCAGTTCTTACTTTGAGATTTGCAACTGAGTATCAATTCAAAGTACCCGTCTTTGTCGGTTTCTATTTGGTCAGACTCTATATGCCCTGTTGGAGGCAGTCCTCGTCCTTGCCCATAGTTACCGGACTGAGTGCCGAAGCTTAAGTATGCAATATTGTTGCGCCGCCCTGTGATTTTGTATTCATACTCGCCGCTGAGGGCTGCTGTCTGGTAGAAGTTATCAGGGTTGTCCGCGCCCATTTTGGTTGTTTCGTTGACGACGCGATGAAGGGCAGGTGTTTTCGGGTCGGCATGCTCGATAAATGCCATCAGTCCGGCCCGGGCGATGCGGCTTAAGTACCGATACCCTTCTGCCTGATTGAATGCGTCTTGAGGTGCCTTTGGAAAATTTAGAGCCGCTCCCGCAGCTTTTAAAGTGTCGCAGAACTCATCCCAGGATTTTCCGCTAACTACCCGTTGAGCGGCTAAGTCGGCTTCCGTTTTGCCACGCAGCTTCCAGATGAAAAGAGATATCTGTCGAAACAAGGCGAGAAGACGGATTGCGAATTTTCGCATGGCGTACCTCTAAGCAAAACTGATCTTATCGCTCGCAGATGTGTTTTTTTGTATTCTCCGGCACAGGTTTTGTTCGAGAATAATAATTCGTTTTCTCCTGTAATGACTAAATCAATGTATAAGACACGCAAAAAATGGCAATTATTTTGTCATAGAGGCTGCAGAATAAAAGATCCTCGGGCCGCTGAATATATACGGAATTGAAAGAAAAATGTATGATGAATGCGTAAGCTTAGGAGGCTACAGAATTAGTTTTGAAAGGGGAGATATAAATGTCTCTTGCAGAAATTGACAAGCGTATTCAAGGTCTCTATGAAGAATGGTTTTCGTTACAGCCTCTCAGCCCTAAGGATGGCGAACGGCTTTGGGAGAAAATCCGGCTTGAATGGAACTATAACTCCAACCGTATAGAGGGCAATACTTTGACCTATAGCGAGACGGAACTTCTACTTGTTCACGGGCGTACCGAGGGCAGTCACCCAATCCGCGACTACGAGGAGATGAAGGCCCATAATGTAGGAGTAAAGAAAGTAAGAGAATTTGCCGAAGACAAGGAGTACTGTCTAACGGAGGCGGACATACGTAGTCTGAATCTGATTATTCTCAAAGAGCCTTTCTGGAAAGAGGCCGAAACCCCTGACGGACAGCCTACGCGCAAACAAATCTTTCCGGGACAGTATAAAAACCAACCCAATCACGTAAGAACTGCGACTGGAGAAATCTTCAAATTTGCCCTTCCCGAAGAAACCCCAGCGAAAATGCAGGAACTGATGGAATGGTTCAGGGAAAACATTGAATCTCCTCCGGCTTCAATAGTGTCTTTTCTGGCAGAACTGCATCACCGGTTCATCTTTATTCATCCTTTTGACGACGGCAACGGCCGCATAGTGCGCTTATGGATAAACTATGCTCTGATGCGGTTCGGCTATCCTCCTGTTGTCATCAAAAGCGAAGACAGAGAGGGCTATATTGCCGCCATCCAAAAAGCGGATACAGGAAATATCGAAGCACTTGCCGTTTATCTTGGCAAAAGCCTGATCTCGTGGCTTGAGACAGGTATCAAGGCGGCAAGAGGGGAAGACATAAGCGAACCCCGAGATGTTGACAAAGAAATTGATATTTTCATCAAAGGAGAAAAAGCCAAAGGGTTAAAAGATATAAGACCACTGTCAAGGAGGGACATGGAAGAAATATATGAGCAGTTCTGGACAACCCTTTTCAAAGTATTTAAAAATCAATTCAAGCAGTTTAATGAACTTTTTTACTCAAGCAAAGTTTCTTTTAAGCCAACTTATTACGAAAGTGTATTTCGCGGGTATGGATTGGAAGAAAAACTCAAAGAATATATAAGAAGGTGGGGAGAAGGAGAAGAAAACAGGCCTTTTGGATTAGAGGTTTCGTATGAAAATTACAGGGCCTCTGAACCATTTGCAATGAAAGCAGAGTTGCTAATAAAAAAAAGACCCAATGATTTTGAATACCAGATAAGAACAGAGGCTGAGCCAAGCGACTTAACAGCATCAAAAGAAAGAAAAGACATGCGTGTATGGACAGATTCAGAAATGAAGGAATTCATATCGGAAGGAAAAAAAGATTTTCTCGAAATCCTCAAGAGTATGA
>LXNI01001699.1_pt1 | contig 17791 bp, 14 predicted proteins | sample 809091 | NCBI WGS metagenome assembly LXNI01 (sample SAMN04870527, study PRJNA318959) | sponge metagenome | biome: 01000161; feature: marine sponge reef; material: water | host: Sarcotragus foetidus | place: Greece: Milos, Mediterranean Sea | collected 2013-05-29 | depth 5-7 m | reverse complement strand
AGTACGTGGTAACCGCGCGCGCCAAGGGGGTCAGCGAGCGCCAACTGCTGTTCAAATACCCGGTGCGGCTGGCGCTAAATCCGGTCGTGAACTCCGTCGGTTATATTCTGCCGCGCCTCATCTCGGGCCAGACCATCGTCGCGATTGTATTAAATCTGCCGACATTGGGCCCGCTTCTATTCAGCGCCTTGCTCGCGGAAGATGTAGAGCTGGCGACCAGCATACTGATGATCCAGAGCATTCTCGCTGTAATCGGCGTGATACTTGGCGATATCATTCTCTCGCTCTATGACCCGCGCATCCGCATGGAAAAGGGGGTGACCTGATCGCGGCGCCAATCGATGAATCAGGCGGGGCCACAGCATTTGGCAATACCATCTCCGTTGCCGAAGAGCGCTATTATATTGCCTCTCAGCAGCAGTTGATCTGGCGACGTTTCAAGAAACATCGGCTGGCTCTATTCTCCTGCATCATCCTGATTATCATGTATTTCCTGGCCTTTACCCACGAATTCTGGACACCGTACCGCGCAGTTACCCAGCATCAGGGCTTCGTCAACACACCGCCGACGCCCATCCACTTTTTTGACTCGCAAGGGAATTTCCTTGGCCCCTTTGTCTATGGGCTGGATTACGAACTCAACCACGATACCTTCGAGCGCATTTATACCGAAGATACGGATTCCATACATCGCATTCGCCTATTCACTCGCGGAGAGCCCTACCGCTTTTGGGGACAATTTGAGACGGATTTGCACTTTTTTGACGCCGGCGAAGGCAAGGTGTTCTTGCTCGGATCGGATCAATTGGGCCGCGATGTGTTTTCCCGCATTTTGGCTGCTAGCCGAATCAGCCTGACCATTGGCCTGGTGGGCGTGTTTCTAAGCTTCTTTCTGGGCGCGACGCTTGGCGGCATTTCCGGTTTCTATGGCGGCGCGGTTGACATTGTCATTATGCGCATCACCGAGATATTGAGCGCCATTCCTCAGATTCCGCTCTGGATCGCTCTGGCGGCAATCGTGCCCATTGATTGGCCCGTCACACGGACTTACTTCGCCATCACGCTAATCTTGTCAACAATGACCTGGACCGGTCTGGCGCGGGCTGTCCGGGCAAAACTCCTGGAAATGCGCGAGCAAGATTACATCATGGCGGCCAAAATCGCCGGCGCTAGCGATATCCGAATCATTTATGATCATCTCTTGCCGGGCTATATCAGCTTCCTCATCGTCAACATCACCATCGCGATCCCAGGCATGATTTTGGGCGAAACTGCCCTGAGCTTCCTTGGCCTGGGCATACGCCCGCCGGCAGTCAGTTGGGGCACTCTCCTCGAAGGCGCGCAAAACATATCCAACATCGCCTTGTATCCCTGGCTGTTGACACCGGCGCTCTTTGTCATCGCGACGGTGCTATTGTTCAACTTTGTGGGTGACGGCTTGCGCGATGCCGCGGACCCTTTCAAGGAATTGTGATGATGTCGGATGTCTTGCTGGAGGTGAAAGACCTGCATACGCATTTCGAGTTGGAAGAAGGCACGCTGAAAGCAGTCAACGGCGTATCCTTCACCATCAGGAAGAATCGCACCTTGGGCATCGTCGGCGAATCCGGCTGCGGCAAGAGCGTGACGGCGCAATCGATCATGCGCATCACGCCCAAAAAGAACAGCAAAATAAGCGGACAGATCTTGCTGCATCGCGAGTCGGGCGCGGCCGATATTGTACAACTGGATGAAGATGGCGATGAAATGCGCGACCTGCGTGGACGCGACATTGCCATGATCTTCCAGGAACCGATGACCGCCTTCTCACCGGTGCATACCATCGGAAATCAGATCATGGAGGCGCTCTTCGTACATGGTGAGAAAGACAAAAGAAAAGCGCGTGATCACGTAATCTCGCTGCTGGAAGAGGTGGGGATTCCAGCGCCTGAAAGACGCATCGACGAGTATTCCTTTCAACTCTCGGGCGGGATGCGGCAACGCAGCATGATTGCGATGGCGATCGTGCTAAATCCGCGTCTGCTGATTGCGGACGAGCCAACAACCGCCTTGGATGTTACCATTCAAGCTCAGATCCTGCGCCTGATGAAACGGCTCCAGCGCGATAATGGAATGGCGATCATGTTCATCACCCACGATTTAGGGGTTATTGCCAACATGGCAGACGATGTTGCTGTCATGTATCTGGGCAAAATAGTCGAATATGGCTCGTCGCGACAGATATTCAAAGACCCCAAGCATCCATACACAAAGGGCTTAATCCGTTCGATACCGAAATTCGGGGCGACTGAAGGCAAGCATCTCGCAACCATAAAAGGGACCGTGCCAGTGCCGCTGGACCCGCCCGATGCGTGCCCCTTCGCCAATCGCTGCAGCGAGTTTATCGCCGGCAAATGTGATATTCGGATGCCAGCGTCTGTTGTAGTGGCGCCGGGGCACAGCGTGAGTTGCGTTCTCTATGAATAGGAGACTCGGACCTAGCATCGCGCTATCAACGGAATACAGTATCGGCTTACGAAAATAGGACGGGATATATTGCCGTGAACGAACTCTTCCTCGAAAATGAATGGGAACGTACCGAGCCGGATCTGCTAGCTCATATTCCCCAAGACTTTGCCGGGCCCGGCGCCTGCAATCAGCACTTTCTTGTCGTCAAAACGCCGCCCGGCAGCTTCCTGGGCTTTTGGACACAATCCACTTTTGAGAATGCGGGTGATCAGCGCGTGGTCTTCAGCCGTTCTCTTGATCACGGGGTGACCTGGTCAGAGCCGCAAGTCATTGACGGCCCCCAACCCGATGACGCCTTAGGGACCGGGCTGGCAAGCTGGGGCTTTCCAATTGTCGCGCCAAATCTACTTGCGGATGGTGGCCACCGCGTCTATTACATTTATAACAAAAACGTCGGCGTCGACGATGCGAGAGAGGACACGACGGGCCTGGTTCGCTGCCGCTTTTCCGATGACGATGGGCTCACATGGAGCGACGCAACGTATGACTTTCCCATTGCGCCCAGCGCCATCAGCCATCCCGACCCGAAGGCGCCGCCAAGTTGGATCGTCTATCAAAACGTCTTCGTCACACCGGAGAACCACGTCCTGGCGCCCTTTACTCGCTGGGCAAGCCACACTTACGATCCGGCGGTCGAGCTCAGCTTGAATTTGCTGGAACACTGGTCCGAGATTTTCTTCCTCCGCTTTGAGAATATCCTGAGCGAGCGCGACCCCAATAAACTTTTGGTGACCACCTGGCCCAAAGCGCCGCACGGCATTCAGGTCGAAAATCCCTACCGGCCCGGCGTCAGCGTCGCTCAGGAGCCAACGGTGCAAGCCCTGTCTGACGGACGGCTCATTTGCGTATTTCGTACGCTGACCGGCGCCAATTTTTATGCGCTTTCAGAAGATGATGGACGCTCATGGGACAAGCCACGTGTACTGCGTTACGAACCGGGCGGCAATCCCGTACTGAATCCGATGTCGCCCAGCCCGCTTTATCGCTTGCATGATGGACGCTATTTGCTGCTCTTCTACAACAATGATGGCACGGCCAACGGCGGGAAATCGCCAATAGACTCCAAGCACAATCGCTACCCGGTCTGGTTGACTGTCGGCCGGGAAATAGCGGGTGAGCAAGATCATCCTCTGCGCTTTGGACCGCCAAAGATTTTTGCCACCTCCAATGGTGTGCTGGTTCCTGGCACCGGTGGCACTCAGGTGGCGGTTTATCCCAGCCTGGTAGATGACGGCGAAGGGCGCATCCTGTTTTATCCTGATCGCAAACATTACTTGTTGGGGAAGTACATCACGGATGAATGGCTGCGAGACTGTGACCCGGCTTATACATCGGTACGTATGCGACCGCCCATCACCGTAGACGCCCTTAAAGGATAAGCCTGCATGAGCAACTCCAGGCTGCTGGAAGTACGCGGGTTAAAGAAATACTTTCCCATCGAAGCGGGTTTATTGCGCCGCGTTGTCGGACAGGTTCGCGCCGTCGACGATGTCAGCTTTGGCATCAGCAGGGGGCGGACGCTGGGCTTGGTCGGCGAATCCGGATCGGGCAAAACCACCTTGGGCCGCTGCGTCATGCGGGCCATTGACCTCACGTCAGGTGAGATATTGTTTAACCATGAAGGACGGACAACAGATCTGGCGCAATTGAATCGGCGCGATATGCGCAAGTTTCGCAAACACATGCAGATGATCTTCCAGGACCCTTATTCCAGCTTGGACCCGCGCAAAACCGTCTTCGATATTGTAAGCGAACCTTTGCGCATCAATAAGATTGTGGCGGGCAAGGCATTGGAAGACCGCGTGCGCATGGTGCTGGAGCACGTTGGCCTGGATGTTCGCTATATGAAGCGCTTTCCCCACGCCTTTAGCGGCGGTCAACGACAAAGAATCGGGATCGCTCGCGCCCTGAGCGTTAATCCTCAGTTGATCGTCTGTGATGAAGCCGTGTCGGCCTTGGATGTCTCGGTTCAAGCGCAGATTTTGAATCTGTTAAAGGACCTGCAGGACGAGTTCAATCTCACCTATCTGTTTATCGCCCACGATCTGAGCGTGGTTGAGCATGTGTCGGATGAAGTTGCGGTGATGTATGTGGGTAAACTGGTAGAGCAGGCGCCAACACAAGATCTGTTTGCGCGTCCGCGACATCCCTATACCGAAGCGCTGCTTTCCGCCATTCCACGGCCCGATCCCGATCAACCGCTGCCGGAAACGAGCGGCGTCGAAGGCGAATTGCCCGACCCGGCGAATCCGCCGCCGGGCTGTTACTTTCATCCGCGCTGTCCTTACGCCGAGGACGTCTGCCGGGAAAAGGAGCCGCCGCTAGTCGAGATCGAACCGGAGCATACCGCCGCCTGTCACTTTGCCGACAGACTAGAATTGCAGGGTTTAGAGACCTGAGGAGTCATTATGCAAGACAATCGACTGATAACCACCGGCCGTGAAATTCCAACCGAGCGTTATAGCGATCAGCCCTATGTCGTTAAAACGGCTGACGGCGCCTGGTTGTGCGCGATCACGACCGGGGGTGGCGTCGAGGGCGCGTCAGGCCAGCATGTCATTGCCACGCGAAGTACCGATCAGGGGCGAACCTGGTCCGCGCCTGTCGATGTGGAGCCGGCAGACGGCCCGGAAGCCTCGTACGCGGTTCCTCTCAAGGCGCCGAGCGGGCGTGTCTACCTCTTCTACAATCACAACAGCGATGATCGCCGCCATGTCATCGCCGATGACCCGCCCTACAAGAATGGCAAATGTTATCGTGTTGATTCCCAAGGTTATTTTGTCTTCAAATACAGCGATGATCATGGCCGGACCTGGTCCTCCAATCGTTACAACGTGCCCGTGCGCGAGATGGCGATTGACCGAGAGAACCCCTACGGCGGCAAGATCCGCTATTTCTGGAATGTGGGAAAGCCTATCATTCATGAGGGCGCAGCCCTGGTTTCGCTGCATAAGGTTGGCGGCCTGGGTCATGGTTTTTTTACTCGTTCGGAAGGCGTTCTGCTGCGTAGCGAGAACATCATGACAGAATCGGACCCGGAAAAGATTGTCTGGGAGACCTTGCCCGAGGGCGATGCCGGCTTGCGCGCGCCACCCGGCGGCGGCCCGATTGCCGAAGAGCATAGTTATGTCGCGCTCAGCGATGGCGCTATCTATAGCGTCTATCGCACGATCGACGGTCATCCTGCCTTCGCCTATAGCCGCGATGGCGGCCGGTCCTGGATGCAGCCCGCCTACAAGCGTTACGCCAATAATCGTCTGATGAAACATCCGCGCGCCGCTAATTTTGTCTGGAAGTGTGACAACGGCAAGTATCTTTACTGGTTTCACAACCACGGCGGCAACTGGTACGAAGATCGCAACCCCGTGTGGCTCTGCGCTGGCATCGAGGCGGATAGCGATGCGGGTCGCGTCATTCGCTGGTCACAGCCTGAAATCGCGCTGTATGACGATGACAGCTATGTCCGTATGAGTTACCCCGATCTGGTCGAGGATGCCGGCTGCTATTACCTGGTGGAAACGCAGAAGGAAAAAGCGCGCGTCCATCAGCTTGACCCTACGCTGCTCGAAGGGATGTGGCGTCAGTTGGAGGCGGGCGGTTCCCCCACAACCGAGAATTGCATAGTCGAGTGGAACAGCGCGGGAGCGCCTAAGGACCAAGTGGCCATCCCGCCCTTGCCCAGGCTGAACACACGCGACCATCAGCGTCCCGATTATGGCGCCTTGGACTTGCGAAGCGGATTCACAGTTGAGCTATGGCTGCAGTTGGATCACCTCGATAGCGGTCAAAGGCTATTGGATGCGCGCGCCGATAGCGGTCAGGGCTGGGCTCTGCAGACGACTGAACGCGGCGCCGTGGAGATCATCTTGAACGACGGGCGCGGCGAGAGCCGTTGGGATTGTGATCCCGATATGCTGCAAGCGGGCAGGCTGCAGCAGCTCGCGGTCATTGTCGACGGCGGGCCCAAAATCATCTCGTTCTATGTAGACGGCGTCTTATGTGACGGTGGCCCATTCCGGCAGTTTGGCTGGGGGCGTTTTAGCCAGGCGCTTCGCCATGTCAATCGTTCCGACAAGAACCCAATCATTGCGCCCGGAAGCACCGGCGCGCGAGATCATACGCCTGCCGAAGCGGACGCGCAGCAGGTCGAAATCTCATCCGCTATTCGCAAGCTGCGCATCTACGATCGCTACCTGCGAACATCTGAGGTGATCGGCAATTACCGGTCGGGCTTGTCCTAGATCGGTGGGAAGGCAAAGCATGGGGCAGTTCGACGACTCGCTCGCAGCGGCAGCGTTCAATCAGGATCCCTACCCTTTGTATCACCAGATGCGCAACGAAGCGCCGGTATATTGGAGCGATGCCTGGGGCTGTTGGATGCTGACGCGTTATGATGACATTACCTGGACGCTGCAAGATTATCAGACATTTACCAGCTTGGGACGCCTGACTGCTACAATGGACCTGCCTGAGCCGCTCTGGGAGAAGGTGGAGCCCTTGGTTCGCCACTATTCGCAGGGGCTTATCAATGTCGATCCACCCGACCACACCAGAATGCGCAAATTGGCGCACATGGCCTTTTCCCCGCGCGCCATCAGAAAAATGCAGACCTATATCCAGGACATCGTCGACCGCTTAATTGACGAGCGGATCGAGCGCGGCTGTATGGATCTTATATGGGATTTTTCATATCCGCTGCCAGTCACCGTGATCGCCGAAATGATGGGCATACCGGTAGCGGACCATGCAAAATTCAAGACATGGTCCAGGGAAATAGTCGGGTTTATGGCGACGCCGAAGCCTACGCCGGAGATCCTGTTCAAATCGCAGGACGCTCTACTGGCTATGCAGCAATACTTTCGCGACATCTACGCCAAGCGGCGGCAAGGGCCCGAAGATGATCTGATCACGGCCTTGGTGCAAGCGGAACTCGAAGGCGACAAGCTGACTGAGGAAGAGATGGTGTCCAGTTGCGTGACGATTCTGATCGGCGGACATGAGACCACCACCTATCTGATCGCCAATGGCGTATACGCCTTGCTTCAGCATCCCGAGCAGTTGAGTCTGCTGAAGGACAATCCCGAATTGGCTGATTCAGCGACGGAGGAATTTCTACGCTACGAAGGTCCTTTCCAGCGCAATCGGCGCATCGCAACTAGAGACGTGCAGATCGGCGACAAGTTAATCAAAAAGGGACAGCTAGTCATGCAGTTTCTGGGCGCCGCCAACCGCGATCCAGCCCAGTTCCGCAATCCTGATGCGCTCGATATTAAGCGCTCGCCAAACAAGCACCTGGCCTTTGGTTATGGACCGCATTTCTGTGTCGGGGCGCCGCTCGGCCGTATGGAAGCGTCGACCGCGATAGGCACACTGCTGCGGCGACTCAAAGATTTGCGATTGGCGCGTGATGACTTGCAATGGAATAACGCTTTGTTTCGCGGCTTGAAATCGCTGCCCATCCAATTCGAGCGCAGCGGATGAAGATAAGTAATGTAAAGACCTATCTTGTCGAGGGCATCAAATACAATTGGACCCTGGTCAAGGTCGAAACCGATGCGGGCATTTATGGCTGGGGCGAAGCGACCAACTGGCCGGGCTCGCCGCTAATTGAAGCTGCTTGTCAACACATCGGGCAATTTGTCATTGGCCAGGATGCCCGCCGCATTGATTATATCTGGACTAAAATTTACCGCGATATGCATTGGCTGGGGCAAGCCGGTCCGCTGCTCTCCGCCATCAGCGCCTTAGATATCGCTCTGTGGGATATCAAGGGCAAGGCGCTCGGCGCGCCAGTCTATGAATTGCTGGGCGGCAAATACCGCGAACGGATTCAACTCTATGCCAATTACTGGTTCATCGACGGCGATCACTCCGCTGCTAGTTACGCCCAGCAGGCGAAAGAGACTGTAGCGGCCGGCTTCACCGCGCTCAAGTTCGACCCCTTTGCCCATGTACATTATGGCTACGGCGACGATCTCAGCGAGGCCAACGAACTCAGCGAGGCGCAGAAACGACTTGCGCTGGAATTGGTGTCGGCGGTGGCAGAGGCTGTTGGTCCAGAGGCGCCGCTAGCAATAGAAACACACGCTTTCCTTAATGGACCGACCGCCGTCGAAATGGCGCGCCGCCTTGCCCAACTTGGCTTCAACTGTATGTGGTATGAAGAGCCCGCGTTGCCGGAACATCCGGACGCCATCGCCGATATTCGCCGTCGGATTCCACTGCCGGTTTGTGTCGGGGAGCGTTTGCACTCGCGCTATATGGCCAAGCGTATTCTTGATGCGCGGGCAGCCGATATACTCATGCCCGACATCACACGCTGTGGCGGCATCAGTGAAATGAGAAAGATCGCAAACATGGCGGAAGCCTACAATGTGCCAATCGCCCCGCACAATCCTAACGGACCTGTTTCAACTATTGCTTCGGCGCATACGATGGCGACTATTCCCAATTTCTATCGACAGGAGTTTATGGTCAAGGATGTCGCCTGGCGCGATAGCTGCCTCTCGCATGCGCTGCCGATCGAGAGCGGGTATTTCATCTTGCCTGACAGGCCCGGCTTGGGATTCGACATCGACGAGACCGAATTGTCGAAGCACCCGGGATTAAGGACTGCGCCAGTTGACCGTAGGTATTACGTCTGAGGAGAAATCTTAATAAAGCCCGGGAGCGAATCGCCATTGACGCCGGCCAGGCTTGGGGAGAACGATTTACAGTTGATGCCGGCGAACTCAAATATAGGGGCTGTGTTCGCGGCTGGCAATAACGCGCGCAAAGCCTCCTAACAGAAGGGCATCGGGCAAGAATGAAGACGGTTTTGATTACTAATGCAGTTCCGCAAGATGTTCTGGAGCCACTGTCAGAAATAGCCAATATCATTCAAGGTCCGTCCGGCGGTCGATTGATGACGCGTGAGTCGGTGCTGCGGCATGCCCCAAATCTGGACGGAATCATCAATCAAGCGGAGTTAACTGTGGATGCGGAATTACTCGATGCCGCGCCAAAGTTAGCGGTGGTCGCCAACGTGGCGATCGGAGTGAACAATCTCGATCTTAAGCTGATGGAGCAACGCGGTGTTTGGGCGACGAATGTGCCCGACGCATTTGTGGCGTCCACAGCCGATTGCGCCTTGGCCCTGATGTTGAACCTTCTGCGCGGCATCAATACAGCAGACCAATATGTGCGCGCGCGGCAGTGGCCAAATGATGGTTTCCAGCCAGGCATTTGGGATGGGGTGCTGCTGGCAGGCAAAACTCTTGGCATTGTCGGATATGGACGCATCGGCAAAGCAGTCGCTCGACGTGCCAGAGCGTTTGATATGAGAATCATTTTCTCTAGCAGCGGGCCCTCCAAGCTCGACGGCTATCGGGAATTGAATCAGCTTATGGGTGAGGCCGATGTGATTACGATTCATACGCCGCTCAATGCCCGAACACATCACCTGATTGGCGCCAAGCAACTGGCGAAAATGAAAGCAAGCGCATTTCTGATCAATATGGCGCGGGGTCCGGTGGTGCACGAGCAGGCCTTGGTTGATGCGCTGCTGGAAGACAAGATTGCTGGCGCCGCGCTGGATGTGTTTGAGTTTGAACCAGAGGTCCACCCCGCTTTGCTGCAGCTGCCGAATGTCTGCCTGACGCCCCATATCGGTGGTGGGACCCAGCAAAGCCGCCGGGCAGCGCGTCGATTGTGCGCGGAAAATGTCGCCGCCGTGCTGCGAGGCAAGCGGCCCATTTCGCCGGTCAATTGTCCGCTAAAGCGTCAGGCAAAGGGACTGGACTGACACTTGGGCTTGATTGCGCCATTAAGCTAAGACCGTGTGAGACAGACGATTGCATTCCGCGGTCAAACGGTGTTGCGCGCCGTCACAAGGGCGGACGGCATCAGCCATCTAATCTTATATCTTCATTTCACCAGCCCGAAAAACTTGTTTATCCGGATCGCCGAAGACAGCCTGGAGGGGCTTCACGCCCTGTAGCGGGAGCAGTTGACGCTGGCCGACGAGGCGCGCACTATCATTACCTTCGACCACGAAAACCACAGGTCGATTTGCTTCATACAAGCCCCTTTTCTGAAGCAAGCTGCGACGTGTCTTGGCAAATATACGATCAAGCAAATGGATGTCGATCACGCACGATTCGCTCTCGAACGAGCTGGAGCGCGAGCTGTTGACATCAATAGCCGTGATGTGCTTGTGGGTTGAGCAGATGATTTCGTAATGGGGCGAGAGCGTCAGCGCCTTCACAGATGCCCTTGGTAGGTACCGGACGGTATCTATTCGCGGACAGGGCGGTCAGTGACCTAATGTGTCGAGACTGAGATCGAGATTGAGAAGCTTGCCGAAATATTTGAGCGCCAGTGATATAGATACGCCTATTTTGCTTATGTTAGAGCAGGGCTGGCATCCTCGGCGGAAAGTTGGCGATGGTCGTTAGTGGACCACCCCCTTGCGTTTCTCTGAACAACCTCTGCCAGCGCATCCATAAAGTCCGGATTCGCGTTCAAGCAAGGCGTCAGGTGAAAAAATTCTGGGCATCCGCCGCCCTCGGCAAACTGCTCTCGTCCATCATTCCCCAGTTCATCCAGCGTTTCCAGGCAATCGGTCACGAATCCGGGCGCGAATATCAGTGGTCGTTGGACGCCTTGACGATGCAGATCTTCGAGCAGGTCTTCCGTATACGGCTGCATCCAGGCTTCCGGCCCAAAGCGGGACTGAAACGTCAATGTCCACTGATCGTCGCGCCAAGCCATTGATTCTGCCAGCAAGGCAGCCGTGTATTCACAATGTTGACGATAGGGATCGCCAGTCTGGATATAACGATTGGGAATGCCGTGAAACGTGATCACAAACAAATCCGGCGGAGCAGGCAGCGCGGCAATCTCTCGCTGCAAATGTTGCTTTAGCGCGCTGATGTATCCCGCATGATCGTAATAGGGCGCGACAAAGCGTAACGCGGGCATCGTGCGCTTCAGCCGCGTACTCCAGTTGGGCATGGCTCCCGCCGCAGCCTTATAAGCCGCGTCATAGATGCAGGCGGTCGTGGTTGATGAATACTGTGGAAACATGGGTAGAACGACCACACGATCAACGCCTTCTCGTTCAAACTCGTCCATCGCGCGTTTGATGCTCGGATTGCCGTAAGTCATGCCCAGCCTGACGCGATATTGCGAACCCAGCCGTGCTTGCAACGCCTTCACCTGCGCTTTCGAATGCACCAACAAGGGCGAGCCCTCATCGGTCCAGATGCGGGCGTAGAGCGCAGCTGACTTGCGCGGACGAAGGCGCAAGATAATGCCGCGCAAGAGTGGCTGCCACAGAATCGGCGGATAATCGATCACCCGGCGGTCGGAAAGAAAGGCTTTCAGGTATGGCCGCAGCGCTTTGGGAGTCGGTTCGTCCGGCGTGCCGATCTGCGCCAGCAGTACGCCTACTGTCATGGTGTCTTTCCCTTCGTTGCCGCGCTATTCAGCGGGCGACCAATCGAAAAATCTGCCAAAAAACTGCAAAATTCTACCAAAACTTTAGCACGTATCAAAGCTGGAATCAGCCGCCGTTCCATAGCCAGCCGCTTCGCCTTTGATCAGCGATAACCACAGTTCGATTTGCTTCACGAGAGCCCCCTTCCGTGAAGCAAACGATATATATAGAGAAACTGAGGCCTTAGGCTGAAGTCACTTCGCGAATGAGCTCGCTGCGCGCAAACTCAGCGATATTCTGGTTGTAGTACGCCATCGGCAGCGCCCAGATGACCATATTCGAATAGTAGTCTTCTCCCCATACAGGCAAGCCGGTATCGGCGTCAATCAGACAGTGCTGTTTCCAGGGAGTGCGGGACGTCAGCGCGACGGCTTCGTAGATCCGCCGGGCGATATCCAGGCCCGTTTCACGCTGGCCGTGATAGATGAAGTTCATCGCCGCGCAGAGATTTTCGCCGACGAAAACCTGTGTCGAGTGGTCGTTGTTAGGCAGGATATCGGGAAAGCGGTCGGGGTCGGGTTTGGAGACGTAACGTGTGCCATCGGGATTGACGCCGTTCACCAGGCCGTGTTCTGTTGCCCCCATGTTGAGCCGCTTGACCGCGCCCAAGGCGGACTGGACTTGATCCGCCGGCAGAATGTCGGCCAAGCCGGTGATCTTGGCGCACCACTGCGCCATGAGCTGATTGCCCAGCGAGACATCGCAATCGGGTCCTTCACCGCTGATGTTCGCCGGATCATGCCACAGTCGGTAGTATTCGCCGTTCCACAATTTGCCTTGGTACGCAGCCTTGCCGCGCTCCAGCCAGTCGGCGCATTCATCGGCAAAGTCGCTGTCATTCATCTCACTTGCCATCGCCAGTCCACAAGACAGTGTCGCCAGCCAGGTACCGGCCACATAAGCCGATGTGCCCCACCAGGGCCAGATATCGTAAAATTGATTGGCCGGCCACAATTCACCGGGCGGCACATGCGCCTGGTCGTTGATCAAACCGTCATCGTCGTCATCCAGCGAGAACTGATAACGTATGGCGCGCTTGGCCGAATCGTAGAAATGTGTCAGCAGATCTTGGTCGCCGGTGCGAAGGTAAAGGCGATAGATCATCTGGGCATATTGACCGGAGTTCAGCGGATGCTGGCAATGATAGCGCGGGTCGCGCATGGACGTATCCATGCCATACGAGAATGGGATCTCGCCATCGGATATCTGGAAGTGCTTAAAGGCTTCCAGAGTCGTCCGTTCCAAGTCAGGGAAGAAGAAAAGGGCCGGCATGTGCCCGTGCATGCGGCAGACCATAGTCTCGGTGATGGGGCAGCCGGTGTGGCTTTCGTTGTGGGTGAACCAGCCGATGTCATCCCACCACTCGTCCTTACGCGTTCGCGCGATCCAAACCGTGTTCTTGGACAGGCTGTAGAGGCTTTGCACCAAACCGTCACGCAGCCAATTTGGCAATTCCGTCCGGTAGATGGCTTGCTGCCAACTCAAGACGGCTTCGCGCAAGGCGTCAAAGCGATTCAGCGCATCCGCCGCTGCAGCAGCCGCGTTTCCGTAGCGCATGCCATACTGATTGACATGGGTCTCACGGCTGCTGTCGCGCCAGTGCGGGGAATGCCAGGCGAAGACGAAGCGGACGCGACATGATCCATTTGCTTCGATCGTGCGCGCGATTCGTCCCATGAACTGACCGCCATCATTGCCAACATGGATGTCCTCGCCCGACAAGGCGACATCATGCGCGGCTCCTCCGGGCGCAACTGGTGGTTCGACAATCAATTCAAGGTCGACCGATTCCGCGCGGCTGTTGCGAATTTCGATTTCAAACAGGGCCGCCGGGATATTACTATCGGCGCTGTTGCCGAGTATCAGCGGGGCGAAAGCGCGAATGCCCAATTCCAGGCCCTTCGCTTCAAAACGACAGACCATATCCGCCACGGGATGATGTCCCCAGTAGGCGATCACGGCTGTGGACAGCGGCAGGCTCTCCCCGCCGGCTATCTTTACCGTCAGCCATTCGGAGAAGTTAGCGCGTGGCGGCACGATGTCGTTGAATATGGAGCAGTGACCGATTACGCCGGTGCCTTCAAGTGTGAAGTAGCCGGTGCCGAGCCCGCCGAGCGGGATGCCGCCGTCCAAGCGGTGACCGTCGTAGACGCAGCCGGGAACAGGATCGGGGAAGCCATCGGCTTCAATCTCTGACCACTGGTTTCTGGGTACATCGGCGTTAAAGGGCCAATTTGACATATCTCTTGTCCTCCACAAAATAGACATCGACACAGCGGGCGACTCACAGAGTCGCCTCTACATAGTTACGCAGGGAGGTCCTGCTGACCCTAAATGCGCTTAGATGCTCAATCCGCCGGAAAGCCCGTCCATGAAACGTCTGGAGGTAAAAGCGAAGATGATGATCAACGGCAACGACGCGAGGACATAACTGGCAAAAGTGACACCGTAATCGGTGCTCCATGCACCGGCAAAAGACAGCACGCCAATAGAGACCGGTAATCGTTCACTATCAAAGATGGCCACCAGCGGCCAGATGATGTCATTCCAACTGAAAAGCAAATTCAATATCGCCAGTGTGCTGAACGCCGGTATGGCCAGCGGCACGGCGATACGAATCAGGAGCGAGAATTCGTTGGCGCCATCCAGCCGCGCCGCCTCGAAGTATTCTTGCGGCAGCGTCTCGAAGAAGGTGCGCATCAGGAAGGTGCCGAATACGATTTCAACCGATACCCAAGGCAGCACAACGCCTTGCAGGGTATCAGCCCAATCCAGGGCGATGATGACGCTGAACATGGGAATCACCAGCAGGATGCCCGGGATCATGATCAATGCCAGAATCGCAACGAATAATATATTTCGGCCCGGGAATCGGTAGCGGGCGAAGGCATAACCGGCCAAACCGGAAATGACGAGCGTCAGGATCAGCGTGGGAATGGAGTAACTGAAGCTATTGATTATCGCGCGTCCCATGGCGGGCCAGGCGCGCACGAAATTCTCCGGATGCAAAGGCAATGTCGGCAGCCAGAACTGCTGGAAGAACTGCGCGTTGATCTTGAATGAGTTGATGACGGTGAAGACAAAGGGCACATAGGTAATAATGGCCAAAATCAGCAAGATGAGCATCAGGGGCCAATCACGGCGCCAGGCGCTAGACTGCGACATCGTATGCCCTCCGGTAGCGCATTCTCAGGATAAATATGCTGAGCGCGAGCGTCATGAGCATCAGCACGGCGCCGATGGCCGACGCGTACCCATGTTTGCCATAGGTGAAGCCCTGAATGTACAAATAATAAGCCGGCGACATGGTGGTATTGATGGGACCGCCTTGAGTCATCACCAGCATGGGCGCGAATTCCTGCATGCCCTGGTTCAGGCTTAGAATCAGAATCAGCGCCAGCGGACCGCGAATCGCCGGCAAGTCTATGGCGAAGACGCGGCGCAAACGGCTACAGCCGTCTATCAGCGCGGCGTCGTTCACCTCGCTTGACAAGTTCTGCAGGGCGGCCAGGATAATCAGGAATCCAAAGCCGGCCACAGCCGGGAAGCCGATGAAGATCAGCGCCGGCAGGGCGGTATCAGGACGCCCCAACCAGGGGTAGGGCCGAGCCATGGCGCCGACGCCGGTCAGGAATTCATTGAGCATGCCTTGGCGGCCGGCGTAGACCTGCTGCCATACCAGCAGATTAACCGTGATTGGGATCACCATCGGGATGGTGAACACCATGCGCCAGATATTGCGCCAGCGATCGCTGGTCAGGTTGTATACCAGTTCCGCGCCCACAAAAGCCATGACCAGCACCAGCGCGGTGCGCCCGACCATGTACTTCAAAATATTGCCTAGAGACTTTATGAAGATTGGATCATCGATTAGCGCCTGGTAATTCTGCAAGCCAATGAACTCGCCGGGTTCGGGAATATTCCAATAGGTGAAAGAATGAAAAATCGCCGAGACAGCCGGTATGTAGCGGAATGAGAGCAGGAGCAGCAGGGCGGGTATCAGAAACAGGAAAGGCACATAAATCGGCACGAAACCGCTGCGCAGCTTCCAGCGGCTCGCTTTGGTCTCGGCGCGAGCGTTTGTCGGCGTTTCTAGTGTCAAGGCGCTAACCTCCAATGTGCGCGCCGGAGCCGGAAAATCCGGCCCCGGCACAGGGATGCTACGCTCTCAAACGCAGCCTGCCGCTTCAAATGCCACTACGGGCACCAGTCGTAGCCCACGTCTTCACAGAGGGCGGTGGCGCCGCTCTCCCAGGCTTCCTGCAACAGCGCTTTGGTCTGTTCTTCGTCAGTTGCGCCAAGGAAGAAGCCTTGCATGATCTGCGTCCAGTTGTCGCCGTGCTCAACGGTCAGCCGCCCGCTCGGATCGAGGAACAGGCGGTCCTGCAAGGCAGCCACAGTCTGGAAATTGGCCAGCACCGGTCCAACTTCGGTACCGGCTACCATCGGGATGAAGCCACCGAATTCGTTCGCCAAAGGCCCGAAGTTTTGCGGCGCAGACATCCACATCAGGTAATCGACGGCGAGTTCTAAGTTCTCGCTTTCCGCCGTCGCCACCGGTATGCCATATTGCCCGGCAGAGCTGGGTCCGCCAACCCGGTAGATGGTCCCGGGCGCCCCTTCAAAGTCTTCTTCCGTGAAAGGCGGCAGATAGGTCAAGCCCCATTCAAAGGAAGCCGAATCGGTGATTTCCTTGTTGTCCCAAGACCCGCCCCAATAAACGGCCAGCTGCTCGCCGAGCCACATGCGCATGACGTCGCCCAAGCTGGTGATGCCAATGTAGTCAATCGGCAGAATCTCGACGAACTCTTTAGATATGCGCAAGTATTCGTCCATACGCGGGTCCTGGGCGTTTATCACGCCGTCATGAACCGCCTTGGCGACCTCTTCGGCGTTCAACGCGCGCCAGTCCAAGTCCGGCTGCATCTCGGAGTATTTGTCCATATAGATTTCACTATGCCGGTCCGCCCAGACAACGCTGAGCCACAAGCTATCAGCCCAATACCAGGTGCTCCAGCCGGTGCCAGGCATGAAAGAACCGAACGCTTCCACGCCGAGCGTATCCTGGATGGTGTGCATATCGGCGATGAACTCGCCCCAATTGGCCCAATCCGGTTCCACGCCAGCTTCTTCGAACATGGCGACGTTGTAGAACATGGCGGTCTCCACCCAGTCCAGCGCCGTCTGATACCAATGCCCATCGGGCGCGCGCGTCGTATTCGTCGCGTTTGGCGCGAATGAATCAGCCCAACGTTCGTGGCCCGGGATGCCCTCGGCGATGTAGGGGTTTGGCATCTCAAAGTAGTCGTCCAGCGCCGTCCACCAAGTATCCATCTTGAGACTGCGATTGAACCACTGATCCCAAACGATATCTGGCGCTTCATCAGCGGCCATGCGCGCGGACAGCCAGGTGATGTAATCGGTGCCACCGGGAATATCGGGCAGGAGCTCGATGGTCGCATTGGGATGCATGTCCATGTATTCCTGCGCGACTTGCTCGGCGATTGCGGAATGCGCCGGATGCTGCTCCGGCCGGTAGTAGACCTGGAGGTGAACAACGATTTCACCCGAGATATCGCTGTCCTGGGCCAATGCCATTCCGAACACCCCGAAGAGAAGCGCGAATACGAGTATAAGTGACAGTTTCTTGAACATCATATTGCCTTTCACAAATGTAAACAGTAGCTACGGACAAAAGATAACGTGTTTGTCTTATGGGCGCACCTCCTCGTTGTTTTTTGCTCCTGAACTCAAGCGAGAATACATCTCTCAGCCAATCGCTTCCAATTCGGAAATATCTAGCTC
>LXNI01001698.1_pt1 | contig 17798 bp, 7 predicted proteins | sample 809091 | NCBI WGS metagenome assembly LXNI01 (sample SAMN04870527, study PRJNA318959) | sponge metagenome | biome: 01000161; feature: marine sponge reef; material: water | host: Sarcotragus foetidus | place: Greece: Milos, Mediterranean Sea | collected 2013-05-29 | depth 5-7 m | reverse complement strand
TTCTTCTGTAGGCGGGGAACTCCGATTCCCGACCTCTTTCTCTTCTGTAGGCGGGAAATGCCAAAAGGCATTCAAACTTTCGAAAAACGACAAATCAGATGCAAGAAATCTTGCTTATACTATCAACGGATCATCTGTTTGGACTTTACAACCCACATCAATTAGCATCTGCTTTGGCAATCCCACAGGCGAACCTTTATCGGCAGCTGAAGTGATAACTGCCCTATTTTGTGCATCAAGGTATTCTTTTGTTCATTTTCGTGCAGCATTTTACTTTCAATATAGCGTTTTTCTACCTATATCGCACATTATACGACTGGCATACATTTTGCTCGTAATTTACTAATAAATTTAGAAGTTTGTATCAATACAGATTTCGTAGTAAATTTTGTGAGGTGAAAAATGAGTGCCAAAAGAACGTCAAGTGCCTTAATTACTTCTATTCTGATCCACTTTGTATTAGTTCTGATTGCAGGACTCTATTTTCTGGTACAAACTGAAACATTTCAGCATTTAATTGGAATAGAAAAAGTCGATCTATCGGTCTCGTCGGAGCCACAAGTTCGAGAACATATTATCAAGCCGATTGTCCCGATAGAAAATAAGGTTGTTGTTCCACAAGTTCAAGGTCAACCACGGTTAGCAACACTTTTTCATAAAATAACAGATGCAGATGTCCCCTCAACATCTTTAGAATATTCTAACCGATCCATCAAAGTAAATGCCCCGATCAATACGAATGTGCCGAAGGTTGTTAAACCCGATGTGCCGGTGCCTGAAGTCGTCACACAGCCAGATTTACCTAAACCCAGGTTACAGAGTACGGCACCTTTTGCGGGTACATCGGCAAGTGTGCCATCAGCGAGTGTCGCACACATTGCGAGAGGTGTGGCAGGTCATCAGGTGCAAGTGAAGATAACATTTGAACGTCCACCGGGGTTGTCCATGATTCAAAATGTGGGTGTAGCACGCGGTGCACTGGATAGCATTGTTGAACGGACAACACAACTTGGTAATGATGAAATTCCATCGCCACCGCAAGGCGAACCTTACGGACACGTTGTCGGTAGGGGTCGAGATATTCGGGGTGTGCTGCGATTTACCCGCATCCGCCACAGTCTTTCTGACTGGTGGGCAGATTCATCTTCACTCAATGCATTGACAAAATGGCTCAATGAGAAGACCAAAATCAGAACCGATATGAACGTTGAAGGGGGTGCAATCAAACTGACCGATGCGAACTTACTGAAAACCCCACTTACTTTTATGACAGGACACGACCCGTCACTCACAAGATCGCGGAACCTGCTCGGTAGACAATATGGGGGTGAAAAAATGGATAGTCGGTTTACACGAACAGAAGCTGCGGGACTTCGTAAATACCTTGTTGAAAAAGGGGGGTTCCTTGTCTTTGACGACTGCGGTGTGAACGCACCTGCACAAGCAATGGTGCGTTTATTCATTTCACAAATGCGGTATGTTATGCCTGAATACCAAATACAACGAATTGACAATAAACACGAGATATACAACAATTTCTATGATATGGGCGGTCCCCCTATTGGAATGGACATTTTCTGGTGGGGCACACGTCCACCGAAACGGAATTTTCTTGAAGGGATCTCGGTCGGTGATAAATTGTCTGTGCTTGTTGTCCGTCGCGACTATATGTGTGCAATGGAATCTGTCAGTATACCAACTCGGAGTGTTCACTATTCACCCGGTGTCTATCGTTTTATGACGAACGTCGTTGTCTATGCATTAACACACGGTGCCATTGCCAATTACTCCAATTACGTACCTGAAAATACGTTAGCGAAGAAAGAACTGCCAACACGTGCACCACAAACAGCAAATATCGGGGCAACTGACTAACTCTACGGTGTGTAAAGTTTTGGCAAAATATGCTCAATAATCGAGAATCTGAGATTCAGACTCACGACCCATACAAAAAACTTCTTGACAATTATTACAGAAATAATATATACTACTGCCAACAATCCCAAACGCGATTTTCAAAAAGTGTCCTGAAACGCATAGAATCGCCAATGAACATAATTTGAAGCATAAAAAAATGTCTAAAAATCGTCGCGTTTGGTTTTGGCTAATTTAGCCCACACTGTGACTGGCTTCCGAAGGGGTGCTGTTCGGAAAGTCCTTCCCGTTTGAAGGGAATTGAAACGATTTTGGGCTCCGTAGGACTCAGTTTCCAACACCCGTTCGGAAAGTCCTTCCCGTTTGAAGGGAATTGAAACCGAACGAACTGTTTTGGAAGTTTTCCATACATCTTAGTCCCGTTCAGAAAGTCCTTCCCGTTTGAAGGGAATTGAAACTTGTTCTAAAATCTCAGTAACCGTGCTATACGTCTGGTTCTGAAAGTCCTTCCCGTTTGAAGGGAATTGAAACTTATCAATGGACTCAAGATTCGGGTTTTCTGCCCATAATGTTCTGAAAGTCCTTCCCGTTTGAAGGGAATTGAAACTTTTCTGGTAACAAATTCGGTTTTACTATCGTTACTCGTTCGGAAAGTCCTCCCGTTTGAAGGGAATTGAGTGCACCATGTTCACAAACTTCCGCTTTGCCCGTTACCGCCTCCCCTACACCGTCAAAGAACCTCTAAAGATGCCATCCTACAAAGGCAACATCTTCCGCGGACGATTCGGATACCTGCTCCGCTATATTGCCTGCATCGGTGAAGCAGGACAGTGCGAAAAAAAGTGTCAATACACAGACCGATGCGTCTACTCAAAATGCTTTGAAACACCTGTTCCTAAAGATAGTCATATTCTGAGAGGACAACCCTTCGCACCGCACCCTTTCATCCTACAACCACCCCGCACATCTAAGAAGGAATATGCTCCAGACGATACTTTTACTTGTAATATCACGCTCATCGGAGAGGCGATTGACTTGTTGCCGTGGATTGTGCTGACCTTTCATGATATGGGGAGACGCAGAATTGGACTCCGAGGCGCACGCGGGCAGTGTCAACTTGACACAGTGGAAAGCCTGCCAGCACATCATACTCAATCACCGCAAACGATTTACTCCGCAGAAACCGAGATGCTTACAGATGACGGTATCATACTCAATCTTGATGATGTGATGTGCAACAGACCTAACATCACGGACACGATGGAATTGGAGTTTATCACCCCAACCAGCATCAAGGTAGATGGAAAATGGACGAACGATTTGACATTTGAACACCTCATTCGTAACCTACTCAGGCGTATCCGATTTTTGAGTTATTTTCATTGTGGAGAGGATTTAGACGTGGACGCGCATGCGTTGATTGATACCGCTCGTGCTATTACACACGAATCCCGTTTCCATTGGCTCAAGTCAAACCGGTATTCTTATCGTGCGGAGAGTTCTATTCCTATGGATGGGTTTATTGGGAAAGTTCGTTATTCAGGGGAGTTGGAACCGTTTTTACCGTTCATTTATCTTGGTAAGTATATGCACATTGGACACCACACCGCATTCGGATATGGACAATACCGTCTAACCTCTACGTAGATGGTTCACTTTAACAACATATTCAACGAAAACAATTAATCTTATTAAGACTATTAACAAATTATATCAGAACATTATACCTCTCACAATGTGGCATTTACCAGATTTTATTTCTTTTCTAAGCTTGCACAGACGAGTTCGTTGTCATTTCGTGTGAAGACGTGTTTGTAAGCAAACGCCGGATGTGCCCATGTAACGCCGCCTCTACGATTCAGTTGGTCGCGCGTCGGTTCAATCAATTTGGCACGACTAATAATGTTAAGTCCTTTAGGGGAGAGTTTTGTGATGAGAAGTTCACCGTGCTCATTGAACATCCATACGTTATCGCCATTTTGAACAAAGTGAATAGTGCTCCAACGCGCTCTTTTAACAGCGGATAGATCTTCCCAAATTCGATCACCGTTTTGAGCATCTATACAACGGAGTTCACCGTAGCTGTCTACACCGTATATGTAATTACCAATACGAACAGGCGTAGATATCGCCGAATGGATTGCCTGTGTGTTTTGTTCGTTTTTGCCTCTACGATGCCAACCAAGTTCTACAGCCAACTTATCCTGTGGTAACTTCAGCATAAGTGAACCTTGAATGAAATGTGTCATAAATAATTCGTTTTGGTAGAAAACGGGTGTAGCAATTCTGCCACCTTGCCCTTCTTTTGGAAGTGAATAAAGCCAATGTACTGCACCTGTTTGCGGATCAAGTGCCGCAATATTAGTCACTGTCCAGCAGATTAATACTCGTTTTCCTGCCTGTGTAATGATAATCGGAGCTGAGTAAGAAGCATCATCATTAAGTGCTTTCCACTTTTCTTCACCTGTTTTCCTGTCAAACGCAACAATACAAGCGTCCGGTTTACCACCTATTTGGAGAATCACGTGATCTCCTTCAACAATAGGCGCAGACGCGATCCCCCAGATCGGCATTTCAATGTTATACTCAGTATTCAGGTCTTTTTGCCATAAGATGTCGCCTGTAGCAGCATCAAAACAGTGTAGATGACCCATTGCACCTAAAGCATAAGCCAGCCCATCGTGGACGGTGACACTCGCTCGTGGTCCCGCTGTATAATCAATTCTGTATACACAATCGTAAGTATAAGACCAAATTTCGTCTCCTGTTTTCCAATCGAAGCAGTGAACACGTTCTACCTGTTTCGGTTTTGTGAGTCTGTCAGTAACGTATACACGTCCATCGGCAACAGAGGGTCCACTATATCCACTACCGATAGGAACACTCCAGCGGATAGGGATTTCTAATCCGTCAAATTTTTCAATGATACCTGTTTCCTTCCAAACACCGTCGCGGTTTTCTCCTCGCCACTGAGACCAATCATCTGCGATAGCAAATTGTATGTGTATAGATATAACAGCAATAAAGATAATGAATATTGGTGAAATTCGTTTCATGATCATTCTATATTTCCTTTCTTTTACGAATTAGGTTTATTTGTTCAGGACTTACGCAGTTTTGAAGATTATTGAAGGATTAGAGAGGTGATATCGCAAGTAATCATCCAATAACTTTGTTTGACCTCATAATTCGTTTTATCAAATGCGCGTGCGGTTGTGCACAATTCGTCTCATTCACAAGACGATTTCGTTTCAGTGGGACATAGTAAACCTTTGAAAGTTTTCAATCGCTTTCGCATGGGGTTTAGATAGTACAACATCGTCAAAGATCAGATAGCCTTCATCGTCATACTCAATGTCAACTTTGACAGAGGTCCGGAGTTCATCTGAAGAAATGTTTTCATTTCTCAGGAAACGATTGAGTTGATCATGGCTCCATCTGCCAGTATAATCGGCAAAATAAGTTTGGGTAAAATTGGTGAAACTGGCTAACAAAAATTGACAATAATCAGAAGATAATACCATTTCTAATAAATAATATGCCATTAGTTGTGGAATGTTGTAGGAGCGACCATTGGTCGCGACCGGGAGGTCGCTCCTACAGAAGAAAGTTCCTTCATATGGCAAAAACATTTGAATTCACTAATGCGACAATATTAAATAGAATTGGTATAACTTATGATTCTTCTGACATACTCCCATGCCTAAAGGTGTGGGGTTCTTTGTTCTTATATCAGAGATTTTATTCTCTGAATGACAGTTTCCTGCTTCTTCTAACGTTGCCACGTGGTGTGCATCTCTACGAATGCACGCTATCCTATAATGGATACACTCCACAATTCGTTTTTGTTCTAACCAGTTATTAGACTTGAAAACACGGCTGCTCAATCTGCGTTGGGCACATTTCAGTTTTCGTTCATAGCGTTTTAGCAGTCTCGGATTATCATAGTGTTTTCCATTATTGGGATTCAGTGCAATCTTATGAGTCTTATACATAATATACCGTTCGGATAAGATTCTGTTCCCTCGCGAAAGGTGTGGCGGGTGTTCGCGCACCAGCCACTGAACGGTCTAAATAGTATATCGTAGTTCATTTATTAAATCAATTCTTTCAAATCTAACATAGGTTAGCGGTGTCTACATCCCAAAGCTAAAGCAGTGGGTTTTGACACCGAACGTTTGATAAATTTGGGGATAAGTTTGGTATAAGATACTTTTCAAATGCGAAAAAAAGTCGCCAATTCCACAAAAAAGAGTTATAATATTCGTCAGAGAACTCCTTGTAAGTATTTGGTATACTTGATAATAATAAAGAAGTTCTCTATTTACCAATTTTTAATTATTAAATATTAAACTCACGTTAAATTAGGATGTTCTTGATGTTGAAAAAAATAGTTTATTTGTCTCTGTTTCTTGTGTCTATGGTGATTGTATCTTCAACTGTGTTTGGACACAGCGATTCCCCGAATTTGTTAGAGGATGTGAACAAAGACGGGGTGGTAAATATTCAAGATTTAGTGCTTGTCGCAGCTGCTTTTGGACAGCCGCGAGATCGCACGGCTTTACATGACCCTGATGTCAATCGCGATGGTATTATCAATATCCTTGATCTTGTTCGTGTCAGCAATCGTTTTGGCGAAACATTACCGGATGAGCATTCAACTTATCACGCAATTCAAGAGTATATTTTTGATAAAAGTTGTGTGAATGGTGCGTGCCATGCGGCACCAACAAATGTTGCTGGTTTGGACCTCAGCTATACGTCTTCTTATGAGGAACTAATTGGACAAGCCCCGGAGAACCCGTCGGCATCGGGTATGAAACTTGTTGATCCGGGCAATCCTGAAAATAGTTTCCTGTTGACGAAGCTGATTACCCCTATATCACAGGAACATGGACAAAGGATGCCCCTTGGTAGTGGTGTGCTTCACGACGGCAAAATAGATGCTATTCGGAAATGGATCGCTGCCGGTGCGCCACAGACAGGTAAAATAGAAGGGGTTGGTGATCTTGGTTTGCTACGAGACCCCGAAGAAAGATTTGTGCCACCGGCAGCACCGCTACCGGGGCAGGGGTATCAGTTGCATTTACCGCCTTACACGATCGAACCGGGTACCGAACGCGAGGTCTTTTACGCAACACAGATCCGGGATGAAAATGGTGATCTGATAGAAGGCGATATATTCATCAAAGGATACGAGATATTCTACCCGACAGGAAGTCATCACTTTATCTTATACAGACTCACCGATGCAGCAATAGAAGAAGACATTCTGCAAGCGGGTGTCACACCGGGAATAGGCGTTGACCCGAACCACGTTTTTCGTGAACTTGATCCAGCCGATCCGCAAGCATTTGGAAATATAGGGATTCACCGGTTCTTTGTTGGCGGGACACAAAATAAGGACTTCTCCTTTGAATTCCCTGAAGGTGTTGCGATGCGTCTTCCTGGCGACACGTTGTTCGACATGAACTCTCACTACATCAACTTATTAGGCACAGAAACACTCGTCGGTGAGGTTTATATTAATATTTACACGCTTCCGCCTGAAGAAGTCAAGCATGAGGCGATAGAGATTTTCGTATCCAATACGGATCTTAACATTCCACCGGGTCTCACCCGTGTAGCGAAAATGGACTGGTATGTTGAAGATGAACTTCACCTACGCGGTGCCCCTTCCGATGCCGTCATGAATATAATTACACTGTCATCTCACATGCATAGACATGGTGAGTTGTTTGAAATTACGCGGATGTCAACAAATGAATTGCTTCATAGGAGTATCATTTATGATAGCGCACCGATCACGTACTATAACCCACCGCTGATGCTTGATGCGACCGATGGACTAAGTTTTCAGTGTACCCATAACAACTACGATCGCGAGGTGCCGATTGAGTTCGGATTTACATCTGAAGACGAGATGTGCATAATCGTCGGGTATTATTATCTTTCAACGGAAGCGGAGATGACCGAAGAATAACTGCCAATACGGCTATTTCAATAGGACAAAGGAGACGGATGTTGAAAAATAACAAGATTATCATCATTGGTGGCGGTGTGATTGGACTTGGTATCGGGTGGCAGCTGGCGAAAGCGGGTGCTGCTGTCACCATTTATGAGCGCGGACAAACCGGACGCGCTGCCTCTTGGGCAGCCGCCGGAATGCTCGGTCCAATTGCTGAAGCACATATTGACGAACTTGACCTGCTCAAACTCAGCAATCAAAGTTTAGCACGCTACCCAGAATGGGTCGATGAGTTAGAGACAGAAACAGAGATGTCAATAGGTTACCGAGCAGAAGGCACGCTCATTATAGGAATTCAACCTGATGATGCAGATCAACTCCGGCATGCCTATGCCTTACAACAAAAATTAGGGTTGAATGTCGAATGGTTGAGCGGACAAGAAGCACGTGAAATTGAAAGTACACTTTCACCATATGTGACTGCAGCTGTTCGTTGTGAAACTGACCACCAAGTCGATAACCGACTGATGGCACAAGCACTCCAGCGTGCCTATCATGGGCGTGGCGGTGTATTACATCAAAATAGCAATGTTGAGAGAATCGTCATAGAAAATGGAACCGCAACTGGTGTTCAAACACAAGACGGTTTTCAAGGCGCAGATGTGTGTGTTCTCGCCGCCGGATGCTGGTCTGGGCAGATTAGCGGGTTACCGGATACTATTATCCCTCCCGTGCGTCCCGTGAAAGGACAGATGTTGGCGTTACGAATGCGGGAGGGCATTATGATTAAAAACGTCATCCGTACTGTCAAGGCAAGGTATCCGATGCCGGTATACTTAGTGCCGAGAAGTGATGGTAGACTTATCGTCGGTGCAACAACCGAGGAGATGGGGTTTGATACGGATCTAACCGTTGGTGGAGTATATGAACTTCTCCACGGGGCGTGTGAAGCTGTACCGGGTATTTATGAATTGCCACTTATCGAAACTTGGACAGGTTTACGTCCGGGTAGCGGAGACAATGCTCCTATACTCGGTAAAACACCAGTCGAGAATCTAATATACGCAACAGGACACTATCGCAACGGCATCTTACTCACACCCATCACAGCTTACGAGATCTCCAAATTGATTCTGACGGGTGAGACTTCAGAGACAATCGCACCGTTTCATTTAGACAGATTTTCAAAGGAACAGGATCTTTAGAAAAACTATGCGTACTCTCCCACCGTGTCCGAATCCACACTTGAAATACCAATCTATCTGAAGGAACTTTTGATAACATGTATTATCAAAATCTATTGGTGAGGATTAGGATACATATTTTGTGATTAGGGAGGTTGGATTCCAGTTTGTTCAAGTAGACTGTTGATACTATTTCCGTATCAACATCTTCCGTGTAGCAGAAAAATCGCCCGCAGAAAGCGTATAGAAATACACGCCACTCGCCACAGCCTCATCGAACTCATTTTTACCATTCCAATGCGCCGCACGGGAACGACTCTGATAGATACCTGCCGGTTGCTGTCCAAGTGCCAACGTCCGCACTAATTGTCCCTTTACATTGTAAATTGAGATGCTAACCTTTGCAGGTTTTGCTAACTGATACGGTATCCACGTCTCTGGGTTGAATGGGTTTGGAAAGTTTGCCAAGAGGGCGTTTTCTCTGTCAGCAGTAACAGTTACTTGCGCGGTAAGTGCGGGACCATTATACCCAGCGATGGCACCCGCACCGACGGTAAAGGTTAACGTGCCATCGCTGGTCATATCACCATCAAACTCAAGTTCAATAGTGAGTTGCGTATCGCTTTTTCGTGTAGGTTGGTGCCACGGGATTGTTACGTCTGATATGCCAGAGACTGACACACCATCTCTAATGTCCCAGGTAGAGCCATAAGTTCTACCGCTAAGCGTGAGTGTGACAACACTCCCATCTAATGTAGCCTCTGTCAAAGGTGCCGCGCTTGAGGCAATTACTGATTCTGTCAATGCGGTGACGGACACCTGTGTCGTTAGCGCGGAACCGTTATAGCCTGCGATGGCATCTGATTCAACAGTAAAAGTCAGTATGGAATTAGTGTCGAAGTCGGTGCCATCAAATTCCAGTTGAATCGTGATTTCAGTATCACTTTTTTTGTCCGGGTCGTGCCACGGTATCGTAACACCTTCAATGCCGGTAATGGATACCCCGTCTCTGATGTCAAATATGGAACTGGCGTATTTTGCACCACTGAGCGTAAGTGTGACGATGCTTTCATGTAATGTTGCCTCTGTCAATGGAGTGGCGGTTGAGGCGACCACCGATTCTTGCCCTGCGGTAACCGGTAATTGTACGGTGAGTGCGACGCCGTTATATGTCAAAACTGCACGTGTTTCCACGGTAAATGTTAGTGTAGCATCTGTATCAAAATCTCCGTTGAATTCAAGTTCAATAGTTATCTGTGTATCGCTGACACGGTCAATCCCAAATATTCCGATGCTAACACCATCAACGCCAGAAACTGTCACTGCATCTCTGATTCTGAAGTAGGATCGTTCAAAAGTACATCCACTGAGCGTAAGCGTGACGATGCTTCCATCCAATGTTGCCTCTGTCAATGACGACTCAGTTGTAGCAAGGACAGATTCCTGCAGCGCGGTAACCGGGAGTTGTGTAATGAGGTTATCACCATTATATCCGACTATAGCATCCTCACCAACAGTAAAGGTCAACGTGGCATCTGTATCAATGTTGCCATTAAATGTCAGTTCAACTGTCAACTGAGTATCGCTGACTCGGTCTATATCAAACCAGTGGAAAGTGACACCATCAATCCCAGAAACCGTTATAGCATAACTAATGTCAAATCTGGATCGCTCGTAGGCGGCACCGTTGAGTGTGAGTGTGACGACACTTCCATTGAGTGTTGCCTCTGTCAGTGTTGCCTCTGTTGATGCAATTACCGATTCCTGTCCCGCGGTAACAAGGACTTGTACGATCAGTGCATCATCAAATTCGGCTATGGCACCCGAACCAACAGTGAAGGTCAGCGTGACATCTGTATCAAAGTTCCCGTCGAATTCAAGTTCAACAGAAATTGAAGTATCACTAACACGTTTCACGCCTGACGTTTTAATTGTCACACCGGGAATCCCTGATACTGTCAGCGCATCTTCAATGTCAACTAACGATTGCACATACGTGCTATTGTTGAGTGTTAATAGGATTATGTTTCCATCAAGGTTCGCCTCTGTCAACGATTGTGAAGTTACCACATTTACTGTTGGCATGTCTTCAATCACGGCTGTAACAGTTATTACGAACGTGAGTGCGGGACCTGTATAGTTCTCAATTGCACCTGCTGCAACTGTGAAAGTAAGTTCAGCATCAGTTTCAAAATCAGTCCCATCAAATGTAAGCTTGACAGTTACCTTCGTCCCACTGACGCGCTGAACATCGGATTGACTGAATGTAACCCCAGCAATACCAGATACTTGAATCGAACGGCTGATATCAGAGATAGATTGCGTGTAGACGGCAGATGAGAGCGTAAGTGTGACTAAGCTTTCATTGAGAGTGATCTCTGTAAGGGGTTGTGACACAAAGGTGGTTATTGTTGGATTTTCCTCCACGACAGCAGTGACGGGTAATTGCGTAATGAGTTCTGAGCCGTTGTATCCGGCTATGGCATCTGTCTTTACTGTGAAAGTGAGCGTGGCATCGGAGTCAAAATCCGTTCCATCGAATTTCAGTGCCACCTTAACCATTGTCTCGCTTATGCGGACAACATTAAATCTGTTAACACTTACACCGGTAATACCCGATACCGACACGTTATTTGCAACGGTATACTGGGATTCGTAGACAGCATCGCTTAAGGTTAGCGTCACAAAGGCTCCGTTCAATGTAGTTTCTGTTAGCGGTATATCTGTTGATACGTTGACAGATTCCTGTGCAGCAGTGACTTGCGCGGTCACTGTGAGTGGGGATCCGTTGTAGTTTGTAATTGCATCTGCATTTATTGTGAAAGTAAGGGTTGCGTTGGTGTCGAAGTCCGTACCGTCAAAAGTCAATTGTAATCTTAACTCTGTATCTGATGCCCGATTGACATTAGATGTTCGCACGGTAACCCCAGAAATACCCGATACTGTTACTGGATTTACGAGCCAGTTCTCATAGACCCAATTGTCTAATTTGAGTGTTACCAAACTTCCATTCAAGGTTTGTTCTGTTAAGGTGTCTGAAACTAATGTGAGTGCAGGTGTAGTTTGCTCATCTTGGTCAGTAACATTTATAGTGACGGTGATTGTATCAGAAAGGCTACCGTCAGATACTGCAATGGTAACAGTGTAAGTTTGCTTTGTTTCGTAGTCAAGTGGTGCCTTGGTCTGCAGTTGACTTGTTACGGTGTTTATATCAAACGATGGTGCGTCAGTGCCTGTAAGCGTATAAGTAAGAAAATGGTTATCCGCATCTGTAGCGGTTATCGGATCGCCGATGTCTACGCCTGATGTAGTATTTTCAGCGACTGTCCGTGTTATATGGGTGCCATCTGTGAATATCGGTGCGTTGTTTGTAGGTGCTACAACTGTTGTCGTACTCACCTGAATAATAACAATGATTTCAGTTATCAGTCGACCATCCGACACAATGACAGTAACCGTATAAGATCTTCTGTTATAGTTTTGTTCTGTCTTTGTTTTTATCTGCCCTGTATTGTTATCAATGTCAAACAGAGCCGCATCCGTGCCAGCGAGCTGATAGGTAAGTGCATCTTTGTTATCATCCGAGGCAACCACAGGACTACCGATGCTAACGTCCGCCCCTGCATTTGCTGCCAATGTGCGGGTGGTATTGGTTCCTTCAGCAAACGATGGTGCTCTGTTGATTGTCCATCCCATATCCTCTAACATTCCGAGTGTAAGGTTACCAGGGTTGTGAATTGCTTCTTGTCTGTCGAAATAAGGTGTCATTAAAGAATTGACATTGCCAGCTGGAAATGAAGTCTCATCCAAATGCGTGTAGCTTGAGCCTTGTTCCCATAAACTCGGTGCGTAAAGCTGAGGTTGGATACCTCCGTTTGCTTTAACACCTTTCTTTCCATTCCAGAAGATGTTGTTACTGGTAAATTGCTCAACAAGAGCGTAAGATGGGTCAGAAAAAGATATTATAGCTGTCCCGGAACCATTTTCTACGAAGAAATCATAAATTTGAGGAAATTTGGGATTACCGTTCCTCAATATGCCATTGCCAACAGACAGAGAAAATATTTCAATAGAAGTATTTTCTATCCTTGCAAAACTACTAAAACCGAGACCGTGTGCAATCTCATGAATCACGGTAGTCACGAAGTCCATCTTGCTTGAAGGTGTATTTCCATCTATGCCAAAATACCAATTAACCTCCTGGTTGCTGTTGAATTTCGTAATGATATCCGGCTCACCGTCCTCAAGGTCTTTACCGGCTTTCATATCAGCGAGTGCATCAACGAACCATAGGTTCAATGATCCTGGCGATCTCCATGCTGCGGGTCGTGCACCCCCTAAAATAATACTATTACCCTCAAATCCACCAAGGTCTACGAAAGTAGCGTCTATCCTAATTGGCACGGGTGTTCGGATTAAAGAATCCCAAATATCAACTGCGTATTGGAATGCCTCCTGAGCTTCATCCGTAAAACCTGTGTAGGTTACGATAAATTGTGATTGTTTCGTATTCGGATAGTTTTCGCTTCTTAATCGCCTGAGTACTTGTGGTGGAGGGATACTCGTATTTGCGTTTTCCTTGGTTCCGTATAAAATAGTAAAAGGATGTGCATTATCTCGGTTCATCGGTGTTGAGGTTGTCTGATCGTTGGAAGTGCCTGAAACCTGTTCTGTTTTTTTATCCAGACTCATTGCACGGAATGTTATTCCGAGAAGGATGTATGTGAAAAGAATGACTAAAAGTAAAGTTTTTAGATTTTTCATTTTTCTGGACCAGAATGTACAAGATTACCTCTTTGTACCGCATACTTTAGTTCGCGCTACAAAGAGGCAGTACCTTGGTGTTACTTGAGAATAAGCATTTTTCGCGTGGCGGTATATTTGCCTGCGGTTAGTGTGTAGAAGTAAATTCCACTCGCAACATTATCCCCAACTTCGTTTTTGCCATCCCAATAGATTGCACTTGATCGCGTTTTATAGACATCGGCGGTCTTGTGTCCAACATTGAGTCTACGGATGACAACACCGTTCTGGTCATATATGGTGAGTATGACAAAAGCATCTTCTGCTAACCGATACGGTATCCACGTTTCCGGGTTAAATGGATTTGGGAAATTTGGTAGCAGTTCGGTCTGTTGTGGTATCAACACTTGAAGAAGTTGCTCTAAGAAGCGGATACCGCTTTGCAACTTCACATCCGCGAGGTCTAATCCTTGTGCTGCTGTTAGCCACTCTTGAATGTCAGCTACGGTGAGCATTGCCACAGACGCGGGTTGCAATGACGGTGCTGCGGATGTTTGACCGATTGCACCTGCCACGAGTATCAAGTCCTGTATGTTGACAAGGCCATCACCGTTAACATCTGCGGGGTTGGGACCGGATTGCCCAATACGTGATGCAACAATTACTAAATCCCGGATATCTACCACGCCATCCTGATTGATGTCATATTCTGTGTACTGGGAAGAGATGTCGTTGATGACGATTCCAACACCAGCAGTGCTGATGTCGTCACTATCCCCATAATATGTTAATAAATCAGGTGTTAAATTGGCATCTGCGGCACTAATCCAACTCGCTGCTTGTATGCCATCGAGAGGCATACTATCGGCATATCGACGAATTAGTGATGTCCGGTGTCCCGCTCTGGTCCTGCCCCTGTTTTGACCATAAGGCAACTTCCATAACAACGTGTCGCCATCAAGGTTTCCAGCATCGTCTATCAAGTTTCCTTCATCATCGTATAGTTTTATGCGAAAACCTTCTGCACTCAACCACGTAGTCCAAAAACCGATCGGTAACGGTGTTCTCCAGTCAAGTTCATAAATTTGATCATCATAGAGGTTATCTGAGTGTCGATCACTTGAACCTACTACCATAACAACATCATTTGACCAAATTCTTGGTGCATCGCCCCAGAAATCATCCCTGAAAGTGATTGTCATATTTACCGGTCCAGTCAATTCTGGTGAGTCTACATTCTGAATTATCAGTTTCCAGCCTGCCAGATTGATAATGTCCGGTCCAGCATTGTGTAATTCTATCCATTGGACAGGTGTAAAGCTTCTTTCCGAACCATACATGATTTCACTAATGCTGACTCTACTCGGTTCAGGTTCAGGTGGAGGTGTTTCGTCTATGTCTATGATAATGATAGTTACTGTGATGGAAGCGGTAAATCTACCATCTGAGACGGTTACAGTCACTGTATATGAATTCCTTGTTTCAAAGTCTAATGCTTCGTGTGTTTTCAACTGTCCGGTAGAGCTGACGATGCTAAACGTAGATGCATCGGCACCCTCCAGACTGTAGGTTAAGGTGTCACCATCAGAATCAGTAGCCGTCACAGGGATGCCGATATTTATACCTGCGGGTGTGTTTTCCGCTATTGAACGTGTTGTGCGATCATCGGCAAAAGCAGGGGCACGACTCTCGTCTACATCAATAACAATGATAGTGACAACGACTGTAACAGATTGGCTGCCATCTGAGACAGTTACTGTTACGGTATATGTCGCCTTTGTTTCAAAATCAAGAGGTGCATGTGTCAACAACTGCCCTGTAGCAGCTCCAATGCCAAAGGAAGGAGCATCCGTACCACCGAGACTGTAAGTCAAAGTGTCGTCTTCATCAGGGTCAGTAGCGGTGACAGGATCCCCTATGTTTCTACCTGCTGGCGTGTTTTCAACTATGGAGCGGATAGTGGTTCCTCCATCAGCGAAAACGGGTGGTCTATTTTCGTATATGTCGGTGACATTGATGGTAACGCTGATGATGTCTGTGCCACCTTTACCGTCTGAGACACTGACCGACACGGTGTATGTATTCTTCGTTTCATAGTCAAGCGGTGCTTGTGTCAACAACTGACCTGTAAATGCCTCAATGCTGAAGGTGGCTGCGTCCACACCACTGAGCGTATAAGTCAATACATCTTCGTCAAGGTCAGTAGCAATAACAGGACCGCCGATATTTTCACCCGCTGGCGTGTTTTCAACTATAGAGCGGGTAGTGGTTTCCCCTTCAACGAAAACAGGAGGACTGTTTTCGTATATGTCGGTGACATTGATGGAAACGCTGATGGTGTCTGTAAGGTATCCATCGGAAACGGTGGCAACAACCGAGTATGTGTCCTTTGTTTCATAGTCAAGCGGTGCCTTTGTCAACAACTGACCAGTAGCAGCATCAATGCCAAAGGATGCTGCATCATCTCCACCGAGACTGTAAGTCAAGATGTCTTCATCAAGGTCAGTAGCAGCAACAGGTGCACCGATGTTTCTATCGGCAGGTGTGTTTTCCGCTATAGTGCGGATGGTGCTATCGCCTTCTATGAAAACGGGAGGATGTTGCGTCGGTTCTTCATCTATGTCAGTTACATAGATATCAACGCTAATGATGTCTGTGCCACCTTTACCATCGGAGACAGAAACGGTTACATAATATGAATTCTTGGATTCATAGTCAAGGAGTGCCCGTGTTAACAACTGGCCGGTAGCAGCATCAATGCTAAAGGATACCACATCTACACCACCAAGAGAATAAGTCAATACATCTTCTTCATCAAGATCCGTAGCGACGACAGGTGCACCGATGTTTTTACCGGCAGGTGTGTTTTCCGCTATGGAACGTGATGTGCTTTCACCCTCTGTGAAAATAGGCGCATTATTTTCGAATAAGTCCGTGACATATATTGTAACGCTGATAGAGTCTGTTCCGCCTTTACCGTCTGAGACAGAGACAACTACCACATAAGTATGCTTTGTTTCATAGTCAAGTAGCACCTTTGTCAACAACTGACCCGTCGTACTCTCAAGACTGAAAGATGCCGCATCTACACCACCAAGAGAATAAGTCAATACATCTTCTTCATCAAGATCCGTAGCAACGACAGGTGCACCGATGTTTTTACCGGCAGGTGTGTTTTCCGCTATGGAACGGGATGTGCTATCGCCCTCTGTGAAAACAGGCGGATTGTTTTCGAATAAGTCCGTGACATATATTGTAACGCTGATAGAGTCTGTTCCGCCTTTACCGTCTGAGACAGAGACAACTACCACATAAGTATCCTTCGTTTCATAATCAAGCGGTGCCTTTGTTTTCAACTGACCGGTAGCAGTATCAATGCCAAAGGATACCACATCTACACCACCAAGAGAATAAGTCAATACATCTTCTTCATCAAGATCCGTAGCAACGACAGGTGCACCGATGTTTTCACCGGCAGGCGTGTTTTCGGCTATGGAACGTGATGTGCTCTCGCCCTCTGTGAAAACAGGCGCATTATTTTCATCTACGTCCGTAACATTGATTGTAACATTGATGGTGTCTGTGAGATGTCCATCAGAGACGGTGGCTATCACCGAGTATGCGGTCTTCGTTTCATAGTCGAGGGGCGCACTTGTTTTTAACTGACCTGTACCACTGTCAATGCCAAATGATGCAGCATCCACACCACCGAGAGTGTAAGTCAACAGGTCGGATTCCGTATCTTCTGCTGATACCGGACCGCCAATGTTTACGCCAGGAGGCGTATTTTCCGGCACGGAACGTGTAGTGCTATCACCCTCAATGAAAACTGGTGGTGTGTTAGTGGTAGGTTGGTAGTCGGGAAGAGCAAGAGCAAAACTAAGGGTATTATCATCCTCTTCCGTAGTAGTCGGTTTAACAATGCGATAACCGTAATGACTTGTGGGAAATGCTGGTAAAGTGCCAATTTCTACAGTGACAGGGGCTGTGGTGTCCGGGGTGCGCGCAACATTCAAAAGATCGCTTTC
>LXNI01001697.1_pt1 | contig 17799 bp, 17 predicted proteins | sample 809091 | NCBI WGS metagenome assembly LXNI01 (sample SAMN04870527, study PRJNA318959) | sponge metagenome | biome: 01000161; feature: marine sponge reef; material: water | host: Sarcotragus foetidus | place: Greece: Milos, Mediterranean Sea | collected 2013-05-29 | depth 5-7 m | reverse complement strand
TGCCGGCCCATCGGCGGAGTGGCGCAACGCCGCCACGACGCGAAGGAACCCGGCCTTCGGTGGCGCTCCCCGGTCCCCCGGGTGCGTTGCGGGCCTCGTCCGATGCGCAGACATCGCCCTTCGGCCCGCGTCTGCCCGGCTAACCGATGAGCGCCATCAAATTGATTCAATTTGGCCGGAAACTGCTCTAGGGTCCGTACCCGATTAGGGGATTCTCCTTTTGCGCCCCCTCACCCTGCCCCTCTCCCCCTGAAGAAGGGGGCGAGGGAAGATGCGGCAACGGCGGCTACCCTCTCTCCCTCTCCGAGGGAGAGGGCCGGGGTGAGGGTGATATGGAATTTCCCCCTCACCCGGCAACTGTCCTCATCGCCGCAATACTCGTAGGGCGGCTCAATCGGGTCCGGACCTTAGAGCAAGGTTTCGAGAATTCTATCCGGCGGCGCGTGACCGTCGATAAAGCTCTTGATGTTGACGATCACCTTTTCGCCCATGGCGATGCGCCCCTCGAAGGTCGCCGAACCCACGTGAGGCAGCAGCACCACGTTTTCCATCGCCAGGAGCTTGGGGTGGACCGCCGGCTCATGCTCGAAAACATCCAGCCCGGCACCCGCGATACCCCCCGCTTCAAGCAGCTGCACCAACGCATCCTCATCGATGACACTACCCCGCGATGTGTTGACGATGATCGCGTCGGGCTGCATGAGCCGTAGCCGGCGGGCGCTCAACAGGTGAAATGTGGCCGGCGTGTGAGGGCAGTTGACGGATACGATGTCCATGTGAGCGAGCATTTGATCGAGGCTTTCCCAGTAGGTCGCCTCAAGCTCGGCCTCCGCATCCTCGTGAAGCCGGTTGCGGTTGTGGTAGTGCACGCTGAGGCCGAACCCGCGCGCCCGTTGCGCCACCGCCGAACCGATCCGCCCCATCCCGACAATTCCGAGACGTTTGCCGTTGATCCGGCGGCCCATGAGATAGGTCGGCGTCCACCCGGTCCATTCCCCGGCACGCAGGATGCGCTCCCCTTCACCCAGCCGCCGCGGGGTCATGAGAATAAGCGCCATGGTCAAATCCGCGGTGTCTTCGGTCAGAACGTCCGGTGTATTGGTAACGACGATGCCCTTCTTGTTGGCCGCCGCCAGGTCGATGTGATCGACGCCGTTGCCGAAATTGGCGATGAGCTTGAGTTGATCGCCGGCCGCCGAAACGACCTCCTCGTCGATGGTATCGGTTACCGTCGGCACCAAAACGTCCGCCGATTTCACGGCCTCGAGGAGTTCCGCCTTGGAGAACGGGCGGTCGTCGAGATTGAGCTTGGTTTCGAACAGCTCCATCATCCGGGTTTCCACCGCATCGGGCAGTTTCCGGGTGACGACGAGCGACGGTTTTGGTTGGTTCAAGCAGGCCTCCCCTTTGTTTTGGAACTACCAGCATCGTGCCGCCGTGTCCAGCGCGGGAACCCGCCGGCATTGCTCTACGGCATCATGCGGCCGTTAAGCTTCCGGCAATCCTATAATGCTATGCGATTGGCCAATCAGGTTTGTTCACATCGGGATTGAAGCCAACGATGATTATCAGGTTCCTGCTGGTTGCCGGCCTGGCGGTATTTGCGGTTGTTCCGCAGAGCACCATTGCGCAAGGGGCCGGCACTCCCCCCATTGCCTCCACCGGCGCCGCACCTGGCGTTCCGCCCCGGGCGGGCCAGGGAAGCGGCTTGCCGCTCCCGCGTTTCGTCAGCCTGCGGGCCTCCGAAGTGAATATGCGAACCGGGCCGGGCGTCCGTTATCCCGTCGACTGGGTCTATAAGCGCCGGCAGTTGCCCGTAGAGGTCATTGCCGAGTTCGGCACATGGCGAAAGGTCAGGGACGGCCGGGGAACCCAGGGCTGGATCCACCAATCCATGCTTTCCGGTCAGCGCTCGCTGCAGATCACCGGACGGAGCCGTACCTTGCGCTCCGAAGCCGAAAGTCAATCCCTCGCCGTCGCCCGCGTCGAGCCGGGGGTGGTCGGCCAACTCCTGGAATGCCCGGAGAGTATCGGCTGGTGCCGAGTCAAAGTCGGTGGATTTGAAGGCTGGCTGCGGCGCGCCGAGTTTTGGGGCGCCTATCCCGGTGAAGCGGTCGACTAGAGTCCGTACTCGATTAGGGGAGTCTCCTTTTTACGCCCCCTCACCCCGCCCCTCTCCCCCGGGAAGGGGGCGAGGGTACGCATGGCAAGCCTCCTCTCCCCGCTCACCCGCAAGTCGTCATCACCGGGCTTGACCCGGTGATCCACGCCTCGCGGCAGGCGGTACACGTGGATGGCCGGGTCCGGGCCCGGCCATGACGCAATCATTTTATGCCTCATCGCCGCAACACTCCTATGGCGGCTCAATTGAGTCCCGACCCCAGGACGGGAATCGGGATCAGCCTTTGGCTGACGGCCGCAATACGAGCAGCCCGCTTGAGCGAATCAGGTTTCTTCAATAATTCCAAGAATGTAACGAAATGGCTGGAATAATTATTATTTCTTTGCCTGAAGCCGGACAATCACGTCCACGCGGGATACCTTGGCATCCGCCGGCGGCGCCGGCAGCCGCGCCACCTGAATTTCCTCTTCGGCGATATCCTCGAGGTGCCTCGTGTCCTCAAAGTAGAAGTGGTGGTGGTCCGAGACGTTGGTATCGAAACAGGACCGTCCGGCATCGACCACGATCTCGCGCATCAGGCCGGCATCGGTGAACTGGTGCAACGTGTTGTAGACCGTCGCCAGGGACACCCGCACCCGGGCCTTCAGCGCCTCGCTATGAAGGCTCTCCGCCGTCACATGGCGGTCCCCGCCGTCGAACAGCAGCTTGGCAAGGGCCAGACGCTGACGGGTCGGGCGCAGACCGGCCGACCGCAATCGGCCGAGAGCATCGGTGAACGGACGGGAATTTTCCATCGATCAGCCTCTTGACCATGTCGTCATTGGTTAATATGGACAATATAGACTATAAATCAAGGGGGTAGGGCGTTTTCTTGGATAATTCCAGCAAACGAAAAGTGATTGGATGCGCCTGATCGGCCGGCCTCGATCAGCCGCCCGGCGAATTGAACGGCAGCCCGATCACATGATAGCCGCCGTCCACATAGTGAATTTCGCCGGTCACGCCGCTCGACAGGTCGCTCAGCAGATAGAGGGCGGCGTTGCCGACCTGTTCCAGCGAAACCGAGATGCGCAGCGGCGCATTGGCCTCGCTGATGCCGTAAATTTTCCGCGCCGCGCCGATGGCGCTGCCCGCAAGGGTGCGCATGGGACCGGCGGAGATGGCATTCACCCGAATGTTGGCCGGGCCCAGATCCGCCGCCAGGTACTTCGCGCTGGCCTCCAGCGCCGCCTTGGCGACGCCCATGACGTTGTAGTTGGGAATGACCCGGTTGGCGCCGAGATAGGTGAGCGTGACCAGGCTGCCGCCATCGGGCATCAGGGCCGCGGCCCGGCGCGCCAACTCGGTGAACGAATAGCAGGAGATCCGCATGGTCCGCTCGAAGTTCTCCGCCGTGGTATCGACGTAGCGGCCGTTCAACTCGTCCTTGTCCGAATAGGCGACGGCGTGGACCAAAAAATCGATGCCGCCCCAGGTCTCGGCCAGGCCCGAGAACAGGGCGTCCAGGCTGCCGGCATCGGTGACGTCGCAATCCGCCACCAGGGGCGAACCGACACTCTCGGCCAGCGGCCGGACCCGCTTGCCGAACGCCTCGCCCTGATAGGTAAACGCCAGCCCGGCGCCCTGGGCATGTAGCGCCCGGGCCACCCCCCAAGCGATCGAACGCTCATTGGCGACGCCGAGGATGAGGCCTTTTTTGCCGGCCATCAGGGAGGCGGGTTGGGTCATGGAGGACGCTGGTCCGGAACCGCTGAAATTGCCCGCCTAAGCTTCCAGGCGTTTGAAGACCAGCGACGCGTTGGTGCCGCCGAAACCGAAGGAATTTGAGAGCGCGCAGTTGATCTGAACGTCGTCCATGCGCTCCAGCACGATCGGCATGTCGTCCGCCGCCGGCTCCAACTCCTCGATGTTGGCCGACGCGCAGATGAAGTCGCCGTCCATCATCAAGAGCGAATAGATGCTCTCATGCACCCCGGCGGCACCCAGGGAATGGCCGGTCAGGGATTTGGTGGAGTTGAAATAAGGGATCCGGTTCCGATCGGCGAACACCTCCCTGATCGCCTCCAGTTCCTTGACGTCGCCCACCGGCGTCGAGGTGCCGTGGGTGTTGATGTAGTCGATAGGTCGGTCGACGGCGGACATGGCCATCCGCATGCACCGGACCGCGCCCTCGCCGGACGGCTGAACCATGTCGTGGCCGTCCGAGGTCGCGCCGTAGCCGGCGATTTCGGCGTAGATTTTGGCGCCGCGGGCCTTGGCGTGATCGAGTTCCTCGACCACCACCACACCGCCGCCGCCGGCGATGACAAACCCGTCCCGGTTGGCATCGAACGCCCGCGAGGCTTTCTCAGGGGTGTCGTTGTACTTGGACGACAACGCCGGCATGGCGTCGAACAGCACCGACAGGGACCAGTGGAGCTCCTCGCCGCCGCCGGCGAACACGATGTCCTGCTTGTCCCACTGGATCATTTCGGCCGCGTTGCCGATGCAGTGGGCGCTGGTCGAGCAGGCCGAGCTGATGGAGTAATTCACGCCCTTGATGCCGAACGGGGTGGCGAGCGTCGCCGAGTTGGTCGACGACATGGCGCGGGGCACCATATAGGGGCCGACCCGTTTCGGACTCTTCTCCCGCGCCGTATCGGCGGACTGGATGAGGTTCATGGTCGATGGGCCGCCGGACCCCATGATCAGGCCGGTCCGTTCATTGGAGACATCGCCCTGCTCGAGGCCGGCATCGGCGATGGCCTCGACCATCGCCACGTAGTTGAACGCCGCGCCGTCGCCCATAAAGCGCTTCAGCTTGCGGTCGATAGCCTCGCCGAGGTCGATTTCGGGCGCGCCGTGAACCTGAGACCGGAAGCCGAGTTCCTTGTATTCGGGCGCGAAACTGATGCCCGATTTGCCGTCGCGCAAGGATTCCCGGACTTCTTCCTTGTTGTTCCCGATGGAGGAGACAATACCGATACCTGTGATGACCGCTCTTCTCACGGAATTCCTCCGTTACATGTCGTCCGTCGAGGTGAACGTTCCGGCGCGCAGCCCGTCCGCCTCGTAAACTATTTCGCCGTCGACGGCCATGGTGCCGGTGGCGAATCCGATCGCCACCTGACGCGCCAGCACCCGGCGGATATCAACCGTATAGGTGACCAGCCTGGCCGCCGGCGTCACCTGGCCGGTAAACTTGACCTCGCCGACGCCGAGCGCCCGGCCGCGGCCCGGCGCGCCGGTCCAGGCGACATAAAACCCGACCATTTGCCAGAGCGCATCGAGGCCCAGGCATCCCGGCATAACCGGATCGCCCTCGAAATGGCAGCCGAAAAACCAGTGGTCCGGCTTCACATCGAGTTCGGCGACAATTTGGCCCTTGCCGTATTGACCGCCGTCCGCGGTGATGGAGGTGATCCGGTCGAACATCAGCATCGGGGGCGCCGGCAGCTGCGCGTTCCCCGGGCCGAACAGCTCACCCCGCCCGCAGGCCAGCAAGTCCTCATACTCGAAGCTGTTCCGCTCGCCGAAGGGAAGATCGTTGGCCGATATGGCGGCAGATTGCGTGGTCATCTACGTCACTTTCTCAAATCATCCGGCGCCGAAGCGGCGCTTCTTGCCTCAAGTAGCACATGCCGCCGCCCCGCTCCCGGAACGCCGGCATTGGAACATTCTTGTTCCTTACCCTTTATTATATGTACCGAAATCGCAAAAGACGAACGGACGCGGAAAAAATCCCGATGGACCCTTCCCGCGCCCGTTATTCCTGTTATTTCGTTAGCCGGCGCTGGCCTGCCGCTCATCGCCGGCGGTCTCTTCACCGGTCTCCTGATCCACCGCCTTCAGCGACAGCTTCACCTTGCCCCGGTCGTCGATCCCGATGAGCTTGACCTTCACCTCGTCGCCCACGTTGACGATGTCGGTGGTTTTGCCGACCCGGTGCGGCGCCAGTTCAGAAATGTGAACCAAGCCGTCCTTGGCGCCCATGAAGTTCACGAAGGCGCCGAAGTCGACGGTCTTGACCACCTTGCCGGTGTAGATCTCGCCCACTTCCGGCTCGGCGGTGATGCCCTTGATCCACTGGATCGCGGCCTCGGACGCCTTCTCGTCCACTGCCGCCACCTTGACCGTGCCATCGTCTTCGATGTCGATCTTGGCGCCGGTCTCCTCGCAGATCTCCCGGATAACCTTGCCGCCGGGGCCGATGACCTCGCGGATCTTATCCTTGTTTATCTGGATAACCGTGATCCTCGGCGCGTTCTCGCTGACCCCTTCGCGGGCCGTCGAGAGGGCCTTGGTCATTTCGTCCAGAATATGGAGCCGCCCGTCGCGGGCCTGGGCCAGCGCGGTCTGCATGATCTCCTCGGTGATCGAGGTGATCTTGATGTCCATCTGAAGCGACGTGACGCCGGCTTCGGTGCCGGCGACCTTGAAATCCATGTCGCCCAAATGGTCCTCGTCACCGAGAATGTCGGAGAGCACCGCGAAGCTGTCGTCTTCCTTGATCAACCCCATGGCGATACCCGCCACCGGCTTGGGCAGCGGCACACCGGCATCCATCATCGACAAGGACGTGCCACAGACCGTCGCCATTGACGACGAGCCGTTGGACTCGGTGATCTCGGACACCACGCGAATGGTGTACGGGAAATCGTCCTTCTCCGGCAGAAGCGGCTTCAGCGCCCGCCAGGCGAGCTTGCCGTGTCCGATTTCGCGGCGTCCCGGGCCCAAGCGGAAGCTGGCCTCGCCGACCGAATAGGGCGGGAAGTTGTAGTGGAGCAGGAAGTGCTCCCGGTAATCCCCGTCCAGGCCGTCGATGATCTGCTCGTCCTGGCCGGTGCCGAGCGTGGTTACCACCAGCGCCTGGGTCTCGCCGCGGGTGAACAATGCGCTGCCGTGGGCCCGCGGCAAAATGCCGACCTCACATTCGATGGGCCGGACGGTCTTGGTGTCCCGGCCGTCGATCCGCTGCCCGGTGTTCAGGATGTCCTTGCGGACAATGTCCTTTTCCAGGCTCTTGAACGAACCGGCGACAAGGCTGCCGTCCACTTCTTCGTCGGCGAAAGCGGCAACCACCTTCGCCTTCACCGCCGCGACCCCGTCCTGGCGCTCGCTCTTGACCGTTTCCTTATAGGCCTCGCGAAGATCGCTCTCGGCCAGTTCGCGGACCTTGGCCGACACCTCCCCGGCGCCTTCGGGTGCGCCGGGCAATTCCCAGGGCTCCTTGGCGCAGGCTTCGGCCAGTTCGATGATCGTGTCGATCACGTCCTGGTAGGCCTTGTGGCCGAACATGACGGCGCCGAGCATGGTTTCCTCGGAGAGCTCGGAAGCCTCCGATTCCACCATCAGCACGCCCTCGCGGGTCCCGGCGACGACAAGGTTGAGCTCTGAATTCCCGAACTCCTCCAAACGCGGGTTAAGGACATACTCGCCGTCGATATAACCGACCCGCGCGCCGCCGATGGGACCCATGAAGGGCAGGCCCGAGATGGTCAGCGCGGCGGAAGCGCCGATCATCGAAACGATATCCGGATCGTTTTCCAGATCGTGGACCAGCACCGTGGTGATAACCTGGGTTTCGTTGCGGAACCCATCGGCGAACAGGGGCCGGATAGGCCGGTCGATGAGACGCGAGGTCAGCGTTTCCTTTTCGCTCGGACGCCCCTCCCGTTTGAAGAAGCCGCCCGGAATTTTCCCCGCGGCAAAGGTCTTTTCCTGGTAATTCACCGTCAGCGGAAAAAAGTCCACGTCGGGATTGGCCGATTTGACGCCGACCGCGGTGCATAACACCTTGGTCTCGCCATACGTCGCCATCACGGCGCCGTCGGCCTGCCGGGCGATTTTCCCGGTCTCCAGGATCAAGGGCCGGCCGCCGAATTGAATCTCTTTCTTAAACTCTTTGAACATATCTTTCTCTTCCTTCCTACGTTCGTTCTCTTCCCCAACCGCCTACGTACCGAAGCCCGAAGACCCGACCGAATTGCCGGGCCCCCGAGCAGCTGCAGGCCGCGGCGGCACCATGCCTCCGCAGCCGGCGAAAACAAAATTCATTGGGAATTGGCAATGCGTGCCAATCGGTTTCCTGCACAATTGCTTGAGCAATTCTAACGCCTGAGACCAAGCCGCTGGATCAACCCGTCGTAGCGGCCACGGTTCTTGCGGCTCAGATAGTCCAAGAGCCGCCGGCGCTGACCGACCATCATCAAAAGCCCCCGACGGGAGTGAAAGTCCTTCTGGTGGGTCTTGAGATGTTCGGTGAGGTTGGTGATCCGTTCGCTGAGAATGGCAACTTGCACTTCCGGCGAGCCGGTATCACCCGACTTGGTCGCGTATTCGGAGATAAGCTCCTGCTTACGCTCTGCGGTAATCGACATCATGTTCTCCAATTAAAGGTTCAACACTCGAAACGGACGAATCTCGCCTCCATCGAATGTCGCAAGCGCCACCGGTTTTCCCTCCGCCATGGCACAGATGACTGCGCCCTGGTCGATTTCACTGAGGGGGGTTCGGCGGGCCACCTGCAACGCCGAGACCGGTTGGCCTCTTCTCAGGCGACGGGCTTCATCCTCGGTGAGAACAAGCGCCGGGATGTCGTCCAGCGCGTCCTCAACCGGCCGAAGCTCGGCTTCGGCGGCGGCAATATGCCCCAAAGCCTCCAGTTTATCCAGGGAAATCGCGTCCTTCTCGGAAAACGGCCCGACCCGGGTGCGGCGCAAACCGGACAGGTAGCCGACCGTCCCCAGGGATTGTGCCAGATCGCGCGCCAGGGACCGTATATAGGTTCCCTTGCCGCAGGATACCTCGAATTCGGCATGATCCCGGTCCGCGATGCGAACCAATTCCAATCGCTCGATATGGACTTTTCTAGGGCTCAGTTCCGGCGTTTCGTCGGCGCGTGCCAGTTCGTAAGCGCGCCTGCCGCCGACCTTTATGGCCGAGAAGGCGGGCGGAATTTGCTGGATGTCGCCGATGAACGCTGGAATTGCGTTGCGGATCGCACCTGCCTTCGGGCGGACCGCACTGGCCGCGGTCACATCGCCCTCGGCATCCTCCGTGGAGCGCGCTTCGCCCCAAGCAACGGTAAAGGTATAGGCTTTCGAGCCATCCATGACGTAGGCGACGGTCTTGGTGGCCTCGCCGAACGCCAGCGGCAGCACACCCGTTGCCATGGGATCGAGGGTGCCGCCGTGACCCACCTTCGCCGCATCGAGAAGACGTTTGGCCGCACCCACCGCCTTGGCGGATGTGATGCCGGCAGGTTTGTCGAGAACGAGCCACCCATGGACCGGCCGGCCTTTCCGCCGCCTCGACCGCGCCATGGACCGCTAATCCTCCGCCTCCGGCCCGGGGGCCGGCGCATCAATTCGGTGCAGGAGCGCGTCAATCCGGTCCGAATTGTCAAATGAACGGTCGGCTTCGAAGCGCAATCTCGGCACATGGCGCAGCCGGACCTGTTCGCCGATTCGGCGGCGCAGAAAGGGCGCCGCCCGGTCAAGTGCCACCACGGTATCGTCAACGCCGCCATGATCCATGGTCGCGACAAACACGGTGGCGTTCTTGAGATCGGGGCTGATCCGCACCTCGGTCACCGTCACATCAATATCGGCCAGCATCGGGTCGTGCAGCTCATGACGCTCCATCACCGCGGCCAAGACATGGCGCAATTCCTCTCCGACCCGGAGCTGCCGCTGGGACGGCGCCCGGCCCGCGAGGTTGCCGTGGCCTTTATTGCGGCCCCTGCTCATGAGTTTACCCATCAAGGGCCCGTTAGATGACGGGCGCTTCCTCATGGACGTCAAAGCACTCGATCACGTCGCCTTCCTTGAGGTCCTGGTAGTTCTCGAACGACATCCCGCACTCATAGTTCTGCTGAACCTCGCGGACGTCTTCCTTGAAGCGCTTGAGGGTCGACAGGCTGCCCTCGTGGACAACCACATCGTCCCGGAGCAGGCGCACCTTGGCGCCCCGGCGTACGACGCCCTCCGAGATGTAGCAGCCGGCGACGCGGCCGACCTTGGAAACGTTGAACACCTCGCGCACCTCGGCGTTGCCGAGGAACTCCTCGCGAAGCGTCGGCGCCATCATGCCGACCAACAGCTTCTTCATGTCGTCGATGACATCGTAGATCACGGCGTAATAACGGATGTCGACGCCCGCGGCCTCGGCGGCTTCGCGCGCCTGTTTGTTGGCGCGGACATTGAAGCCGATGACGACCGTACCGGCCGATTCCGCGAGGGCGACGTCGGATTCGTTGATGCCGCCGACGCCGCTGTGCAGCACCGAGACGCGCACCTCTTCCTGGGGCAACTTGTCGAACATGCCGATGATGGCCTCGACCGAGCCTTGGACGTCGCCCTTGATGACGACCGGCAGTTCCTTGGCTTCGCCGGCCTTGATGGCATCGAACATTTCCTCGAGCGTGCCGCGTGGCGCCACCGCCGTCCGCGCCGCCCTGTCCTTGTCTTGCCGGAACTCGGAAATCTCCCGCGCCCGGGCCTCATCCTCAACGACGACGAACTGATCGCCGGCCTGAGGCGCCGCGTTGAGGCCAACCACTTCGACGGGCTGTGACGGTCCGGCCTCCTTGATGTACTCGCCGCGGTCATCGACCAGTGCCCGAACCCGGCCCCATTCGGCACCGGCAATGAATATATCGCCGGCTTTGAGCGTGCCGCGCTGCACCAAAACGGTCGCCAAGGGTCCGCGGCCGGTTTCGACCCGGGATTCGACGATCGCCCCCTCGGCCGCCCGCTCGGGATTGGCTTTGAGGTCCAAAATCTCGGCCTGCAATAGAATCGCTTCCTCGAGCTTGTCGAGATTGGTCTTCTGGACCGCCGAAACCTCAACATCGAGAACATCGCCGCCCATCGCCTCGGAAACGATCTCGTGCTCGAGCAACTGGGTGCGAACCCTGGTGGGATCGGCATCGGCGCGGTCAATCTTGTTGATGGCAACGATGATCGGCACTTCCGCCGCCTTGGCGTGGTCAATGGCTTCGACGGTTTGCGGCATGATGCCGTCATCCGCGGCGACCACCAAAACCACGATATCGGTAACCTTGGCGCCCCGGGAGCGCATGGAGGTGAAGGCCTCGTGACCCGGCGTATCGATGAAGGTGATCTTGTTGCCGTTCCCGGTGGTGATTTCGTAGGCGCCTATATGCTGGGTGATGCCGCCGGCCTCGCGGGATACCACGTCGGTGGCCCGGATGGCGTCCAGCAGCGACGTCTTACCGTGATCAACGTGACCCATCACCGTCACCACCGGCGAGCGGGGCAACAGCTGACCCTCCTGATCATCCTCGCCGCCAAGCCCGATTTCCACGTCGGAATCGGCGACCCGTTTGATCTTGTGGCCGAATTCCGCCACCACCAGTTCGGCGGTATCCGCATCAATCACCTGATTGGCAGTGACCATCACGCCCAGTTTCATCAGCGTCTTAACCACCTCGACGGACCGCTCGGCCATCCGGTTGGCGAGTTCCTGAACGGTGATGGTCTCCGGCACCGTCACGTCGCGAATGATTTTGGCATGTTCGGTGGGACCGGCCTCTTTTTTCTTTTGGCGCTCCCGGGCGCGGCGGACGGAGGCCAACGACCTCGTGCGTTCCGAATCGTCCAAGGCCTCGGCGATCGTGAGCTTGCCCGCGCGGCGGCGCGGTTCGCCCCGGCGAGACGGCGACGGCGCCTTTTTCGGGGCAGCCTTACCCCGCTTGGCGGCAGGCCGGGCCTCGCCATCTTCCTCTGCGCCGCCATCCTGCTCGAGCGCCCGCAATTTGGCCATTCCGGCCTCGGCCGCGGCCTTGCCGCGCTCTTGGCGCTGGCGTTCCTCCTCGGCTTCGGCCAACCGGCGGGCCTCTTCTTCAACCCGGCGCTTTTCATCATCGGCGGCGGAAGCCCCGTCGGCTTCCGGTTCAGGTTCGGGTTCCGGCTCGGAGGGTCTGTTGCGCAGCGCTTCCTCGGCCTTTTTGGCGTCCTGAAGCGCGCGCGCGCGCGCCGCTTTTTCTTCATCGGTGAGAGACTTGGACGGGGCTTTGGCCGCCTCTTCGGCAACCGGCTCGCTCGGGACCGCCTCGGCATCTTCCCGCTCTTCGGCGATGACCTCTTCCGCCGCCCCGGGGCTTTCCTTCACCTCGGTCATGCCGCCCGTATCGCCGGGCCTGAACGTCCGCTTCTTGCGGACCTCGACGGTCACGACCTTGGAACGCCCATGGGAGAAGCTCTGGCGAACCTGACCACCCTCGACGGTCTTTTTCAGCTCCAGTTTTCCCGGCCGGGAAAGGCTGAGCTTCTTCTTCGGTTTATCTTCCTGCGTCTCGGTCATCGTATTGAATCTCGTCTGTGTGGCGCCGTCCGGGCGGCCACGGTTTCAGTTCCACCTCTAGTCCCGTCTTCGGCCGACAAGCCTGCCAGCCGCCGCAGTTCGTTCGCCAGCCGCGCCGCGATCCCGCTGTCGGCGACGGCAACATGAACCATGCGCTCCCTGCCGATGGCATGGCCCAGTTCGGCGGACGTGAACCGGGTGCAAACCGGCACACCGGGCGCCAAGGCGCTCATCTTGCCCCGCTCATCGGCGGATCCGTCAGACGCCGACAAAAACAACGCCGCGCCTTTGCCCGACAACATATCCCGGACCTGTTGGGCGCCGCCGGCAAGCTGCCCGCCACGCCTCGCCAAACCGAGCAGGTCCAAACATTTTCGGCGAATCATCGCCTCGACCTGGTCGGCCAAACCGTCCGGAACGGTTAGTTGAGTGCGTGCCGCCCTTGAGAAGGTTTTTTTGGCGCACGCCTGGTCGATCATATCCCTCTCGGCACGCAACCACAAACCGCGGCCGGGAAGCCGTTCTTCAATATCGGGAACGAGCTCGCCGCCGGGACCGGCGACGAACCTTATGAGCTGCGATTTGGGGAGCGTCTCGCCGCTGAGCAGGCAGCGCCGGCCGCCGGCCGCTTTGGACCGCCTGCTCGCCTCGCTGTGTTTTCCGCCTGCCGCCATTCTTCCTCTAATCTGGCCTCGCTCGCCGAATGCCTGTTCCGCCCCGGTCTCATTGACCGGCGCCATCCGCGGCTTCCGCCGCCGGCTCCTGCATTTCGGCAGCCTCGCCGCCCTCTTCATCCGCACCCTCGGCCTCTGCCGGGGGCGCCTCGTCGTCGTCGAACCAGTGCGCCCGCGCGGCCATGATGACCTCGTTTGCCCACGCCATGGTGACGCCAAAGTCTTCGAGAATGCCCTTTTCCTCATCGCCCTCGATTCCGACCAACTCGTCCGCGGCCAGATCGGCGAGATCGTCCAGGGTCTTTATGCCGGCCTCGCCGAGACCCACCAGCATCTCTGGCGTCAGGCCCTCGATCGCCGCCAACTCATCCGTCACGCCGGCGGCTTTCCGGCGCTCGGTCATCTCCGCTTCCCGTTCCTCGAGATACGCGCGCGCCCGGAGGCGAAGCTCTTCGGCAACCTCGTCATCGAATCCTTCGATGGTCGCCAGTTCTTCGATCGGAACGAACGCAACCTCCTCGACCGTCGAGAAACCCTCGGTCACCAGCAGTTGAGCGATCACCTCGTCGACGTCGAGCGCTTCCAGGAACAGTTGCAAACGGGCGGCAAATTCCTGGGTCCGGCGTTCGGATTCCTCGGCCTCGGTCAGGATATCGATGTCCCAGCCGGTAAGCTGGGAAGCCAATCGCACGTTCTGTCCGCGGCGGCCGATGGCGAGGCTGAGTTGATCGTCGGGAACCACCACCTCGATCCGGTTGGCCTCTTCGTCCAGAACCACCTTCGTCACCTCGGCGGGCGCCAGGGCGTTGACGATGAACGTCGCCGGGTCCTGAGACCACGAGATGATATCGATCTTCTCGCCCTGCAGTTCGGCGACCACCGCCTGCACGCGGGAGCCCCGCATGCCGACGCAGGCTCCGACGGGGTCGATGCTGGAGTCGCCCGAAATTACGGCGATCTTGGCCCGGCTGCCGGGATCGCGCGCCACCGACTTGATTTCGATGATGCCGTCATAGATTTCCGGCACTTCCTGGGCGAACAACTTGACCATGAACTGGGGATGGTTCCGGGACAGGAAGATTTGCGGTCCCCGCGGTTCCTCGCGAACATCGTAGATGTACGACCGCACCCGGTCGCCGTTGGAGAAGTGCTCGCGCGGAATGGCTTCATCCCGGCGGACGATGCCTTCGGCCCGGCCGCCCAGATCGACGATGATATTGCCGAATTCGACCCGTTTGACCATGCCGTTGACGATCTCGCCCGCCCGGTCCTTGAACTCGGCGAACTGCCGCTTGCGCTCGGCTTCGCGAACTTTCTGGACGATGACCTGCTTGGCCGTCTGGGCCGCGATCCGTCCGAAATCGATGGGCGGCAACGGATCGACCAGAAACTCCCCGACCGCGGCGTCGTCTTTCCGTCTTTTGGCGGCATCCACGGTGACCTGAGTGGTTTCGTTTTCGATCTCGTCCACCACCTCGACATAGCGCGCCAGCTTGATTTCGCCCGAATTGCGGTCGATCTGCGCCCGGATATCGTGCTCTTGGCCATATTTGGACCGGCCCGCTTTCTGGATGGCCTGCTCCATGGCGTCCAACACCTCTTCCCGGTCGATCCCCTTTTCCCGTGCGACGGTGTCCGCCACCAGCAGGAGCTCCGGATGGGTGTACATTGTGGTGTTTGTTTCGGTTTCTATCTCGGCAGCCATCATTTCTTACCCTGGCATGTCCCTGTGCTTACATGTTTGCCTGCGAAGCGGCTTCGATCAGCTCATCGGTGAGCAACAGCTTCGCGGTCCGAATGTCTCCAAAATCGAGGTCGACGTCGCCGCCATCGGTTCTCAGGCGAATCCGTCCGCCGTCAACGCCGGCCAATTTGCCTCTGAACCGTTTCCGTCCGTCAATTGCCATCCGGGTTTCCAATTTCGCGTCAAATCCGGCGAACCTCTCGAAATCCCCCAGCGTGACCAGCGGCCGGTCGATACCGGGCGAACTGACCTCCAACGAATAGGCGCCCTGGACCGGATCTTCGACGTCCAGCAATGCCGATACCTCGCGGCTGATGGCGGCACAATCATCGACGGTCATCGCCGCCCCGTCCCTGCGGTCGGCCATGATCTGCAAGGTGGGTTTCTTGCCGCCATCGAGCTGCACCCGCACCAAGTCGTATCCCATCGCATCCAGCATCGGGGCAACGATCTCGGCGACACGGCCTGCTTGATCCATCGTCATCCAATCCACGAGTTGCACCGAGAGGCGACCGCGATCCACGGGGGGCGGAACCCATCGGCCCAAAACCAAAAAAGTGGGCCGCTGGCCCACCCTTAGAATTTACCCTGCATCGCAGAGTAACCAAGAATGTGGCGTATAAATGTCTCAAAACCCCATCAAATTCAAGCCCTTTCCGATCACCTCCACCGCACCGGCTCCAAGTCAGTTGCGCCGGAAACCGAGGTAGACGCACCGGCGCCCCTGCTCCAACGCCTTGCGTTCATATCTCGTCTCGACGGCATCGGCCGGGCGGTTGCGCCAATCGGCCAGGCCGGCGGCCGGCCAGCTGAATTCCGGGCAGCGGTGCATGTGCTCCAGCGTCCAGGAAATATAGCTCATATCGTCGGATGCGAACCGGAGCTCGCCGCCCGGCCGCAGAATCCGGGCCAGAGCGTCCAGCGTCTTCGGTGTAATAATCCGCCTTTTGTTGTGACGTTTTTTGGGCCAGGGATCGGAGAAGAGTATGAATACCCGGTCGATGACGCCTTCCGGCAGGCGCGGCAGCAGAAACCGCGCATCCTCGTCGAACAGCCGGATATTGGCGATGTCGCCGGCCTCCATCTTCGCCAACAGGGCGGCGACGCCGTTGATGAAGGGCTCGCATCCGAGGAAGCCGATGTCCGGGTGAGCGAGGGCCTGGGCCGCCAGGTGCTCGCCGGCACCGAACCCGATCTCGAGCCAGTAGCCCTGCATGGGGCCGGCAAAAAGCGATCCCAAATCGGAAACCGGCGCGTCGGCGGAGGGGTCGCACACCCGGAGTGCCGGCAGCCGGTTCTCGATCAGGGCGCGGCGGCCCTTGCGAAGACGATGACCGAACCGCCGGCCATGGAATTGGAACTCCCTGGGCGCGCCGGTCAGCCGCCGTTCAGCGCCGTCTTCAGATCGTCCACCAGATCGGTCTTTTCCCATGAGAACCCGCCGTCGGCATCGGGGTGACGGCCAAAATGACCGTAGGCCGCCGTCCGCGCGTAGATCGGCTTGCTGAGCCCGAGGTGTTCACGAATTCCCCGGGGGCTCAAATCCATGACGTCCTGCAACGCCCGGGAGAGCTTCGTCTCGTCGGCCTGGCCGGTGCCCGACGTGTCGACATAAACCGACAGCGGCTTGGAGACGCCAATGGCATAGGCCAGCTGGATGGTGCAGCGCTCCGCCAATTCCGCGGCAACCACGTTCTTCGCCAGATACCGCGCCGCATAGGCCGCCGAGCGGTCGACCTTGGTCGGATCCTTGCCCGAGAAGGCGCCGCCGCCATGCGGGGCCGCGCCGCCGTAGGTGTCGACGATGATTTTCCGGCCCGTCAGTCCCGCATCCCCATCGGGCCCGCCGATGACAAACCGGCCCGTCGGGTTGACGTAAAAGCTGTCTTCATCGCACATCCAGCCGTCAGGCAGCACGTTGACGACGTGGGGCCGGACGATTTCGCGGACCGCTTCCTGATCAAGCTCTTCCGCGTGTTGCGTCGAAACCACGAGCGAGGTTGCCGTTACCGGCTTCCCGTCTTCGTAGCGCAACGTCACCTGGCTCTTGGAATCCGGACCCAGGCCGGGCTCGGCACCGGAATGACGGGCCTCGGCCAGCGATTTGAGAATCTCGTGGGAATAATGAATCGGCGCCGGCATCAGCGCCTCGGTCTCGCGGCACGCGTAGCCGAACATGATGCCCTGGTCGCCGGCGCCTTCATCCTTGTTTCCCGCGGCATCGACGCCTTGCGCGATATCCGTTGACTGGTTGTGCACATAGACCGAAACGTCGGCGTCCTTCCAATGAAACCCATCCTGCTCATAGCCGATATCCTTCACCGCGTTTCGCGCCACCTCTTCCAGCTGCGCATGGGTGATCGATTGCGGCCCCCGGACCTCGCCGGCGAGAACAATCCGGTTGGTGGTGCAGAGGGTTTCGACCGCGACCCGTGAATGGGGATCGCCGGTGAGGTAGGTGTCGACGACGGCATCCGAAACTCGATCGCATACCTTGTCCGGATGTCCCTCGGACACGGACTCACTGGTGAATAGATAGGAATTGGATGCCACGGATCGACCTCCGAATATCAAATGTCATGCAGTTCCAAATGGAAACGTCCACCCCGACGCGGGGTTGGTCCCGGCCGGCTGAACCCAACTGGAATCGGACCGGATAGGACGCCTCACCCGAGGGCGGCTTTGTTGCAAGCTTTATTTGCCGCGTCAAGGGCCGGGCAGGTCACGGCGGGGGCGGGGGACGGCTGTGGCCCATCTCTCGATGGGCCATGGCCCATGGCGGTTCCTGGAGCGGTTTTCGGCCAAATTGAACCATTTGACGGGAAACCGCTCTAACAGGCTGCTGAAAAACTCGCCACGCGCGGCCGGTTTGATGAGTTCGGTCGGTTTTCTCTGGTTATGGGCGGCGGGGGTTGGGGTTCGGGACCCGCTCGCGGCGGGTCTGGGGGCCT
>LXNI01001696.1_pt1 | contig 17813 bp, 14 predicted proteins | sample 809091 | NCBI WGS metagenome assembly LXNI01 (sample SAMN04870527, study PRJNA318959) | sponge metagenome | biome: 01000161; feature: marine sponge reef; material: water | host: Sarcotragus foetidus | place: Greece: Milos, Mediterranean Sea | collected 2013-05-29 | depth 5-7 m | reverse complement strand
GCTATTCTGGTGCCGCATGACATTGATCTCCCTTCGTGTCCAAAACGCCGCTAGACGTCAGGAAACGAATAGAATCAATGTCATGCACCCTGTCCACAAATTTAAACCGGACACCAGTGGGTCAAGCCCGGTGATGACGGCTTGCGGGTGAGCGGGGAGAGGGAGTAGTTGCGTTGCCGCATCGTGTCCCCTCCCCGGGGGAAAGGGGCAAAGTGAAAGGGCGCAAAAAGGAGAAACCCCCAATTGAGTCCGGACCCTAGCCGCCCGCCGAAGACAGCCTGTCAAACAATCGCCTGAAGAAGCCGGGCCGGTCCGGCGCGGTCTTCGCTGCCGGGAACAGCGCCCGGGGCGGCATATCCTTGTGTGCCGCCATCATGATTGCCCGCCAGAGCCTGGCGGCGTCACCACCCCCGGTGACGCCGCGCATCGGCGTGTCGTCGTCATTCCCCAGCCAAACACCGGCGACAAAATCGGCGGTGTAGCCGACGAACCAGGCATCGCGAAATTTCTGCGAGGTCCCGGTTTTGCCCGCGGCGGGGCGATCCAGTTGCGCCGCCCGGCCGGTCCCCGCGGAAACCACGCCGCCCAGCATCTCGCTCAACGCCCGGGCATGAACCCGCTTGATCACCCGCGGCGGGCCGTCACCCGCCCTCTCGAAGAGGACGGCCCCGCCGGGGTCGGCGACGCGCTCGACCCCATAGGGCCATACGGCGATACCGCCATTCGCGATAGCCGCATAGACGCCCGTCAGCTCCAACAGTCCAACCTCGGAGGTTCCCAGTGCGATGCTGGGCGTCCGGGTGAGCCGGCTGGTGATGCCGAGGCGTTCGGCCGTGGATATGACCTCGGGTATGCCGGCCTCCGCGGCGACCTTGGCGGCGACCGTATTGACCGATTGGGCAAGGGCCTGACGGAGGGTCAATTCGCCCGCATACGTGCCGTTTATATTGCGCGGTTTCCAACCCTTGACCTCGACCGGACCATCGACGACCACCGTGGAGGGCCGCAATCCGTGTTCCAGTCCCGCCAGGTAGACAATGGGCTTGAAGGCGGAGCCCGGCTGACGCCGGGCCTGGACCGCCCGGTTGAACTGGCTCCTGCCATAACTGCGGCCGCCAACCATCGCCCGGACGGCGCCATCCAGGGACAACACCACGACCGCGGCCTGGGAAACACCCCGGGCCCGGCCCTTGCCGCCGATGAAATCGGCAACCGACCGCTCCGCCGACCGCTGCAATCCCGTATCCAGGGTGGTCTCGACCACGAGGCTGCCGGCATCCGGACCCACATAGCCGGACAGTTGATCCACCACCCAATCCGCGTAGTACCGCGCGGCGTTTTTGCGGCTGGGCGACCGGGCGGGACCCGAGCCGCCGGATTGCGCGCGTTTATGCTGGGCGGCGGTGATCAATCCCTGTTTGCGCATGGCGGCAAGAACGACCGCCGCGCGCTGCCGTGCCGCCTTGTAATCGCTGACCGGATTGAGCCGCGACGGCGCCTTGAGCACGCCGACCAGCATGGCGGCCTCGTGGAGGCTCAATTGCTGGGGACGTTTATCGAAGAAACGCCGCGACGCGGCCTCAAGACCGTAGGCGCCGGCGCCGAAATACACCCGGTTCAGGTAAATGGTCAGAATTTGTTCCTTGGTGAAACGGCGCTCCAGCCATAGCGCCAACAGCGATTCCTGTACCTTGCGCTTGATCGTTCGCTCGGAAGTCAGAAACAGGTTTTTCGCCGCCTGCTGGGTGAGGGTGCTGCCGCCCTGACGGATGCGGCCGGCCTTGAGATTGACCGCCATGGCGCGGCCGATCCCGCGCCAGTCGACGCCGCGGTGCTCATAAAACCGGCGATCCTCGATGGCAACCAGGGCTTGGGGAAGATAGGGCGGCATTTGGGAGAACCGGATGGTCCCGCCCCTGAACTCACCGATCGACGCAAAGCGGGCGCCATCGGCCGCGACCAACGTAATGCCGGGTTTATGATTTTGTGAAAGCGCGGCATCGACGGATGGCAGATCATAGGCATAAAAGGCGACCACCCCGGCCATGATCACGACGCCCCAGATTGCGAACGTGGCGGTCCATTTCAGGCTCGACAGAAGCCGGCGGCCACGTCCGCGGGTGGTACCTCCCGTGATTTTAGGGGACTTGGACGGCGACTTGCGCCCTCCTCCCTGGTTTTTCCGGTTTTTCGCCACGATGCCGCACTTTCAAAGTCCCGCGTTAGCAATTCGTTAACGGGGAAATGCGGCAAAAAATCCGGCCCAAATGTTACCTTATTCGGGCTCGCAGCCGAGTGTTTCGTGGAGGGTCCCCGGGTCGATCCGGCAGCCCTTGACGCCGGACTTCAACCGGACGCCGCGGCGGCCCGGCACCCGGTTCAATTCGGTCATGGTCATGGTCTGGGACTTGCTCCCCGGAAACCCCTGCAATTTTACATGGGGCGATGCTGAATTTCATCAACCGCCGACTGGCTAAACGTCCAGGTTGGCCACTTTCAGGGCGTTTTGCTGGATAAAGTCCCGGCGAGGCTCCACCAGGTCGCCCATCAGGGTCGAGAACACGTCCTCGGCATCGTCCGCGTGACTCGCTTTCACCTGGAGGAGCGTCCGGACGCTGGGGTCCAGGGTGGTCTCCCAGAGCTGTTCCGGATTCATCTCGCCCAACCCCTTGTAGCGCTGCATGGAAACACGCTTGCGGCCCCGTTCCAGCACAACATCCACCAATGAGACCGGCCCGGTGATGACAATCTCCTTGTCTTTGGACACCAACTGGCCGTGGCGGGAATACTGCTCCTGCAGGTCAGCGGCGTGGGCGTCGATGGCATGGGCCTCGGCGCTCCTGATCACGGCGCCGTCAATGACGTGCGGCCCTTCGGGCACACCCCGCAGCGTCCGCGTAAACGCCAAACCGCCGTCCGGCAGCGGCTCGCCGCGCCAACCCCGATCGCCCTCCTCTTCCAGCCGATCGACGCGGGTGGCGATATACGCCGCCGCCTCGCCGGCATGTTCGGCGTTTGACAGAATTTCCGGGTTGAGCGCCCCGGCAATCGCCGCCTGCACGACGATCTTCAGCGGCACCCGGGTAACCAGTCCGGTGAGTTGCGTCTTGATCTGCCGGGCCGCCTCGACCATCCGGCGGAGGTCCCGGGCGGCAATCTCGACGCCCTCGGCGGTCCGCAGCACGCAGTCCTCGAGGCCGGCGTCGATCAGGTGGTCTTCGAGCGCCCGATCGTCCTTGAGATAGACCTCGGAATTTCCATTCTTGGCGCGGTAAAGCGGCGGCTGAGCGATATAGAGGTATCCCCGCTCGACGATTTCGGGCATCTGCCGGTAAAAGAACGTCAGGAGGAGCGTCCGAATGTGGCTCCCGTCCACATCGGCGTCGGTCATGATGATGATCTTGTGATAGCGGATTTTCCCGATATCGAAGTCATCGTGGCCGATCCCCGTGCCGAGCGCCGTGATCAGCGTGCCGATCTCGGCGGAGGACAGCATTTTGTCGAACCGCGCCCGCTCGACATTCAGGATTTTGCCGCGGAGCGGCAGGATGGCCTGCTTGCCCCTGTCGCGGCCCTGCTTGGCCGAGCCGCCCGCCGAGTCACCCTCGACGATGAACAACTCGCTCAGCGCGGGATCCTTTTCCTGGCAATCCGCAAGCTTGCCGGGCAGCGACGAGACATCCAACGCTCCCTTGCGGCGGGTCAGCTCCCGCGCCTTGCGGGCCGCCTCCCGCGCGGCGGCGGCCTCGACTATTTTGCCGATAACTTTCTTGGCGTCGTTCGGGTGTTCCTCGAACCATTGGTTCAGCTTGCCGCCCATGATGCTCTCGACCACCGGCCGCACCTCGGACGAGACCAGCTTTTCCTTGGTCTGAGAGGAGAATTTCGGGTCGGGCACCTTGATCGACAACACACAGGTCATTCCCTCGCGCGCGTCGTCCCCGGTGACGCTGACCTTGGCTTTCTTCGATATGCCTTCCGCCTCGGCGTAGGTATTGATGGTCCGGGTCAGTGCGCCGCGGAATCCGGCCAAATGGGTCCCGCCGTCCTTTTGAGGAATGTTGTTGGTGAAGCAGAGCGTCGATTCGTGGTAGCTGTCGTTCCATTGAAGCGCTGCCTCGACGACGATACCGTCCTTCTCTCCGGTGACGGAGATGGTCGGATTGATCGCCTGCTTCGAGCGGTCCAAATACCCGACAAAGGCCTGCAGGCCTCCCTCATAATGCAACTCGACGGTTTTGGGCTCCACATGCCGGGCATCGGTCAGCGTCAACGATACGCCCGAATTCAGGAAGGCCAATTCGCGCAGGCGATGCTCCAGGGTCGGGAGATCGAACTCCGTCCGGCCGAACACATCCTTCGACGGCAAAAAGGTTACCTGGCTGCCGGTTTGTTCGCCGGCATCGCCAACCACCTCGAGTGTCTTTTCGACCTCTCCGTCCTTGAACGTGATGACGTGCTCGTTGCCGTCCCGCCAGATTCGGAGCTCGAGGTCGCTCGACAGCGCATTGACCACCGACACGCCGACACCGTGCAGCCCACCGGAGACTTTGTAGGAATTCTGATCAAACTTACCTCCGGCATGGAGGTGGGTCATGATGACTTCGGCCGCCGGCACACCTTCTTCTTCGTGGATGTCCACCGGAATTCCCCGGCCATTGTCGGAGATTGTCGCCGACCCGTCGCCGTTGAGAACCACCTCGATGGAGTCACAGAACCCGGCCAGCGCCTCGTCGATGGCATTGTCCACCACCTCGTAAATCATGTGATGCAGGCCGGAACCGTCATCGGTGTCGCCGATATACATTCCGGGCCGCTTACGAACCGCTTCGAGACCGCGAAGAACCTTGATGGACTGGGCGTCATAGGCCTCCAAGTCCTGATCCAGTTCGTCTAGATCCTCATTTTGATCTTCGTTTTCTTCGCTCATGCCGTCTTGGTCCTAAGGTTCTGGGTGACTACCCGCATTCAGTGACCGAACCGGGGGAAACATCGAAAAACTGGGCCGTGCCGCGCCACGCTTCGAACATCCCGGCGTCCGTCCCGGTCATCCAGGCTTGCGCATTCAGGGCACCCAAGCGGCCGAAGAGGGCGGCCCGCCTGCTTTCGTCCAAATGGGCCGCCACCTCGTCGAGGAGCAGCAGGGGTGCAAAGCCCCGGACTTCCGACTGCATCTTGGCGGCGCCGAGGACCAGCGTGATCAGCAGCCCTTTTTGTTCGCCCGTGGAACACTCGGCAGCGGGCCGGCCGTGGCCCGCATGGCGGACCGCGAGATCGCTCCGGTGCGGCCCCACGCCGGCGCCGGCCTGTTCACTGTCTCTCGCCCCGTTCTCTCTGAGATGCTCGCGAAACCGGTCCTCGACCTCAAGCGCCGGCGCTTCGTCCAGCCACGCTTCGAGATCGCCGGCCATGGCGATTTCGGCGTCGGGAAACGGCCCGTCATCGACCCGGCAATGGGCCGACAGCCTGGCCACCGCCTCCCGGCGGCGGGCAGCCACGGCAACGCCGTGACGCACCATCGAATCCTCCACCGAGGCCAGCCAGTCCGTGTCCCGCACCCCCTCGCGAAGAAGCCTGTTCCGGCTCCTCAGCGCGTGGTCGTAGGCATTCACCGGGCCCGCGTGATCCCCATCCAGGCCGTAGATGATCCGGTCCACGAACCGGCGCCGCCCGCCGGCGCCCTCATTGAACAGGCTGTCCATTTGCGGCGTCAGCCATTGCACGGCGGTCAGACGGCCGAGATCGCTCTGGGATTTGGCGGATTCACCGTCGATTCTAACCTCGCGCTTTTCCCGGCCGCCGTCGGCGTCGGGACGGCAGCCGGTCCCCACGTCGTAGGCGCTGCCGTCGATCTCAAGCTTGGCCGCCACGCTCCAGACCCGGTCACCGGTCACCTCTTCCGGGTGCCGCCGGGTGATTTCGGCCAATCTGGCACGCCGCAAACCCCGGCCCGGCGCCAAAAACGAGAGTGCCTCGAGAATATTCGTTTTCCCCGCTCCATTGGGACCGGTCAGTACGACCGGACGGGAATCGGTCTGAATGCGCACCGACGGATAAGTTCTGAAATCGGTCAATGAAAGCCGGGTGACCGCCAGCCTCGGGACGGAAGCCTCGCCGGCGCGCGGCGTCGGCATATGCGAAGGGCTGCCGGTGCGCACCCGCACTCTAGACCCGCATGGGCATCAGCACATAGAGGGCGCTGGTGTCCTCGGGATCCTGCACCAAGGTCGGCGAAGCGGCGTCGGCCATCATGAAGGTCGCCGACTCTCCGTCGATCTGCTGGGCAATGTCCAACAGGTACCGGGAGTTGAAGCCGATCTCGATATCGGACGAATCGTAATCAATGGGCAACTCTTCGGTCGCCGAATCGTTTTCCGGACTGTTGGCCGACAAGACTAGGTTTCCCTTGGAAATGGCCAACTTCACCGCGCGGGACTTTTCGGACGAAATCGCGGACACCCGGTCCACCGCGTCGGCGAAGGTCCTGCAATCGACCACCATGGACTTGTCGTTCCCCGCCGGAATGACCCGGTCATAGTCGGGAAACGTGCCGTCAATGAGTTTGGACGACAGAACCGCGCCATCGAATGTGAGGCGAATTTTAGTATCGGAGAGCGCCATCTGAACGTCGGTTTCCGTTTCGTCGATCAGCTTGCGAAGCTCGGCAACGGTCTTTCGGGGCACGATCACACCCGGCATACCCGAGGCGCCATCCGGCAACGGCAGTTCGACGCTCGCCAAGCGGTGCCCGTCGGTCGCCACCGCCCGAAGCACGGCAACGCCGTCCCGCTCGGACTCGTGGAGATAAATGCCGTTCAGATAATAACGGGTCTCTTCCGTCGAGATGGCAAACCGGGTCCGATCGATCAGCGTCCTCAGGTCCCCGGCGGATACGGAAAAGCTGTGCGGCATGTCACCGTCGGCCATCACCGGAAAATCTTCGGTCGGCAGGCAGGTCAGGGAAAACCGTGACCGTCCCGATGTCAGGGTCAACTGACCGTCATCGCCCGTGCAGTCCAATTCGATTTGCGCGCCCTCGGGAAGCTTGCGCACGATATCGAACATGGTATGCGCCGGCGCCGTGGTCGATCCCGGCGCCGCCACGTCGGCGTCCACCGTTTCGACGATTTCGATATCCATGTCGGTGGCGTTCAGGCTGAGTTGCCCGTCCGGGGCCTCGAATTTCACGTTCGACAGGATGGGGATCGTGTTCCGGCGCTCGACAACACTCTGCACGTGGGTGAGAACCTTCAGCAGTTGTCCGCGCTCGATGGTGATTTTCATGGGTTCGTTTCGACCTGCATTGCTTCGTCGGCGTTCCCCCGAGGACGATTCCGGTGGCGGAAACCCCGGCGCGGGAGGACGCCGCAATCGGCCAAGAATCGGTGGAGTCGGGCGCTCGGGAAGCGCCGAATCGGAATCGGGTTATTATAGCAGAATTTCGCCAGGACCGAAGCTTATTTCGCCGCGCCTCGCCAAAGCTAAGTCTCTGATATATATGCGTGAATCAGAAATTCGGCATCGCGCGACCCTGGCCGGGCCGGTGAACCGGCGATCAACCCTCGAGCATCCGCCGAAGCAACTCCACATCCTCCGCAAACGAGCCGTCATTTTCGCGGAGTTCGTCGACCTTCCGGACCGCGTGCATGACCGTGGTGTGGTCGCGTCCGCCGAACTTACGGCCGATTTCCGGCAACGAGCGGGATGTCAGCTGTTTGGCCAGATACATCGCCACTTGCCGCGGACGGGCCACGGAACGGGCGCGCCGGGCCGAGTGCATGTCCGAAATACGGATGTTGAAGTGTTCCGCCACCCGCTTTTGAATTTCTTCTATGGTCACGCGCCGGTCATTGGCCCGGAGCAGGTCGTGGAGAACGTCCTGAGTGGTCTCCAGGGTCAAATCCCGGCCCACCAGCTGGGTGTGCGCGGCGACCCGGTTGAGCGCCCCCTCAAGCTCCCGGACGTTCGACGTGATCTTGTGGGCAAGAAACTCCAACACCTTGGGCGGCGCCGAGATTTTCATCTGCTCGGCCTTGGTTTCCAGGATGGCCAGCCGGAGCTCGTAAGTGGTGGCATGGATATCGGCCACCAGGCCGCAATTGAGCCGTGACTTCAGGCGCTCCTCCACGCCCTCGAGGTCGGAGGGCGACTTGTCGGCGGACAAGATGATCTGGCGGCCCTGATCGACAAGCGCGTTGAAGGTATGGAAGAACTCCTCCTGCGTCGCGTCGCGGCCGCCGATGAATTGCACGTCATCGATCATCAGTACGTCGACGGACCGAAACTGCTCCTTGAAATCGACGGTGTTCTGTTCGCGAAGCGCCCGAACGAACCGGTACATGAACTTTTCGGCCGACAAATACATCACCGTCCGGTTTGGATTCCCCTCGACGATATCCCAGGCGATCGCATGCATCAGATGGGTCTTGCCGAGGCCGACGCCGCCATAGAGGAACAACGGATTAAACGGGACCGATGTCGCTTCGGCGACCCGGCGGGCCGCCGCATAGGCAAATTCATTTGGCTTGCCGACGACGAAATTCGAGAAAGTGAATCGGGGGTCGAGCGGCGCGGAGATTTCACCCGGCGCAACGATGCCCCTTGCCTGCTTGGTATCCAGGGATGTCCGAGTGGTGGCGGCGGCGGCTGCCGGAGAAGCCGGTTCCTCGTCGGGGTCCGTATCCGAGCCCGGCTGAATGGAGATATCAACGGACTTGATGCCGGGATTCTCGCCGGCCCACAATTCCCTCAGGCGCTCACCGTAATTGGCAACCACCCAGTCGCGCATGAAACGGCTCGGCACGGCGATCCGCACCTCGGAACCGTTGATCTCCCGGACCCGGAGCGGCTTCAGCCAATTTTCATGTGCCGTTTCACCGATTTCGGCCTTGAGACGGCTGCTTACGCGATACCACTGATTTTCCAGAAGACGTTCGTCGGAATTGGTGCCCATAATTCTTGCCAGCCCAACAAATCGAATGCGCCAAGAAGGGTCGATACGGACCGCTTCAATTCGTTCGGATCACGCCTTGCGGCGATTTCCTATTTCAAACCAGAGGCAATTCGAAGAGAATGTTGCCCCCCAGCGAGTATTCCCCCAATGACACGGTCCCTCACCCCGGGACCTTATCGTCATTTGACTTTGGCCAATCGAAATTCGGCGAAAATTTTTTTTAGTTTTTTATTTTCCCCCGCACGTCAGAATTTGACGAATTCTTTTCTTCGCTCAATTTTACAGAGAAATTTTTCCCCATTTTAATTGAACAACCGCCTTTCCTGGATTTCGACTGAAGATCGACGCAAGGTGCGTGCGCCGAGCCAGGATCAAATGTACTCGCCTCAAATTTTCGATTCAACAGGACTGAATAGGGAACGTCGAAAATAATCTTCTTGACTCAAATCGAGTTGTTCCGACTCACCCTTCGGAAGAGGTCCGGGCGCGAAAAAGGCCGCATTCAAAGAATGCGGCCTAACCGTTTGAATCCGTTGTCGGCTACGCCGACATCGACTTGATGCGGGCCGACAGGCGCGACAATTTTCTGGACGCGGTGTTCTTGTGAATGATGCCTTTCTGAGCGCTCCGAATGAGTTGGGGCTCCACGGCCTTCAGCGCGTCCTTGGCTGCGGCGGCATCACCGCTTTCGATCGCCGCCTCGACCTTCTTCACATGCGTCCGCATACGGCTGAGGCGCGACCGGTTCACCTGGGAGCGACGTCCAATTTGACGAATTCGTTTCTTAGCCGATAGATGGTTGGCCATGAATATTTCTCTTTGCATGCATCTGTTCGTTGAACCGCGCGGTTATAGTGGCGCGCACCCCCGGCGTCAACACCGTAAGCCGCGGCAATTCAGTTATTCCCGGCGGCTAGGCCGGACGGGAGAAAGGGTGAATTGGACCACGACCCGCCGGGTTCCGGCGGCCCGGACCGATAGCTGCAGGGCCTCGCCTTCGCGAACAAATCGGCCGGGTCCGGCGGGCCGCCAGCCAAGCGCCGGAAGCGACTCGGCATAGAAGGCGCTGACCCGCGAAGCCGGCGCCGGCGCGGTCGCGGACACGGTTACAATCCGTCCCGCGGGGGTGTCGAAGACGGTCTCCGCCTCGGCGCTGGGCTCCAAACCCGGCATCACAGGGATATCTTCGGTGCCGGGGAGAAAACCCTGCGCCATCGCCGCCCCTGTCCAGATCATCTGGAGCAGGACGCAGACCACGACATTTCTGATCGAGACCATGGTTACGCTTCTACTCACCGTTGGCGCCGGGGGCAATAGAAGGTTGAGCGCCCGGATTGAACCAGCCGCTGGATTCCACCGGTGCGGGCCACGTCACAATCACAGTCGGGACAGGGCTGGCCCTCCCGATCATATACTTTGAAACCGTGCTGGAAGTAACCGAGCCGGCCATCCGGCGCGGCGTGATCGCGAAGGGATGAGCCGCCGGCCGCGATCGCCTCCAGCAACGTCTCCCGGATCGCGGCCACCAGACGCCCCGCCCGCTTGCCGGGTACCGTCCCCGCCCGGCGCCTGGGCGATATGCCCGACCGATACAGGCTTTCGCAGACGTAAATGTTGCCGAGCCCGGCGACCACGCGTTGATCAAGCAGGGCCATTTTGATCGGCCCGCGTTTGCCGGCGAGAGCCGCATCCAGTGTCATGGCATCGAAGTGATTTCCCAACGGATCGGGTCCCAAATGGGAGAACAGTTTGTGGTCATTCAGTTTTTCGGTCTCAACCAAGGCCATGAGCCCGAAGCGGCGAGGATCGCAAAACCGGACGGCGCCCGCATCCAGTTCGAAATCCACGTGGTCATGAGGCCCCGGCGGCGGCAGGTCGTTGCCGAAGACAATCATCCGTCCCGACATGCCCAAGTGTATGACGAGTGTCCAGCCGTCATCCAATGCAACGAGGATGTACTTGGCCCGCCGTCCCAAATGCAGAATCCGGCGGTTTTCAAGGCGCGCCGCCATATGGTCCGGAAAGGGAGTTCTGAGATCCCGGCGCCGGACGACGGCACGCGAGATCGATGCGCCTTCCATCGCCGGCGCCAACCCCCGGCACACGGTTTCAACTTCGGGCAGTTCGGGCATGGCAACAAAGTAGCGGTTTCCGGCGGCTTCCGCTATGGTCCGCTCATGGCCAAGCAACCACCTGGAACTCAAGGAGAATCCGCCTCCGGGCAGACCGCATCGTTCGGTTTTCGGGATGTCGGCGCCGATGAAAAGCCGGGAATGGTGCGGGCCGTCTTCGACAGCGTTTCCGCCAGGTACGATCTGATGAACGATCTGATGAGCGGCGGCATCCACCGGCTGTGGAAGGGAGCGCTGCTCGATCGGATCAAGCCCCGGCCCGGGGCTCACTTGCTGGATGTGGGCGGGGGAACCGGCGACATCGCCTTCAGGTTTCTCGCGCGGGGCGGCGGCTCGGTGACGGTCTGCGACATCAATCGCAACATGCTGGAGGCGGGAAGGGACCGGGGTCTCGACCATGGGGTCCTGCGCGAGGTCACCTGGATTTGCGGTGACGCCGAACGACTGCCGATTCCCGACGGATCGGTCGAGACGTTCGCCACCGCGTTCTGTTTTCGCAATGTCACCGATTTGCCGGCGGCGCTGTCGGAGGCGCGTCGCGTCCTAAGGCCCGGCGGGCGGTTTCTTTGCCTGGAGTTCAGTAGGGTGATCCTGCCGGCACTAGCGGAGTTCTATGACGCTTATTCCTTCCGTGTGCTGCCGGCGCTCGGCGAGCTGGTCGCCAACGACCGGGAGGCGTACCGGTACTTGGCGGAGAGCATTCGCCGCTTCCCCGACCAGGCGGCATACGAAACCATGATCCGGGCAGCCGGTCTCGACATGGTAAAGCACACGAACCTCTCGGGCGGGATTGCCGCCATCCACGAGGGTTGGCGGATTTAATCGTGGCCAGCACCATCGCCAATCTTCGGCGGCTTTACGCAATCGCCCGCATTCTGGCCAAATATGACGCTCTGTTTCCGCTCGAACACCTGCCGGCGGCGGCCCTGCCGCTGGCCGTCCTGAGGCGGCTTATCAAACCCGACGTCGACGGCCCGCCCGGGGAACGTTTGGCCGGCGCCCTACAAGCCCTCGGGCCGAGCTTCATCAAGCTGGGGCAAACTCTATCCACACGGCCCGACCTCCTGGGAGAGGATATCGCGCGGGCGCTTGCGGACCTTCAGGATCATCTGCCGCCGTTTAGCGGTGCCGAAGCGCGGGCGGCGATCGAGGAGCAGCTTGACGCGGGTGTCGAGGACCTGTTCAGCGCGTTCGAAGACGGGCCCGTGGCCGCCGCCTCCATCGCGCAAGTGCATTTCGCCACCACCACCGATGGCCGCGAGGTGGCGGTCAAGGTGCTCCGGCCCGGCATCGAGCATGCCTTTGCCGCGGATATCGATTTGTTCATCTGGCTCGCGCGCCTCGTCGAACGGCGCCGGCCGGAGCTTCGCCGGCTGAAGCCGGCGGAGGTCATCCGCACATTCGAAGAGTCGGTCCGGCTGGAAATGGACCTGCGCCTCGAGGCGGCCGCGGCCCAGGAACTGGCGGAAAACTTTGCCGATGATCCGGGATACCGCGTGCCCGACGTCGATTGGCAACGGACCGCCCGCCGGGTTCTGACGGTGGAGCGGATTGCGGGCATCCCCATCGACGAGCGGGACCGGCTGGTGGCGGCCGGGCACGATCCGGAGGAACTTCTCGCCAGGGCCGGCGCCATTTTCTTCAAGCAGGTCTACAGGGACGGGTTCTTCCACGCCGACCAGCACCCCGGCAATTTATTCGTCGATGAGGACGGGACTCTCGTCGCCGTCGATTTCGGCATCATGGGGCGGCTCGACGCGCCCACCCGGCGCTATCTCGGTGAAATGCTGATGAGTTTCCTGGGCCGCAACTACCGGCGGGCCGCCGAGGTGCATTTCGAGGCCGGTTACGTCCCGTCCCGCCACTCGGTGGAGGCATTTACCCAGGCCCTCCGGTCCATCGCGGAACCCATTCTCGACCGCCCCCAGAACGAAATCTCCATCGCCAAACTTCTGGCGCACCTGTTCCAGGTGACCGAGACCTTCGACATGGAAACCCAGCCGCAACTCCTGCTGTTGCAGAAGACCATGCTGGTGACCGAGGGGGTCGGCCGGACCCTGTGCCCCGATCTCAACGTGTGGTTCCTGGCGCAGCCCTTGGTGGATGACTGGGTCGCCGACCATATGGGCCCCGAGGCCCGCCTCCTCGAGGCCGCGGACGAGATCGCCGGCGGCCTCCGGCGCCTGCCGCGCATGGTCGAAAACATGGAACGGAGCGCCGAGGCGCTTGCCGGCGGCGGTGTGCGTCTCCATCCGGAGGCCCTGGACGCGTTCAGCGCGGCGCCGTCCCGCAAAAAGCCGCGGGCGGTGTATTTCGTCGCCGCCGTTCTCGCGGTGATCCTGGGGGTTGTCGCGCTCTCTTGAGGGCCTCGTCGAAGTTCCCCCGCCGGATAGCAGGTGGGGCGCATGGGCGTCCCGTCAATGGGCCGGGCCGAGGCCAATCGTCACATGCGGTCAAACGGCACGGCGTGTCCGCCGGCGGCGGCGCGCTTGCCAAGTCCCGGCCAAACGCCTAGGTTAACTACAAAATTTGATCGTAGTTTACGCGGATTTCCACATGAACCAGGGTAAAAGGGTCCTGCTGATCGTCGCCGGCGGCATCGCGGCCTATAAGTCATTGGAACTCGTACGTTTGTTGCGCGCCCGCGACATTTCGGTGCGCTGCGTCCTGACCCGTGCCGGGGCCAGGTTCGTGACACCTCTCTCCCTCGGCAGCCTCTCCGAAGACAAGGTCTATGAGGACTTGTTCGAGCTCACGGGCGAGAGCGAAATGGGACATATTGAGTTCAGCCGGGACGCGGACCTGCTGGTCGTGGCGCCCGCCACCGCCGATATTCTTGCCAAGATGCGGGCCGGGATCGCAGACGATCTCGCGACCACGACGCTGCTGGCGACCGACAAGCCCGTCATGGTCGCGCCGGCCATGAACGTCCGTATGTGGGAACACGCCGCAACCCGGGAAAACATGGCGGTCCTCCGGGAACGCGGTATCCTTGAGATTGGTCCGGACGAAGGCGACATGGCGTGCGGCGAATACGGGTTCGGGAGAATGTCCGAGCCGACGGCCATCGCCGAGGCAGTCGAATTTTTTTTTCAAACCGGTGACCGGCTGAAGGGCCGCCGTGCGATCGTCACCAGCGGCCCCACCGTCGAGGCCATCGATCCGGTCCGCTACATCGCCAACCGGTCATCGGGCCGCCAGGGCCTCGCCATCGCACGGGCCCTCGCGGCACAAGGCGCCGAGACCGTCCTGGTGACGGGGCCGACGACGCTGCCGGACCCCGCCAATATGACCGTCGTGCACGTGAACTCGGCGGACGAAATGCTGAAGGCGACCCAGGACGCGCTGCCCGCCGATATCGTCGTCTGCGCCGCGGCGGTCGCCGATTGGCGGGTCGATCAACAGGCGGATCGAAAAATCAAGAAGAACGGCAGCATCCCTGATCTCAAACTGGTGGAAAACCCGGACATTTTGGCCACCGTGAGCTCGGCATCCCCGAATCGCGCCCAACTGGTCGTGGGGTTTGCCGCGGAAACCGGCGACGTGGTCGACCAGGCGGCCGCCAAACGGGCCAAAAAGGGGTGTGACTGGATTGTCGCCAACGACGTCTCCACGGAGACCGGGACCTTCGGCGGCGGCGACAACACCGTGCACGTCATCGATGACGCGGGCGTCGAGGACTGGCCGACCATGTCCAAGGAAAAGGTCGGCGCCCGCCTCGCGGCACGGATCGCCGACCATCTGGCGGGTGGCGGAGCGGCCGAATGACCCAGCCCGTTTCGGTCGCCGTCAAACAGCTTCCCCATGGCGAGGATTTGCCGCTGCCCGAAGCGGCGACCGCCTTGTCGGCCGGGGTGGACCTGCTGGCGGCGGTCGACACGCCGGTGACGCTGGCTCCCGGTGAGCGGACCATCGTCCCGACCGGTCTCACCATCGCGCTCCCCGCCGGATATGAAGCCCAAGTCCGCCCGCGGTCCGGCCTCGCGGTCCAGAACGGCCTCTCGGTCCTTAATTCCCCCGGCACCATTGATGCCGACTACAGGGGCGAGGTCGGCGTCATATTGATTAACCTCGGCCAGGAACCCTTTGCCGTGGAGCGGGGCATGCGCATCGCCCAGATGGTGGTCGCGCCGGTAACGCAAATTGCATGGGAGAGCACCGATGTACTCCCCGGGACCGCCCGCGGCGCCGGCGGCTTCGGCTCCACCGGGACATCGGGCAACTAGTGCGATGCTCAGGCTTTCGAAAAAGATGCTGTTCGCCATTGAAGCGGTCGCGGACATTGCCTTCCACGCCGCCGGTCAGCCGGTGCAGAGCCGGGACATCACGGAACGTCAGGGAATTCCACGCCGTTATCTCGAACAGGCCCTGCAGCATCTGGTGCGGGCCGATATCCTGACCGGCATTCGCGGCCCCCGCGGCGGTTACAATCTCGCCCGGGAACGCCGCCGTATCACGGTTGGCGAGATCGTTCGGGTGGTACGGAAAATGGAATCGTCGGAGGATCCATTGTCCTCGGAGTCGGGCTCCGCCCTCGGTGACCAGGTGATCCGGCCCATGTGGGCGGAATTGCAGGAAGAATTCATGGACCGTCTGGATGAAATTTCCATCGAAGATCTGTGCCGGCGGGCCAACCGTGCGGGCATTGAAAGCGAGGGCCGGCGCAATATTGATTTCGCGATCTGAAGCGGCGAATAACGAACATCGAACAAGGCAGGAACATGAGTGGCGAGGCCAACGAAAGTGCCAGTAAATTCCGGGGCCGCATTTACGACAACGTCGTGGATACGGTTGGTGCGACGCCGCTCATCCGGTTGGGCCGGATTGCCGCCGATGCCGGTTGCCGGGCCGATCTGGTCGGCAAGTGCGAATTCTTCAATCCGTTGTCGTCGGTAAAGGACCGGATCGGCCTTGCCATGATCGAAGCCGGCGAACGGGACGGCAAAATCACGGCGGACACGGTGATCATCGAGCCCACCTCCGGCAATACGGGCATCGCGCTGGCCTTTGTCTGCGCCGCGAAGGGCTACCGCCTGATTCTCACCATGCCCGAGAGCATGTCCGTGGAACGGCGCAAAATGCTGGCCCTGTTGGGAGCCGAGATCGAGTTGACGCCGGCAAACCGCGGCATGCCGGGTGCCATTGCACGGGCCGAGGAATTGCGCGCCGAACATCCAAAATCCTTCACGCCGCAGCAGTTTTCCAACCCGGCCAACCCGGAAATCCACCGCCGCACAACGGCGGAGGAGATCTGGACCGACAGCGGCGGCAATGTCGATGTCGTGGTCAGCGGGGTCGGAACCGGCGGCACGCTGACCGGCGTCGCAGAGATTATCAAGCCGCGAAAGCCGCAATTCAGGATGGTCGCCGTCGAGCCCGAGGACAGCCCCGTGCTGTCGGGCGGCATGCCGGGGCCGCACAAAATCCAGGGCATCGGCGCCGGTTTCATTCCCGACAATCTGGCCACCGGCCAGATCGACGAAATCGTTCAGATCGGCAATGAAACCGCGTTCGTCATGGCCCGCAAACTGGCCCGCCTCGAAGGCCTCCCGGTCGGCATTTCGTCGGGTGCCGCGGTAGCGGCGGCGCTGGAAATTGGAGACCGCGACGAGATGCGGGGCAAAATGATAGTCGTGGTTCTGCCGTCCTTTGCCGAGCGCTATTTGTCCACGGCGCTGTTCGACGGGCTCGGTATCGAGTAGGCCGCGCCCATGGCGATGAACGACCAACAGGTTGAGCGGTACGCCCGGCACATCCTGCTGCCGGAAATTGGCGGTGCCGGTCAGTCGAAGATTCTCGGCGCGCGGGTACTGGTTGTCGGCGCCGGCGGTTTGGGGGCGCCGGTGATCCAGTATTTGGCGGCCGCCGGCATCGGCACAATCGGGATCATCGATGACGACGTCGTGGATCTGTCCAATCTTCAGCGTCAGGTGATCCACGCCACGTCCCGGATCGGCATGCCCAAGGTCGATAGCGCGGCCCGGACGGTCGCCGCCCTCAACCCCGACATCGAAGTGATAACCCGCAATGAGCGGCTGACCCCGGATAATGTCGAGGCTCTGATCTCCGGCTATGACGTGGTCGCCGACGGCAGCGACAATTTCGAAACCCGTTTTCTCGTCAATGACGCGTGCTTTTTGCTTGAGAAAACGCTGATCTCGGCGGCTATCCTGCGTTTCGACGGACAGCTTTCGACCTTCAAGGCCCACCTGGAGGGCGAAGACCATCCCTGTTACCGGTGCGTGTTTCCCGAAGCGCCGCCGCCCGGCATGGTGCCCGCCTGTGCCGAGGCCGGGGTGCTCGGCGCGCTGTGCGGCGCGCTCGGGAGCCTGCAGGCGACGGAGGTGCTGAAAGAGATTACCGGTGCGGGGGAGTCGATGAGCGGGTCGCTGCTGATCGTCGACGGGCTGTCGGCAACCTTCCGCAAGGTCCGCGTGAAGCGGGACCCGGGATGCGCCCTCTGCGGCACCGACCCAACCTATACGGACCTGTCACATCACGGGGAGCCCGTGGCCGCGGCGTAGACGGCGTTAGAGCAGTTTCCTGCCAAATTGAACCGTTTGACCGGGATTAATTCGCGTCGTGGCCAGGCGCGCCGTGAACGCCGATGCCGGCCCATCGGCGGAGTGGCGCAACGCCGCCACGACGCGAAGGAACCCGGCCTTCGGTGGCGCTCCCCGGTCCCCCGGGTGCGTTGCGGGCCTCGTCCGATGCGCAGACATCGCCCT
>LXNI01001695.1_pt1 | contig 17821 bp, 14 predicted proteins | sample 809091 | NCBI WGS metagenome assembly LXNI01 (sample SAMN04870527, study PRJNA318959) | sponge metagenome | biome: 01000161; feature: marine sponge reef; material: water | host: Sarcotragus foetidus | place: Greece: Milos, Mediterranean Sea | collected 2013-05-29 | depth 5-7 m | reverse complement strand
CCGGGTGGCACGCCAGCCGGCGGCAGCCGGTCGCCGGGCTGGCGCTTTCCCGTGCCAGCACTTACGCTTGACCGCTTTTTCGAGGGATACCTATCCAATGCATCGCACCAAGGACAAGCTGAAGGCCGGAGAGACCGTTGTCGGAACCACTGCGGGGGCCAGCAGCGACGCGCGTTTCCTGGCAGGCGCGGGTTTCGACTTCGTGCTCTTCGACACGCAGCATTCGACCGATGACATCAAGGGGCTCGCGCGCGCCGTGGGCGGCACGCGGGGCACCGACTTAAGCCCGATCGTCCGGGTCGGCGACCTGCGCCCGGATCAGATCTGCTATGCGCTCGATATCGGGGCCAAGGGCATCGTGGTCCCCATGGTGAACAACAAGGCCGAGGCGGAGAGCATGGTGAACTGGTGCAAGTACCCGTTCGCCGGTGCTCGGAGCTCGGCGGGCATGCGCGGCGAGTGGGGCGAGTTCTCGGACTACCGCGAGTACATGGACGCGGTCAACGAACAGCTTCTGATCATCCCGATGATCGAGACCCAGGAAGCCCTGGACGGCATCGAGGACATCCTGAGCGTCGACGGCATCGACGTGCTGCTGGTCGGGCCGTCCGATCTGTCGATCAACATCGACGTACCCCTCGACTACACGAATCCCAAGTACCACGCCGCACTCGACAAGATCGCGGCCGCGTGCAAGGACGTCGGCGTCGCACCGGGGATGTTTTTTGTCCCGCCCGGCATCCCGCCGGCGGAGTTGATGGATAAGGGTTTCCGCTTCTTCACGCTGCCGTGGGCGGGCTGGGCGACCGAAGGGATCAAGAGCGGCCTGGCATCCGTGCGCGGCTAGCCGCACCGCGGACTCTACTCGCGCAACGCGATCGGTTGCGCGGGTGGTCCGTTGGCGACGAGGCCGGCCACAAGGGTTGGCAGCGCCCGCGGCGCGAACTGATCGTCCGTGGCCGCCCGCAGCGCCGGCAGCGTCCACCAGCGGAACTCGTGGAAGATGCCGACTTCGCTCAGTTCCGGGTTGTGCCGCGCCGTCGGCTCGAATCGCGGAGCACGCACGAGATAGATGTCCTCGTGCTGCTCGGTGATGTCGACATGCTCGTCCAGGCCGCGACCGAACCGGTGTACACGTCGCCACAGCAACCGGGGCACGCCGGACACGGTCAAGCCAGTCTCCTCCCACACCTCGCGGCGTAGCGCATCGAGTCGGTCCTCGTTGGCCTTGATCCCGCCGCCGGGAAGCAGCCAGAAGTCGCCCGGACGGTCCGGGCGTTGCATACGTAGAAGCAGCACGCAGTGGTCGTCTTCGGACAGGATCAGTGCGCGTACGGCTTGTCGACGTCGCATGTCGTGACAGGGTGGCAAGCTTAGGGTGCGCAGTATCGCGCAACCGGTCACCCGTCACGCCGAAGGATCACAGCGTCATCAGCACTTCGGGTGTAATCTCACGGACGCTACGCTCCCCAAGGAGCGAAAAAGCCGGCACCCCGGAGCCCGAAAGCTACCGGGGTGCCGGAGGCCGCTCCGTCGCGCTCCGGCACATGCGTGCACCCGAGCGTTCAGTCCTCAAGTTCGAAATGGATGCGCAGCAACACGCCCGGCGTGGCGGTGGGCTCGCCGGCGACAATCTGCGGGCGGTAGCGGTAGCGCATGACCGCGCGCAACGCCGCGGCATCGAAGACGCCCGGTGGGTCCGCATCCACCACCATGGGATCGGTCACCGCCCCCGTCGCCGCGATCGTGAACGACACCAGTACCCAACCTTCGACTCCCCGGGCCAAGGCGCGCTGCGGGTACTCCGGCGCCGGTGTCAGGAATGGAATCGGCATCCGCGCCTCGCTGACGGCCTGGCCGACTTCGCCGACGACCGGCACGACGAGGTCGAACGTCGTCGGGACGCCGTCGTCCCCAATCACGGTGTCGTCGGGAACCAGCCGCGGCGGCTCGGTCACGACGCGCGGCGGCTCCACTTTCTTCCTGCGGGGCGGTGGCTCTGGATCCTCCACCGTTCGGGAGAACACCAGCTTCTGCGACGGCGGACCTTCCTGGTACGCCGCATCCGTGGTCGCGACGAAGTGGCGCATCACGAGCAACAGCCCCACCGTGATCACGGTCGAGAATAGGCAAGAAAGCAACCCACGGCGGAGAGCCGGTGATCGAATCAGCACCGCCGCAGCGGCAATCTTGTGTCGCACATCCATCAGTACTCCTCCCCTTCAGAGAGCGCCGTGTCGGGTAACACGAAGTCGAAACGTCGGATCAGGCGCCGCGCCGGCATGCCCCCTCTGGTTAATGCGACAGCCTGGGCCTGGTGGGCGTATTCCCGCTGTGCGACGGCACGGAGCACGACGTCCTCGAAGACACCGGTCGGTTCGCTGGCAACGACGGAAGGCCGGACGACGCGACCGTCCCCGGTCAGCCGATACTCGACGACCACGAATCCCTCGATGGCTTGGGCGAGGGCATGGCCGGGATAGATGGGCCGACGCGCCTCCCTCGGTCGCAGGTCGCCGCCCGCCAACGCCCGTTCGCGCACCTCCGGGAGCTTGAGCTGCGGCGGCTCGAGCACCACGCGGCGCGCGTTCGCCGGCATGGTCGACGCCGACGCCGGTTCACTCGCTTCGAACTCCACGCTGGTCAGCAGCAGCGCCGCCCCCAGAACCGTGACCAGTCCCCAATACACGCCGCCCACGTCGAGTTGGTGTTCGCGGATGCCAAGAAACCGCTGGAACCGCGTGACCACGGCCGAACCGCTTAAGCCGACGACCACGGACGGAGGTCCGGAATCCTCATGCACAGCGCACAGCACGCCGTCGAGGTAGTGCGCGCAACTCGGCAGGCACTCCGCCGCCCGGTCGTCGCAACTTTGCTCCATGGCCTCGATGAACTGGCGGCGCAACAGGCCGAGCCAGGGCGCGAACCAATACCAGTGCAGCACGAGGCTCAAGCCCAGGACGGCTACGTCGTCGCGCCGGCTCAAGTGGACAAACTCGTGCGCGAGCACCGCGCGCAGCGTGCCGATGCGCCAGGTCTTCGCCTCCGCCGGCAGGACGATCCGGTCGCCAGCGAGGCTGGACGAGCAGGCTTCGTCGCCGAAATGCAGGCGATACGGCCTCGGGAACCCCAACTCCCCGGCCACCGTCGCCGCCTCGCGTCCGATGGGCGCGTCGTCAATCGGCGGTAGCCCCCGCAAGCGGTCGCGCGACCGGCGTGCCCGCACAATCGCACGGACGTTGAGCGCAAGGGCGACGCCGGCCCAAGCCCCGAGCAGCCAGAGCGGTACGGGCACGGCGCCCGCGAGGCTCAACGCGGCGAGCTTGTCGAACGGCGCGGTCCAGTACCAGCCACTACTGACTGCAAGGACCAAGGGCAGGGCGACCAGCAGCCCACCGGCCAACAAGGCGTAGGCGCGGCGCGTAACGGCGTTGCGTCGAAATGCCACCAGGGCGATGCACGTCAACAGCGCCGAGCACAACGCAAGCTGCACCAGGAAGCGCGCCTCGATGTGCAGGACGTCGGTCACGGGGCGTCGGGCGTCTTGAACTTGGCGAGTACGGCCTCGATGGTGGCCATTTCGTCGTCGGACAGCTCCCGCTTCGAACCCAAGAGGCCAACCACCGCCGCGGCGGCCGACCCCCCGTAGAAGGTCTCCACCACCCGGTTGAGCGCGCTTCGCCGCGCCTTCGCCCGGGCCAACACCGGGCGGTACACGTAGCGCCCGCGGTCATTCCGGTAGGCGACGTGGCCCTTGTCGAGCAGCTTGCGGAGCAAGGCGCGCACGGCCGAGTAGCTCGGTGCATCGGGAAGCGCGTCCTGCACCTCACCGACGACCGCCTCGCCGTTCTCGTAGAGCACATCCATGATCTGACGCTCCCGACGCGTCAAATGCACGTGATCGTCACGAATCATCGTAATTGCTGTTTTGTTAGCACCAAAGTGCTAGTTATTTAGCACACATGACCGTGTTGGGTGAAAGCGCGTTCTTAGACCATTTCGTCATAAGCAAGCGGTTTCTTATGTCTGACCGCGCTGGTCATTCAACCGCGGTCGGGTGGCCCGCGTTTTCCAGCCAGAGGTCTTTCAGCAGCGCTCGGAGCGTCGCGTACTGGGTGTCCAACGCGCCTTTCAACGTGATGGTGCGGTTCTCGAGGCGGAGCGTGTGCGGCACGATCTCCGCCTCCGCGGACTCGCCCAGCTCCCGCAGGACATCCGCGTACGCCTGCGCCGCCGCATCGTCGTACATGGCACCGATCAGCAAGGATGCGCCCACGGCCAGCCGCTCTTGCTGCGGCTCCGGTTCCTCGTCGCGCAAGGCCACGGTGATGCTGTCGATCAGCGCCGCCGAACCGGCCAGCGTACGGGCGCGGGCTTCCTGCGCCAGGCGGCGGTGGGTGAGCTTGGTCTGGTACGTGGCGCGTCGCCAATGCCGATACGGCAGGAACATGGCCGTGTTGAAGTCGGCGAAATACTCGTCAAGCGTGTCGAGGAAGAGGTGCTCGCGGCTACGTATCTGGCGCACCCGGGCAAGCAGCGGATCATCCACCGCGGGAAGGCGGCGCAGTGTCAACGTGCCGTCGTCCGTCTCGACCACGTAGTCCGCGAATGCATCGGGCGCAAGTTCCTGGGCGAAGCGCATTTCGGAAATCGTGCGGACCCGCGCCAGTGCCGAGTCCGGAAGTCGGTACAGCCAGTCGCGCATGTCGCTGGCGACTTGGCGGTAAAGCTCCTCGAACGGGTCCCCATCGCGCCGCAGTTCCGCGTAGGTCTCGGCACTGGCCAGCGCCTCGTAGCGCTTCTCGAACCACAACGCGCCACGCGCATCGGTCACACGCACCCGGAGCGCCAACACCTCGCCGTCCGAATCCTCGATCACCGCCTCGACGCCCACGTCGCTCGGGACGCCATGCGGCGTCACGCGCACCGCCGCCCAGTCGCCGCGCGCGTTCAGTTCCTCCTTCAGCAGGTAGGCCAGATAGTTCCCTTCGGCACGGCGCACTTCGGGACGCCCGATCGGGTCGTCCTCGGCGTCGAAATCGGGGGCGATGTTGGCAGCGAACACGTCAACACCGATGTCCAGCAGGAGGTGTTCCGGGATCGGCTCGCTCGACGGACGCCGGTACGCCTCGGTTTCCTGGTCCACGACGGTTGGGGTGGTGGCGCAGCCGCCGACCAGCAACGCTGCGATAGTTCGTCTCACGGCGCGACCGCGTTGGCCGGGACGACCTCTTCCCTGGCAGCCTCGCGGAGCGTGTCCGCAAGGTCCGGCCGCACCAGGTCCTTCAGCAGCCGGATCGCCAGCTCGCGGTCGTCGCGCGCGGAATACACCGGTGCCCACCACTGCTCTTCGATGACAAGGCCCTGCTTGGCAGCTTCCTCTGCAGCCGCCGCGAGCCGTGACATGGCCGCGTCGAAGTCGTACTCCAAGTCCGCGATGGGGTCCTCGAGCGTCACGATTTCCTCGATGATGCGGTTCATCGCGAGGTAGGGGCCCATGCCGACGTCGTCGAGGACAGCGATGCCCACGCGCACGTACATGAGCGCAGCCTCGTAGTCGCCCATCTCGAAATGCGCGCTGATGAGGCGATTGAGCGAAACCGAGGTATAGCCCACCGGCAGGTAGCGACCAAGCTGCAGCATCTCGCGGTACACGTCCGCCGCGGCCGCGAACTCCCCCGCGGCGATGTGTTTGTCGGCCAGTTGGCCGAGCAGGCGGTAGATCATCGTCGTCTGCCGATGGCTATGGGTGCGTGCCAACCGGATCGCGCCCCGGAACGATTCCAGCGCCGCCTGGTCATCCCCATCCGCCATGCTACGCATGGCTTGCGCGACCCGCTGGAAGACCGTCATGCTTGGCGGCTGCTGAAGCCGCGCCTTGCGCAAACCCCGATCGTCCCAAAGGCGCTTGGACAATTTGTCGATCGTGCTGCCTTCCATCTGCGCGCTCGGCGACCATTTGGAGTCGTCCCGCGCCGTGTGCGCCGCTGTGGCTACGAGCGCGATGCAAAGTGCCAGCCCGATCGACACGACCAACGGCCACCAGCGTGAACCCGAACCGGTCCGGTCACCGAACAAGACGCCATTCCATGAAGAGAGTGCTAGGTTTTTAGCAATGCAGCCCGCGCGAGGGAAGGGCGCCTCATAGACCGATTTGTTCTGACCAGCGCGCCGCTTATAACTGGCGAGCATTTAACGGTTGCGCAGGATCTCCCCCTCCTGATGCGACTCCCTCCCGGTTTGGAAATGCGATCCGGTGAGCAAGGCACGCGGGGATGTCTCGAGGATCGAGGTTCCCGCCGGGCTTCGCGACCCTGGATAGCCTTGCCCGGCACGAGGCTCATTTCGGGAGCGCATCCGCCGGCACCGGGGACTCCGCAGCCGCCTCGCGGAGAATGTCGCCGAGCCCAGGGCGCAACAGGTCCTTCAACAGCGCGATCGCACGCTCGCGATCATGCCGCGCGAAGTACACCGGTGCCCACCACTGATCTTCGATGACAAGGCCCTGCTCCTCCGCCTGTGCCGCCGCCGCTTCCAGCCGAGCCATGGCCGCGTCGAAGTCGTACTCGAGGTCGGTGATCGGCTCCTCCAAGGCCGACATCTCCTGGATGATGCGGTTCATCGCCAAGTAGGGGCCGACGCCGACATCGTCGAGCACGGCGATGCCGATGCGTACGTACATGAGCGCCGTCTCGTAGTCGCCCAAGTCGAAATGCGTATTGATCAACTGGTTGAGCGTCGTCGCTGTATACCCTGTTGGCAGGTAACGGCCGAGTTGGAGCATCTCGCGGTAGACGAGCGCCGCGTTGGCGAAATCGCCTCTCGCGATGTGCCTGTCCGCCAGCTGGCCCAATACCCGGTGCGTCATCAACGTTTGCTCGTGATTGTGCGTGCGCGCCTGACGCACCGCACCCCGCAGCCAGTCGAGAGCCCCGTGGTCGTCGCCTTCCGCCATGGCCCGGATGGCGCGTCCGACACGTTGGTATACCGCCGTGCTCCCGGTGCGCTGCACGCGCGCTTTGCGCAGGCCACGGTCCTCCCAAAGGCGCCGGGACAAGTCTTCGATAATGTTCTCCGGTGGGCTTGGCGGCGGCAGGTCGGGCTCTTCCTCGGGCGCCTCGCCGGCACGTTTGGTCGGCTTCGAAGGTGGCAGTTGCGGCGCCGATGCGGGATCCGCCAGTGCTGGCGAGGGCAACGGCGGCTGACCGGGATCGACACCCAGCGTCCCGGCCGACACGCAGGCGATCAGCACTGCGCATTGCCGCCAGCCGCCCCGATTCTTCATGCGCATCACTGCGCGGTCCGCTCGTGCAAGGTCGCTTCCCGTAGGATGTCGCCAAGATCTGTACGGACCGGCGCAACCAACGTCTTGAGGATGCGAATCGCTTCTTCCCGACTGTCGCGTGCGAAATACACCGGTGCCCACCACTGATCTTCAACGACCAAGCCCTGTTCCTGGGCCTCGGCAACGGCCGCGTCCAACTGATCAAGCGCGTCGTCGAAGTCGCGCTCGAACCCGTCGACCACCGGCCCCAGCCTCGACACTTCCCCGATGATGCGATCCATGGCGCGATAGGGCCCTACACCCACGTCATCGAGCACGGCGATCCCGATGCGTACATACATCAACGCATGCTCGTACCTACCGCGGTCGAAATGCGTGGCAATCAGGCTGTTGAGCGCCGCAACGGTGTATTGGGGCGGCAGGTAGCGCCCCAGCAGGAGCATCTCCTCGCATATGCGCGCCGCACGCTCGAGGTTGCCGACACTCACGTACCTCGCCGCCAAATCGCTCATCAATGCATGGATGTGCAGCGTTTGCCGTTGGTCCGCGCGGCGTGCCCACTTCGGGACGTGTACGAGGCTCCGATACGCGCCCTCGTAGTCGCCTCGCTCGATGTAACGGCTCGCGTCCGCCAGCCAACCGTAAACGGGCGGGCTGACACCATTGCGCGCCTGTGTCCTCCACAGCCTTGCCGACAGACGACGGATCAACTCCGCCTCGGAGATGCTGCTCAATCCATCCGGCGTCGGATCCCGCAGCCACAGACGCTCGGACCGCGCCCTTACGCCGAACCGCTCCGCCGGCTCGAGAATCGGATGTCGTCGCGAATCCAAGTCTCCGCTCGCTGTCTGCGCGACCAGCGCTGGAACGAGCAACGAAAGAGCCGCGCGCTTGAGCCAAGTGCCAACGCACGTCCTCATGGCAGACTCTTCGTGTGCAGCGGACTCGCGCAGGATGTCCCCGGGGTCATCGCGGATCGGCGCGAGCATGTCCTTGAGTGTCCGAATCGCCTCTCTCTCTCTCACCGGCTAGGTAACGCTTACGGAAACCCTGTATTCTTACGCGAAACCACAGATCAGTGGGCCCTAGACGCATTCATCGACGCGTGGAACGACTACCACCACTGCATGGCCGGATAGTCCGTCCTGCCGCCGTGGTTCGGCCGGGGCAGGCATGTTGGGCGTGCCTGCTCGGCCTGGCCACCGCGATCGGCGCCGGCGCCGACGCCCGAATCACTGATGTTCGCCTTTCGCCAGACGGTAGCCGTGTGGTCGCGATCCAGACCACTGGCCGGGATCGCGTGGCGGTCGTCGCCGACCTGGCGTCCGCGCACCGGGCTATCGCGGCCGGCAACTTCAGACCCCGCACGCGACTCGACACCTGCGAGTGGGTCAGCAACGAGCGCCTAGTCCGCTCGCTGTTCGTTTTCGTACAGACCGGGATCTTCGGCGAAGAACGGGCGCGGCTCGTCCGGCTATTCGCGGTCGATCACGACGGCGGGAATCCACTCCCCCTCCTGGACTCGCCGCTGCGCCCACCGCCCAAGGCCGGTGGCGTCGGGCCAAACCGCATAACCTCGCCGGGCGCCGATCTCGAACACGCGCTCGTGAGCCGTCTGCCGGGCGCACCCGGGTCTGTGCTCATCAGCGCCTGTCGGCAGGCGAAGCCTTACACCAGCGTCTACCGCGTTGATGTCCGCGACGGTACTGCGGCGCTGGCCGTCGGCTGGCAGGCCGGCATCCAGCTCTGGCACGCCGACTGGCAGGGCCGGGTGCGCATCGGCACCGGTGCGTACGCCTTCGGCAGCGATGTGCCGTGGTGGAACTTCAAGGAACCTCCGCGCGAACCAACCGCGGTCGTCCGCCGCCCGGTCGGGCCACCGGCCCGAGAGACGGCGATCCAGCGTCCAGACATCGCACGCCTGTCGTCGCCGATCGGCCCCACGGAAACGGCAGGGCCGCGCGTGCTCGGCTTCGCGTTGGACGGACGCAGCGTCTACTACGTTGCACGCGTCGACGGCGCTGATCGCGCGTCCGTCTGGCGGGCGGACGCCGCGACGCTAGAACCGGTGCGGGAGCTGGTCGCGGACCCGGTGCGCGACGTGGCCGCCGTCGCCATCGGCGGCGAGCGCTGCGGCACCGTGGGCTTCGCGCACCGGAACGGAATCGCCTGGCTGGACCCGGCGATCGAGCGCGCGGTCGCCACCGCAGCCAGCGAAGTCGGCGCGGAAGTCGTACACGTACCGTCGATGTCTGCGAACTGCCGCCGGCTCGTGCTGGCATCGACGAACCGGTCCACCGAACTCCGCTACCACCTGCTCGACCTCGACACCAGCGCTCTACGCAACCTTGGCGGCCATCGCGCCCGCGGCGGCGGGAGCGCACGGACGGTACGCCGCGCAGACCGGTTTACTACGCGCGACCGTCTGGAAATGCCGGTCGCGCTGACACTGCCGCACCGTGCCGACCGTGCGCTGCCGGTCGTCGTCCTGCTCGACTATGACGGAAGCTGGACGGCCGACCCGGCCGTGCTCGACGACTGGCCGCATGTCTTCGCCAGCCGTGGATACATCGTCGCACAGCCGGCGTACCGCGGGGCGCAGGGCTACGCCCCGGCACTTCACCTGGCAGGCCTCCAACAGCGCGGATCGAAGATCCAGGAGGATGTGACAGACGCCATCGCCTGGCTCGCGTCTCAGGGCCTGGGAGACCCCCAGCGTGTTTGCTTCGCCGGCCGCGGCCGCGGTGGCCACATGGCGATGGCCGCGGCGCTCGGCTTCGCGCCGCCGGACCCCGCGCGGGCGCGGCGCTGCGCGGCGGTGCTGGCCGCGCTCGAAGTGCGGCACACCAAGCGCGGGCCGCACAACGCGCTGGACTCGCGGATCTGCGGTGCGTTTCCGTGCGGAGACTGGATGCGCTGGGCCGCCCCGGACGCGATGCGCCTCGCTGCGATGCGCGTCTCCGCCGCCAAGCCAGCGAAAGACACTCCCTTACGCTCGCCGGTGGTCGACGCCGCGCACCCCGGTTTTCCCGTGCTCGTCCACTTCGATGGACGGGGCACCGTCCACGAGCGCGGCTCGGCACAGTTCCGATCCGACTTGACGAAGCTCAGCTTTTTCGAACGCGTCGCGTTCGCCGGCGGTGAAGCCGGGGCGGCGTTCCTAGCCGATGCGGAAGCGTTGTTCGACGACGTGCTCGGCGCCAAGGACGCGGGAACGACCACTCGGAGTCGCTAAACGAACGCTGTTTGGCATGCCATTGGCCGCACGGCGCGCCTTACCCAAGTGCCAAAGCACGTCAAGGCGCCTCCTCGGGCTCGGCGGCGTCGCGCAGGACGTCCGCGGAATCGTCGCGGATGGGGGCAAGCATGTCCTTGAGAATCCGCATCGCCTCCTCCCGGTCATGGCGGGCGCGATAGACAGGAGCCCACCACTGGTCTTCGACGACGAGTCCTTGACGTTCACCCAAGGCGACGGCTGACTCCAGTCGAACGAGCGCCGTATCGAAGTCCTGCTCCAAAGCGTCGATCGCCGTTTCCGGATCCGACATCTCCGCGATGATGCGATTCATGACGCGGTACGGACCGATGCCGACATCGTCGAGCACTGCGACTCCGACGCGCACGTACATCAAGGCAGCTTCGTGATCGCCCTGGCCGAAGTGGCTGGCGATGAGCCGGTTCAATGCCGCGCCCGTGTACTCGGGCACCACGCGGCGACCCACCAGGAGCATCTCCTCGTGAAGCCTGACCGCGCGCTCAAGATCGCCCATCTCCACGTAGAACGTGGCCAACCGGCCCATCAAGTCGTGAATCTGGTGGAGTTGCCTTTGCCCGGCATAGTTCGCCCACTTCGCGAGGTACACCAAGCGGCGGTAGGCGTTGTCGTAGTGGCCCCGTTTCATCTCCTGGTAGGCGCGTGCCATGGGCGGTGCCAAGGTCTTTGTGCGGAGCCGCATTCCGTACGCCCTGGACAACCCGCGGTCCGCCCACGGGCTCGAAGACAGCATGTCGATCAACCCTCTCTCGCCGGTCGGGTCGACGTTGTGCCCGGTCGGCTTCTCGTCTCCCCACTGGCGCTCGCTCCGGGTCAACAAGCCGAACTGCCTTGCCGACTCGCCAATCGAATCTCGCCGCCCCAGCGCATCGCGTTCCCGCTCCGAACGGCCGGGGCTCTCGGCGGCGAACGCCGCGCTGACGAACAGCAAGAGAGCCGCCCTGGACAACACCCGGTGGTACACGAGTACCGCTTGCTCAAGAACGCTCAGGACGGCGCCGCCTTGTCGAGGTCCAGGCCTGCGGTCGAGGCGTAGCTCAACGCGTCGGCGACCGTGCCCTGGTTCGCTTGCGCCAATGTCGACAGCGCCGCGAACACCACCCAGTCGCGGGACACCTCGAAGTAGTCACGCAGCGAGTCCCGCGACTCCGATAAGCCGTAACCATCCGTGCCGAGGACGGTGTAGGCGCCTGGGAACCACCGCGCAATGGACAGCGGCAACGCCTTCATGTAGTCCGATGCCGCGACGAATACACCCTCCTCGCCTTCGAGCAGCGTCTCGACGTAGGGGCGTTCATCGGAACCGCCCGCCGTGAGCATCTGTTCCCGTTCCGCGGCCGTGCCCTGGCGCGCCAACTCCGTGTAGCTGGTGACGCTCCAGACGTTCACGCGCTTGCCGAGTTCCTCGAGCGCCGAAGCCGCGGCCAGGACTTCGGTCACGATGGCGCCGCTCGCGAGCAGGTTGACGTCCGCCTCCGGCACGCGCCGCAAGGCGTACATGCCGCGCACGATGCCGTCCTCCGCGCCGTCGGGCATCGGCGGCATCGCATAGTTCTGGTTGGTCAGCGTCAGGTAGTAGAAGACGTCCTCGCGCTCGGCGTACATGCGTCGGATGCCGTCGCGGACGATCACCGCCACCTCGAACGCGAACGCCGGGTCGTAACTCACGAGATTGGGCACGGTGGCGGCGATCAGGTGCGAGTGGCCGTCCTGGTGCTGGACGCCTTCGCCGTTCAGCGTCGTGCGTCCCGACGTTCCGCCAAGCAGGAAGCCCTTGCACATCATGTCGCCGCACGCCCAGATCATGTCCCCGACGCGCTGGAAGCCGAACATCGAGTAAAAGATGTAGAAAGGCACCATGGGCAGACCGTAGTTCGCATACGCCGTGCCGGCGGCCAGGAAGGACGCCATGGCCCCGGTCTCGCAGATGCCCTCCTGCAGGATCTGGCCGTCTTCGGCCTCCCGGTACGGTGCGATCGTGCCGGCGTCCACGGGTTTGTAGTGCTGGCCCGCCGGCGAGTAGATGCCCGCCAGGGGGAACAGGCCGTCCATCCCGAACGTGCGCGCCTCGTCGGGGACGATGGGCACGATGTAGCGGCCGAGCTTGGGATCGTGCAGCAGCTTCTGCAGCAGCCGCACCATCGCCATGGTCGTGGATATCTGCCGCTGCCCCGTACCGCCAAGCATGTCGGCGAAGAACTCCAGCGGCGGCGGCTCGAGCGGCGGACAGCGAACTTCGCGGCTCGGGACCGGCCCGCCCAAGGCGCTGCGGCGCGCCTTGAGGTAGCGCACCTCTTCGCTGTCGTCCGGCGGCCGGTAGAACTCGGCGCGTTCGATCTCCTCGGGTGCCAAGGGGATGCCGAGCCGGGCTGCCAGCTCCAACCGCTCCTCGGGTTTCAGGTACTTCTTCTGATGCACGGTATTGCTGCCGGCCGCGCCGGCGCCCAGGCCGTCGCCCTTCACCGTCTTCAAGAGCAGCACGCACGGTTTGCCGACGACCTCCTCGGCCTCCTTGAAGGCCGCGAAGATCTTCTTGTGGTCGTGGCCGCCGCGCTTGATCGCCCGCACTTCCTCGTCGGTGAGCGCGCTCATGAGGTGGCGCAGCGCCGGATTGTTCTCCACCCAGTGCTCGCGCTGCACGTCTCCCGGGGAGACGGTGTACATCTGGTAGTCGCCGTCGACGGCCTGCTCCATGCGATCCTGCAATACACCGTCGGCATCGCGCTCGAACAGGATGTCCCAGCCGCCGCCCCAAATCACCTTGATAACGTGCCAGTCCGCACCGCGGAAGGCGCGTTCGAGTTCCTGGATGATCTTGCCGTTGCCGCGCACCGGTCCGTCCAGGCGCTGCAGGTTGCAGTTCACGGCCAGCACGATGTTGTCGAGTTGCTCGCGGGCGGCGATGGCGATCGTCCCGAGCACTTCGGGCTCGTCGGACTCGCCGTCGCCGATGAAGGCCCAGATCTTGCCGCCGTCGTCCTTCTTGAGCCCCCGATGTTCGAGGTACTTCGCGAATCGTGCCTGGTAGATCGCCGACGGCGTGGACAGACCCATGCTGGCGCAGGGCATCTGCCAGAACCACGGCATGCGCCGCGGGTGCGGATAGGACGGCAGGCCGCCGCCGTCGGCCAGTTCGCGACGGAAGTTGTTCAGTTCCCTCTCCGAGATGCGTCCCTCGAGAAAGGCGCGCGCATAGATGCCCGGGGAGGTGTGCGCCTGGAAGTGGACCTGGTCGCCGCCGTAGGTTTCGCTCCGGCTTCGGAACACGTGGTTGAGGCCGACTTCCATCATCGTGGAGGCCGACAGGTAGGTGGCGATGTGGCCGCCGACGCCGGACCCGGCGTCGTAGGCCTTGAGCACCATGGCGGCCGCGTTCCAGCGCAGGATGTTCTCGATTCGGCTCTCGAGTTCGATGTCGCCCGGATAGGGCGGCTGGTCGCCCAGCGAGATCGAATTGCGGTAGGGCGTGTTGAGCGCCGCATCGGTGAGCACGATGCCCTTGTGGGAAAGCTCGTGCTGGAGGCGGGTGAGCAGCGACTTGGCCATCTCGCCGCCGTGCTCGTCGAGGACGCTCGCGAGCGCGTCGATCCACTCCTGCTGCTCGAGTTCCCACTCGCCGGGCGCGAGCTGATGACTGGTCATCGTCATGCATCCGAGCATACCGGGTTGTCCGGGGACGTTGTATTCTCGCCCGAGTCGCCGCTAGGCGACTCGCCTTGTCCTCGGCACCCGAGGACGTCGATGACACGGGAGAGAGCATGGAAAACGTCACGGGGAAGGTCGCATTCATCACCGGGGGCGCCAGCGGCATGGGGCTCGCGATGGCGCGGTCGTTCTCCGCCGCCGGCATGAAGGTGGTGATCGCCGACATCGAGGATGCCGCGCTCGCGGCGGCGCGGCGGGAGTTCGAGGCCAGCAACGCCGAGTTCCTGACACTGAAGGTGGACGTCACCGACCGCGAGGCGATGGCCGAGGCCGCCGACGCCGCGGAAGAACGGTTCGGCAAGGTGCACGTGGTCTGCAACAACGCCGGGGTCGCCGTCGGCGGCACGGTGGACCAGAACACCTGGGAGGACTGGGACTGGGTGACCGGGGTGAACATCGACGGCGTGGTGAACGGCATCCAGATCTTCACCGAGCGCATGAAACGGCACGGCGAGGGCGGTCATTTCGTCAACACCGCGTCCATGGCCGGACACATCCCGGTGCCGCGCCTCGGCATCTACGCCATGACCAAGTTCGCCGTCGTCGGCATCTCGGAGACCATGCGGATCGACTTGGCACCGCTCGGCATCGGCGTCTCCGTGCTCTGTCCCGGCGTCGTCAACACCAACATCTTCAACTCGGAACGCAATCGTCCGGAGTCGCTGCCGGGCGATTCGAAGATCACCCTCGGCGGAGACCTTCCCGAGAACGCCACCGAGGCCGAGCGCGAGGAACTGACGCGGCTGATCCGCGACGGCGCCCTCGACCCCGCCGTCGTCGGCGACATGGTGCTGCACGCCATCCGCGAGAACGAGCTCTACATCTTCACGCACCCGGAACTGAAAGCCATCAGCGACGCCCGTTTCGCGGACATGGGCAGCGCCTACGAGCGCTGGCAGGCCTGGCGCGAAGAACGCGGGATCAAGCCGGCGCCCCGGGAGACGTAGGCTCCCGTGTTGCGTTCGACCGCGCCTGTCGTCGCGGTGGTTCTTTCCGCGTGCGGCGCGGAACGTGCGCCCGATGCACCTTCCGGGCGCCTCCCACCGGACGCCGTGGCCGACCGCGCCGCCGAGATCCGCGCCGCCACGGCAACCGTCCACGGCGAGCGCCTCGGTCGGGCCGACGCCGAGCCCGGCAACTGGCTGGCCCACGGCCGGACCTACGCCGAGGAACGGCACAGCCCGCTTGCGGACATCAACACCGACACCGTGGCCGATCTCGGGCTCGCCTGGTACTGGAACACCGGCGATGTACGGGGCCTCGAGGCGACGCCGATCGTGGTCGATGGCGTTCTGTTCACCACCGGCACCTGGAGCCGGGTGTACGCCAACGACGGCAGGACCGGCGAACTCATCTGGCAGTACGACGCGCAAGTCCCGCGGCAGTGGGCGAAGTACGCGTGCTGCGACGTGGTCAACCGCGGCGTTGCGGTCTGGAAGGGCCGCGTCTTCGTCGGCACGCTCGACGGTCGCCTGGTGGCCCTCGATGCGGGCAACGGCGAGGTGCTCTGGGAGGTGCTCACGATCGATCCCGAGCGCCCGTACACGATCACCGGCGCACCCCGGGTGGTGAAGGACATGGTGGTGATCGGCAACGGCGGCGCCGAGTACGGCGTGCGCGGCTACGTCACGGCCTACGACTGGGAGAGCGGCGCGCAGAGGTGGCGCTTCCACACGGTTCCCGGCGACCCCGCGAAGCCGTTCGAAAACCCCGCGATGGAAATGGCCGCGTCGACGTGGCACGGCGACAATTGGTGGGAGGTCGGCGGCGGAGGCACGGTCTGGGACTCGATGGCCTTCGATCCCGAGCTCGACCTCCTCTACATCGGCGTCGGCAACGGCTCGCCGTGGAACCGCGAGATCCGCAGTCCCGGCGGCGGCGACAACCTGTTCCTCGCCTCCATCGTCGCGCTCGATCCGGACGACGGGTCGTTGGTCTGGCACTACCAGACGACGCCCGGCGAGACCTGGGACTACACCGCCACGCAGCACATGATCCTCGCCGACCTCGAGATCGACGGCGACGTGCGCCGTGTGATCATGCAGGCGCCGAAGAACGGTTTCTTCTACGTGCTCGACCGGAGCGACGGCACGTTCATCTCGGCCGAGGCCTACGTTGCGGTGAACTGGGCGCACGGCATCGACCCCGAAACCGGCCGGCCGATCGAGGAACCGGGCGCGCGCTATGTCGACGACACGGCGCTCGTCTTCCCGTCCGCGCACGGCGGGCACAACTGGCACCCGATGGCGTACAGCCCGGATACCGGCTTTGTCTACATCCCGGTGCTGGACATGGGGTTCCCCTTCGCCCAGCACAGGGATTTCGCCTACCAGCCCGGCGCGATGAACCCGGGCATCGACGTCGGGGCGCTGCTCCCGCCCAAGACGCCTGATGAACGCGCGGCGATGCTGCAGTCCATGAAAGGCCACCTCGCGGCCTGGGATCCGGTCAACCAGCGCGAAGCGTGGCGCGTTCAACATGCGACGACGTGGAACGGCGGCGTGCTGTCGACCGCCGGCAATCTCGTCTTCCAAGGCCGTTCCGACGGGGTCTTCGCTGCCTACGCCGCGGACACCGGCGAACTCAAATGGGAGATGCCCGTACACACCGGAGTCGTCGCGGCACCGGTCAGCTATGCCATCGACGGCGAACAGTACATTGCGGTCGCCGCCGGTTGGGGCGGGTCGTTCACGCTCTTCTCCGGCGTACCGCGACACCGCGGCAACGTCCTCAGCGAGGGGCGCATCCTCGCTTTCAAGCTGGGTGGCGAGGCCAAGCTTCCGGACCCCGAGGTCACCTACGTCAACATTCCCGAGCCGCCCGCCATCGAGGCCACCGCCGAGGAGGTCGAACGGGGCGAACTGCTCTACCACACCTGGTGCACCCCCTGTCACGGCGCCGGCGTGACCTCGGGCAGTTCCGTGCCGGATCTCAAGTACCTGCCGGCGGCGTCCCACTCGCGCTGGGACCTCATCGTGCGCCAGGGCGTCTACGCCACGGTCGGCATGCCCGGCTTCGACCATGTACTCGACGAGTCGGATTCGAATGCGATCCACGCCTATGTCGTGAGCGAGGCGAAGGCGGCGATCGCGTTCTGCGAATCGGAGTACCCCCAACGCTACCCCGAGCTTTTCGCCACGGCGTGTACGAAGGGCATCGTCGTCAGCTACTGACAGCGGGGGTGATTTGCGCTAGGTTTCGGGCGAGTCCGATCTGGACCGAGGAACGATGCGGATCCTGTCGGTGTGCGGGCGTCGAACGGTCTGCCGTTCGCGTCCGCATTCAGCTCTTGTACAAGGTCCCTTGCGGGGGGCGAGGACGCCCGCGTACCGAGCTGGGCGCAGCCCGCTGGTGTTCTGGTTGACGCGCTGTCGGGCCGCCGTCTTCGGCCTGGGCATGCTCGGGTTCCTCATCGGGACGGCGGCCAGCGCGGCGGAGGCCGACGCCGACTTCGGTCCTTATCTGTCGCCGAGTTTCGACAACCCCAAGCTGTCGCCGGACGGCAAGCACGTCGCCGTCCGGCGGGTCGCGCAAGACCGACCTTTCCTCGAGATCTA
>LXNI01001694.1_pt1 | contig 17837 bp, 20 predicted proteins | sample 809091 | NCBI WGS metagenome assembly LXNI01 (sample SAMN04870527, study PRJNA318959) | sponge metagenome | biome: 01000161; feature: marine sponge reef; material: water | host: Sarcotragus foetidus | place: Greece: Milos, Mediterranean Sea | collected 2013-05-29 | depth 5-7 m | reverse complement strand
CACCGAGACAGCCGCGGACGTCCCCGATGACGCCGTCGTCTCCGCCACGCCGAAGGTCTACTTCATCCACACCGAGTGGTGACCGACCTGCCGTGCGCTCCGCCCCGTGTGGGCGGATCTGGAAGAGGAATACGGCGACCGGGTCGAGTTCACCCTGGTCGACCGCGAGACCGAGGAAGGCCGCGAGTTCATCCGCGACCACGGAGTGCCCATCGGTCAGCCCGGCTTCGTCGTCTACGACGCTTCCGGAGAGGTCACCTATGCGGGCCTCGGTCCAACCCGCGAGAGCGGCGTCCGCGAGCTCGTCCTCTCGGTCGTCCCCGAGTAGCGAGCCATGCGCCCGTTCGCCGTTGCCGCCGCCGCTTCGCTCGCCGTGGCGGCCCTCGCCTGTGGCGGAGGCGAAACCGCCTCCACTCCCGCACCCGTCACCGGCCCGCAGGTCTTCTTCGTCCAGATTGATACCTGAGGCCCGTGAAACCGCCTCCGCCCCGTGTGGGCGGCGCTGCAGGCCGAATACGCGGACCAGATCGAATTCGTCACCGTCGACGCCAATTCCCGCGCCGGCGCGGACTTCTCCGACCTCTACGGCATCCGCGGGCACCCTGGCTTCGTCGCGATCAACGCCAACGGTGAGGTGGTCCACGCCGCCCTTGGGCCCTTCGACGAAGAGGGCTTACGCGACCTCGTCGCCTCGCTCGCGCCCGAGTAGCGGCTAGCTCGCCGCCGCCATCAGCCGCTGCGCCCGATCCACCAGTACCGGCACGAACCACTCGAAGCGAGCGCTGTCGGGGTTGGCGGCGGTCTCCTGCAGGTGCTGCATGTACAGCCCCTCCAGGATGATGGCCAGCTTGAACACCGCGAACACGTGGTAGAAGGCCACGTGCCGCATCGAGCGGCCGCTCCCCTCCTCGTACATCGCGATCAGCTCCTCGTGATCGGGAAAGCCCTCGCGCGCGCTCAGGACTGCCGGCGGATCCCAGCCCGGAGGCGGCGGCGGATCGCCCGGATCGCCCCAGTACGAGAGTAGCCAGCCGACATCCGCCAGCGGGTCGCCCACCGTCGCCATCTCCCAGTCGAAGATCGCTACGACGCGCGGTTCTTCCGCCGCGAACATCACGTTGTCGAGCCGGTAGTCGCCGTGCACCACCGTCGCTCCCGCGTCCTCCGGCATGCGCGCTTTCAGCCACTCCACGATGCCGTTGAGCCCGGGCAGGTCGCGCGTCTGCGGTGCCGTCAGCTCCCACTGCCCGATCCAGCGCCGCATCTGCCGCTCCAGGTACCCCGAGGCGCGTCCCCGCAGCCCCACCGCCTCCCAGTCGACCGCGTGCAGCTCCACCAGCGAGGCCACCAGGTCCTCGGCGATGCGCCTCCGCTCCGCGGGCGTGTCGTACGCCTCCGGGATGCCGTCCCGCAGCATCGCCCCGAAGCAGCGCTCCATCAGGTAGAAGGGCGCCCCGATGACCGACTCGTCGTCGCAGGCGATGACTGGCGCTGGCACGCGCGCCTGCCCCTGCAGGGCCGCGATGAAGCGGTGCTCGCGCAGTACGTCGTGCGCCGTCGGCAGGAGCGGTCCCGGCGGCGGACGCCGCAGCACCCACTGCTGCGAGCCCCGCGTCACGTAGTACGTCACGTTCGAGGAGCCCACCACGTGCCGCTCGCACTCGAGCGGCGCGTCCTCGCCCGGCACCCGCTCGGCCAGAAAGCGCTCGAGCGCCGGTACGTCGATCAGCCCGTCCGTGTCACCGTCCGCCATCGCCTGCCGCCCCCTGGAGCTCGGCGAAGTCCCAGCCCGAGCCTTCGCGGAAGCTGCGCAGGATGCGCCGCGAGACCACCATCCGGTGCGTCTCATCGGGCCCGTCGTAGATGCGCGCGCTGCGCGCCGCCCGGTACATCGACTCCAGCGGCGTGTCGCCGCTCACGCCCCGCGCCCCGTGCGTCTGGATCGCCCGGTCGATGACGTCGTGCAGCACCTTCGCCCCGAAGAACTTGATGGCCGAGATCTCGACCCGCGCCTCGTCGCCCGTGTCGATCTTCTCCGCTGCCCGCAGGGTCAGCAGCCGCGCCGCCTGGATCTCGACGTACGAGTCCGCGATCCAGTTCTGAATCGTCTGCTTGTCTGCCAGCGGCCCCCCGAACACCTGCCGGCTGAGCGAGTAGTCGCACATGATCTCGAAGGCCCGCTGGCTCTGGCCCAGCCAGCGCATGCAGTGGTGGATGCGCCCCGGCCCCAGCCGCTTCTGCGCAATGCGGAAGCCGCCGCCCGCCTCGCCGAGCACATTCGTGATGGGCACGCGCACGTCGTTGTAGCGAATCTCGCAGTGGTGCCCCTCGATGTCCCCCATCACGCTGACGGGCCGGATGATGTCGAACCCCGGCGTGTCCGTCGGCACGATGATCTGGCTCATGCGGCTGTGCGGCGGCTGATCCGGCTCCGTCACGCACATCACGATCGCGAACGAGGCGTTCAGCGCCCCGCTCGTGAACCACTTGTGCCCGTTGATCACCCACTCGTCGCCGTCGCGCACGGCCGTTGTCTGCAGGTTCGTCGGATCCGCCCCGGAGACCTCCGGCTCCGTCATCGAGAAGCACGAGGTGATGTCGCCCTCCACCAGCGGCTTCATCCAGCGCTCCTGCTGCTCTGGCGTGCCGAACTGCCAGAGGATTTCGGCGTTCCCCGAGTCCGGCGCCTGCGCTCCGAACGACTTCGGGGCGAACGGGCTCCGACCCAGGATCTCGTTCATGTAGACGTACGGCATGAAGCCGATGCCCATGCCCCCTGCCTCCGCGGGCAGGTGCGGCGCCCACATCCCCATCCCCTTCGTCTGCCCCTGGAGGTCGCGCATGAGCGCGTCGGCCGCATCGTCGTGCGCCGAGAACGCCTCCTCGTTCGGGTAGATGTGCTCATCCATGAACGCCTTGGTCCGGTCGCGAAGCTCATCGATCTCCGCGTCGCCCAGCGCTTCTCGTGTCTCAGTTACCACGGCTGCACCTCCGTCGTTGGCGTTGGGGGAATGTACCAGTGATCGGTGGTCGGTGAACGGTGGTCGGTGACTGCAGCGGGGACTGAGAGCCTCGATCCCCACAGGTTCCGCTCACCGCAACGGACGGAAGAACTCCCGAATGTCCCCAACCAACAACTCCGGCTCTTCCATCGCCGCGAAGTGACCACCGCGATCATGCACCGACCATTGAGTCACGTTGTACTCCGCCTCAACCCAGTTCCTTGGCGGACGAAAGTTCTCCTTCGGAAACACGGAGAATCCGGCTGGAGTCTTCAACGGACCGGGCAGCGCGTTGGCTTGCTCGTGTTGTCGGCGCTCGTAGTAATAGCGGGTCGCAGAGTTCATTGTCCTCGTGAACCAGTAGATCGAGATGTTGGTCAGCAGCTCGTCCTTGCTGAAGCGGGTTTCGATCTCGCCGTCGCAATCTGACCAGGCGCGCCATTTCTCAGTGATCCAGGCGGCCAGGCCGGCGGGCGAGTCGGTCAGTCCGTACGACAGCGTTTGCGGTCGGGTGCCCTGGATCCACTGGTACGCGGCTTCCTTCGACTGCCACTCTCTCCCTCGGTCAATCACTGCGCGTTCTTCATCGCTCCATGCCTCTGGCGGATGGTCCGGGGGTGGCAGGCTGTTGGGCATATTGATCTGGGCGCCGATGCAATGCTCGGGATCCTCATAGGCAGTAAACGCCGAGACTCGGGCGCCGATGTCGCCGCCCTGTGTTCCATATCGCGCGTAGCCGAGCTTTGACATCAACGCGACCCACATTCGAGCGGCCCGCATGTGTCCGAAGCCGCCCTCCGTGGGAATCTCCGAAAATCCATAGCCCGGCAGAGATGGAGCGACGACCGTAAACGCGTCCTCGGGATCGCCACCATGCGCCGCAGGATCGGTAAGTGGGCCGATGACTTTCGATACCTCAAAGAACGAGCCCGGCCAGCCGTGCGTGAAGATCACCGGCAGCGGATTGGGCCCGACGCCCTCCTGCAGCACAAAGTGCACCCTGTAGTCCTCAACGCCGTCTGCGGACACCTGGGTCGTGAACTGCGGCATCGCATTCAGTTTGGCCTCCTGGGCACGCCAGTCGAAGGCAGTGCGCCAGTACTCGCAGAGCTCCTGTATGTAGGCGAGGTTTGAGCCGTATTGCCAGCCGGAGCCGGTGACCTCCGAAGGCCAGCGGGTCTCGGCGAGCCGCCGGTTGAGGTACTCGATTTCGGAGTCGGGGATAGCGACTTGAAATCGGTCCGGCATGACGCAATCCTCTGCTTAAGGCTAGGCCCGGGTTCGACGCTGGCGAGTGTACTTGAACCTGCGAGATACCCGCGACAACCGCGGGTATGACGGGATTCAAAGCAGGAAACAGGAGCTGGTGGCAGGGCTCAGGCCTCACACAGGGGAGCTACCGCGCCGGTGAATCCGGGCAGGACATCCATCCCGTCGACTTCGTCATCTGCTCGGTAGAGGACAACGCCCTGCTCGGCGTGATGACCGACCACCGACCACTAGCCACCAGCCACTAGTGAAGCCCATGCCGCTCCCGGTGCTCCGCCGCGCGCTCCGCGCCCGCCGCCGCCTCTGCGTCCAGCGACGCCAGAACGCTCTCGCCCCCCTCCGACTGCACCCGCTCCCGCATCTCCAGCATCCGCTCCGGCAGGTCGCGGAACGTCAGGCCGCGGCCGTCGAGCAGGCCGCCGTCCATTACGTTGTAGCTGCCGGTCATGTACTCGGCTTCGTCGCTGGCCAGCCAGCAGACAAGGTTCCCGATGTCCGCCGGCTGGCCCACGCGCCCGAAGGGCAGCTCCCGCTCCAGCATCTCCCGTGCCTCCCGCCGCGCCGCCACCGCCCCCCACAGTCGGGTTTCCGTCATCCCCGGTGCGACGCTGTTCACCGTGATCCCGAACGGCGCGAGGTCGAGCGCCCAGCAGCGCGTCATCATCCGTACCGCGGCCTTGCTCCCGCAGTAGGCCGAGGAGCCCATCTCCGCCCGTTCCCCACTCACCGAGGAGATCACGACCACCCGTCCTGCTCGCCCCTCCCGCACCATCTCGCGGGCGCACGCCTGCACCGTCAGGAACACGCCCTTCGAATTCACGTCGAACACCGTGTCGAGGTCGTCCTCCGTGAGCGTGAGCACGTTCGATCCCCGCGAGATACCGGCGTTCGCCACGGCGATGTCGAGCCGGCCGAGTTCCGCGACCGTGCCCTCCACCGCCACCTCCAGCGCCCCCAGGTCGCGCACGTCGACCGCCGTCGCCATCGCCTTCCGCCCCAGCGCCCGCACCTGCGCCGCCGTCGCCTCCGCCCGCTCCCCGTCGAGGTCCGTGCAGGCGACGTCCGCCCCCGCCCGCGCGAGCGCCAGCGCCGACCCCTCCCCGATCCCGCTCCCCGACCCCGTTACAAAGGCGACTTTTCCCGTCAGGTCCAGCATCTCATCCTCCAGCCGGGCAACTGCCGGCGCCCCGCATTATCGCCCCACCGACCACCGACCACCGACCACCGACCACCGACCACCGACCCCTCGCCCCCGTCCCACCCCTTGCCGCGCGGACCTGCGATAGTTGAATGCACAGCACGCGGCTGCCGCCGCCAGCGAGGCTCTCCCGGTGTCGATCCTCTCCCAACGCATCTCCACGAGGCTGGCCCTCGTCGTAGGCGCTGCCCTGGCCATCGCTGCGATAGTCGTCCTCTCCTTCGTGCTGCGTGAAGGTGGCGTTCCCACCCCCACCGACGGCATCGGCGACATCCCCACCGCCCACCTCGTCCCCGAGGACGTCGCCCTCTACGTCGGCGTGAACACCGACATCGACTCCGATGACTGGCGCGACGCATTCGACCGCCTCGGCGCGGACGATCCCGTGGGCCAGGCCCGTGAAGGAGTCGAGGAGGAGAGCGACTTCAACTGGGAGGAGGACATCGATCCCTTCCTCGGTGGCGCCGCCGTTTTCTTCATCTCCAGCCTCGACCCCGAAGGCGATGACGGCCCCTCCGGCGCCGTCATCTTCCGCGTCCCCGATGCGTCCGCCGCCGAGGCCGTCATCCTGCGGCGGCGCAGCGACGGCTTCGAGGGGCGCGACTACCGCGATGTCGCCTACAAGGTCATGGAGGAAGGCGGCGTCCTCGCCGTCATCGGCGACCACTTCGTGTACGCCGCCGGCGAGCCAACCCTGCGCGCCATCGTCGATGCCCGCCTCGGAGACACCCGCGCCCTCGCCGACTCCGACGACTTCCGCCGCCTCCGCAACACCCTCGAAGGCGACGCCCTCGCGTTTGTCTACATCCACCCCGCGAGCCTGGCGCCGGAGGTACGGGAAGAGCCCTCGGAGGAAGGCGAGCCCGCCCTCCTCTCCCTCCTCGGCTTCGATGACCTGCTCTCCAGGCCCATGGGTATCCTGGTGCAGGCCGGCGACGATGCCCTGCGCGTGCGCGCCGCCGCACTCGGCGACCCCGGCCCGATCCTCTCCCTCCTCCGGCCCCGCGAGTCCCGCTTCGCCGGCGCGGTGCCCGAAGAGACGGCCATCTTCGTCTCCACCTACGACGTTGCCGGTCTTGTCGACGACCTGTTCGGCTCCGGCGCCGCCCAGCAGCGCCTCCGCGACGCCGTCCTCGAGTCCGCCGACGAAGAGGGCGACCTCGCCCGCGTCGAGGACACCCTCTCGCTGCTGGACGGCGAGGTGGCGTTCGCCATGTGGCACTCGGATGAAGCCGAGGACTTCGAGTTCGTGTTCCTCGCCGAGGTCGACAACGAGGACCGCGCCCGCGAGCTCCTCGGGGAGCTCTTCGCCGAGCCGATCGCCGCGGGCGAGTTGCTCCTGTCCGTTGACGACGGCGTCGCCGCCGTCGGGACAAGCGCCGCCGCGGTCGAGACCGCCGGCGCCACCGGCCTTGCTGGCTCCGAGCGCTACGTCGCCACTGTCGCCGCGTTGGAAACGCCCCTGGCCACCTTCGCCTACGTCGATGTCTGGGGGCTGCTGACGACCGCCATGGGCGGCATCGACGACATCGGCATCGACCTCGAAGGCGATGCCCTCGGCCTCATCGTGAACCTCGTGCTGGACGACGACCGCGTACAGGTCGAGGCCGCCCTCGCGGGCGACTCCGCCGACTGACCACCGCGCCCCCAACCCCCCATCCCCGTGCGCTATCATTCCCGCCCCGCCAGAGCGCGGCTGAGGAGTGCGCCATGCCCGTCGGACCGAACGATCTTGAGACCGCCCGCAAGCTCTTTGAAGAAGGCGGCTGGGGCAGCGGCGACCCCTACGGCCCCGATCAGTGGTTCGCCGAAGACGCGGTCATGCGCGACATCGTCGGCCACGCCGAGCCCCTCCACGGCCACGAGGAGATCCGCCAGTTCTGGGCCAGCCGCAAGGTCGGCATCACCCTCCGCGTTCCCGTCGAGGAGCTCTACGTGGCCGAGGGCCACCGCGGTGTCGCCATCCTCTGGATGGCCTACGGCCAGATCATGGATGAAGAGAACGAGAACTACGCGAAGTGGGTCACCTTCGAGGGCATGTCCCGCCTGGAGTTCAACGACGAAGGCAAGGTCACCCTCGAAGTCGACTACCACCACGGCCCCCAGGGCGTGACCGACAGCTGGGTCGCCCACTGGAACGCGCGCCGCGCCCGCCCCTGGAAGGAACTCGGCGAGATCACCGGCGCCTAGCCGCCGCCACCGCCTCCGGCTGGCGCACTCGCCGCTTCGCGCTCCTGCTCGATGGCGGCGAGGTACACCGTGCGCACCGCCAGCGCCTGCCGCAGGTCGCGCACGATGTCCTCGAAGAACTCCGCGCGGTAGTCGGGGCTCGTGACAATGCTCACCGTGAAATAGAAGGCCGAGAAGGCGGTGAGGAAGGCCGCCACCTTCACGTGCTCCAGCGTCAGCACGGCTTCGGTCGTCGCGTGGATTCCGAGGAGAACCTGGGGCTCGCGGCCGAGCCAGTCCCGGACCAGCGTTTCGTCCATCGCAATCATGCCGAAGACGACGAAGAAGGCGCCCAGCACCAGGCTCACGAAGGCCACCTGCAGCGCCAGGCTGAAGAGCACGACCAGCCCCGCGTTGAACCGCTGCCGCCTGCTGAGCGCCACATCCAGCCGCAGCGCCCCCGCCGCCACCGGCAGCCCTTCAGCGGGCGTTCCCCGTACCAGCTCCTCCACCCGCTGGGCGCTGTCGAACGTCTCCAGTTCCCCGATCTCGCCGGGCAGCCGGGAGACCAGGAAGGCGCCGGTCACCACTACGAAGAGGCCGATCAGGAGCCCCAGCAGGGGCCCCTCGAGCCCGCCCGCCAGTCTCCAAACCTCCTCGGTGATGAAGAGGAACGTCACGAACAGGAGTAGTAGTGGCAGCGCTCGCGCGAACAGGCCCGCCACGTCGCGGGCGTTACGAACGAGGAGCCACCCCGCCCAGCCCAGGATCGGCAGCAGGCCGAAGCTCACCGTCACGTACGCGACCGCCAGGATAAGGGCGTTCAGTACCGCCATGATGGGCGCCAGTGCCCAATCCTGCAGCAGAGCGGCGGAGATCGCCGAAGGCGCTATCAGGAATACCAGCAACTCCACCCCGCCCATCTGCTGTGGGAGGGCCAGCAGCGGCCGTCGGCGGAGGGCGTTCACCCCCGCCCAGGTCGCCGCCATGGCGCCGCACGCGCCCGCAACCACCAGCACGTTGATCCACCAGGCCCACGCCACGTTGAAGACGAAGAGTATCTCGACCACCAGCATGAAGATGAGGAAGGGCAGCGCCCGTGTGAGGACGCTGCGGTGAGCGCCGTGTTCCTCAATGAAGTGCGGGATACCCCGTCGTCGGAACCACCCTTCCGTGGCCGCAATCGCTTCGGCGCTCATGGCGGCTGACCCGGAGGTCGCTACTCGCTCAGGAACATCGGGCCCGGGGGCGCGCTCGCGGCCGCCGCCCGCGTAGCATCGAGCATCTCCCGGATGCGCTCACCCTCGCGCTCGACCTCCTCGGGCGTGAGCGAGTACGCGTACCGCGCGATGCCCCCCATGCCCCGGCTGCCCCACTCCACCACCAGGTCCTCGATCGTGTCGAGCACCGGCCCCGGCACGGCCTTGCGCGGCAGGCGCAGCTCCGCGATGCGCGTCCACGCTGCCGCCAGCGCCTGCGGCGTCGTGCCGTCGCTGCCCAGGTCGCTAACGGCGTCCTGCAGCCGCGCGATCGTCGGCTCCAGCTGATGCGCCGTGTAGGTCGCGTCGTGGTCGTCCCGCAGGATGTCCGGCAGGTCCAGGTTGATGGGCATGGCGGCAGTGTAGCGCCCCCAGGCGCTCGCCGGGGACCCCGCCCCATCCCGGAGTGGTCACAGACTGGTACGGTAGTGGTCACATCGACACGGGAAAGAACAAAGATGGTCACGGAAAAGGGCGACGGAGTGCGCACCATGAAGGCGTCCGAGTTCAAGGCGAAGTGCCTCGCCCTCATGGATGAGATCGCCGAGAGCGGCGAGGAAATCATCATCACGAAGCGCGGAAAGCCCGTCGCCAGGCTTGCGCCCTGCGAGGACAAGCCTGCCAGCTGGTTCGGGCGCGGCGATGGCATCGTTATTCACGGCGACATCATCGAGCCTATTGATGTGGAGTGGGAGGCAGAGACCGACCCGGACCGTGTCCTCAACCCCTGAGGCCACTCCCGCCCCACCGCTACCCGTCCGCGCTACACTCCCGCCATGAGTGCTACAACCGACATCTTCGAAGTCATGGACACCTGCCGCGCCATGCGCCGGCTCAAGCCCGACCCCGTCGACCGCGACCTTCTGCGCAAGCTCGTCCACGCCGCCACCCGCGCCCCCAGCGCCGGCAACACCCAGCTCTGGGGCTTCCTCATCGTCGACGAACCCGAGGGCAAGCAGTTCCTCGGCGACCTCATGCGAGAGCAGTTCGGCGCCCGCTTCCAGGTGCCCGAGGGCAACGACCCGTCCGCCCGCATGATGCGCGCCGTCGCCGACCTCGTGAACGGCTTCGACCAGGTCCCCGCCGTCATCTTCCCCTGCGTCGAGAACGGCTATCCCCCCGGAGGCGAGCCCAACCCCCTGTTCATGTGGTCGACGATCTACCCGGCCACCCAGAACCTCCTCCTCGCCGCCCGCGCCCTCGGCCTCGGCGCCGCCATGACCACCTTCCAGATGGCCAACGAAGAGGCCATCAAGGAGCGCTTCGGCGTCCCCGCGAACGTGTCCATCGGGGCCACCATCCCCGTCGGCTTCCCGAAGGGGCGCTTCGGGCCGGTCACGCGCAAGCCCGTCGAGGAAGTCATCCACTGGAACGGCTGGCAGAGCTAGCGAGGCTCAATCCCCGTCGCGCGGCGGCAGCTCGACGGGGACGCCCACCCACGCGCCGATGTTCTCGCCCGTGCGCCCCTTCGGGCCCTCGCGCAGCAGGTCGAGCGCCAGCCCTGCAATCTGTTCCGGCCGCATCCACGTCTCCACCCGGTACGGGAACGGGCGGCCGTGCCAGTAAGCGCGCAGCATGGGCGTGTCCGTCTCGCCCATGCAGATTGCGTTCACGCGCACGCCGTGCTCCCGCAGCGCTCCTGCCCACGCCTGCGTCAGTCCCGTGAGCGCGAACTTCGAGGCGCTGTAGAGGTCGGTGAAGGGCGGTCGCTCGCCCACGATCGCAAGCTCCTCCTCCGTGCGCGGCATCAGTGGCTTCGGGGGAACGACGTAGTAGGTGCTCATGTTCACGATGTCGCCCCCGCCCCGCTCGATCATGATCGGCATCACCGCCCGCCCGAAGAGGAAGCACCCCCGCAGGTTCGTCCCCATGATCGCCTCGTACTCCCGCAGCGCCTTCGAGCGCGGGTCGCGCACGGTGTGGTCGGCCCAGAGGGCCGCGTTGTTCACGAGGATGTCGACCCCGCCGAACCGCTCCGTCGCCAGGTCAACCGTCGCGTACACGTCCTCCGGCTCCGAGACATCCGCGACCATCCCCACCACCTCGCCCCCTCCCCGCGCCGTCACCTCCGCCGCCACCTCCTCCACGAGCGGACGCAGGTCGCACGTCACGACCTCCGCGCCCTCGGCCGCCAGCGCCTCCACGCAGGCGCGCCCGATCCCCACCGCCCCACCCGTGACGATCGCGACCTTCCCCGCCAGCAACTCCCCGCTCACGGATCAGCCGTTCGCGTAGATGCCGGCGTCGACGATCAGCGTCTGGCCGGTCATCATGCGGCTCTCGTCCGAGGCCAGGTAGACGGCCGTGCCCGTCAGGTCGCCCGGCTCGAGCGCCGTCCCCAGCGCCGCCTGCTGCCGCATCGTCTCCGCGAACGCCTCGGGCACCACCCGCTTCGTCGCCTCCGTCATGATCACCCCCGGCGCGATCGCGTTCACGCGCACGTTCGAGGGGCCTCCCGTCTTCGCCATCGACTTCGTCAGGTACACCACCCCCGATTTCGACAGCCCGTAGGCGTAGTTGGGGAAGTTCTCCACCTCCCCCGGCGGCTTGTTGAACATGTAGGAGGCGATGGAGGAGATGTTGATGATCGAGCCCCCGCCCTGCGCCTTCATCTGCGGGAACACCGCCCGCCCGCACACGAGGATGCCCACCAGGTTCACGTCGAGCACCCGACGCAGGTAGTCGATGCTCGCGTCCCCCAGCTCCAGGTCGTAGTAGATGGCCGCGTTGTTCACGAGGATATCGACGCGCCCGAAGCGCTCGACCGTCTCCGCCACCATCCGCTCCGCCCCCGCCTCGTCCGCCACGTCCGCGTTGATAGCCAGCGCCGACCCGCCCGCCGCTTCGATCTCCGACTCCACCTCCTTCGCCTCCTCCGCGCGGATGTCGGCGATGGTCACCGAAGCGCCCTCCGCCGCGAAGCGCAGGCTGTACTCCCGCCCGATGCCCTGTCCCCCACCCGTCACAATCGCGACCCTGTCCTGCAAGCGCATGGCGTCCCCCTCGTTCGTGTTCGCGGGGAGCTTAGCGCGCCGCTCGCCGCCGTGCGCCAGGCGGTACCATCCCCGCGCAAACACGACCCCGAGGAGAACCCCGCATGGACGAACAAGAGCGCGCCAACGACGAACTGGTCACCCGCTTCTGCCGCGAGTGGGACGCCCCCTACCTCGCCACCGAGGCCATGGCCCCCTACTTCACCGACGACGCCGTCTACCACAACATCCCCCTGCCCCCGATCGAGGGCGGCGCTGCCATCGCCGCCATGCTGGGCGGCGGCGGCGCCCCCGACGAGGAGCGCGGCAGCAAGAACCTCGGCTGGGTCGTCCACAACCAGGCCGCCAACGGCGACACCGTCCTGAACGAGCGCATCGACAGCTTCGAGGTGGCGGGCAAGCGCTGGGACGTACCCGTCTGCGGCGTTTTCGTCATCCGCGACGGCAAGATTGCCCGCTGGTCCGACTACTTCGACATGGACCACACCTGGCTGCCCCGCCAGAACGCCTAGGCGACCCAGGCAAGGAGAAAGGGGCCGCCGGAGCGGCCCCTTCCTGGGGGATGGCGACCGGACCGCTGGCTTAGGCGGTCGCGATCTTGATCTGCTTCGGCTTCGCCGCCGCCGGCACCGGGATGCGCAGCGTGAGCACGCCGTTCTTCAGGTCGGCGTTCACGTCGGCGTCGTGGAGCACGCCCGGGAGGGCGAGCCGCCGGCTCAGCGTCGACCAGCGCCGCTCGCGACGGTGGTAGCGCTCGTCCTCGTGCGCCTCGCTCACCGTGTGCTCGGCCTTGATGGAGAGCACGCCCTGGTGCAGCTGCACGTCGATCTCGTCCTCGGAGAAGCCGGGGAGCGACGCGCGCACGATCAGTTCCTGGTCGGTCTCGGAAATGTCGACGCCGAGGGCGCCTTCGTCGTAGCCGTTTGCTTCCGTGCTGAACGCCCGGTTGAAGAAGCGCTCCACGAAGTCGCGGGGCGAGTCGAAGGGGTCGTACCGAACCATTCCTGCCATGTCTCTTGTCACTCCTCTCACAATCTCGTTGTGAAGTCTGAGAAGAGTATCGACCGTATTGGCACTCTTGTCAAGAGAGTGCCAACCACCCTCCGGAAAGAAAACCGCCGGGACCGTTTCTGGACTCCGGCGGTCTTCCCCTAGGCCTTGTCGAAGAGGATGTGGAGGTTGTTCAGGCCCCGCAGGATGTAGCTCGGCTGGTGGGTCGGGGCCGGGTAGTCCGGGTCCAGGCGGAAGTTCTTCATCCGCTTCAGGACTTCCTCGAACGCCACCCGGATTTCCAACCGCGCCAGGGCCGCGCCCACGCAGTAGTGCGGCCCCGCGCTGAACGCCAGCTGTTCGCGTGCGTTCTCGCGCGCCACGTCGAAGTCGGCTGCGTTCTCGAACTGGCACTCGTCCCGGTTGGCCGCCGCATAGATGAGCATCATCAGTTGCCCCTCGGGCAGGTCGACTCCGCCGAGCGTGACCGGCTTGGTGGTGCGGCGGAAGAGGGCTCGCACAGGCGTCTCCACGCGCAGCGTCTCCTCCACCATGTTCGTGATCAGCGAAGGGTCGTCCTGGACTTTCGCCAGCTCATCCGGGTTCTCGACGAAGAGCAGCATCGTGCTGCCGATGCAGTGCGCGGTCGTCTCTTTCCCCGCCACCTGCAACTGCTGGATGATGCTCAGGATCTCGGAGTCGTTGAGCGGGCGCTTGCCGTCGTCGGGATGGTCCATCTCGACCGTCGCCAGGGTCGTGATGATGTTGTCCTTGGGGTTTTCCCGCGCCTCCTGGGCGCGCATCAGGAAGTACTCCTGCAGCTCCACCCCGGCCTTCAGGTACTTCCGCTCCTCCTCCGGCGGGATCTGCCGCTCGATGCCGCCGATGGCCGTATCGGCGCGCGCCTTGTAGTCCTTCAGGTCCTTCCGCGGCACCCCGATCTGGTCGGCGATCACCGCCATCGGCACCTCGTCGGCGAACTTCTTCGTGAAATCCACCTTGCCGTCGTCGATGAACTCGTCGATCAACCCCGTCACGATCTCGCGCACGTAGCTCTCCATGCCGGCCACGCGCCGAGCCGAGAGGGCCTTGTTCACGAGCGAACGGTAGCGCATGTGATAGGGCGGGTCGGCGGCCAGGAGTGTGGGCGCGTTCGACCGGTCCACGGTCTGGCGCAGCATCTTCAGCTCCTCGTCCACATCTTCGTCCTGCTGCATCACCAGGTCGGCCGGCCCCGTCGGGATGGCGGACGAGTAGGTGATCGGGTCATGCACGACCTCCGTCAGCAGTTCGTGCGTGCTGACCACGGCCATCCCCAGTTCGGGCACGAAATGCACGGGCGCCTCTTCGTGAAGCGCCTCGTAGAAGGGGTACGGACACTCAAGCGTCTCCGGCGCGATCAGGTTGAAATCGGCAACGGCCATTGCGGTTCACTCCAGTCGCCCCTGCGGGGCGTGGTCGGCGAATCGTACGCACTTTGCCTCGCAGCCGCACCCGGGCGCCGCCCCAGCCCGACAGCGTCCCCACGCGAAGCGTCCACCCCCGCGGCACGAACCAGCGGCAAGGCCTGCCCCGGGGGCGGCCTCAAAGAAACCCCTCGCGGCGTGGATCGTTGGAAGGGCTTGAGCTAGCGCCGACCTTAAAGGATCTGGGAGAGGAAGAGCTTGGTGCGCTCCTCCTGCGGGTTCTCGAAGAAGTGCTGGGGTGTGCCTTCCTCAACCAGGGCTCCCTCGTCGAAGAAGATCAGCCGGTCCGCCACCTCGCGCGCGAAGCCCATCTCGTGCGTGACCACGATCATCGTCATGCCCGAGAGCGCCAGCTCCTGCATCACGTCCAGCACTTCCTTGATCATCTCCGGGTCCAGCGCCGAAGTCGGCTCGTCGAAGAGCATGATCTTCGGCTGCATCGCCAGCGCCCGCGCAATCGCGACCCGCTGCTGCTGACCGCCCGAGAGCTGCGCCGGGTACTTGTCCGCCTGCTCCGGAATGCCGACCCGCTCCAGCAACTGCATCGCCAGCGCTTCCGCATCCAGCTTCGGCATGCGGCGCACCTTCTGGGGACCGAGGGTGATGTTGCTCAACACCGAGAGGTGGGGAAACAGGTTGAACTGCTGAAAGACCATCCCCACCTCGGAGCGGATGGCGTTCAGGTTGCGCACGTCGTCGTTCATCTCGATGCCGTCGATCACGATCCGTCCGGCGTCGTGCTCCTCCAGCCGGTTCAGGCAACGGATGAACGTCGACTTACCCGAGCCCGAGGGGCCGAGCACCACGACAATCTCGTGCTCCTTCACCGTCATCGAGATGTCGTCGAGGGCCTGGAAGTCGCCAAACCACTTGTCCACGTGCTCAGCAACGATGATGTCGTCGCTGTTCGCCAGGTCTCTGCCGGTGCCGGCCATCGTTGCGGATTCGCTGCTCATCGTGTCGCTCCTTGAAATCCTATCGCTCGCCCACGCCCAGCGAACCCTCGATCCGCTGCGACACGCGAGACATGACGAAGGCCACGATCCAGAACATGACCGCGGCGAAGACGTAGACCTCGATGCGGGCGGTGATGAACTCGCCCTGGGCAATCGCCGAACGCGAGCTGCCAACGAGCTCCCGCAACGGCAGGATGATCGAGATGAGGGCGGTGTCCTTCCACAGGGCGATGGCCTGCCCAACGATCGGCGGGATGGAGATTCGCAGGGCCTGCGGCATGATGATCAGCTGCATGGTGCGCCAGTACGGGAGGCCGACTGCGTGGCCCGCTTCGTACTGCCCCCGGGGCAGGGCCTGCAGGCCCCCGCGGATGTACTCGGCCATATAGGCGCCGGTAAACACGGCCAGGACAACCATCGTGCGAACGATGAGGTCGCCGCCGATGAGGTCGCTGAGGATGAACAGGGCCACGAACAGCCAGCCGATGAGGGGGGCGCCCCGCACCACTTCGATATAGGTGGTGCAGGTCCACGAGATGGCCTTGAGCGAGGAGGCCCGTCCCAATGCCAGGGGAATCCCCACGATGAGTCCGCCCACGATGCCCGCGGGCGCCAGCAGCAGGTTCAGCAGGTAGCCTGAGAGCTGGTCCGTGTCCGCTCCCCCCGGACCCGCCATGAGCAGGGCGAACACCACCGGCACCGAGAGCGCCATCACCGCCGTTAGAGTCCGTGTCGCTACTCGCCTGGCCCTGCCTTCTTCCCGCGGAACAAGCCGGCAGATGAAGTACCCGGCCGCCAGCAACACGACCCCGATGCCGAACCACAACGCCGCCCACGCCTGCGAGGTGTCGTGCAGGATCATGAAGAACGCGAACGCCGAGCCAAGGACAATGAACAGGGCATCGCGGGGGCCTAATCGAGACCACATCCCGTAGGCGGCGCCCACCATCGCGAGGACAAACGAGAGCCCCGCCCACAATCGCCACTCTTCGCCGTGCGGGAAGCTGCCAATGAAGAGCAGGCGGCGGTTGTCCGTGATCACGTTCCAGTCCGCGTAGCCGATGACGAACCAGATAACGAATGCGATAACTCCGCCCAGGATGGCGAAGCTGACTATCGTCGAGAGCGTCCGATCCCAGGAAGCAAAGAGGTTGCTGCGCAGCCAGTCGGAGGCGCGCTCCCGGAACGGGCGGGCAGCCCGCTGCCGGTGGGGCGGGAGCACCACCCGCCGCGGGGGACCACCAGCCGGCGCGGTCATCGGCCGCAGCCTGTCATCGGGTGGGCCTTCGTTGGTCATTGCATCTCACCCATGGGCGTCCGCGAGCGTAGCGCTTCCATCAAACGCTCTCGCAGACCCACGCCGTCGCCCCCATCGTCGCGATCCTGGGAGGTCACGCGGGAGTTCACGATGTTCATGACCAGCGAGATGACTAGCGAGAGAATCGTGTACGTCACGATGATCATGAAGAAGATCTCGACGGCATGCCCGATCTTGTTCGAGATGATGTTCGCCACGAAGAACAGGTCGAAGTAGGACACGCCCAGGGCGATGCTCGAGTTCTTGTTGGCGTTCAGGTACTGGTTCGTCACCGAGGGAATCATCTGGCGCAGGGCCTGCGGCAGGATGACGAGCGTGAGCCGCTGATAGCCCGTGAGGCCGATGGCGTTGGCCGCCTCCGATTGCCCGCGGGGGAGCGCCTGGATGCTCGCCCGCACGATTTCTGCGATGAAGGCGCCGGTATAGATCGTGAGTCCCAGCGTCAGCGCCGCGAATTCCGGCCGTATCGCCATCCCTTCGACGTAGTTGGTGCCCTCCACGATCGGACGGTCCACGTACACCGGCATCCCCAGCGCGAAGAAGCTGACGAACGCGATCGCCGCGAAGATCCCCACCGCCACGCGGTTCGGGTACTTCACCTGGCCCGTGTCGCGCTCCTGCTCCTGTCGCCGTGCCCGTACCCACAGCGCGATCGCCGCGCCGGCCAGCAGCACCGCGACCCAGACGCCCACCAGCCAGTCGACCCCACCCCAGAGGCCGCCCTGTTCGTGCGGCCAGGGGATGGCCACCCCGCGGTTGGAGAGGAACAGGAAATTGCCGACGTTCACCACGCTCTCGATGGTGGGAAGCCCGAACAAACCCACGGCGTACCAGATGACGACCTGCACGTAGAGAGGTGTGTTGCGGAACAGCTCCACGAAGAGCATCGCTGTCTTCGAGAGCAGCCAGTTGGGCGAGAGCCGGGCGACGCCCATGACCACGCCCAGCACCGTGGAGAGGGCAATGACGACAAGGACCACCCGGACCGTGGACCAAACGCCCACGAAGAACAGGGTCAGGCGACTGCTCGTCGTCCCGTCGAAGTCCACCAGCCACTGGTTGCCGACATCGAAGCCCGCGGGCTGGCTCAGGAACCCGAAACCGTACTCGCGCTCGCCCAGTGCCTGGACGACGTACAGGATGACCAGGGCCGTGATAGCCAGGTAGATGACTTGAATGATCCAGCGGCGTACGCGGCGCTGATAGAGGAGCGGCAC
>LXNI01001693.1_pt1 | contig 17838 bp, 11 predicted proteins | sample 809091 | NCBI WGS metagenome assembly LXNI01 (sample SAMN04870527, study PRJNA318959) | sponge metagenome | biome: 01000161; feature: marine sponge reef; material: water | host: Sarcotragus foetidus | place: Greece: Milos, Mediterranean Sea | collected 2013-05-29 | depth 5-7 m | reverse complement strand
GTGACCATCCGCGGATGGGAGAAGAGCTTCTTGAACGCGGCGTCGTCCATCGATGCGGTTGGCCCGGGTCGTGTTAAGATGGCCCCTGCGCGGGGTGGGGCCATATCCTCGCGGAGGAACCCGGGCGTTGGCATGGCTGGATGGGCCTTGTGGTGTGGAGCCGAGGTACTTGAGCAAACCCAGTGTAAACAGCAGTTGACATTATGTACACTGTACTTTACAACCACCCGCGCCCCACCCCCTTGCACGACCACGTCGATCCCCGCACCGTGGTCCCACCCATTCCCCCGCCAAACAAACCCACGCTGCGACCCGCCACCCCCCATGCCCCACCCCCCCTCCATCCCCCACGAGATCGAGCGCTCACGCCGCGATGTCCTCGACCTCTCCCTCCGCAACCCCCTCCTCAACTTCCGCCCCACAAAACGGCGCGGCGTCCAGGTCACCGACGAACTCTCCCGTGAACTCTTCCGGCTCCTCGTCCAAAACGAACGCGTCATGTACTTCCTTCCCGCCCCGGAAGGCCAGCCGCCCACGGACCACGCAGGATCCGCCGACCCGTCGAAACCCGAAGGCCCACCACCGCTCGCGGACCCCGACCCCCACCAAATCCCCCCCGAACTCCTCGCCCTGCTCGCCGAACCCCCCATCACCCCCGACGAACCCCAGGCCCGCCACACCGACAACAAGCTCCAGACGCCACTCTCCCTCCCCCAACTCAACCTCTGCCTCCGCGAGTCCTTCCGGCAGGCCCGCCTCTCGATCGAGGAACAGGGCGTCAACATCCTCTACCTCGCGCTCGGCATCCTCAAGTGGTACGAGTCCGACACCAGCACCACCGAGCGTCGCGCCCCGCTGATCCTCATCCCCGTCCGGCTCGCCCAGTCCAGCGTCCGCGAAAACTTCAAGCTCACCTGGACCAAGGACGAAATCGAGGCGAACCTCTCGCTCGAAGCGAAGCTGAAGCAGGACTTCAACGTCCGCCTGCCGGAAATGCCGGCCGAGGACGACCTGGACGTGGAAGACTATCTGACCCGGGTCGAAAAGGCGGTCGCGAAGAAGGGCCGCTGGGCGGTCGAGCGCAACGAGGTCCACCTGAACTTCTTCTCCTTCAGCAAGCTGCTCATCTACAAGGACCTGGACCCCGAGACCTGGCCGGAAGGGAGCCGGCCGGCCGACCACCCGCTGGTCCGGCAGCTCTTCGGCAGCGACGGGTTCACGCATGGTCCGCCCGACATCGGCGAAAACGAGCACATCGACGATGACCGGACGGTGGTGGGTCTTCATCCGGTCGTGGACGCCGACAGTTCCCAGACGCTGGCGGTGCTGGACGTCGTCAACGGCCGCAACCTGGTCATTCAGGGGCCGCCGGGGACCGGGAAGTCGCAGACCATCACCAACCTGATCGGCGAGGCGCTGGCCCGCGACCTGAAGGTCCTCTTCGTGGCCGAGAAGATGGCCGCGCTGGAGGTCGTGAAGCGGCGCCTCGACACAGTCCACCTGGGCGATGCGTGCCTCGAGCTGCACAGCCACAAGACGAACAAGCGCGCCGTCCTGGACGAATTGAAGCGCACGCTGGCGATGGGCCGGCCGCAAGCCGACGGGGGGACCGGGGACGGCGTGCTGCTGCACGAAACCCGCGGCCGTCTGAACGACTACGCGCGGGCGGTCAACGAGCCGGTCGGGCGGAGCGAACTGACCCCCCATGAGCTGGTCGGCCGGCTGGCGCGGCTGGCGGAGGAGGGGCTGGCTGTCGACGACGCGGGTCTGCCGATCCGGGACTCGGTGTCGTGGAGTGGGGAAGAGTTCATCCGGCGGCGCGAGATCGTCCGCGAGATGCAGGAGCTGGTTCGGGCGATCGGCGTGCCCCGCGAGCATGCCTGGTGGGCGTGTGGCCGGCTGCACTTCGTGCCGACCGACAGGCATTCGGTGCGCGAAGTGATTGGGGAAGCGGCCGCCGCGCTGCGCCGGCTGGGAGGGGCGGTGGAGGTGCTGGGGAAGGGGCTTGGCGCCTTGGTCCCGTTCGGGGAACTCAAGACCGCGGTCGTGGAACGGATGATTCAAACCGCCCGGCGGGCAGCGACGGCTCCGCCTCTGTCGGGGGCCGACCACCGGAACCCGGATTGGATTGCCCGCGCGGAGCAGATTTCAGAGTTGGCTGAAACCGCCCGCGCGTACGCCGAGACCCGGTCCAGCCACGATGCCGTTCTGATCCCCGAGGCGTGGGACCAGGATTTGCTGGCTGAGCGCCAGGCGTTGCGTGCCTATGGTGACAAGTGGTGGGGATTCCTGTCCGGACCGCTTCGCCGGGCGCGGGGGAGGCTGGGGGGACTGTGTCGCGGGGCGCTGCCCAAGGCTTCCCCGGAGCAGCTCGGACTGGTGGACGCGATCCTGGAGGCCCGTCGCCTGCGCCGCGGGATCGACGAATCGGGTGACCTGGTCGCCGGGCTGTTTCCGGGCCTGGTCCTGGGCGATCGCGTGGAGACGTACCGCGCGTTTGCGGAGGCCGCGACATGGCTTGTGCAATTGCGCCGCGACGTGGCGGAGGGGCTGGTGGGGGACGAGATCCACCACCTGCTGGACAGCACGCTGGATCGCGCCGAACTGGAGGTCGCTGCCGACGCGTGCGAGCGCTCGCTGGAAGCCCTGGCGGATGGTTTGGCGGCCCTGGGCGATGCAATGGCGCTACGGGCGGACCGCTTCGAGCCGGGGGACGCGTTGGACGAACGAACCTGCGGCGACCTCGACACCTGGCTCCAGACCGCCCGCGACAGCATCCCCTCCATCCACGACGTCGTCCGCTTCAACCAGCTCGAAAGGCGCGCCGCCGAAGCGAAGATCCCCGAAGTGCCGGATTCCGCCGCCGCCCGCCCCGACGCCGCCCAACACCTCGCCGCCCTCTTCGAACACGCCTGCTACGCCGCCTGGCTGGACTCCGCCTTCCGCGACCGTCCGGTCCTCGCCGAGTTCGACGGCGCCACGCACGCCGGCATCATCGACCGCTTCCGCGAGCTCGACCGTGCCCAGTTCCGTGAGAACCAGATCCTGATCGCCGAACAGCACTGGGAAAAGCTCCCCCGCTACCAGGGCGGCGGCCAGCTGGGCATCCTCAAGCGCGAGTTCCAGAAGAAGACCCGCCACATGCCAGTGCGGCGGCTCATGGAGAAGGCGGGCCGGGCCATCCAGAGCATCAAACCGGTCTTTATGATGAGTCCGCTCTCAATCGCCAAGTACGTTCCGCCGGGCTCGGTCGAGTTCGACCTGGTGGTCTTCGACGAGGCCAGCCAGGTCCGTCCGGTCGAGGCCCTGGGCGCCCTCATGCGGGGCCGGCAGGCCATCGTCGTGGGCGACAGCAAGCAGCTCCCGCCGACGAGCTTCTTCGACCGCATGTCCGAAGACGGGGACGAGGAGGCGAGTCAAACGGCCGACCTGGAGAGCATCCTGGGCATGTTCTGTGCGCAGGGGGCCCCGGAGCGGATGCTGCGCTGGCACTACCGCAGCCGCCACGAGTCGCTGATCACCGTGTCGAACCACGAGTTCTACGATAATCGTCTGGTCGTCTTCCCGAGCCCCGATGCCGGCAAGGTCGACACCGGACTCGTCTTCCGTCACGACCCGGAGGCCGACTACCAGCGACGGGGCATCAACACCGCCGAGGCGAAGACGGTGGCGCTCGCGGTCATGGAGCACGCCCGCGCGACCCCCGGCCTGACCCTGGGCGTCGCGGCCTTCAGCAACGTTCAGGCCCGCCGCATCGAGGACGAGGTCGACATCCTGCGCCGCCGCGATCCATCGTGCGAGGACTTCTTCGCCGGACACCCCGAGGAGCCCTTCTTCGTGAAGAACCTGGAGAACGTCCAGGGGGACGAACGGGACGTGATCCTGATCAGCATCGGCTACGGCAAGATCGACGGCTCGTACCTGCCCATGAACTTCGGCCCGCTCAACCGGGACGGTGGCGAGCGCCGCCTGAACGTGCTCATCACGCGGGCCCGCCGGCGCTGCGTGGTGTACTGCAACTTCGTCGGCGCGGATCTGGACCTGAGGCGTTCCCGGGCCAGGGGCGTCGAGGCGCTGAAAACGTTCCTGGAGTATGCGCAGACGGGGAACATCGACGTGCCCGAAATCACCGGGCGCGGGGCCGACTCACCGTTCGAGGAGGCGGTCGCCGACAGGTTGAGGGCGCGCGGACACGATGTCACGCACCAGGTTGGGTCGGCAGGGTTCTTCATCGATCTGGCGGTGGTGGATCCGGGGCAGCGGGGGCGCTATCTGCTGGGGATCGAGTGCGATGGGGCGAGCTATCACAGTGCGCGGTCGGCCAGGGACCGCGACCGGCTGAGACAACAGGTGCTGGAGGGACTGGGCTGGAAGATCCACCGGATCTGGAGTACGGACTGGTTCCGTGATCCGGAGCGGGAGTTGGGGAGGGTCGAGGAAGCGCTGCAGGCGGCGCTCACGGTCCCGGCCACGCCACCGCCCGCACCGACGCGCGAGGCTCCGCAACCGCTGGAACGGGCCCCGGAGCCCGAGCGCGAAATCGAGCCTCCCACCCGTCCCTACACGGTCGCTGAACTCGATCTCGGTGTGGTCTGGGAGCCCCTGCACGAAATCTCCCCCGGCAAACTGGCGCGCTGGGTCGCCAAGGTGGTGGAAGTGGAGAGCCCCGTGCACCTCGACGAAGTCACCCTGCGGATTCGCGAGGCCGCGGGGGTCGGCCGTTCCGGCTCCCGGATCCGCGCGCAGATGCGGTTGGGCGCAAGCGTGGGAGCGAACCAGGGGCTCTATCGCATCGACGCGCATCAATTCCTCTGGCAACCGGACCACAAATCCGTCGAGGTCCGCCGCCGGGACGGCGACACCCCGACCTCACTGCGCAATCCATCGCGCATCGCACCCGAGGAGATCGGCGCCGCCCTGGTCCACGCCGTCCGTGCCAGCTACGGCATCGAGCCCGACGACGCGGTCACCGAAGCAACCCGCTTGTTCGCATTCAAGCGGGCCGGCCCGAAGATCAAGAAGCGTTTCCGGCAGGTTCTCGACCAGCTTGTGGCCGACGGCACGCTTGCGCGGGAGGGATCGCTGTTGCAGTTGCCGGACGCCTCGGGTCGGTAGCCAATCCGCCGAATCCATCACCCCATTCCTTCTCCGTCACCCGCGCATTGCGGTTTCGCCAACGGTCGAAAACGCCCGTCAACCCTCCCGCACGCGCGCCAGGAACTCCTCGGGCGTATCACGTTCGAGGATGGCAGCGGCGACCCAGGCGATTCGATCCCGGCCAGGTCTTCCCACGATCAACCGCCGCACTTCCTCCGCAGTCCCCACTCCGAACTTCCGCTCGACCAGCTGAATCAACACCGCCACTTGCCCCTGCTCGATCCCTTGCTCACGCCCCTGCTCACGCCCCTGCGCAACTCCCTCCTGCCTGATCTCGTCCAGGCTGCGCTGAAACTCGGTCACCACGGTGCCCATCGTCATCGCCTCCTCCAATTGTTGGTTGGAAAATCCCTTCGAACGTAACATCGCCCTCACCCACCCGGCCACGAACCGGTCGAAGTCTCCGTCTTCGCAAGCCTCAACCAGTTCTCGCAGAACCGTGAGCGCAGGCCGCATCTGCACGGCTGTGGTCACCCCGGAAAACCCCAGACCGACCTGTGGCAGGTCCTCGGGACCCGTTGGCTGCACGTCACGTGGCATCCGGGCCACGACCCGGTAGGCGTCCGGCGCGGAGTTCCGAAAGAGGTTGCTCAAATGGGTCGCAGCATTCCAGCGCCTGTCTCCGTGATGAAGAACAAGGGCCACCACAGCCAGCTCCCGGTCCCCATGCCGGAGTTCCTTGTCGTGCTGAATCAAACTCTGTGCTGCAAGACAACTGTAGATGGTCGTCCGAAGCGCCATATGGAGGGTCGTGTAGTCGATCCTGTCGGCCCATTCGGGGACGTGCCGGCGGATGAGGAGAGTGACCATCCGCGGATGGGAGAAGAGCTTCTTGAACGCGGCGTCGTCCATCGATGCGGTTGGCCCGGGTCGTGGTGAGGTGGCCCCTGTGGGGTGTGGCGCCATATCCTCGCGGAGGAAGCCGGGCGTTGGCATGGCTGGATGGGCCTTATGTGAACTCCCATCTTTCACAGATGCCCACCATCACCCTCCACTACAACGCCTCGTGCCCCGACTGCGTCCGCCAGGCCTCCCGCACCGCCGGCCTGGACTGGCTCGGCCGCATCACCCTATCCACGCAGCCCTCCCCGCTCGGCGAAGTCCCCGCCGGCGAGATCGTAGTCGTCGACCGGCGCCGGAAACGGCTGTTCACCGGCGTGTTCGCCACGCGGAGAGTCTGCATGGAGGTGCCCCTGCTCCTTCCCCTGGGCCTGTTGCTCCATCTCCCCCCTGTCCGCCGCATCGTCGGCACAATCGGGCGTGCAAGTCAGATCACACGATCGGCGTGGACCTTGAGCTCAGGCCGAACTCGGGAACTGCCGAGCGGATCGAGAAGGACATGACGCGCGTGACGGCTCCCTCCGGTCCTCCGGCATTAGTCACGCTCCGGAACCACTCCCCCCACCCACAATCCCCCCCACCCCACCCAACACCGCCCTCACCGGATACCTCGCGAACACCTCCCCACCCGTAGTCCCCGACAGCACCGCCACAAACCCCATCCCCGCCCCCCGCGCCGCCATCGCATCCACCTCCGAATCCCCCACAAACACACAATCCCCGACAGGCACCCCAAGCACCCCAGCCGCCCTCCGCAATCCATCCGGCGCCGGCTTCGGCCGCAGCACATCGTCGACCCCGACCACCACGTCCACAACCCCCCGGAGCCCGTCCCGCTCCAGCACATCCTCGACCCGGTGCCGGTACTTGGTCGTCACCACACCGACCCGATACCCGGCGTCGTGAAGCGTCCGGAGCACCCGCTCCGCACCCGGCAGCAAGGACGTGCTGGCGACCATCACCTCGTCCGCCTTCCTGACGAAATGCTCGAAGAACTCCTCCTCCCGGGACCTCCACTCCTCGCCCGCCAGAATCCGGAGCGCCGTGGGGAGATCGAGCCCGATGGTCCTGTGGATGGCGTCCGCCGGGGCCGGAGGGAGTCCGAGGCGGCCCAGGGCGTGATTCATGCAGACCACGACGCCTTCCGAAGAATCGGCCAGGGTGAAGTCGAAATCGAAGAGTACGGCGCGTGCATCGACGACGGCGGGATGCAGGTGGACTCTTTCGGGCACTCGGAAGCCGGACTTGCTACTCACCTCACACTCCTCCCCGCGAGCCTTCCTTGCGAGGTCAAGAATCCCCCACCCCATTACCCACTCCCAACGCCCCCCGCAACCCCTTCCACACACTGACACACATCACCACCACCAATAGCGCGAACGGAAACCCCGTAATCAGCGCGGCCGTCTGCAGCGCCACCAGTCCGCCACTCACCAGGAGCGTGATGGCGACAAGCCCTTCGAAGGTGCACCAGAAGACGCGCAGCCCGACCGGGGTGTCGATCTTGCCGCCGGCGGTGATGGTGTCGATCACCAGCGAGCCGGAATCGGAGGAGGTGACGAAGAAGACGGCCACGAGGACGATGGCGATCCCCGAGGTGATGGCTCCGAGCGGGAGCGCCTCGAGCAGTCCGAAGAGGCCCAGTTCAAGCCGGCCGGCCGCGACCGCGTCGACCACGGCGGTCTGGCCTCCGTCGATGTGCATGGACAGCGCGGTCGCCCCGAAGGCGTTGAACCAGAGCGAGGAGAGGAGCACCGGGACGACGAGCATGCAGCCGACCAGTTGGCGCACCGTGCGGCCGCGCGAGACCCGCGCAATGAAGAGGCCGACGAAAGGTGCCCAGGAGATCCACCACGCCCAGAAGAAGGTGGTCCACCCGTGCATGAAGTCGAGGTCATCGCGTCCGACCCAGTTGCTGAGCGGGCCGATTTCGGCGAGATAGTGGCCGATGCTGCCGACGAATCCCGACAACACGTCGAGGGTCGGTCCGGCCGCCAGCACGAACGCGAGCAAGAGCAGCGCCAGGACCAGGTTGGCCTGGCTGAGGCGCTTGATCCCCTTGTCCATTCCGGACACGACCGACACCGTGGCGATGGACGTGACCACTGCGATGACCAGCACCCTGGTCGTGGTGGTGTCCGGCACACCGAACAGGTGAGCCAGCCCCGCGGCGAGTTGTTGGGAACCCAGGCCGAGCGAGGTCGCCAGTCCGAAGAGCGTGGCGAAGACCGCCATGATGTCGATGACGTGGCCGAACCGGCCCCACACCGCGTTGCCCAGGAGAGGATGGAACGCGGCGCGTATGGTCAGCGGCAACCGGAGATTGTAGGCGGAGAAGGCGAGCGCGAGCGCGACGACCGCGTAGAGCGCCCAGGGTTGCACGCCCCAGTGGAAGATCGTCGCCGCCATGGCCACGTTGCGCGCGGCGGCGGTGTCCGCGGGGTCGATGCCGAGCGGTGGACTGAGAAAGTGCTGGACCGGTTCCGCCACCCCGTAGAACATGAGACCGATTCCGATTCCGGCCGCGAAGAGCATCGCGAACCACGACCAGATGGAGTAGTCCGGCCTGGCGTCCGGGCCCCCGAGGCGGACGCGTCCGACGGGCGTCACCAGGAGCAGGAGGCAGAACAGGAAGAAGATGTTCACCGTGCCCATGAACACCCAGTCGAACGTCGAGACGAGCCAGTCGTACAGCGAGTCGAAGACGCCTCCGGCGGCATCCCGGAACGCCAGTACGCCGACGACGAACGCGATGATGGTGAGGCTGGAGACGAAGAAGACCGGCTTGTGGACCTCGAGGCCCAGAAACTGCACGTTGTCCCGGCCGGCCTCGTAGCCGGTCTGTTTGTTCTCCCCTACCATCGGAACCAGAACCTGCGCCACAACGCCTGCTGCCGCTCCTGGAACACCTCTTTCCGATCCCCCGTCGCATCCACCGGCCGGATCCAGAACCTGCACCCCATCGACCCGAACGCCTCGGTCCTCGATACGCCCATCGCATAGAACGGCTGGGTCACCCGCAGAAACTCCGCCGGCGAATACTCCCGCCCCTGCTCGATCGGTTCCGAGTGCCTCGCCGCCTCGGGGTCACCCGTGGTCCGGTGCCGGGGCGCGATCTTGAAGATGCGCATTCCCCGGTCGGTCAGCTCGATGCGAAAGATGTACTCGGGATTGCCCTCCCCGTCGAGCCAGCAGGGCGGGGGATCGACGCCGCTGCCGCGGGTCAGTTGCTCGAGCTGCGTTTCGCGGTACTCGGCCCTTCCGACGGCGTCGTCCCGCTCGCGCTCGGCGTCCCATATCCGGCCCCGCAGCGTGTCCTCGCGGAAGCGGCTCTCGTCGAGACCGGCGCGCAATGAATCGATCAGGGAGTCCTGGTCCATGAACAGCTGCTCCCGTGTGCTCCTGAGCTCCCGGTCCAGGGTCCCGATGGTCGCGCGGGCGGCTTCCAGCGAGTCGCGCAGCCCCGCCGCCCGAGCCGCCCGCTCGATGATCTCCTCGGCCTCATCCGCGGTCAGTCCATCGCTGTTGGCAACCCCATCCGCCAGCTGCTCGGCCACCTGTTCCACCTCGGCAAGCCGCTCCGCCAGCGAGTCCTTGAGCGCAGCCGCCTCGTGCATGCGCCGCTCGCTCTCGGTCGCCGCGCGCTGGAGCGAATCGCGCTCCGCCGCCAGTCGCGCGGCCCGGTCCACCACGTCATCGCCCACCCCGTTGTCTGCCAGCAGCGAGTCCGCCTCCGCCGCGCGCAGCATGGCCCGGTCGCGCTCCTTCTCCGCTTCCGCGGCACGGGTCGACAGCGCCGTCACGGTGTCGCGCAGCTGCCGGGCGTACTCGTACCAGGCGTCGGCGTTGCCCCAGGAGACGTCTTCGGTGTTCAGCATCTCCCGGGTGATTCGCAGGTCGACCCTGGCGGTATCGCGCTGCGCCTCGGCCGTGTCACGCTGGAATTGCTCGAAGCGCAGCAGAACCGCGCACGCCAGCAACAGAATGAAGACGACGATGCTGAAGGTTTCGGCCAGTGTGAGGCCGAGCGTCAGTCCCCTGCGGTAGTGCTTCTTTTCGGCGGGCAGCATGGGTACGGCCCCCGGCTATGGCTTGCGCCGCCGTGTGCCCAGCCGCGCGATCCCCCGCCCTAGTCCGGCCACCCCCCGCCCTAGTCCGGACACCCCCCGGCCCAACCCCGCCACCGCCCGCCGGATTCGGCCGTTCGGCGACGCGGCCGGTTCAACCGCGCTTTCCACACCGGCAGCCATCCGCGTGTCCGCCGACAGCTTCCGCGCCTGCCGCCTGGCGTCCTCGAGTGCGGCGGCGACTTCGGCGGATTGTCTTCCGGCCGCCTCCAGCTCGGCGCTCAGGTCTCGCGCCAGCCCGCGGACGGGCTCGACGCTGTCGGTCAGTCCCGCGCCCGCCGCCCCCAGCTGCTCGCCGATCCCCCGCACCGCGCCGGGGACCGACGCAAGTCCCTCCCGGGCAGCCTTCACCGACGCCCGCAGCCCATCGAACTCGGCGTTCATTCCCGCAGCATGCTCACCGATTCCGCGGATGCCCATCGTCCCTGCGTGCAGCTGCTCCACGGCCTCGTCCCAGCGGGGAAGCACGTCGTGGCGGTCCACGGCATCGGCGATCCCCACCAGTGCGTCCTTCGCCCTCTCGGCGCTCCCGCGCACGCCGGAAAGCGTCTCGCGGAGCGCGGACACCGCGGACTCGGTCTCCTGCACACTCCGCAGGGTCGCGCTGATTCCTTCCGCGGCGGGTCCCGCCACCCGGTTGATCCCGTCGAAGGTGCTCTCCGTTTCGACGAGCCGGGTCTGCATCGCTTCGAAACGCTGCCCGATGCCATCCGCGCGTTCCTGCAGCGCGGCCAGAACGGCGGTGCTCGTGTCACAAACCGCGTTCATCCGGTCCATCTCACGGGCGAGCGAACGGGCCGCGCCGGTGATCTGCACCGAGTAGGCGTCCAGTGCATCGTAGGTGTCGGCGGTTCTCCGCGTCCCCTCCGCGATCATATCGGCGGTCTGCTGCGTCCCTTGTGCGATGATCTCGGCCGTATTCCTGGTCCCCTCGGCGATGATCTCGGCCATCTCTCCCAGGCCGGCGGACGAGTCCCGGAACTTGTGCGCCATGATGTCGAGGTCGTCGCGGGCCCGGTCGAGGCTCTCCTTCATCAGCGTCACCGTCTCCTCGAGCCGGGACCGGGTGTTGTCCACGATGTCGCCGGGAGACTCGTCCGACATGGTGAACCAGACGCGTCCCGCGAGACCGACGATGGTCGTCAGGAGCGCGATGCCGAAGTTGCGGATGGTCCCTGCCGTGCCGCTCCCGTCGCTGCCCGGTGTGCCCCAGTCGAAGGTGATGAGCGCGGCAACCAGGGCCGCGAAGGTGAAGAGGAGCCCAAGGTAGTAGATGGACTCGCCCTTGGTGTCGCTGGGGATGTCGGCGTCGTCCACCATCCGCTCGATGAAGTAGCCGTAGCCGATCATCCACACCGCGACCGTCGAAGCGAGCCACCACGGCCCGATCCCGATGAGATTCCCGAAGCCGATGATCGCACAGCCGACAAACAGCGCGATCATCCATGCGTCGCGGTATTCTCGTTGCGCTTCTTCGTATTGTGAGGCGGAGCGCTCCTCGTACCGGGGGCTCATCCCTCCACCATGATCCACCTGGGCCGGGCCAGGGGCGACGCTCCCTGATCCAGAAAATAGTCCTCCCAGAAGCTGCGCAGCGTCCCGCCCTGAATGCGGCCGGCCCCGCCGCGCCGCGCCAGCAGAAACACCGACACTTCGACGCCGGACAGGTCCACCCGCAGCGTCCCGTAGTCCGGGTGGCGGGAGAGCGGGCCGAACTCCACGGATTCACGGTAGAAGGAGAGGCTGCGCGAGTTCTGGATCATGTCGGAGACGATGAGGAGCTGGCGCGGGATGTCGGCGTCGCGGGGCTGGAACGCGCTCACGGCGGCGACCTGTACGCCCTCGACGATGGGTGAAATCGAATCGCCCTCGACGCTCAGGAGCGCAGAGAGGGCCTGTTCGAGGGGGGCCAGGAAGTCCTCCCGGTAGCGTCGCTCGGCCATCGCCGGATTGCCCGTGAGCGAACCCACTTCGTCGGGGTGTACGGGCTTGCAGACCCTGAACACCGCGCGCGTGTTGCCTCTGCCGGCCTGGCCGACGGTGTAGATCCGGATCTCGGCGGTGGCGGGCGCGCCGTTCTCGATGGCCTCGAGGACGCGGGGTGCTCCAGAACCCTCCTGTACGCTGGTCAGTGTGTCGGAAGGGTCCACCAGGATCGCGATCTGGGCGGCGTAGTCGCCGTCTTCGGGGCAGTTGGCGGCGTCGAAGGCGCGGCTGCCGCGCTGGCCGCGGACGAAGAGTGCGATCAGGATCGCCAGGGCGAGTAGGCCGATCACCGCTCCCAGTACGTTCTTTCGCTTCGTCGCCTGGTTCCGTCCCGTCGCCCGCGTCCGTCCCGTCGCCCGCGTGCGGCCCGCTCCCCGCCTTCCCCTCGATCCCCGTCCGCGCCTGCGGTCCCGCCTCACGCCGGCACGGCCTTGTCGTGCGGATCGAGCCTTGTGAATTCGTTCACAAGCTCGCAGCACTCGTCGTGGACGTCCCTCAGCCGCCGCTCGCGCTCTTCCAGCACCGCGTGCATGTGGCGGCTGCGTTCCTCGGCCTCCGCCTCGCTCATCAGGCTTGAACTGTCGGGCGGCTCCGGCAGATCCCAGTCGGCAAGCCACGGCGTGTGCCAGACCTCCGGCTCCGGCGTGGAGCGGGCTTCCCGGTTGGCGTTCCGGTAGATGTCGAGCGCTCCGCTGCAACTCTTCGCGAGGTCGCGCGCGTAGCCCCAGAGGTCGGTGTGCCGGGCATGGAGCTTGGTGTAGTCGCTGAGCGCGAGTTGCCGGGCCTGGACCGGATCGCGGAAATCGGTGCGCAGCCTGCGCGCGGCGTCGTCGTGGAGTTCGTTGAGGTCCGCGAGCAGCTCGCGGCGATCCTCCATGAGCCCTTCCTCCGTCTTCTTCCGGTGCCGCTCCCGCCTTCCGTATCCGGGGTAGGGGTCGTCAGTCTTGAACCAGTCCATGGCGGCGGCGGCGCACATGGCGAGGCCGATGAGGAGGAGCATGTAGGAGTAGAAGCCGTTGAGTCCGAAGGGACTGGCACGGAAGAGGCAGAGCGCTTCCTGGTCGGCGTCGTTTTCGTCGGGGCCACGCCAGCAGGTCTCGGGCAGGGAATCGGTCTGTGCGGGCTGTGCGACCGCCGACTGGGCAACCAGCGTCGTATCGGGCGCCGGGGGATAGTCGTGCGGCAGCGCCTCCCGGTAGTGGGCCACGAACAGATTCCAGAAGACCGCGACCACCAGGACCGCCCCCAGCCCGGCCATCCCGCCGATCCTGCGGCGGAAATCGCGATGGTGGATCTGGCGCACCATGGCGGCGAGAACCCACCCCAGCGCGCCTACGTTGACGACGCTGATCAGCACCGCGTAGCTCGTCCCGGCCAACAGTCCCCCCTCGACGTTGGCGCCGAAGAAGAGACCGTTGACAAGGCTTTCGAGGACCACCAGGGCAACCAGAATTCCCCAGTGCCACATGCGGCTCTCCGGGTAGTCGGCGTCGGCGTTGCGTCCCTGTTCAAGCCTGAAGCGATTGACCTCGCCGATCGCACGCTGCGTCTCCCTCGTGCCCCTCGACAGGTCTGGCCTCTCCTCCGCGACGGCGTCCTTCATCTCCTTGCAGGTGTTCTCCACCAGCGGATCGGCTCCGTGGTCGGCGGGAGGCGGCTGCAGGCGTTCCTCGAGAGCGGACCGGTGGCGGTGGTATTCGTTGCGCCGTTTCGCGTACAGGTCGTCGCAGTAGCCCACCACCTCCATCTCCACATTGTCGAGCGTCGGCTGGCCGGTTTGCGGCTGACCGTCCTGGCCGCGCTCGCGACCGCGTTCCTTGAGCTTGAATCGTTCGACGAGAGATGAGGCGGTCGGGGCTGGCGTCATCGATGTCCTTGGGGAAACGGAGGGACACGGGGTTATCTAGCCTACAAAGGAATGGGTGTTTCCGCGACTGTCGGGCGAGGAGGCACTTGAGGCGGATGACCCCCATACGGATCCCCGTGCGTTGGGGTTGCGCGCCCGCGCCTTCCCGGAGGGAGGGCAGCAGGTCAGTCGGGACCCCGAAGCTGCTCGTGCAGGCGCTTTTCCTCGAGCTGATCCTCCAGATCCCGCACCCTGGTCTCCAACTGCTCGCTACGCGCGGAACGGCGGAGCGAGTGCCTGAACGTCCTGGCGACCAACGCCGAGATCGCGCCCAGGACCGCAACGATGACGACGAATTCCATGATTCCCAGACCGAACGGCATTTGCTTCTCCTCTTGGCTCAGGTTCCCCTACCTCCGGTCCACCTCGAACCGCCGCACCGCCGTCCCCCCCTCTCCGTACAGATCCCCCACGGCGACGTTCAAATCATAAACCCCGTCCTCCAGCGTCCCGATATCGATGCCGACCGCCATCGGATGGGTCCGTCCGGCCGCTCGTTCCGACCACGTCAACACCGGCGCGGGCGTTCGCGGCCTGACCCCGAGCGCGCGCCGGATTCGGGTGATCAGTCCCTCGGCCCGTCCCGCGATCGAGATCGAGATTTCCATGGGACTCCCGGGGGCCATCCCGTAGACCTCCCAGAAGACGACCATCTCGTCGCCGCGCTCAATGGTGGTCTTGCCGAGCATGACCGCCACCGCCTCTTCACGGTGCTTCGGCAGATCCGCATCGTCCGGCTCGACGAGGAGCGGGTCCGAGAGGGTGATTGCCCCTTCCTCGAGGGGCTGGAGCCCCCGGCGAACCCGTGCGACGGTGCCGCGTTCGTCCATCGCCTCGATGCCCATGAGCAGCGTTGTGGACGGGATTTCGGTGCTGAAGGACGGGCGTGTCTCGCCCTCGACCGGTCCCAGGATCGTGGGCGTTCCGCTGGGTCCGGGGCTCGCGAAGAACCGGGCGCCGGACGGGTCGAGGGGGGCGTCGTCCAATTGGGCGGCGGCGGCGACCACCGCCGAGTTCCCGTCCTTGAAACGCGCGAACTGCGCGGGGAGATCCCAGAAGGGTCCGTAGTCGGTGGGCGTGTAGCCCTCGGTATGTTCGGTGGCGTTGAGCTCGTAGCGGAGTGAATCGAATCCCCAGCTGATTGCCGCCACGGGGGTGAAGCGGAAGCGGGCCGCTTCCATGCTGGTCCAGCTCTTGAACATGCCGCGCGCGATCGACCAGGAATCCTCGAACCCGCGCCGCACCACGTGGGTCTCGTGATAGTCCCGGTGCAGGTTGGTGAAGGCCCCCCGGGACCCCTCGATGTCGGTCCCGGTTTCCAGCACCAGGCGAGTATGGAGCAGCAGTTCGAAGCGGCGGTTGATGTGTTCCGCCCAGCGGTCGTTGCCGGGAATGGAGAGCATCGGATCGGACACCCACCAGAAGGTCTCGGCGAATTGCATCCGCTCGGGGCAGGTGAGCTCGTCGTAGATGCGCGTGTCGAATTCGTCGAGCAGCTCGCCCACCGCGGTCAGCCTGCAGGCCAGCTTCTCGTCGGCGCCCTCCAGCCCGGCCCGGAAGTGAACCTCGGCCTGGTCCTCGCGCCCGGCCCGGTGATGGGCCATGCCGAGCACCAGATCGCACCACCACCGCGCCGCCTCGCAGCTGTGCGCGATGTCGAGGGCGGAGAGGTGGCGCCCCAGTCTCGCGAACGCGTACACCGCCTGCGAGATCGTGTGGGCGTCGCCGGGACGGTCCATCGCCGCCTTCTTCACGTCCTTCAGGAAGTCCTCGACGATGAATTCGGGCCGGCACTCGGGAATCATGCGGCAGCGGCGGTCCTCGTGATCGCCGCCGAAGCACCTGTCACCGGTGTCGGGCGAACAGTGGGTCATCGAGAAGGTGCCGTGCAGATCCCGGTTGTAGTAGAAGTCGAGGACATGCCGGATACCGCGTGATATCGGCCGCTCCCATTCGACCTCCTGTACGGTGGCGGGGGCGGGAAGGGCGAAGGGCAGTGCCAGCAGGACCAGGGTGGACCGCAGGCTCAAGGCCGGGCCACCGTGAAGCTCCGCGTGCTGGTCACCGTCGATCCGTCCAGGAGGGCGACCCCGATGTTGAGCACGTAGTCCCCGTTCTCGAGCCCGCCGATGTCCAGCCCGATGGCCATCGGATGTATCGGAGCGGACGCGGCTTCCGACCACGACACCACGGGCCCCTGTGCGTCTCCCCTGATCCGCAGTGCCCGCAGGACCCGGGTGAAGAACCCGTCCTCCACCCCCTGGATCGAGATGGAGAACTCCAGCGGCTGTCCCCTGACCACCCCGTAGACCTCCCAGTAGATCGCCAGCTCGGCGCCGGTTTCGATGGTTGTCGTGCCCATCATCGCCGTCACGGCTTCATCGCGGTTTTGCGGGAGCATGAGGCTGTCCGGGATCACCAGAAGCGGGTCGGAGAGCGCAAGACCCTCCGTGGCAAGCGGCTCAAGCCCGACGCGCGAGCGCCCAATCGCCCCCGCCATATCGACGAATTCGAGGCTGGCCACCACCGGAACCGCCGCCACGACCGTCTCGACGACCGGACGCGGCCCTCTCACCCGTGGCTCCAGCCCCACCGGGTAGCTGCCAGGCCCATCGCTCACCAGGAAGACGGCGTTGGTCCGGCGGAGCGGCACCTGGTCCAGTCGCGCGGCCACGACCACCGCCACCGAGTCCCGCTCGAGGAACCGCCCGAACTGGCTGGGCACGTGGTAGACGGGGCCGTAGTTGTCGGGGGTGTAGCGCTCGTCCTCCCGGCGCGCCGTGAATTCATAGCGAAGGTCGCCGATCTCCCCGGTGACCCCCGAGATGGGGGAGAACCGGTACGTTGCCGCCTTGATGCTCGTCCAGCGACGGGCCGGCAGCGCGATCTTCGACCAGGAGTCCTCGTGTCCCCGGCGGACAACCGCAACCTCGTGACTGTAGGGATGCTCGTTGCCGGTGGTCGCCTCCAGGAGCTGCTCGTGGAGAATAAGCTCGAACCTCCGCCGGATGTGCCGAGTCCAGCGGTCGTTGCCGGGGATGGACCACATGGGGTTGGTCAGCCACCAGAAGCGCCGTTCGAAGTCGCTCCGTTCACGGCCGCGGAGTTTCACGTAGTCCGATCGGTCGTCCCCGTCCAGCAGTTCGGCGACCGCAGTCAGCCTGGACAGCAGCGCCGGATCCGTGGCGGGCAGCGCGGAATTGAAGCTCGCCTGGGCCTCGAGGATTCGTCCCGCGCGATCGTGGACCATGCCCGCGATCAGGTCGCACCACCACCCCGCGAAGGTACATTCCCCCGCCATCTCCCCGGCCTCCTCCAGTTGGCCGAGCCGCGCGAAGGCATATACGGCATGCGCAAATACGAGAGGGTCGTCCGGCGCGCTGTCCGCTGCCTCGGCCATCCTCTCCAGGAACTTCTCGGTGTCTCCCGGCTGGTGGCACTGGGAACTCTCGCAAAGCTGGTCCTCGTGATCGCCGCCGTTGTAGCAGGAGTCGCCCTTGTCCGCCCGGCAGTGCTGCATTACGTCGGAGTGCTTGATCGCCGGGTCGTAGTGCCTCTTCAGGACCTTCCTCACGTCGCCTTCGAGGTTGCCCTGCCAGTCGATCTCCGGCTCGCGCGAGGTGTCGGCCTGCTGGGCGCGCGAGGGGTGTGGATGGATCAGGGTGAAGGCGATGAGCGCGAAGGCAACTGGGGCGATGGAGTGTTTTCCAACCCGGACATGAGCATGAACGAGCCGGTGGGTGGGGCGGGGGGGTGCGAAGGGTGAGGAGGGATGGGGGGATGGAGTTTGGGGTTGGGGGGGTTGGCGGGCAAGGTCCGCCA
>LXNI01001692.1_pt1 | contig 17867 bp, 20 predicted proteins | sample 809091 | NCBI WGS metagenome assembly LXNI01 (sample SAMN04870527, study PRJNA318959) | sponge metagenome | biome: 01000161; feature: marine sponge reef; material: water | host: Sarcotragus foetidus | place: Greece: Milos, Mediterranean Sea | collected 2013-05-29 | depth 5-7 m | reverse complement strand
TCATGTGGAAAGAGGTAGCCGGCGCCGTCGACTATCAGATCCGGGCAACTAAAATTGGTCCCGGCGCGCTTAAATATAGACCTAGGGTTCCAAAAGAAGAAAGGCTTCGCGGCTGGATAAGCCCGGCAGAATTCGACAACACTGAGGAGGGTTGGACTCTTGACTACGGCTCGATCAGGCACGTGGTTTGGTGCGGCTTGAAGACCGATCAGCACATCAAACTTCGGGTGCGCGCGGTCGATTCTGAGGGCAATGTCGGTCCCCAAGCTGTTAAACGATGGCGCACTAGGAAATAAAGCGGGCAGGCCGCTCGAGAGCCGCTCCAAGTCAGGGCGGCTCTTTTCTTTTCTCAGCGCTGCGACAGCTCGCGGAAATATGTTACATTTAGCTCGCGCATAGACAGGCGGCAGTTTGGAAAGCGAGCGACCGTGACGCTGCGGGAAAACGTTCAAGAGCAATTCCGCGCCAAATTTGGCGGAGCCCCCGCCTACATCGTCCGCGCGCCGGGACGTGTCAACCTCATCGGCGAGCACACCGATTACAACGACGGCTTCGTCTTCCCCATGGCCATCGACCGCGCCGCCTGGATCGCCCTGCGTCCGCGCGCTGACAACAGAGTCGCCGCCATCTCCATCGACATGGACGACCGGCGCGACTTCGCCCTGGACGACTTGCCGCGCCCGGCATCAACAATCCCTTTCACGCCGTCATGCGACAAGCAAAAGCCTGGCTGCACAATGAGAGCTTCGGCGCGCCGCTGCCCTATCAGTTGGCCTTCGGCAACTACCTGCCCAACTGGCATCCTTGGGAACGGTATCAGGAATTCTACGACGAGACACAGATAATGGGCGTCATCGCGCAAAGCGACGAGATGCTGCCCCCGGCTGCCTACACCTTCGAGCAAGCCTGCATCAATGAATTCGGCGCCTTCCTCGACGCTCTGGATTCGCGAGGGGAGTGGTATCATCCACTGCGGGACGGCGTTCAGATTCTGCGTTGTCTTGACGCGGTAAAACGGAGCAGCGCCAGCGGAGATCGGATTGAGATTGGAAATTGAAGGGAATCTCATTATGAGCCTGGCAGGCAAGACGGCGCTGATCACGGGCGCTGGGCGCGGCATCGGCAAGGGTTGCGCCCTGGCATTGGCGCGGCGTGGCGTCACTGTCGTCCTCAATGATCGACCCTCCAGCCCGGACCTGGCGGCAACGGTCGCTGAAATCGAAAACGCGGGCGGCGAGGCGCTGGCGCTGGAGGCGGATGTCTTCAGCCGCGCCGGTTGCGCGTCCCTGTTGCGCGAAACGTTGGACCAGGTGGACGCTATTGACATTCTCATCAGCAATCCCGCCTACAGCGTCCGCGGCGCATTCCTGGACTACGACCCTGAGGTCTTTGAGCGCGTCTTGCAGGGTACGCTTGTCGCCGGCTTTCACATGAGCCAACTGGTAGCGCGCCTCATGGTAGAACGGGCCAAAGGCGGCAAGATGGTCTTCATCTCCAGCGTGCATGCCTCAATTCCGCTGCAGAATGCCATCGCCTACAACGCCGCCAAAGCCGGCCTGAATCACATGGCGCTGTCGATCGCGCGCGAACTCGTCCCGCACAAAATCAACGTCAACGTTATTGAGCCGGGCTGGATCGACACGCCGGGCGAACATGAAACATTCGGGGCGGAGACGCTGGCGGAGGCTGGGCGGGCGTTGCCCTGGAAGCGGCTGGGCACACCGGTCGATATCGGCAATGCGGCCGCCTTTTTGGCATCTTCGGACGCCGACTATATCACCGGAACCATCATGCGCGTCGATGGCGGTTACATGCACAAAGACGCTTGACCCCCTATCATATCAATCAATGAGAAAATCGGTCCGGCATACCATGTTGAGGAGATTCGATTCATGAGGAAGAGCAAGGTTCTGGCGAAATGGCGGGACAATCAGTTCGCGCGCTTCTGCGGGATGGGGCACGTGCTGCCCTTCTACATCCGCTACGCCGCGCACTACCAATTCGACGGCATCTGGCTGGATATGGAGCATCGCAACTTCGACGCTCGCGAAATCCAGCACCTGCTGGCGCTCTGCCATCTCTACGATATCGATTGCATGATCCGCCCGCCGACCGTGCAGCGCACTCGGCTATACCGTTTCCTGGAAGACGGCGCCTCCGGCTTGATGATTCCCTTCGTCTCCGATGCCGAGATGGCGCGGCAGATTGTAGCGGCGACCAAGTTCCCGCCGATCGGCAATCGCGGGCTGGATGGCGCCGGCCTGGATTGCAACTTCGGCGGCGATACCTGGATACCCGATAGCACATTCATCACTGACGCCAACCGCGAGACCTTCATCGTGGCGCAGATCGAAACGCCGGAAGCGGTCGCCAATGCCGAGGAAATCGCGGCCGTGCCTGGCATTGACTGCCTGTTTGTGGGACCGGGCGATCTGGGCTTGCGCCTGGATACTTATCCTGAGCTCGGCATGACCGTCGACGAAACGGTGGCGCAAGTGGCGGCCGCTTGCGACAAGCACGGCAAAGTATGGGGAAGAACCGCGTCGTCAATCGACGAGGTCGACCGCTATCGCCAGCAGGGCTCGCTGATGATCCCGCACGGCGGCGATTTCGCTCTGATGAATGTATTAAAAGACGCCAGCGCCGAGCTGGATCGGATACTGGCGGAGTAGGGCCGGCGCGCGCTCAACCGGGCAGCCAATCGGCGTATTTGTGATTGAGCAGTTGCTGGCAGGCTTGATACTGCGCCTCGCTGAAGCCGCCCAGGCGCAGCCATAATTTGTTGTATGCGCCGTCAATTTTGACCTCGCCCGCCAGTACCTGAAACAGGTCCGCCAGCAGATCGTGGAAGCCGCGCTGCAATTCCAGCATACGCGGGAAGTCCCGCGCTTGCGCCGCGGCTAGCATGGAGTCGCGCAGCCTCGCGATTGCGTCGCACCGGAACGTCATCGGTATGTCTCAGACGGAGTGGCAGCACGGCGACAACGACTTGCTTTTCGAGGCGGTTTACGGCGCTGGGCGCGTTTTAGCCCTTGACTGCGCCGACAGTCAGACCCTTGATGATATGCCGCTGCGCCAGCAGAACCAGGATAAGCGCCGGTATCATGGCGACGAAGGAGCCAGCCGCCATTTCGCCGTAACGAATGTTGAACTCTTGCACAAAGTTGGCGATGCCGACGGGGATGGTGCGCCCGGCGCTCGTCGTTGTGAGGGAAAGCGCGAAGAGAAACTCTTTCCAGCTGAATACGAAGACCAGTACCGCCATCGCGGCCAGACCGGGGCGCACGATAGGAATGATCACCATGCGGAAGGCCTGCCATTGGGTACAGCCGTCAATGACCGCGGCTTCTTCCAGTTCCTTGGGCACTTCGGCGAAGAAATTCATCATCATGATGACAGCCAGCGGCATGTTCAGCACCATGTGCGCCATGATGACAGCAGCCGGCGTGTCGTAGATGTTAGTGGCCCGCGCCCACAGATAATAAGGCGTAACAAATACGATTGGCGGCATCATGTTGATGAAGAGCAGCCAGACCAGGATGCCGCCAGTTACCCAGCGAGACCAGTTCAAACGCGAGATTGAGTACGCCGCAAGCGAGCCGATGACGCCGCAAATGACGGCAACACTGGCAGAAACAATTAGACTGTTCCGCGTGAGTTCCGCGAAATTGCTGCGGCTGCCAGTGAAGATTTCTTCGTAATTCCTGGTTTTCGCTTCAAAGAAGAAAGTGCCGCTATAGATATCCGCCGTGCTTTTGAGGGAGGTCTGCACGATGTAAAAGACCGGAAACAGAATAATGAAAACCACGATGAGTAAAGCGACATTTAAGATGACTTTCGGGACGGTCTTTTCTCTCATCCCAGTCGCCTCCGTACAACACGGCTCGCCCAAAAATAGAAGACCACGAAGATGGTCATGAATGCCGCTACCATCAATGACAAGAACGCAGCGTATCCCAATCGGAATTGCTCGCTGAAGACCTTGTAGATGTGCATGCTTATCACCTGCGTCGCCGTACCGGGGCCCCCTGACGTCAGCACAAAGATTTGGTCGAATACCTTGAATGCGAGAATCGTGCGCAAGAGCATCGCCACTAGAATTGTCGGCGCCATCATCGGCAGAATGACGTGCCGAATCATGCGGAGCTCGTTCGCGCCATCGACCCGCGCCGCCTCCAGCAGCGAGGGCGGAATCGACTCAATGCCCGCCAACATGATCAGGAACATGAAACTGGTCCAATGCCAGACATCGACGATGATAACGGATATCAGCGCCAAGTCTGGATCAGCCGTCCAAAGCGGCGGATTCTGAACGCCAAGTTCGATCAAAATAGTAGTGATAAGCCCATAGTTGTAGTCATAGATCAATGACCACATTGTGCCTATCGCAACTGGCGGTATAAGCAGGGGAATGATCACCACGCTGCGATAAACAATCGATAAAGTCGTAGTACGGCTGATAGCGACCGCCAGCGCGAAGCCGGTGAATGTCTCAATAAGCACGACGGCGACAACGAAGACTAGCGTGTTCTTAATGGCGATGCCGACAATGGGGTCCTTCGCCAGATTGTCCAATTGCCTTAAGCCGATAAATTCCGAAACGAGTTCGCCCTCGATGAACTCCAGTTCGGATACGCTCATCTGCAGCAGCTGCGCGATGGGCAAGACAGTGAAGATAACCAGAACGACGAGCAGAGGCGCCACCGACCAGTACTTGAAACTGCCCGGCCCGAAGAGCGCCGTTCTCAAGTCGCCAGAGTTATTCAGCGAAAATCGCGCCATATCAACTCCGTAACCGTCCTCTACAAAAGGCGCGGTTTGAATTGCGCATAAACGCGCGACAGAGGAACCGACGACCCGCCATGGGCCAGGCGTCAGCTCCTCTATTGCAAGCGTCTGCCGAGTTTACGATACCGTGTAGCCGGCATCTTCCATGACAGTACGGATTTCCGACGCCATGAGCTCAACCGCTTCTTCAGCGCCGATCTCGTCGACATAAGCTTGCGCCAAGCGCGTCGATACGCTGTCGCGGATCAGAGGCGTTTCCGGCAGGCGCGTCTCCGGATGCAAGAAGGGCGTGCTTTCGGCGAAGGCGCTCGTCCACCAGCCGACTACCTCGTCAGTCGCCAGTTCTTCGTAGGTATCCTGTCGTACGGGGATAGCGCCCGCTTTGGCGTAAGCCAGCTGATTGTCTTTTGTCGTCAGCCACTTGACGAATTCGAGCCCGGCCGCGGCGCGCTCCGCCGGCAAGTTGTCCGGATGCGACATCACCCACATGCCAGTGCGCGGCGAACGCGCTTCCGCCGTGACGCCTGGAACGACCGTGGCGCCCATATTGCCGCCGACGATCGAGATCTCCGGGTTGTCGTAATTCGGCGCTGCGGCGCCCACCATGTGCACCTGCGCCAGGCGGCCGCTCGCCATCAGCGCCAGCAAATCCCCCTGACCCAGATCAGCGTAATTCTGCGGCGCCCAAGTCCGCCCCAGCTTCAGCCAGCGCTGCACTGCTTCCAGGCCCTCGGGCCGTTCGAAGCCGACGGACCAACTGCCGTCTTCTTCCAGCCGGACGTATTCCGCGTCATAGGAATCGACATAGGCGCCGAATTCCCACCAGATCGGATTGGCGCGATTGGCGTTGCCGAACAGGCGCGGCGGATTGCCCAGTTGCTCGGCGATGGTTTCCATCTCGTCAAAGGTCTTGGGCGGTTCAATGCCAGCGTCATCAAACAGATCGCGGCGGTAGTAGTAGAGCTGGATGTTGCCGTTGATGGGAATGCCGAGGAGTGTGCCCATTGGCCCGTTGACACCCAAATCGCTGTCCCAGCGCGCCGCATCGCCATAACTGATGATGTTTTCATCTAGCGTATAGTCGGCGTCGATATCGAGGATTGGTTTCAGCAGGCCGGAATTGTAAAAGAAGGGGATGTTCTGCTCGGTGATGGCAACGGCGTCGTATTCGCTTTCGCCGGCCTGGACAGCGTTACGCGTCTTGTCCAGCATGCCGGGGAAGGGCGTGACATCGAGGTTGACTTCGTTGCCGGTGGTTTCACTGTACAGTTCGACCATCGCGGCAAAGCCGGGGAACCAGGGCGAATCGTTGATCAGAATCGTGATCGGCGGCTGGCTCATGACGTCTTGCGCCATAGTCCTTATGCTACTGTGCAGCAAGGGGTTCGCCGCCAAGCCGGCGGACAGAGCGCCTATCGCCTTGAGAAAATCACGCCGCGAGAAGTTTCCAATGCGCTTGTTCATGTTCAACTCCGTTCGCTAGTCTCTGTTGGTGTTTGCTGCATAAACGACTACGGACCGGGCAGTAGCGCCTCCTTCCTTGTGTCGCGCAAGACACAGTCCATGGTTAAATGTGACATCCTCATACTAAAGTACTGTATTGAACTGGAATTTGCAAAAATGAACAGAAACTTGTGAATTGCTATGACCTTGGCGCCACGGAGGAACGACCTTAAGGATCAAGGCGTTGCCGTATGCGGATGCTGCTTAGCCTCTTCTACAATTCTTCGCTGGATTTCCCGCGCTTCAACATTGAACGGCGAATCATCTCTTATCGTCGTCTGTTCGCGCTTCCAGACCACAGTCGCAGCAATGCCGCTAGTAAGCAACGCTCATTCGGCCGCTCCATAGACAAATTGCAGTAATGCCCGGGCAGCCCCAGAGGCGACAAAGCTTGTCATGGGCCGGTTGTACTTTCACTAAGTTTTTGCTCGCAAAAACTTGTTTTATAGGCAAAATAGGCTATACTCTGCTTGTATAATATATTGAGGAGAAACATGGCCAGACTTTGCCTGGATGACGATAGGAAAGGAGTGAGGCGAGATTAACAATTTGTAGAAAGACCATTCGTTAGCTGTCAAATCGACTGTAGACAGGAGCAAGTCAATTATGATGCGCAAACTTTTCCTGATCGCACTGATACTGGCGCTCGTCAGCGTTTCCGCTGTTGGCGCGCAGGACGAAGCGCAGTATGCGGGCCTGGACATGGATTTGTCGGGCATCACCATTAAGATGGCAAATATCGGCGGCGGCCAGTACGAAGTCATGTACGATGCCATTTCCGTCTTTGAAGAGGCGACCGGCGCCACGGTTGAAATCGTCGCCTTGCTGGACGGATTCTCCATGGACCAGAAGCTGAAAGTCGACTTCGCCACGGGCGCGGCTGATTACGATGTGGCTTGGGATCACACCAGTTTTGTCGCGCAGTACACGCCCTTCCTGCTGCCGCTGCAAGATTACTTCAGTGAAGACGAACTGGCGGCTTTTAGCCCCGCCATTCTCGATGCCGCCACCATTGACGGCAACCTCTATCTGATTCCGCGTCACGCTGATATCAGCCCGATCCACTATCGCAAAGATCTGTACGAAGACGATGCCATCGCCGCTGCCTTTATGGATGCGACGGGCGAGGAACTGACCGTGCCGACGACCCTGGAACAGATCGACCAGCAAGCGCGCTTCTTCGTCGAGAACGGCCACAGTACCTTAGGCTATACGCTGGCGGGCAAGGAAGAGGCGCTTACGGGCCGCTTCTATGAGATGCACTTCGCCAGCGGCGGTTCGCTCTTTGACGAGAATTACGAGCCAGCGTTCAATGATGAGATCGGCGTTGCTGTGGCGGAGTTGCTGGCCGGCTGGTACGTGGATGGCGTCATCCCGTCTGATACGACTTCGCTGTTGTGGGACGGCGTCGCCCAGTACTTCTGCAACAACGATGTCGCCATCAAGCTGGAGTGGTACGGTTGGTACGCTTACTTCCAGGATACGGATTCCTGCGCGGTAGCCGGCAATTTCGGCTTGGCGCGCGGCTTCACCGGCCTGTCAATTGGCGGCGACGCAGTTCGCCCCTCTGGTTGGGCGGGCGCGCATGCCTTCTCCGTCCCGGCGACGGCGCCCAATCCGCAAGCGGGCGTTCAGCTGATCAAGTTCCTGTCGTCCGAGCGCGTGGCCTATGAAGAGGCCTTGTTGGGCTTCTTGCCGACGCGCTCCGATGTATGGGACCGCGTCATCGCCGACGCCTCCGATGCCGAGAATCCGCTGGATCGCGAGCGGCTGGAGCTGGCGCGCGTCCAGGTTGGCGAAGACTTCAAGACTCCGCCGCTGATCGCCGAATGGATTCCTTTCTCCAATATCTTCTACCCGCATCTGCAAGCGGTCATCCTGGGTGATGTCAGCGCGCAGGACGGTTTGGACGCCGCCGCGGCGGAAACCCGCGAAATGATGGCCGACGCCGGCTATTACTAGGGGGAATACGCCAAGCGCTAAAGGATAGACTGAAGCGCTCGCCGTTCGGTCTACCCCATCCCCCGGCCCCTTCTCGCCATCTCTATGGCGAGCATCCCGAATCATCGCTGAGGGGAAGGGGAGCGCAATTCTTGGCGCCGCAGATGCATGGCAGCAGCCTTCCCCCCCGTTGATACGGGGGGACCGAGGGGGTAGACTGAATGCGCGGGCGGCTAGAGCCAAAGGTATCCTGGACCGTGAACGCTCCATGATTGGCAGACGCAAAAACGCCGACGACGGCGCGGCGCCCAAGCGCGTCATCCAGTTCAGCCGCATTGACGCCGGCGCTTTTCCCTTTCTGCTGATCTTCCCGGCCGTGCTGGTGATCCTGCTCGTCATCGCCTTTCCCCTGCTCTATTCGCTCTACGTCAGCTTCACTCCTTACGAGTTGCTGAAGCCGAACAGCCTGAACTTCACAGCGGCGAGAGCCCTGCGCAATTATGAGAAGCTGCTGAATGATGATATATTTTGGCGCTCGCTGTGGAACACCATCGTCTTCCTGGCGGTCACGGTAAATCTAAGTTATCTGCTGTCCCTGGCTTTGTCGCAGCTCCTGGCGCGCGTGACCTTCGGGCAGAGCATGTTACGGACGCTGCTGATGGTGCCGATGATGTTCGCGCCCATCCTGGTTGGCATGCAATTCCGCTGGTTCTTCAACGCCAACGTCGGCTTGGTCAACAACTTCTTAATCAGCGTTGGCATACTCCAGGAGCAGGGACAAATCGCCTGGCTTGTTGATGTGCCGCTGGGCATGATCACCATCATCATCGCTTCAATCTGGATGAATATCCCGGTGATGACCATCATACTCTTGGCGGGCGTCTTGTCTCTGCCGTCGGAGACCTTCGAAGCTGCCGAAGTGGATGGCGCGTCGGGCTGGCAGAAATTCCGCTTTATCACTTTCCCGCTGCTGGCGCCTTTTTCGTATATCGCTTTGACAATCATGTCGCTGGATATCGCTCGCGCATTTGATATTGTGCGGATCATGACCGATGGCGGGCCGGCGCGGCGTACGGAAATGCTCTGGACCTACATCACGCGCCTGGCCATTGAGGACACGAAGTTTGGCTTGGGCAGCGCGATGTCCTGGATCACCGTTTCCTTGTCAGTGCTGTTCACGCTCTATTTCTTCCGCCAACTGGTGAAGGCGAGGATCGTGCAATGATCACTCGCAGTGTCGGCCCCAACCGCCGCCGCAACGACATAATCTGGAACGTGGTCGCCTGGGCGATATTGAGTATGTTGGCGCTGCCCGCATTTTGGATCATCATGACAGCTTTTCGCCCCAACATCGAGATCAACACCTTTCCGCCGGTATGGATTCCCAAGCGCTTAACCTTGGAAGCCTTCGCCAATATGTTTGGGTTGAACCCGGATGTGCAGCAACGCGTGGCGGTGGAAGCCTATTTGCGCAACTCGCTGCTGGCATCGGGGATTAGCACCGTCATCGCGGTTTCCCTGGGCACACTGGCGGGTTACGCCTTTGCGCGCTTCCGCTTCCGCCTTCATACGTCGCTGTTTCTGGGCATTATGCTTTCACGCGCTGTGCCCGGCGTGGCTTTGAGCTTGCCGCTGTTTCTCCTCTTCAACCGCGTCGGCTTGGTGAACAATGTACTGGGTTTAGCCTTGGTATACGTCGCTGCCAATATCCCGTTTACAGCCTGGCTGATGGATGGCTTCTTCCGGCAGATCCCCCAAGAATTGACGGAATCAGCTTATATTGACGGCTGTGGGTATTGGTCCGCCTTCTGGCGAATCGAGCTGCCGCTATCGCTGCCTGGGTTGGCGACGGCCGCCATATTTGCCTTTCTGGCGGCTTGGAACGAATTTCAGATCGTCAGCGTATTGGCGCGGAACAACGCAGCCAAGACTTTCCCGCCCGGCTTATTCGCCTTCACCGAGCAATTCACGGTAGATTGGCGCGGCATGGCGGCGATGAGCGTCATCATGATGGCGCCGGCGGTAATCTTCGTGGTTTTGGTGCAGCGCAATCTGGTCAGTGGATTGACCTTTGGCGCCGTAAAGGGTTAATGCCCGTAGCCCAATCCACCCTCGGATCGTGGCTGATGAATCGGAAAGATTCAGCACTGTCTTAGTCGCAGTGGAAGACCTCTTCAATGTTGTGCCACCACTCCCCTTCAGCGCGGTCTTCAACGGGCTTCTGCATGGGCATGCATAGGTCCCACCACTTCTGCGTCGTTTCGTCGGCGGCCATGGCGGCCATATCGGCTTCGAAATCGTCGCCGTGATATTCCATGTAGGCGAAGAGCAGATCGCCGTAACGATATATGGAATAATTGCGGATATTGCATTCGGCGATTTTTTTCAGCACGCCGGGCCAAACATCAGCGTGCAGGCGGATGTATTCCGCGGCATCTTCCGGGCGCAAGCCGATAACTTGTCCAAATCGTTGCATTGGCTGTCTCCTAATCAGAATTGGTTTTGAAGTTTTCCGGGCGGCGGTATTTCACCGTCTGCAAGTGCTCGCAATACAAGGCGAGTACGCCTTCGTTCTTGTAGACTTCATAACTGACTTTGACCAAGCCCATTTCAGCATACTTGGGCTCTTTGCTTAAGTGCGTGCGCACAGTGTATATAGTGTCGCCGATGAATACCGGCTTGATAAAGCGCAGCTTGTCGTAGCCGTAGCTGAAAGTATGCACGTTATTGTGCGCCATCAAGCCCAAGCCGATGCTGAATACCATCGAGCCGGCCACCAGTCGCTTATCGAAGATGCCTTCGTCGCGGGCGAATATCTCGTCGGCGACGTAGGGGTGCATGTCGAGCACAATGGCGTTGAAGATCATGCACTCGCCTTCGGAAAGCGTGCGCCGGATCGATTTGATTTTCCAGCCCAGCTCAAAGTCTTCGTACATCCAGGTTTCGGTGTTAAAAAGCGGCAGATCCTGGTGCATTTCCACTGGCGTGTTTTCCGGTTTGGGCATGAGCTTCCCTCAATTGGAAATAGCGAACTCTGACAAGATGGTCTCCGTATCTTCGCCGATGCGGGGCGCGCCCTTGGCGTTCTTCAAAACCTCGCCGTCGATCCGAATCGGACAGCGCAGCGTATCCAGCTTGACATTTTCGTCGCGCGCGACTTCTTGAATCATATCGATCACTTTGAAGCCATCGTGCTGCAGCAGCCGGTCCCAGGTCAAGACATCGGCGCACCAGATATCTTGCGGTTCCAGGATGTCAAGCCAATGCTGCGTCGACTTCGTCTTCAAGTGCTCGACAAGCGTCGCTTTGATCTCGTCGCGCTGGGTAAACCAAGTCGCGGAATCAGTGTAGTTCAGCAATGGCGGGCACTCGAGCAAGTCCCCAAGGACGGGTATCGAACCCATCGCCAAAGCGAGAAAGCCATCAGCCGTCTGATAAATGCCGTAGGGCGCGGCCAGATAGGCGTGGGCGTTATTGACCGTACTGCGCTCAGGCAGCTTGCCGCCGTCGTTCAGATGCGTGGTTAGCACTTCAAACTGAAAGTCGAGGATCGATTCCAGCAGGCTGACTTGCACCAAGCCGCCTTCACCGGTGACGCCGCGGCGGATCAGGCAAGCCAGGATGCCCTGCACCAAGTGCGCGCCGGCGAACAGATCGACGACCGCCAGGCCAAAGGGCGTCGGCGGCCGGTCGGCATCGCCGTTTAGCCAGACCAATCCCGAGATGGATTGCAGCAGCAAGTCTTGACCGGGCTTATAGACCCAGGGTCCTTCGTTGCCGTAACCGGTGATTTCGCCGTAGACGATACGCGGATTAATGGCGCGCGCCGCTTCATAATCCAAGCCCAGGCGCGCCATAACGCCGGGACGGAAATTCTGAATGATGACGTCCGCCTGCTTGATGAGATCCTTGGCGCGCTCAAGATCAAGCGGATTTTTCAGGTTGGCGGCGAAGCTCTCCTTATTGCGATTGATCGAGTGAAAAAGGGTGCTTTCGCCATCAAGCTCAAGCTCGGAGATGTATAGCTGCCGGCAGAGATCGCCACCGTCGGGCCGCTCAACCTTGATGACGCGCGCACCCAAATCGGCCAGACGCAAAGCGGCCGAAGGACCCGACAGAAAGATGCTGAAGTCCAGAACCAGTAAACCTTCCAATGGTCGCATTTTATCTTGCTTCTCCTAGGCAGCTGCGCGAATTCTTTGATCCGTATGGTTTCGAAAGGCCGAATTGGGCGGCATGTTTATTTTGCTTGCAAAAACACTTTTTATCCGTAAAATATAGTCAGCAAAGTCAATTTTGTCAAATGGTTTCACAGGCGCAATCAGTGGCCTTTGGAGGCTCAAATGGTTACCGTTGATACGCATCAACACTTTTGGAATCTGGACGAAGTAGCCTATCCTTGGCTGGTTCCAGCATACGGTCCGATCTATCGCAACTTTGACGCGGATGAGCTGGCGCCACAGTTGGCGGCTGCGGGCGTGGACAAGACAGTGATCGTGCAGGCAATGGATTCATACGCCGATACCGATTCCATGCTGGCGATCGCGGAAGCCTGCGACTGGGTGGCAGGCGTGGTCGGCTGGGTACCCATTCACGACCCGGACGAGACCGCAAAGAAACTGGATCAGTACGGACGTAATCCCTATTTCAAAGGCATGCGCCACTTGATCCACGAAGAGACGAACCCCGATTGGGTCGTTCAGAAGCAGGTGCTCGAGGGCTTGCAAATCCTGGCTGACCGGGGCCTGACCTTTGATGTGGTGGCCGTGTTCCCAAATCACCTCGCGCATGTGCCGAGCCTGGCGGAGCAAGTGCCGAACCTAAAGATGGTGATTGATCACCTGGCGAAACCGCCGCTCGGCGATGAGGAACGCGCGGTCTGGCGCGAGCAGTTGGCCGCGGCGGCTGAAAGCCCTAATGTCTATGCCAAAGTATCGGGTTTGAACACGGTGACGCCGGACTTCGAGAATTGGACCTATGAAGACATCAAGCCGCTGGTTGATTACGCCATCGAGCAATTTGGCGTGGACCGCTTGATGTTTGGCAGTGATTGGCCGGTGGCGGTGCTCGCCGGCGATTACGCCAAGGTTTGGGACGAGACGAAGAAGTGCCTGGCGGACCTGTCGTCGAGCGAACGGGACGCTATCCTTGGTGGAACGGGCGACGCGTTTTATCAATTAAACTTATGAGACCAGATTACCCGCATGATCGCGCCGCATTCATCGCTGGCTGTCCAGTCTCTCAACGCGCCGCTCGACGCTCTTGAGTTCCCGGCACAGTTGGCTCAACTCATATCGTAGCTGCCGATTTTCCGAGTTGAGTTCGGCAATTTTCCCACGATGTTCCATGCGCAGGACGTGAATAGCGTCTCTCAATTTGCTTTCCGAATGCCAGACTACGATGAAGACAAAACAGACGAACACGATGAGCACGGTGTCCAGCGATATTGTGATGACCATAGTCTTTCCTCAGCCCTGTCGTTAATCAAGCAAGTACAAGTCTAGCAAGTTCTGTTAGCCTAACCGCAGACTACACTGCTGGCAAAGGCGTCCCGCCCTGCTGGCTGGAATCGTAGGCGGCTTCTACCGTCGCCATGGTATGGATGGCATCCTCCACTGAGGTTGGCAAGGACGACGTCTCGTCGTTGGCGTAGCGCATCAGGCTGGCCATCGTGCCAATGAACGCTTCCGGGAACCATGAACCCTGGATGTCAATCGTCCGCCAGCTCGGCTCATCCCCGTCTTCAAGCAGAATGTATTCGAAGCGATCCGGCACGCCGTCGGGATAGTTCATATTAAGGCCGGCGCGGATCTGAATCGCGCCCTTGCTGCCTTCGAATTTGACGTAGGATTGCTGCTTTTCGGCGCCGTAAGCGTGGCTGTGGTTGGTCATCACGTTTACGCGCGGGTTATCACCGTAATCCATGATGATCATCGAGCGGACGCCGCCGCGCAGGTCGGGCGCTGTGGGGTGGCTCAAGGTCTTGGCGTAGACGCTGCCCGGTGTGCCGCAGAAAGAACGGATCAGGTCCACGTAATGAATGCTGTGATAGAGGATCTCAACCCGAGGCAAGGGGAAGAGGAAGCCCCAAAGATGCCAGGGCGTGTTCACTTGAACGCGGAATTCGACATCGTAGAGCTCGCCGATGGCGCCACGCTCAATAATGTCGCGCGCGGCGATGATGAAGGGGGCGAAGCGCAGTTGGAAGTTGACGGCTGCTACCAGCCCTCGCTCGCGGCAGATGCTCAAAATTTGCCGCGCGTCTGTGAGATCATCACCCATAGGTTTTTGGATTAGCACGGCGCGACCCTTGGGAATACTGCGCAGAATATCTGCGATTGCGCTGCCGGGCACCGCGATATCATAGACGGCGTTCTCGGGCGCGTCCGTGACCGCTTGCGATAAGGAGTCGTAAAGCCGCGGGATGCCAAACTTGTCTTGCATCAAGGCAGCGCGCTCGCTGCTGATATCAAAGCCGCCGACAATATCAAAGCCGGCGATCTTGTAGGCGGGGTAATGGGCGTCATGGACGATCCCGCCCAAGCCGATGCTGACGATTGGGAGCGGGTCCGCGGGCAGTATCGCTGATTGGCGAATATCAAGCGCTTTCATGTGTTTTCATCCTCTTTGCCAAGGGCACGAGCTATATGGCTGCTAAAGCATGCTGTCCGGCGAAGTTGGTCAAGCCAGCGCGTTGGTTGATTTGACGGGCGCAGCGCAGCAAGGCGTCAATCACTACTTGCGGATCTTTGCTGTGACGACTGGCGGTGAGTTGCGTTATGGCAATGGCGGCGGTGACCCCGACTTCCGGATTGCCAATAAGCACGGCGGTATCGTGCAAGCCGATGAAGGACTCATCCAAGGCGGTGGATATGCCGGTGCGGCGGCTCTCCGCGATTCGCTCCCAAAAGAGTTTGCGTTCCCCGGAAGTCATTTGCTGATAGTCGTGATCTCCTTCAAGGATGGTGTTGAGGCTGTTCTCGTCCATCGCCGACAGCAGCAGACGTCCGGAAACGGTGGATACGAGCGGGAATGAAGACCCGACTGACACCGAGATTTGCACCTTTTCCGGGCTCTCCGCCTGGCCGACCACAAGCAACTGTCGATGTTGAACAATGCTGATATGGCAGGACTCGCGAATCGTTCGGGCGAGTTCTTGCATCGGCAGATTGGCAACATGCAGCAGGTGCTTCAGCGGCGAGTGGCGGTTCGCCAATTCGAATAGCTTGAGCGTGAGGCTGTATTTGCCTTGGTAGTCATCCCTGATGACAAAGCCGCTTTCGGCCAGGCAATTCATGGTACGGAAGAGTTGGCTGGCGCTGCTTGCCATCATCTCGGAGATCTGCGACAGAGAGAGGGGTTCAGGCGCGCGCGCCATCAACTCGAGGACGGCCAGGCCTTTTTCCAAAGCCGGAACGCTATAGTTAGGCGCGGACTTCAATTCTGCCATGCTGGAAATCTTTCGGCGAAAGGCTGCATTAGCCGAGTGTGTCGGCAGGCGCGAGTTCCTTGCGTTGCACGAGATAGAGGTGTTGGCAAGCGAGCACGATCTTCTGATGCTGGTTAAAGATCTCGACTTGCTCAATCACATAGCCGTGATCGGGCCGTTTGGCGTAGTCGCGTTTTTCGCTGATGGTGGCTTTGACGGTAATGGTATCGCCGATGAAAACTGGCCGGATGAAGCGGATGCGGTCGTAGCCGTAGGAGAAGGCTACTGGATTGATCTCGTTGGCTGTCATGCCGATGCCGATGCTCAAGATCAGCGTGCCGTGGGCGATGCGCTCTTTGAACTCCTGGGTTTTGACCCATTCGGCGTCCATGTGGTGGGGGAAGAAATCGCCCGTCTGGCCGGCGTGCAGCACGATGTCGGCTTCGGTAATCGTCCGGCCAAAGGTCTCGCGGCTGGCGCCGATTTCATAGTCTTCAAAATAGCTTGTTTTGATCATGGATTTATCCCGGAAAATAACTGAATGAGGTAATCTATCATGCGCTCATTGACAGAATCGTCGACCCTCACTATATTTTGCAGATAAAACTGCATTTTGCAAGCAAAACGACATCCGATTAGGGCTTATTGAAGCAGCAGACCAATGAGGAAACGGGACATGGAATCCAAGTCCAAATTACGCGGCATCACCTGGAATCATTCACGCGGATTTGTTTCAGTCGTCGCGACTGCGCAGCGATTCTGCGAAATGCGCCCAGAGGTCGACATCAGCTGGGAAAAGCGCTCGCTTCAGGAATTCGCCGATGCGCCGATTCAGGGCTTGGCGGAGCAGTATGACCTGCTCGTAATTGATCACCCCTGGGCGGGTTATGCAGCCTATAGCAAAGTCCTTATGCCGCTGCAAGAAATAATTCCAGCCGATTTCATGAGCGATCAAGCCGAGAATACAGTCGGCCATTCGCATGCGAGTTACATCTTCGACGGCGAACAATGCGCGCTGGCGATAGACGCGGCGACGCCGGTCGCCTCTTATCGCGCCGATTTGCTGGAGCGGTACTCGCTGGAGCAGCCGCGGACCTGGCGCGATCTGCTGGACCTGGCGCGGCAGGGGCGAGTCATCATGCCGGGGATTCCAATTGACACGCTAATGAATTTTTATATGCTCTGCGCTACACAAGGCGAGCCGCCCTTTGTCGATGACGAGTGGGCGGTTTCAGACCAAATGAGCTTGAGGGCGCTGGAGCAATTGCGGGAGCTGGCGAGCCACTGCCCCAAGGAGATTTTCGACTGGAATCCGATTGCGGTGTATGAGGCGCTGTCACGGCGTGATGACTATGTTTATTGTCCTTTTGCTTACGGCTATTCGAATTACTCGCGCGCCGGTTACTCTGCAAATGTGCTGACCTTCGATGACATGGTAGATATCGACCAGCAAGTTCGCTGTCAAACAACGCTCGGCGGCACCGGCTTGGCGATTTCCAGCCGCTGCCAGACGCCGGAAGCAGCGCGGGATTACGCGATGTTCACCGCCGGCGCCGAAGTACAGCGTACGCTCTTCTTCGAGAACGGCGGCCAGCCCGGGCATCGCAGCGCCTGGGAGGATGCCGAGGTCAACCGGCGATCCAATAATTATTTCCGAAATACTTTGCCGGCTTTGGACCGGGCCTATTTGCGGCCGCGATTCCCGGGTTATCTGCATTTTCAGGATCACGCCGGGGCGCCAATTCGCCAGTATTTGATGCAGGGCGGCGCCGCGAATGCTGTGCTTGACCAACTCAAGCGCTTGTTCGAGGAAGCCAAAGGGCTTTATCCGGACTGAACCGCGCGAGCCGCTTTTCGCCGAACCATTGCTGCGAGTCTAATCAGAAATCAGACTGTCGATATCATCGCGGAAACTTGGCGCCCTCGTCGCAGCGGGTCTATCGGCACACTTTTCGGCAGCGACCAGCTAAGGATCGCATTGCGATCACGCAAGCCTGATTCAGCTAAATCGCCCGATGTAGTCCCTGTCCGGCAGTTCCGGTAACGGCGCGTGGGGATCAGCCTGATACCAGAATGCAGTCGAGGCGATATCATCTTGCAGCGGCAAGTATCGATACTCCTCGAATGACGCGTCGTGCCGCGTCCCCGATCGCCAGCCCAGAGCTTGAATCGTCACGCGCAGGTCCTCTTCGTCAAAACCCTGCAG
>LXNI01001691.1_pt1 | contig 17874 bp, 13 predicted proteins | sample 809091 | NCBI WGS metagenome assembly LXNI01 (sample SAMN04870527, study PRJNA318959) | sponge metagenome | biome: 01000161; feature: marine sponge reef; material: water | host: Sarcotragus foetidus | place: Greece: Milos, Mediterranean Sea | collected 2013-05-29 | depth 5-7 m | reverse complement strand
GTGATCTCCACCGGGGTCGCGCAGCCGTCCCGGCATGCCTCGCCCTGGAGGTCCGAGAGCTGCACTTCGGACGGGTGGGCGGGGAGCATTTCGAAGCGCAGCTCGAAGCTCTCGGTGCCCTCGAACGCGTCGTCGTCGACCAGGGTCAGCGGCAGCTCGTGTCGCGCCTCCCACACTCCGCCTACGAGCGTGAAGTCCGCTTCCTGCACATTGATTACCTCGCTCACGGCCTGGTAGTCCCCGGGCGAAGCAGCGGTCCCGCTCCTGGCACTCACCGAGAACGTGAACCTCGCCCCGCGCGGCATCCCGGCGGCCGCCCGCGCAACAAGGGTCACGGCCGGACTCTCCTCGTCCTCCGCGAACCGGTAGGATTCCTCGGTAAATGATGCCTTGATCGCCGGACCCGACTGCGAGACGACGTGTACGGTCGCTGCCGCATCCCCCGTGTCGTATCCGCTCACGAAGCCGAGTATCGCCGTGAGGGCACCGCTCTGCGTGACGCCAGAGGAAAACAGGGGCCGGAACAGGTTGAGGTTGGCGACGCTCCCCTGCGCCGCGAAGTTGAGCTGGTGCGAGGTGCGCGACAGCCAGTCCTGCTCCTGCGTGAGCAACAGAGTCACCGCCACGGGAGAATCGAGCGGTGCCTCGCGCGTGGCCGTCAGCACCAGAGCTTCCAGGCCCGCGATGATCGTGTCGCGGCTCGCGGCCAGCGTGATCTTCGGCAGGACCTCCAGGATGCGGATGGTCTGCGTGCTCCCGATGGCTTCGCCGTCGTGCGTCGCCGAGACCTCGATGGTCTCGTTCCCTTCCACGGAATCATCGTCGACCGCCGTCAGCGTCACGTCTATCGAGGTCGAGTCGGCCAGCATGATGACCTGATGATCTGATGCCTGGTCATCACCGTCGGCGGGCGCGACCGTGTAGTCGGTGCCTTCGGTCGCCGTGCCGGCGAACGCGAACGTTACCGTCTGATCAGCGGCGAATGTCTTGCCGTTGGTGATTGACACGGTCGCGGTGGACGATGCCTCGTCCTCCTCGCTGATCTCATCGGCGCTGACCGAGAGGTCAAGGGTGGGAATGTCCTCGTCGTCGTCGATGAACACCGAGTATCGGCACTCGTCATCCCCCGAGCACGCAGTCGTGTCGGGGTTGAGAAGCTGGACCTCCGCTCTTGGGAATCCCGCGGCATACTCCAGGTGCATCCGGAAGCGCTCTCGTCCTTCGCGGATCTGGTCGTCGAGCAGCGTCACGGCAACGCTGTCACGCGCCACCCACCGGCCGTTTTCCATCGCCCAGTCCTCCAGGCGCACGGTCTTCGACAATTCCGAATAGTCCTCGTGCGCGGCTGCGGTGAGTTCCGGCCTGGACACCGATCTGCCTTCAGTCGACACCGCGACAACAACCACCGTTGCTCCGCGCGGCACGCCGGCAGCCATCCGGGCGGTCACGACCACGGCGGTGCTGTCCGCGTCTTCCTCAAACAGATAGGAACTCTGCGTGAGCGAAACGGTCACCGCCGGCCCATCCTGCGAGACCACGAACACGGTCGCAGTCGCCTCGCCCGTATCGTAACCGTCGACCGCATCCACGACCGCCGTGAGATCGCCGCTTTCGACGACGCTCGTGGAGAAATTGGTCACCGCGAGAGCGAGGCTGGTTTCCGCGGCGCCCGCGCGGAAACTCAAGTCGTGGGATGTGTCGAAAAGCCAGCTCTGCTCCTGTGTCAGCCGCACCGTCACGGTCAGGGTGTCGTCGAGCGGAGCCTCGCGCGTTAGCGTTATTGTCAGATTCTCCAGGCCCGCGATGAGCGTGTCGCGGCTCGCGGCCACGGTGATCTTCGGGTCTTGCTGTTGCATGGCCTCAAGGGGAGTGGCGGCGGCGAGTGCAGCCATGGCAACGATCGCTTCTGCGAAGCGGCGTACCGGATGACGTGCCCGATGCCATGGCCTTCGCAGCCGGGACACCGCAAACAGAGAAATCGAAACTGGCGCTCGGCCAGTTGCATTGGAGTCTTTGCCTTTCTGGATTCTGCCTGCCATTTCAGTCCACCTCCTCGCCTGCCTGGTTAGGCATTTGGCGCTTGTCGCTGAGAAAACCGCGGGCCACTCGGTCCGCCTCGGGTGATTCTCCGAGTGGTCGTTAAAACGCTCCGACCGCGATCTCGTTCCCGTGGGTCCGGATGGTTCCGCCGTTCCACGACATATTGATATTCGGTATATATTCGGTTATCCTGCACGGGCCATGTCCCGTAAACGAAATCCCGCGATCAAACCCGGTGCGCCTGCCCTATCGGGGCCGCGCATCTCCCGGCGCATCCTCGCCGCCTGGCTCCCCTGGTGGCCCACAGAGAGGCTCGCCCGGCACCGTTCCGAGGCGCGCAGCCACCCCTTCATCACCGTCGCCGAGAGCAACGGCAGGCTGATCATCGACGCCACCAATCCCCGCGCCACCCGGGCCGGCCTCACCCCCGGCATGCCCCTGGCCGACGCGCGCGCCGTCGTGCCCGGCGTGATCGTCCGCCCCGCCGACCCCACCGCCGACGCCCTGGCGCTGGAACGCCTCGCGCGCTGGGCCGACCGCTTCACCCCGCGCGTCATGCCCGACGGAACCGACACGCTATTCCTCGATATCGCCGGCTGCACGCGTCTTTTCGGCGGCGAAGAAGCGCTGATCGCGTCGCTGCGGAGCGCACTGGAAGGCTTCGGCCTGACCGTGCGGCTGGCCCTCGCCGACACTCCGGGCGCGGCCTGGGCGCTGACCCGCTACGGCCCCGAGGACCCCGCCGTGGTGCCTGCCGGCGCCGGCGCCGACGGGCTCAAACGCGCGCTCGCCCAACTGCCTGTGGCCGCCCTGCGACTGAGTGCCGATGTGGCGGAAGCGCTGGTCTCCTTCGGGCTGGACAGAATCTGCACCCTGTTCGCCATCGAGCCCGTCGAACTGATCCGGCGCTTCGGCACGGAACCGGTCAGGCGGCTCGGGCAGGCCCTGGGCGATGTCGATGAGCCGATCGTGCCGCTACGTCCCCTCCCCCCGCGTGAGGCCCAGCGCGCCTTCGCCGAGCCGATCTCGACAGCGGAGGACATTCGAGCGGCAGTCGACGGCCTCCTGGACGATCTCTGTCTGGCGCTGAGCCGATCCGGCGAGGGCGCGCGCCGCCTGCACCTCGTCTGCCACCGGGTCGAGGGCGACCGGCGGACCCTCACCGTCGGCACCAGCCGTCCATTACGTCGCAAGAAGCCCCTCATGGGCCTCTTCGCCGAGAAGCTGGACCAGGTGGAACCCGGCTTCGGCATCGACGAGATCGTCCTGGCCGCCGATGTGGTCGAAACCATCGACGAACTCCAGACCGACTGGTCCGGCGAGGCCGCCGGGGGTTACCGCGCCGCCGACGAGGAAGAGCTGGCGGACCTGCTCGACCGGCTGGGGAATCGGTTCGGCTTTGGCCGCATCGGTCGGCCGATCCCGCGTCAAAGCTGGCTGCCGGAGCGCGCGGCTGTGCGGGAGGGGTTGCTGGGGAATGGGTCAGCCGCACATTCCAGGTCGATCGCGCACTCGGGATCGGCCACGCGCCCTGGGTCCGCCGCGCACCCCGCGGCCGCCGCCAACTGGCCGCAGGACCGCCGCCGACCGCTCCGGTTGCTGTCGCCCCCGGAGCCGGTGGAAGCCGTCAACCTGGAAACCGGCGGCTCACCCTGCGGGTTTCGCTATCGAGACCGCTTCCACCAGCTGCACGCGATTGAAGGACCCGAGCGGCTGGAGTGCGAGTGGTGGCGCGAAGACGGGCCGGGCCGCGACTACTATCTGGCCGAGGACGAGGCGGGTTGTCGCTACTGGCTGTATCGAGAGGGTGACAGAGGTTCTGAAGCATTGTTTGGCGCCGGGGACGCCCCTCGTTCGGTGGCGGCGCCTTCCTCGGAGGTAGCACTTCACTCCAACACGCTCCCCCGCTGGTTTCTGCATGGGGTTTTCGCGTGAGGATGTCTCCGCACCAGATCAATTCTCATCATTCCCATCCAGCCATTGAACTGCCCACTCCAGCCCTTAGCGTATGCAACCGGCATCAACCAGGAGGCGCGTTTGGCGGCAGGAAGGCGAATCTTACAGCAAGTTCTGAGCGGACATTCAGACGCGAACGTCCGCTTCGACCCCCTGTGTCGACTGCTTCGGAAATTGGGCTTTGCCGAGCGACAACGAGGCAGTCACCATATTTTCCGTAAGGAGGGAATCCCCGAACGGGTTGTTCTGCAGCGCGACGGAAGCCACGCGAAACCATATCAGGTCCGGCAGCTCCGGAAAGTGATCCTCAAGTACCAACTGGGAGACAAACAATGAATCACCAGTACGAAATCGCCATCCAGTGGAGCGACGAGGATCGCGCTTTCGTGGCCAGAGCACCGGAACTCCCCGGATGCATGGCTCACGGCCATACGAAAAGAGCGGCTCTGGAAAGCATCGAGCAGGCGATCGCACTCTGGCTCGATACCGCCAGGGAGTTTGGTGATCCCATCCCGGAGCCCAGGAGCACGACCCCGCTACCAGGATAGAGACCGGCACAAGCCGCGTGCGGCACATGTGCTCGCCCGCCACGGTAATCTCTCCTTGATGTTCGGGTTATATTCGGTTATTGTTCAAGGGCCATGTCCTCTGAACCAAGCCCACGACACCCGGCCGCCGGTCCCGGCTCCGCCACTTCCTACGCCGAACTCCAGGTCACCAGCAACTTCTCCTTCCTGAGGGGCGCCTCCCACCCCGAGGAGATGGTCGAACGCGCTGCCGAACTCGGCTATCGCGCCCTCGCCCTGACCGACCGCAACACGCTGGCCGGAGTCGTCCGCGCCCACGAGGCCGCCCAGCGCACCGGCCTCCACTTCATCCCCGGCGCCCGCCTCGACCTCGCCGACGGCCCCAGCCTCCTCTGCCTCCCCACCACACGGCACGGCTACGGCGCCCTCTCCCGCCTCATCACCACGGGACGCCGGCGCGCCCCCAAGGGAGAATGCCATCTCACCCGGGAAGATGTCGCCGCGGCCGCCGACCCCCACGGGCACATCTTCATCGCCGTCCCCACCACCTCACCCTGCGACGACTTCGCCGACCACCTCGCCTGGTACCGCGACCACCTCACCGCCCCCCTCCACCTCGCCGCCACCCACTACCACCGCGGCGACGACGACCGCCGCCTCGCCCACCTCGCCCGTCTCGCCGAGACCCACGGCATCCTCCTCCTCGCCACCGGCGACATCCACCAGCACGACCCCGCGCGCCGCCGCCTCCACGACACCCTCACCTGCATCCGCGAACACTGCACCATCGACAACGCCGGCTGGCGCCTCGAGGCCAACGCCGAACGCCACCTAAAGCCCCCCAGCGAACTCGCCCGCCTCTTCCGCGACCACCCCGACGCTCTCGCCAACACCGCCCGAATCGCCGACCTATGCCGCTTCTCCCTCGCCGAACTCCGCTACGAGTACCCCGACGAGGTCGCCGCCGACGGCCGCACCCCCCGCGAAACCCTCGCCACGCTCACCTGGGCAGGCGCGGCCGAGCGCTACCCGGACGGCATCCCGCCCAAGGTGCGCAAGATCATCGAACACGAACTCGCACTCATCGCCCAGCTCGAGTACGAGCCCTACTTCCTCACCGTCGAGGACATCGTGCGCAAGGCCCGCGACCTCGGCATCCTCTGCCAGGGCCGCGGCTCCGCCGCCAACTCCGCCGTGTGCTACTGCCTGGGCGTCACCTCGGTCGACCCCGCGCAGATCGACCTGCTCTTCGAGCGCTTTATATCGGCCGAGCGCGACGAGGTCCCCGACATCGACGTCGACTTCGAGCACGAGCGCCGCGAAGAGGTCATCCAGTACATCTACGGCAAGTACGGCCGCGACCGCGCCGGGCTGACCGCGACCGTCATCACCTACCGCGCCAAAAGCGCGCTCCGCGACACCGGCAAGGCCATGGGCCTGAGCGAGGACGTGATCGGGCGGCTCCTCTCCATGGTCTCGTGGTGGTCGAAGCCAGTGGGCGAGCAGCGCGCCCGCGAAGAGGGCTTCGATCCCTCCGACCGGCGTCTGGCGCTCACCCTCGAACTTGCCCGCGAGCTGTGCGGATTTCCCCGACACTTGTCCCAACACACAGGCGGATTCGTGATATCACGCGGGCCACTCTGCGAGATCGTCCCCATCGAGAACGCGGCCATGGAAGACCGGACGGTGATCGAGTGGAACAAGGATGACCTGGAGGCGTTGGGTTTGATAAAGGTCGACGTGCTCGGGCTCGGGATGCTCTCGTGCATCCGCAAGGCCTTCGCCCTGCTCGAGGAGAATTGCGGCCTTCGCCACACGTTGGAGAGCGTGCCGCAGGAGGACCCGGTCACTTACGGAATGATTCAGCGTGGCGACACCGTCGGCGTCTTCCAGATCGAGAGCCGCGCCCAGATGGCCATGCTGCCGAGGCTGAAGCCCGCGACCTTCTACGACCTCGTCATCGAGGTGGCGATCGTGCGCCCGGGACCGATCCAGGGCGACATGGTCCACCCCTACCTGCGCCGGCGTCAGGGCCGCGAGCCCGTCGAGTACCCGTCGGAAGAGCTGCGCCAGGTGCTGCGGAAGACGCTCGGCGTGCCCCTCTTCCAGGAACAGGTCATGCGGATCGCCATCGTCGCGGCCGGCTTCACCCCCGCCGAAGCCGACCAGCTGCGCCGCGCCATGGCCAGCTTCCGCAATCCGGGCACCATCCACAGCTTCCGCGACAAGTTCATCGACGGCATGACGGCGCGCGGCTACACCCGCGACTTCGCCGAACGCTGCTTCCGCCAGATCGAAGGCTTCGGCGAATACGGTTTCCCCGAAAGCCACGCGGCCAGCTTCGCCCATCTCGCCTACGTCTCGTCGTGGCTCAAGTGCCACCATCCGGCGGTCTTCGCCTGCGCACTACTAAATAGCCAGCCGATGGGCTTCTACGCGCCGGCCCAGATCGTGCGCGACGCACGCGATCACGGCGTCGAGGTGCTGCCGACGGATGTGAACCGGTCGCTGTGGGATTGCACGCTGGAGGGAGCCGCCCTCTGCCTCGGCCTCCGCCAGATCCGCGGGCTGAAGGAGGACGCCGCCGACCGGCTCACCGCGGCCCGGGGCGACGGCTACCGCTCGCCGCTCGACCTGTGGGAGCGAACCGGGATTTCCCCCGCCGTCCTGACCCGCCTGGCCAGCGCCGACGCCTTCACTTCGATGGGGCTGGATCGCCGCCAGGCCGCCTGGGCGGTCAAGGCGATCAGCGAAGCCGGACCGCTGCCGCTCTTCGAAGCGCAGGAGGGTGACCGGTCATCCCGCCCCGAACCCGCCCTCCCCACCATGTCCGTCGGCGAACACGTCGCCGCCGACTACCGCACCACGGGCCTGTCGCTCAAACGCCACCCCGTCGCGCTGCTGCGCAGCCGCCTGGACGAGCGCGGCGTGCTGCCCGCGAAGGATCTCGAAGGGCTGTCCGACGGCGAGCGAGCGGTCGTGGCCGGGATCGTCCTCACCCGCCAACGCCCCGGCAAAGGGATCGTCATGTTCGTCACCCTGGAAGACGACACCGGCACCGCCAACCTCGTCGTCTTCCCCTCCGTCTACGAGAACCAGCGCCGCGACACCCTCACCTCACGCCTGATGCTCTGCCGCGGCAAGGTCCAGAAGGTCGACGGGGTAATCCACGTGATCGCGGAGCGCGTGACCTCGCTGAACGAGTGGCTGGCGGAGCTGGGCACGCCGGGTGGGGTTACGGACGCGGCAAGTCTGCCCGGCGATGGAAGCGGCGCTGCACGAAGTGACGCTCCCGACTCGTCGTTCGTCGCGCGCGGGCGGTTCTTTCATTAGGTAGGAAAGTAGTCCCATGCAGCCATGGCGGCGCCCCACGCATGCCCTTTCAATAACTCCCCACGCACAGGACGAACCTGCGGTGCACCCTCCAAGCCCCAAGACCCCACTCCCTGATGTCCGCCGAAAAACTCCGGAAGCGCATGTCAGCTTCGAAAAGTGGCTGGGGATGGAATGACCTCGACCGGATCTACCTCAGCTACGGCTTCACGAAGCGGGAAGGCAGCAAACATACGGTCTATTCTCACCCTGCCTATCGGCAGCTTCGGGCCACCGTTGCACGGCATCGCTCGCTCCCGAAAGGTTACATTACCACCGCGCTCAGACTCATCAACGAACTGGAGCGGCTTCAGAAGACCAACGCAGAAGACCGGCAACACCGATGAAGACCCTTCAGCACTACATGTCTCTGCCGTACCAGCAGACCGTAACCCTTGAGGACTGCACCGACGGTACCCGGTGCTATGTCGCCCGCCTGACCGAGTTGCCTGGTTGCGAGAGTCACGGAATGACGCCCGACGAGGCGCTCGATAGCCTGGAGGACGCCAAGCGCCTCTATATCGAAAGCATGATCGAGGACGGCATCGAGCCGCCGCTGTGCCAGAAGGCCGTCCCTACGGGTTAGTCCTCCCCGCGGCGGCGCCCCTCACTCCTCATCCCCCAGAAACTCGCACAGCGCGAACATCTCCACCCCGAGCTCCCTCAACCGCCCCGCCCCCGGCAGCTCCGGCAGGTCCACCACGAACCCGGCGCCCACCATCTCCCCACCCATCCCCCGAATCAGCTCGATCGCCGCAGCCGCGCTTCCTCCGGTGGCCAGCAGATCATCGATCAGCAGCACGCGCGTCCCGGCTCCGATCGGCGCAACCGTCTGCATCTCCAGCCGCGCACTCCCGTACTCCAGGTCGTAGTCCACGCCCCTCACCTCGCCCGGCAGCTTGCCCGCCTTGCGGACGGCCACGAACCCCACGCCCAGCTCCTGCGCCACCGGCACGCCGAAGATGAAGCCGCGCGCCTCGATTCCGACCACAACCTCCGGCGCTGCATCGCGGAACCGGCCGGCCAGCGCCGCCGTCGCCTCCCGAAATCCATACGGATCCTCCACCAGCCCCATTACATCGCGGAAGCGGATCCCGGGGATGGGAAAGTCCGGAGCCGCGCGAATCAGGGACTTGATCCGGGCCGCCAGGCCGTCGTCGCGCTGCGCGCCCTGCCGCACCGGAGGGGTCGGCGGGGTCGCTGGTGTCGGGGCTGTGTCGGGAGTCGATGCGGTCATATTGCGCATTCCGTGAGTTGACCTTGGGGAACATCTGGCGATAATGCTGGAAACAAAACGTCGCTGATCAGGCACATCAAGGCTGAACGCACTTGCATGACGACACTTCCTGTCGCTCCCCTGGCCCTCGCTCTCGCTGGCCTCACCCTCGCTGCATGGGTGGCCCTCGCCATAACCGCCGTATGCGACCGCTACAAGATCCCTCGGCTCGACGAGGTCGCGCCGCCCGGCCCCGACGACCCCCCGCTCCCCCGTCTCTCGATCATCGTCACCGCCCACAACGAGGAGCGCTCGGTCGAACGGGCCCTGACTTCGCTCCTCGGCCTGCGCTACGCGGACTACGAGGTGATCTACGTCAACGACCGCTCCACCGATCGCACCGGGGAGATCGCTGAACGCCTGAGCACTGCGGACGCGCGGATCAAGGTGCTGCACATCGACGAACTCCCGCCGGGGTGGTTCGGCAAGCCCCATGCGGCCCAGCGCGGCGCCGACGCCGCCACCGGCGAAGTCCTGCTCTTCACCGACGCCGACGTGACCTTCGCCCCCGATGCCGCGACCTGCGGCGTGCGCCACCTCGTCCGGGAGCGACTTGATCACCTGGCTGCGGCGCCCCGCCTCACGCTCACCGGCACCATGCTCCAGGCCTGCACGATCGCATCCCATCTTTTGGTCGGCGCCAGGCAGCGACTCTGGAAGGTGCAGGATCCTCGGAGTGCCGCCTTCTTCGGAGTCGGCTCCTACACGATCATGCGTGCCGACTCCTACCGCGCCGTCGGCGGACACGCACGGGTCGCGCTTCGCCCCGACGAGGACCTCCGGCTGGGCCAGGCCGTGAAGTTGTCCGGGATGCGGTCAGCCTTCCTGAAGGGCGAGGCGCTCCTCGCGTGCCCCTGGTATGACACCCTCGGGGGCTTCGTCCGCGGACTCGAGAAGAACTTCTTCGCCGCCCTGGACTACAGTGTCTTCCTGGTGGCTGGCGCCACCGCCACGCTCGCCTGGTTGTCCGTCGGCCCGCTCGTGATGGCACCGCTGCTCCTGTCGACCGGCCACGTCCCGGCCGGCCTGCTCTTCGCGGCCTGCCCGCTCATCTATTGGACTGTCGCCACGACCTTCTCACGGGACGACTCCTACCCCTGGTGGAGCGCGATTCCCCTCCCGCTGGCCATCCTCGTCATCGCGTACACGATCTGGCGGTCCGCGCTTCTCACCATCTTCCGCGGTGTGATCTGGGGCGGTCCGCCGGTGCCACTGTCGGAGCTGCGCGCGGCGCGGATTCGGGTTCGGGACTGACCGGCCCAACAGGGCTGGCAACCATACTCGCAGGCCCCAAAGCCCCCGGCGCAATGGCGAATCGTCGAGGCCTTCGGTCTCTCAGGAAGAGGGCCGGCGAGCCCGATAGACCGCAGGTACCGGGTCACGAGACAGGATGAAGTACGAGTCATCTCCGGGCACAACCGCGGTGACCAGGCCTGGGATGGACACTAGCGTAGATGCTTCGTATTCACAGTCGTCGGCACCATAACGATCGATGAACACCTGCGTAGAGTCGGGCAGTGCGTGGGAATAGACCTCAAACCTCACACCTCGCCAGCCGACGTCAAGGACGGGGTCAAAAACGTTGTCAGCCGGCATCCACTGACGATTGACGGGAGCACGGACGGTCAATAATCCCGTGCACTGGATGTCGTCGTCTCGGTAGGAAAGGAAGAGATCAGCCTTCGCGAAGGCTACCGCCCAACGGCCCGTCCGAGAAGCGTCAACTTCCACAAACCGGAGGCGCGAGTCTGCGTCCCGGAGCTGTTGAGTCGGGTACTCCGTCGACCCGCCAACGCTCCCGGACACGGAAACTTTCCGGAAGAACACGTCGCTGGCGTCTGCCGGAAAGATGAGAGCTAGGTCGGCGGTCGGCAGGAAGCGCCATGCTGCCGCGCCAAGGGTTATGAGGTCAACGAATTCACCGCCGGGCGTGACTCTCGTGATGCGCCCAGCCCCCCGGTCAAGCACCCAGAGGAAACCATCGGGTCCAATCATGACGTCCGTGGGATTGCTGAATTCTCCCGGACCGTCACCGAAACGGCCGAACGACCAGAGCCATGTGCCATCGGGATCGAACACCTTCAGGCGGGTGTCCCCGTAGTCGTATACGAGTAAACGGCCGTTCTGAAAACGCATGAATCCCGGCAGGAGAAGGGTCGTGTCGTCGGGTTCCCCACCGATCAGCCTATCGACAAGCCAATCCGACTCTTCCATGTGACGCACCCGATGAGTAGGCATCGCCGTGGTCGGGGAGGAGGCCCGCTCCTGGCAGCCTACGCAAGTTGCGAGGGCAAGTGCCGCCAGGGCCCGGGACCATGTCATGTCGCCCATACTTTCTAATGCCCCGCGGCCGCCAGCGCCCCTATCACCACATCCGCCAGCTTCGGCAGGTGGTCGCCCATCCGCGAATCGTCCGAGTTGATCTGGATCGCGACGGCAACGCCATGTTCGGCATAGTAGGCAACCAGCGAATTGTATCCGGGGAAGAAGCCGCCGTGACCATAGGTCAGTCCGTGTTCCCCCTCGTCGACGAACACCCCGAGGCCGTATCCCAGATGCGGATTCGCGCTGTCGGTCGCAAAACCGATCTCAAGCAGTTCGGGAAGATCGTCCCCCTCGATGGCCTCGCCCTCGTACAGGAGCTTCGCCCAGCGCACCAGTGCCTGCGGGTTGTTCACGAGGCCGCCGCCCGTCCACTCCTGAAGGGGATGGACCACCATCTGGCCATCGGCCACGATCTCGAGCGGCGTGTCGAAGAGTTGGGCGCTCGCGTGCGCGTAGCCCTGCGACAACCCAGGCAGATCCCGCCGGTCGGCGGGCAGGGTCAGATCGAGTTCGAACGGATCCAGGAAGAACTCGTCCAGCAAATCGTAGTACTCGCGCCCCGTGGCTTCCTCGATCGCCAGACCCGCGAGGGTGTAGTGAACGTCGCTGTAGTGGTATCCCTCGCCGGCAGGGAAGAGCGGCTCAGCGTCCAGCACCGACTCGGCGATGAACTGCTCCGGGGTCATGTAAGCATCGGGGTCACTGAACACCTCGCCCAACCGCGACGCGAAGTCGGGATCCTCGAAGTACGGCTGGATCATGCCGGCGGTGTGATTCAACAGGTTGCGCACCGTCAGGTCCGCGTGATTGGGCACCCGGGCAAACCATTCCTCGTCGCCGAGCCAGGTCGAGACCGGCCTGTCGAGGTCCAGTTCTCCGTTCATCGACAGCTGCAGAGCAACCGCCGCAACGTAGGTCTTCCCGATGCTGCCCGAGCCCATGCGCAGGTCCGGCGTCATCGGGATGTCGTCGTCCACGTCCGATTTGCCGGTGGCGAAGCCGTAGACGCTCCCGTCCGGGAGAATGAACGCCGCCGTTGCGCCCGGGAAGTTCTCGTCGGTGTCCTGCGCCTGCGTCCACGCCCCGTCGAGTTCGGCCTGGAAGCGCTCCACAAGCGCAGCGGTGGCGTCCGGTGACAGCGTGGGCTGGGCCTCGGCCGCCGCATCGCCGATCGAATCCGACCCGGGAGCGCAGGCCATGGTGAGCAGGAGGCCCAAGCCCGCCAGACGAGTATGGCCGAAACCTGCAAGGCGACGAGTACGCCGCGGGGAGATCTTGCTCCAACGTGCATCGAACATCTCTTGTGCTCCTGTTCCGGACCGTCCGCGTGCGGGCGAGGCCACCTCGCCGCCTGCCTTGGTGGAATATATGTTTCGGCATGCTTCTCAACTGCGACATGGGCGAAAGCTACGGGCCCTGGAAGAAGGGCGCCGACGACGCGGTGATGCCGCTGATCGACTGGGCCAACATCGCGTGCGGGGCCCACGCCGGGGATCCCGACACCATGGCCCGCACGCTCGAGCTGGCCGCCGAGCACGGTGTGAAGGCGGGCGCCCACCCGGGCTATCCCGACCGGCGCAATTTCGGGCGCCTGCGGCTGGACTGGCCGATCGACTCGCTCGTTTTGGAGATCCAGGCGCAAATCGGCGCACTGCAGGCCGTTGCCACCGCGCTGGGTACGCCGCTCAACCACGTAAAGCCGCATGGAGCACTGTATCTGGCCATGATGGCGGACGATTCCCTCCTGACACGGCTGGCCGAGGGGGTGGCGGCAGTGGATGACTCGCTCGCCTTCGTGCTGCAGGCGACGCCGGATCGCGACCGGCACGCGGAGTTGCTTGAGCACACGGGACTGCGGCTGGTGTTCGAGGCATTTGCGGATCGAGGCTACGCGGCGGACGGACGGCTGCGGCCCAGGTCGGAAGAGGGGGCCGTTTTGACGGACGCCGACTCGGTCGCTGCTCATGTGGGATGTCTCCTGCGAGGGTTCGTGGACACGTCCGCAGGCCCGCTGGCCGTGGCGGCCGAGACTCTCTGCGTGCACGGCGACAATCCCTCGGCCTTCAAGTCGCTGCGCCGCATCCGGAAGCTGGTGCCGCGCCCGGCATGATCGCCTTTCCCGGACCGGTCAGCGTCCTGGTCACCCTCCCGGTCGCCCCCGACCGGGACGGGATCGCGCGCGTGCTGAGCCTGGAACGGTTCGCGCAAGACAGCCTGCCCGGGGTGCGGGCCACGATCCCGGCCTTCAACCGCCTCCTGGTCGAGGGCTCGCCGACCGACTGGGATCCCGGCGAGGTCGAGAGCGTTCTCGAAGCCGGGGCACGGGCCGCGCTGCGGGCTGCGCCGACCTCGCCGACGCCCGCAGCGACCGCGACGGTATCTCTCCCGGTGTGCTACCACGTCGACCTGGCGCCCGATCTCGAAGAGGTGGCGGAGATGGCCGGACTGCCCGCACCTGATGTCGCACGCCTCCACAGCTCCGCGACCTACCTCGTGCTCGCGACGGGCTTCGCGCCCGGGTTCGCGTATCTGGGCGATGTCGACGCCCGCATCGCCACGCCGCGCCGTCGCTCTCCACGTGCCCGCGTGCCGCAGGGCGCAGTGGGGATCGCCGACCGGCGCACCGGCGTGTACCCGGCCGAGGGACCCGGCGGCTGGCGAATCGTCGGCCGCGTGCCCCCAGCCCTCTTCAAGGACGCCGCCGAGCGCATCGCACGTTTCACGCCCGGCGGTTCGGTCGAATTCCGCCCGGTCAAGCGCAAGGACTACGAGGCGGAGTGCGGCTGACCTCGACCGGCCGGACCGGGGAGCCGCATGGCGTGGTGGACCAGCCCGGGCCGTACTGCACGATCCAGGACCTGGGGCGGCGGAGCGGGCGGCGCGCCGGACTTGCGCCCGGCGGGGCGATGGACCAGCGCGCGTTCCTGTGGGCCAACCGGCTGCTCGGCAACGACCCGGGCGCCGCCGCGCTGGAGGTCACCCTGGGCGGGTTCGCCCTCCGCTTCGCCGTTGAGACGGTCGTGGCGCTTACCGGGGCGGACTGCCCCGCCACGCTCGATGGCGCCCCCACGGACGCCTGGCGGACCATCCGCGCGCGCGCCGGGCAGGTGTTGCGACTCGCCTACAGTGCGACGGGCATGCGCGCCTACCTAGCCTTCCCCGGCGGCCTCCAGACCGACCGCGCGTTCGGCTCGGCCTCCTCCGTCGCCCGCGACGGGCTGCCCGGGCTCCTCGGCCGACCACTCCGGGAGGGCGAATCGCTGCGCTGGGGCACTCCCGACCACGCGTGCCCGAGCCGCCATGTGCCCGCCCATCTCGTACCGCCCGCGAGCGGCGAATCAAGCCTCACCCTGCCCCTGATCGTCGGCTACGAGTGGCCCGAGTTCTCGGAATCGGACCGCCACCGCGTGTTCGCAGCGGAGTGGACGGTGAACCCGGCAAGCGACCGGACCGCAGTCCGGCTGGACGGTCCCGCGCTGACGTCCGGACCACGCACCCTCGACTCCACGCCTCTTGTCGACGGCACGGTCCAGGTCACCGGGGACAGCCGTCCGCTCGTCTTCATGCGCGACCGCCCCACCATCGGCGGCTACCCCAAGCTCGGCGGAACCGACCCGATCGCACTCGACGCCCTCGCGCAGGCCCGGCCCGGAACGCAAGTCCGATTCGTCCCGGCCGATCCGGAAGCGATCCGGCTGGCCATGGCGCGCCGCGAAGACTTCTTCGAGATCCGTCAGACTGAAGGCAGATGACCCGGCCCTCGTGAGGACGTGAGCTAGAACCGTCCCGCCGAAAACGCGTCCAGCCCCACCCCCGGCTTCCCCTCCAGCATCAGCCCGGCGAGTGCCCATCCGCTGCTCGGACCCAGCGTGATCCCCAGCATCTGGTGGCCGGTATTCACGTACACGTTCTCGCGCGACGGCAGCTTCCCCATCACCGGGAGCGAGTCCGGCACGATGGGGCGCATCCCCACCCAGGCGCGGCCTCCCTCCTTCGCCTCCGGGATGTCCACCTCGCGGCTCACGATGCGGCGCAGCGACCGGACCCGCGCCGTGTCCATACGGCGGTTGATCCCCGACAGCTCCATCGTTCCCGAGAAGCGCAGCGTATCCTGGAAGGGGGTGAGCCCGATCTTGGCGCCGCCCAGGTAGAGCGGCTGGCGTAGCTGGTTCCTCGGCTGATCGATGGTGACCGAGTAGCCCTTCCCGGCGGTCAGCGGAATCGGCCACCCCAGCATGCGGGTCAGGGAGCCGGTGTGCGCACCCGCCGCCAGCACCACGGCATCGACCGCCACGTCCTCCTTCGAGGTGACGATGGCCCTGACGCGCCCGCGCTCGCTCCTGAACCCGGTCGCCATCGTCTCCTCGTGCACTTCCACCCCACTCGCGCGCAGCGACGCCCCCAGTCCCGCGGTCAGCGAATCCGGCCGCACATGACGGTCCGCGCCCACGAAGAGTCCGAACCTGAAGCCCGGGCGCAGCATGGGCTCGCGCTCATACACCTCGGACTCGGTCAAATCGGTGCAGTTCGTCGCGCCGGCCGCCGTCACCAGCTTGACCTCCTTCTGCGCCGCGGCCGCCTTGTCGGAATCGCGGAACACCATCAGCACCCCGGACTCGTGGCACTCGAACTCCACACCGTCCGCGGCCAGCTCATCGTAGCGCTCCATCGTGAACCGGTTGAGCGCCGCGATGGCTGCGATGCCGCGCTTCTGGTCGGCGTGGTTGCAGAAGGAACGGAACCGCAGCAGCCACGGGGCCAGCTTCAGCAGCGCCGCAGGCTTGATGTACAGCGGGCTGTCCCGCCGCATCATCCAGCTCAGCGACTTCAGCGTAAGGCCGGGCGCGGGGAGCGGGCTCGAAATGGACGGACAGACCCAGCCCGCATTCCCGAAGGAACAGCGGCTGCCCAGCGTCCACGACTCGATGACGACCGGGTCCGCGCCGAGTTTCCGCAGATACCAGGCCGTCGAGAGCCCGACAATCCCCCCACCCACGACCCCGACCCGCATCAGGACGGCCGGTACCCCGGCCCGCGCACGACCCGCCCCGGCTTCGCTCCCGTGTGCTCTCCGCCGCGCAGCACCTGCACGCCGTTCACGAACACCTCCTCGACGCCGACCGACAGCTGGTGCGGGTCCTCGAAGGTGGCCCGGTCGCCAACACCCGCCGGGTCGAACACCACGACATCCGCATGCATCCCGACCTTGAGCACGCCCCGGTCGTGAATCGACAGCCGCGTCGCGACGGCCGAACTCATCTTGCGGATGGCGTCTTCCAGGGGGATGACGCCCTCGTCCCGCACATACTTGCCGAGAATCCGCGGGTAGGTGCCGTACGACCGCGGGTGGACCATGCCGGTCACGTCGGCGGGATCGAAGCCGGAGGCGTCGGTGCCGATCTTGATCCAGGGCTGCTGCAGCTGCAGCGCGACGTTCTCCTCGGCCATCATGAAGATCACCATCCCCGCGTGGCCCCCGGTCATGAGGGTGATTTCCATGGCCGCCTCCACCCAGTCCACACCCATCTCGGCCGCGACCTCGGAGAGCCGCATGCCCACATAGCCCTCGGCGCCGGTGGATTCGGCGTCGGGGCCAGCCTCGCCGACCGAGGTCACCAGCACCCCTTCCGGTGTGGACAGCGTCCCGAAGTTCTCCCACTCGGGCCCGTCCGCGAGCACCTCGGCGTGGATGCGCTGCCGGACCTCCGGGTCGGCAAGGTTGTCGAGGAGCGCACCGTCTTCCGAAGCCCACGGCGGAAACAGCGCAGAAATGCCGGTCCCGCCCGCGATGTACGGATACATGTTCGCCTGCACGTCGATCCCTGCGGCCCGCGCTGAATCGATTTTCGCGATCGCCAGCGAGGCCTTGTGGTGGTTCCGCACCCCCGCCGCCTTCAGGTGGTAGATCTCGATCGGCACCCCCGCCCGCTCGCCGATCTCGATCGCCTCGTCGATCGCCTCCAGGAACCGGTCCGCCTCGGAGCGCATGTGCGTGATGTAGACGCCGCCGTAGGGCGCCGAGGCCGCAACCACCTCCGCCAGCTCGGCGGTCCCCGCGAAGTTGCCCGGCGGGTAGATCAGCGCGCTGGCCACCCCGAACGCGCCATCCTCCATGGCCCACCGCGTCACGGCCCGCATCGTGTCGAGCTGGGCCTCGCTCGCCGCGCCCGCCGCCTCGCCCATCGCGTACACCCGCACCGTCGTCGCGCCCACGAACGACCCGAAGTTCGGCGACGCACCGTTGCCCGCCATCGCGTTCAGCCAGCGGTCGAAGCCGCGCGGCCCGGAGAAGTCGTGCCTCGCGCCCTGCGCCTCGGGATCGACCAGCCCCGCGCCCGCATCCGTGTTGGCGTTGGCGGGCGCGTTCGTCCACCCCTC
>LXNI01001690.1_pt1 | contig 17876 bp, 14 predicted proteins | sample 809091 | NCBI WGS metagenome assembly LXNI01 (sample SAMN04870527, study PRJNA318959) | sponge metagenome | biome: 01000161; feature: marine sponge reef; material: water | host: Sarcotragus foetidus | place: Greece: Milos, Mediterranean Sea | collected 2013-05-29 | depth 5-7 m | reverse complement strand
GAGCTGCTCAAGGGCGCCGACATCGTGGTGACGAACCCGCCCTTTTCGCTCTTCCGTGAATACGTGGCCCAGTTGATTGAATATGACAAGAAGTTTCTCATCGTCGGTCATCAGAACGCGATTACATATAAAGAGATTTTCCCGCTGATTAAAGACAACAAATTGTGGCTCGGGATTACTCCTCGCGGAAAAGATATGCTGTTTGACGTGCCAACGGACTACGCTAAAGAACTGGTCGCGACCAAGAAAGAGGGCAGCGCATACAGGATCGTAGACGGCGTTGTTTATGGCCGGCTTGGAAGCGCAAGCTGGTATACCAATCTGGACTACCGCCAAAGGCACGAAGAACTGATTTTGTACAAGAAATACACGCCTGAGGAATATCCCAAGTACGACAACTACGATGCGATTGAAGTGTCAAAGGTCGCCGAGATTCCGAAAGATTTTGACGGGGCAATGGGCGTGCCAATTACCTTTTTGAATAAACACAATCCAAAGCAGTTTGAGATTATTTGGACAACAGACAGAGGTGGAGACGGTATGCTCGAAGACATGAAATTACCCCACAATAGATATGACGCTCCAGTTATAAAGGGCAAAGGCAAATATAAGCGGATTTTTATTCGGCGGAGGAGAGGGGTGTGATGGAATTGCCAGAAAATCTCGATCACCGCAACTGGTATCATGAGTCAAAGAACTCTTGGAACAATGCCTACAGGAGTGTCATAGTATCAATAGCTAATTCCGCGCAATCTGAGAACGAACTCGACCCATCGCTAAATCTCCTGCTGCCATTTATAGAAAGTGTTTATTTGCTTAAGCATTATGAAGATACCGGAGAGCTCCTAGACAAAGCCAACTGGATTAACATACATAGAGAGTTCTTTGGGGATGCCCTCCCAAGCGATTACATTCAGAAACTTTCTGGAGACTTTTATAACCGAATTAGGCACAGAGGATATGTGCCGCAAACACTGTTTAATTTTGGTCATCCAGGAGATGCTGAGATTGATGTAGAAGTGCTGAATCGTACAGTATTTACTATGCTCAGGATCAAAAGCCAGGGCGAGCAGGGGAGGGGTTATGTTGTACACGTAAATGTACGGCTATTTATTTACTTCGTTGCCTACCGAATAGATAATTACTATAATGACACGCCTATCCCTGAACAATTTCAAAGTCCAATGACTTCCGTTGGCAAGGTCATAATATCAAAAAACTTACTACCAGAAGGCTCGTGGTAAAGGACAGAAATTGAAAATCCAGCAGCTAGACCTCACCGCGCGCGAGCTGGTCGCCGTCTGCCATGACGATGGAGACGGCCGGGTTCCTTGCTCCATGAGCAACTTGACAAATTGACTGCGTAAATCAATAATCATAGTGGCGATCAGACGAGGAGCATTCAATGGCGAGTGGTGAACAGACGCTAATTGAACGTATGGCCAGAGTCGAATCTGCCATCGAAACAGAGCGTCCGCATCTGGCGGCTAAAGCTGACTTGCAGAAGCTGAAAGGCGATCTGACATTTAGAATGATTGTCATTAGCGCCGCTTTGCTGGGCCTCATCAAGATAATCCCACCCTTTCAAGTCTAATCGCTTTGATGGACACCGTTAAAGACCCGCAATTCGGCGACATCCTCGATTACCAACGCCTGCGCGATGGCATGAGCAGTGTGCTGGACCACGTCTACCCCACCTTCAATCTGATGGGCTCCATGCTGGAAGCCACGCGCCTTTTCCGCAACGATCCCAATTATATGACCGCCTGCGCCGCCAGCGGACTGGCTTATATGATGCTGGTCGCCGCCGAAGAAGAAGAACTGGCCGCCCAGCTCAAAGGCAAAATCTTCACCCTGGGCTGGACGGAAGAGCATACCGGCACCGACCTGCTGAGCATCAAGACGCGCGCCACGCCCGATCCCGCTGACCCGCAGGGCAAGCGCTATCACATCAAAGGCCAGAAGTGGCTCATCAACAACTCCTATCACGCCGATTATCACTCGGTCATCGCCAAGGTCGACCCCGAGGCAAGCGGCCCCCGCTCGCTGTCGATCTTCGCCGTGCCGCACAGCAGCACCAAAAATTGGGAGCGGCTGGATACGCACGTGCTGCGCAGCATGGTGCTGACCAAATTCGACATCGATGGACCGGGCCTGCTGATCGGCCAAGCCGGGCGCGGCCTGGAAATTTTGCAGCGGATGGCGCTGCCGTCCAAGTATCACTGCTCGTATATGGGCGTGAAGATGGTGGACGACTCGCTGCCCGCCGCCATCGAGCATCTATCGAGCAAGAATATATTCGGCAGCAATCCGATTCAGTTCAGCAACGTCTTCCGCCAACTCTACAACCTGGCGCAGCAAGCGGCGCTGATCAACTTCACTTTCTTCCGCGCGCTGGCCTTCAGCGACAGCCCCTTCCTGCAATTCCACGGCATCATGCTCAAGTCCTGGCTGCTGCTGAAATGCAATGAAATCTTGTCGCAGAATCTGCTGGTCACCGGCTCCAAAGGTTTTCTCAAGGAATCCAACATCGGCGGCAACGCCATCGATTCCTTCGTCTTTCCCGTCTTTGACGGCCACTACACCCTCAATACCTTGCTGACCTACAAGCACATGCAGCGCTACCTGGGCGCGACGGCGCAAGGCGATATCGAGCAGCGCATCGGCATCCTCAGCCGCAACGCCTATGTGCCGCTGGAAGGCAAGCAGATCTTCAACAACAGCCGCGAGACGCGCCGTCCGCCCTTCTTCGATTATGCCGATTACATCTCTCGCTGCGCCCTGCCGATAGATCTGGACGCCGGCCTGCTGGTCAAGTCGTGCGCGGCAATTCTGGATGCCATTCAAGCGCGCGACGCCGCCAACGAGCCGGAATACCGCTACAAGGTCGGCATGCTCGCGCACAACCTCGAGGCGCTACTCTCTGCCGTCGAGCTGTGGAAAGTCACCGCCAACGACCACTATATCAACGCCATCATTATGCAGTACAACGAGGTTGGCAAGCTGATCAACCGCATCATCAGCGAAGGCGATCTGCCAGTCGACTTCATCCCGCCGCTGCGACAGCTTCCCCTGCCCCAGCCGGCTGATCCGCGCGAATTCCTGCTGGGCCTGCTGGATGTCAAAGGGCAGATTCGCGGCGAGTGACTCCTTGAGCGTCCCGTCGTGGGCTTGCTCGGCTTTCCCCATGCTGAGTGTAAACGCCCAAATGACGCACTGGCGCAAGCCTCGCGGATACGCCAAAATCACGCTTCCTGTCTATGCAACGAAAGCCCACGCCATGAGCGAACTTCTCAGCCTGCTCACTGACCTGGTCGCCATTGACTCGGTCAATCCCGACCTCGTGCCCGGCGGCGCCGGCGAAGGGCGCATGGCCGATTACATCGCCGCTTGGGGGCGCGCCAACGGCCTGGAGACCCACGTCCAGCAAGCCGGGCCCGGCCGCCCCAACGTCATCTTGATCGCGCGCGGCAGGGGCGGCGGCCGCTCGCTGATGCTGAACGCGCACACCGATACGGTCGGCGTCGAAGGCATGGACTCGCCCTTCACGCCGGCCATCCGCGACGGCCGCGTTTATGGCCGCGGCGCTTATGACATGAAGAGCGGGCTGGCCGCTGGCATGCTTGCGCTCAAGGCGGCGCGCGACATGGAGTTGGCCGGTGGCGTCATGCTCAGCGCGGTGGTCGATGAGGAGTACGGCAGTATCGGCACGGAGGCGCTGCTGGCCGAGTGGCGGCGCTGGCCCGCTGATGCCGTGCTCATCGCCGAGCCAACCGAATTGGCCATCAGCATCGCCCATCGCGGCTTCGTCTGGCTGGAAATCGAGACCTTCGGCGTGGCGGCGCACGGTTCGCGCCCGAATCTGGGCGTCGACGCTATCGTCAAGATGGGCCAGGTGCTGGTCGCCCTGGACGCGCATGACCGCCAAATGCGCGCGGCGCCGACCCACGATCTGCTTGGCAGCGGCTCGCTGCACGCCTCGATCATCAGCGGCGGCGAGGAGGTTTCCATGTATCCGGCCCATTGCAAGCTGCTGGTCGAGCGGCGCACGCTGCCCGGCGAGACAGCCGAGAGCGTCGAAGCCGAGGCAGTTGGCATCCTGGACGAGATTGCGGCCGCCGACCCCGACTTCAAGGCGCAGGCCCGCGCCACCTTCGCCCGCAGCGCCTACAGCATTGAGGCGGCGCACCCGCTCGTGCAGCAGCTCAAGCGCGCAGCCGAATCACGAATCGGCGCGGCTGTCGCGCTGATCGGCAGCAGTTGGTGGATGGACTCGGCGCTGTTCGGCGAGAAGGGCCTGCCGACGGTCGTGCTGGGCCCGGCGGGTACCGGCGCCCATGCCCGCGAGGAGTGGGTCGACCTGGCGTCGGTGGAACAATGCCGGGCGATTTATACCGATCTCATCGCCGCGTTTTGCCGCTAAGCGCCTCAGACATTGAAGCGAAACAAGATCACATCGCCGTCTTGCACGATATAATCGCGGCCCTCGACTTGCAGCAGCCCGGCCGCCTTGATGGCATTGCGATCTTGATGCTGCTCGAAGACCGCGAAGGGGATGACCTCGGCGCGGATGAAACCCCGCTCCATATCGGTGTGCACCACGCCTGCCGCTTGCGGCGCCGTCCAGCCGCGGCGAATGGTCCAGGCGCGCGTTTCCTTCTCGTTGAATGTGAAATAGCTGATCAAACCCAGCAGCCGATAACTTTCGCGGATCAGCAATTCCAGGCTGCTTTCCCGCAAGCCGTAGACGCTGAGATACTCTTCGCGTTCCTCATCGCTCAAGCCGGCCATCTCCTGCTCCAGCCCGGCGCAGACTGCGATCAACTGCGCGCCGTCCGCCCCGGCGATATCGCGGGTGGATTCCAGGTAGGCGTTGCCGGCGTTTAAGCCCTCCTCGCCGATATTGGCCACATAAATGATCGGCTTGGCGGTCAGAAAGCGCATCTCGAAATCGAGCGCGACGAAGTCAGGATTTTCGCGCTCGGCGAAGTTCCGCAGCGGCTCGCCCTGCGCCAGGAAAGCTTCGACTTGCCGCGCCATTTCCAACTGCGGCTGCAAATTGCTGTCGCCTTTGACCTCGCGCTCCAGCTTTTCCAGCCGGCGCTCCAACTGCTGCAGGTCAGCCAGGGCCAACTCGGTATTGATGACGGCGATGTCATCGGCTGGCTGCGGCCGGGCGTTGACATGCACGACATTCTCGTCATCGAAGCAGCGCACTACGTGTGCGATGGCGTCCACATGACGGATGCGTCCCAGGAACTGATTGCCCAGGCCTTCGCCTTTGTGCGCCCCCTTGACCAGTCCGGCGACATCGACGAAATCGACGCGAGTCTGGATCGCCTCAGGCACGCCGACCCAGCCCTGCAAGCGCGCAAGCCGGTCATCGGGCAGCGGCACGACCGCGTGGTTGGCCTCGATGGTGCTGAAGGGATAGTTGGCGGAAACCGCGCTCTGCTCGCGCGTCAAGGCGTTGAACAGTGTGCTCTTGCCGACATTGGGCAAGCCGACGATGCCAATACTCAAACTCATGGGCTACCTCGCTGCGTCGCTCGTTTCTGGCGCTCTCACTCTATTATCCGATTTTACGACATAAGTATCGACCGATCCGCCGGCTTTTGGGAGAGCCGACCTATGCGCGATATCCAGATTACATCAGAAGGAATGAGACGGGTTATGCTGAATCGCTGCGCGCAGCAGTTGGGAGGCTTTCGCCTTATGCGCATCGGTGGCAAAGTTGTCAATACTTCGCCTATGCCGAGCGACCGCGGCGGCGGACGACGGTTTGCGCGTACCATTGATTTACGCCGCTGGTCAATCCGCCGCAATCAACGATACTGTGTGTGGCGGCGCCGATGCCGCGCGCTTATTAAGCGACCTGAATGCCGCCTTTGAGTCTATTCAAATTGAAGCTTGAGTTGGAGCAGACATGCTAAAAGCGAACGACTATCCCATCAGCGTGCAGTACGACTTCGCCAGCGGCAAATTCGACCCGGTGAAGATTCGCGACGACCGCAACCTTAGCGATCTACAGATGATGTTCCACGATAAATCAGTCGTACAAAGCACTCTGGCTGAGGCCGATCCGCTGATTTACGAGATTTGGCACCACCCCTTCGAAACCAGCAAGAGCGACATGGCGCTGGGTGTGACGCGACTGCTGCCCGGCAAGATCGGCGATGAATATCACATGACCAAGGGGCATATCCACGAGCGCGATGACCAGCCGGAAATCTACTTTTGCACGCAGGGCGAGGGCTATCTGCTGCTGCAAACCATCGACGGCGAATTCCGCGCCGAACGCTGGAAAGCCGGCACAATCTCGCATATTCCGCCGATGTGGGCGCACCGCACAGTCAATACCGGCGCCGATATGCTAGTCTTCGTCGCGTCCTATCACCTGAGCGCCGGGCACGATTACGCCCCCATCATCAATAAGGGTTTCCGCAAGCTGCTGCTGGAACGCGAGGGCCAGCCGACCTTTGTGGAAAACCCGCGCTGGACCTAGTCGCGGCGTGGCCGACCCGCCTTAACGCTTCAAGTTGCTTACAGCAAGCTCGAGAGCAATCCGCCATCGACGCGATAGTAGCCGCCGGTCATGAACGAGGCCTCATCACTGGCCAGGAAAAGCACCAGTTTGGCCACTTCTTCCGGCCGGCCAACGCGCCCGACGGGATGCATTTCGCCCCAATCTTCGATCATCCCCGCCGGATTGTCGGGGCCGAAGAGGTCCGCCGCCATATCCAGCATGGGCGTGTGAATGGAACCGGGCGCGATGCAATTGCAGCGGATATTCTCTCGGGCATGGTCGAGCGCGACCGTTGTGGTGAAGCTGGTGACAGCGCCCTTGGAAGCCGCGTAAGCCGCGACCGTCTGCTGGGAAGCCGTCGCCTGCACAGACGAGGTGTTGACGATGGCGCCGCCGCCGCGCTTGCGCATCTCGGGGATACTATATTTGCAGGTGAGGAAGGTCGCGCGCAAGTTGATGTTGATCTGGTAATCCCAGTCTTCGACCGGCTGATCCACCACAGTGCCGTAGCGCACGACGCCGGCGTTATTGTGCAGTACGTCGATGCCGCCGAATGCGGCGACCGTCTCCGCCACCACGCGCTTGACGTAGGCTTCGTCCGCGATGTCGCCCTCGATGAATAAAGCGCGCCCGCCGGCCTGCTCAATCAGTTGCCGCGATTCGTCCCCAGCAGCCGGGTCAATATCAGCGATCGTCACCGCCGCGCCTTCAGCCGCGAAAGCCAGCGCGCAGGCGCGTCCAATGCCCTTGCCCGCTCCAGTTACGATGGCGACTTTGCCTTCAAATCGTTTAGCCATATTCTCCACCTGATCTACTTGCTGATGCCTCAGAATAATTGCCTAGCTTTAACACGGTGTCCGTCATGATCCACTTCCGCGGTCTTCATGTATCTATGCAGCAATTCGCGCGGGCTCCCATTTCGCCGCCGCCCTACCTGGTATGCACTGTGCCATCGGCGTCAATCTTGCGTACGCCACAGTCCGATTCATAGAATACAACTTTCATTTCGATTGCTTTTGACTCGCCCGGCTGCAGCGTCAAATGTGTGCCCGTCTTCTCCATCACCGCCGTCAAGCCTTGCCCGGGTATGGACGACGCCGGCTCTATCGCCATGACGTAGGAACACTTGTAAAAGGGGAATCCCGGCGAGGCCTTGAGCTCCTGCCAGAACCAGGCATAGGGAAATACGCTTTCGTCCCAAGCCAGCCCGATGCCCAGACCCATTTCCCGGTTGGTGATGGCATACCAGCCCGACTCAAAATCTTGGAAATAGGCCAGGATGTCACGCGCTTCGTCCGGACCCGGCACTTTTGACATATCAACATCGTCCGCCAGCGGCCACAGATAGGCCTGGCTGAGCGTCAGCGGATTGGCGAAGCCGGCGTAGCGATCATCGGCGGCGAAGCGGGACGCGCCCACATCAATGACACAGTGCTCGCTCAAGAAGGGCGCGCCGTAAGCCGGGTGATGGCTCCACATACAATCCATCGCTTCGCCGGCGTGGTTGGTGATACTCTCGCGAATATGCAAAATCGGGCTGCCTGACTCAACGCGCAGCCAGCGCTCGATGGTATATGGACTGCGCGACAGCCGCGCCTGCATTTTCACTTCCAGCGCGCTGTCCGCCTGGCTGACGATTTCGTAATCCCAAGCCGTCATCGAGGCTTCGCCGTGGTAGCCCAGTGCCGCCCCCTTGTACATATTCTCATCGCCGCCATTGGGGAAAATCACTTGCCAGCCGCCGGCGTAAGCTTCCAGCCAGGCCGTGGCCGAGTCAAAGGCGGAGTCGAAGCCGCGCGCCTGCTCTTTGATGCCCCAGGGCGATTTCCACAGCACGTCAACGTTCTTGGCTTTGTACTCCAGCGCGTATATGTCAGCGCCTTTGTCCAGCAAGACGACTGTAGCCAGCAGGTCATTCTCGATTTTCAAGGCGGTCAAGCTTTTGCCGAGTACGATTTCTGTCGCTTTACATGTCATGCGCTTCTCTTCTTTGCACCCTCTCTTCTGAAACCGTGGATTTCGGTAGCCGCGGCCCATTGATACTTTGCGTGAGCCCGTCAGCCATTTTCGCTGCCGCCGAGCGGCTTAGCTCTTTCTGAGAATAGATATGCGGTCGTGGAAGCTGTGCATAAAGACCGCCGATGGCATAAATGTTGCGGCCGAATTCGGTCTGCGTCAACAGGGCCGGCGACCTAGCCCAGCTTCATTTGCCCCCGCCTGTATCCAAGGTGTGATTGTGTGGACGGCTTTGCGGCAACCGGAAGAATACAGCGCGCGCAATTGCCGCGAGAATCATACAACTATGACAGGCCTCGCGGGCAATGTCAAAAGTTCGCGCGGCGCGCCGTCAAGCTCGCCTTAACTTGTTGAAGGCGCTTCCTTTGTGGCATATACTAGGCGCAGTCGCTTGACCGCGAAACCGAGCGGGTATTGTGACTTCAGCTGAGTGAACAAGGGCTTTGGAAAAGGATAAAAAATGTTAAGTCCGCAACAGATTGATGATTTTAACGAGAATGGTTATCTGGCCGTCGACGGATTACTTGATTACGACCTGGATATCGCGCCGGTAATCGCCGAGTATCAGCAGTTGCTCGACAAATTGTGCGCGCAGTGGGTGGCCGACGGACGCCTGCCGGAAGCGTATAGTCACCTGCCCTTTGAGCGGCGGCTGGTCGAAGTTTACAAGGCGGGCCTGGATTACGCGCAGGCCATCGACATCGCCCTGCCCAACGCCAAAGTCTACGCGGACACGCCGATTAACCTGGGGCCGGCCGTCTTCGACCTGCTCAGAAGCCCGCGCATGCTCTCAGCGGTCGAGTCGCTGATCGGCGGCGAGATTTATTCCAATCCCATCCAGCACGTGCGCATCAAAGCGCCCAAGCGATATGTTGACGAGCAGGACAAATACAACTCGCTGCTGGACAAAACCCTGTGGCACCAGGATGTCGGCGTGGGTTTGGAAGAGGCGGATGATACGCAGCTGGTGACCGCCTGGGTCGCCGTGACCGAAGCCACAGTCGAAAACGGCTGCTTGCAAGTCGTCCCCAAGAGCCATCGCGAGGGGCTCGCCCTGCATTGCACACCGGGGCAGCTCAGCATACCGGAACAGCTGATCGAATTGGAAGAAGCCATACCGGTACCCTTAAAGCCGGGCGGCGTGCTCTTCTTCCACCCCTTATGCAAACACGCCTCGCTGGAAAACCACAGCGATGATTTCCGCTGGAGCTTTGATCTGCGCTACAATCCCATCGGCCAGCCAACCGGCCGCCCGCACTTTCCCGGCTTCGTCGCGCAGAGCCGCCTAAATCCCGATTCGGTGCTGGACGATTGGCGCGAATGGGCGCAGCTGTGGCTCGACGCCCGCGACCGCCTGGCTGAACTTGACGCAGTCAAGGTCAACCGCTGGGATGACGATGACCCGATGTGCGCCTAAAAGCAGTACGAGCGCTTTCGCGTCAAGAGAGACATCCGCTGCGACGAGCGAAATAACGCACAAAGTCTTGTTGTAGGCGTGTCACCCTAAAATCCACGATTATTACAACGGGCGATTCACAGAATCGCCCCTACAACGTCCCATTTTATGTTGCATAACTTTGTTGGAATTGCCGGGGAAAAGCCTGCTATTCGTAAGCCATCGACCTAATTTGTTGCTCTGAACATGAACTTTGTGTCCTTTGTGCCTTTGTGGTGAAAAACCTCAGTCGAAGCCTGCGTCCTCTGCTCACAGCGCAATCGCTAGCGGGCTGACCTCCCGCGAACTACAATTGGCGCGATACGCAACAGAAGGGTGCTGAAGCCAATGTTTCAAATGGTATGCATGACCTGTGGCCAAACTTGCGGCGATGTCAGCCTGGTGGCCTGCCCGCGCGATGGCGGCGTCCTGGACCTACGCTACGATTCTGAGGCCTTCCCGCTGCAGCCGCACTTGCCCGGCATGTGGCGTTACGCCGCCCGCCTGCCATTGACCGACCCCAAACATATCGTCAGCCTGGGCGAAGGCGACACGCCCATGGTGCAGTCATCGCAATTGGGCGCGGACATCAATTTGCCGCAGCTCTACTTCAAGAACGAAGGACTCAACCCGACCGGCTCCTACAAAGACCGCATCGCCTCGGTCGGCATCACTTACCTGCGGCAGCTGGGGCGGAGCGCCTGGGCCGCCACCTCGTCGGGAAATGCCGGCGCCTCCCTGGCCGCCTATGGCGCGCGCGCTGGGGTCGAAGGTTACCTCTTCACGCTGGAAAGCGCGCCGCGGGCCAAGATCGCCCAGATCATGTCCTACGGCCCGCAAGTGATGTCCGTCAAGCGACTGGGTTATGAACCGGCGGCCGAGATAGCGACCTGGGCTAATATCGCCGCCTTGTGCGACTCCAACGACTGGCTCATGCTAATCACCGCGCGCAGCAACAGTCCGCAGGCAATGGAAGGCGCCAAAACCATCGCTTATGAAATCTGCCAGCAGCTAGACGGCGAGGCGCCCGATGTCGTCTACGTGCCCGTCGGCGGCGGCGGCTTGATAAGCTGCATCTGGAAAGGCTTCAAGGAGTGGCATGACGCCGGGCGCATTTCGCGTCTGCCGCGGATGGTGGCGGTGCAGCCGCTTGGCTGCGACCCGATAACGCAAGCCTGGCAAGCGGGCCGCCCGGTCGAGCCAATCGAAGATTGCAGCGGCGCCGTATCCGGCATCAGCTTGACATCGCCGCCGGATGGCGACCTGGTTCTGCAAGATCTGCGCGAGTCGGACGGCTGGGCGCTGTCGATAGCCGATGAGGACACCTACCAGGCGCAATCGGCGCTGGCCAGCCGCGAAGGACTATTTGTCGAGCCGGCGGCGGCTGTCGTCTGGGCGGCGGCCCGGGCCGATCGGCTAAGCGGGCGTCTAAGCGGCAATGAACAGGTCGTCGCCCTGCTCACCGGCATCGGCTTCAAAGACAGCAAGGCGGTGCAAAGAATGAGCGCCGAGGAGCCGCTTCCGCTGATCGAAGCCGACGACATTCTTGATATCGGACCCTGATGATGTCGCCAGTCGGTCGGGCCGGCGCGCGGCGCATCGCCATCGGCGGTATTCTGCACGAAACCCACAGCTTTATGGAGCGCGCGACAACCCGGGCCGACTTCGCCGATCAGTCGCTGCATTTCGGAGCGGAAATGCTCCGGGTCATGCGCGGCACGCGCAGCGGCATCGGCGGCATGATCGACCGCGCGACCGAAATGGGCTGGCAATTGCTGCCGACCCTGTACGCCGCGGCCATGCCCGGCGGCACGGTCACAGCGGCAGCCTACGCTGAACTCCTGAGCCAGCTATGCAGCCGCTTGGAGCAGTCTTTACCGGTTGATGGCCTGCTCCTGGCGCTGCACGGGGCCATGGTCGCCGAGGGCCAGCTGGACGCCGAGAGCGATATCGTGGCCCGGGCGCGCGCTTGTGGGCGAGGCGACGCCGATCGTCGTCCTGCTGGATATGCACGGCAATATCAGCCCGTGCCTGGTCGAACTCGCGGATGTGCTGCTGGCCTACGACACCAACCCGCATGTTGACGCCTACGCACGGGGCGTGGAAGCCGCCGCGATCATGTCGCGCTTGCTGCGCCGGGAACTCCAGCCGACAGCCGCCTGCGCCCGGCCGGCCCTGCTCTTGCCGGCGCAAAGCGCAGGCACGGCCCTCCCTCCGCTGGCGCCGGTGCATAAACGCGCCGCCAAGATGGAAGCGCTGGACGAGGTCGTCTGTATCGCAGTCTTGGCCGGCTTTGCCTATGCCGATACGCCCTTCACCGGACCCAGCATCATCGTCACCACCGATGGGCAGCCGGAGCTGGCCGCCGCATTTGCAGACGAATTGCGCGCCATCCTGTTTAAGCATCGCGATGACGCCCTGCCTCGCTTTCTCGCGCCGGACGAGGCGGTAAGGCTAGCCGATAGCCGAAAACAGGGCCCGGTCATCCTGGTTGACTCAGCCGACAATATCGGCGGCGGCACATCGGGCGACGGCACAGACGCGCTGGTCGCCATGCTCGCTAACGATGTCGACGAAGGCACAATCGTGCTGGCCGATGCGCAGGCGGTCGATATCTGCTGGCGCGCGGGCATAGCAGCCGAGGTCACGCTTGATGTCGGCGGCAAAGTCGACCGCTGGCACGGGCCGCCGGTGACCGTCACTGGCGCGGTGCGCGCTTTATCGGACGGCGTATTCGAGTGTGAAGTTCCCGATAATCACTTCGCGTCCTTTTACGGCAGTACTGTCCACATGGGCCGGTCCGTCTGGCTGCGCGTCGCCGGCGTCAACATCCTGCTCACCGAGCGCAAGACGCCGCCCCTGGATCTGGCCCAGCTGCGTCACATCGGCATCGTGCCGGAGTCGCAGCGCATGATCGTCGTGAAGTCCGCCGTCGCCTACCGCGCTGCTTACATGCCCATCGCGTCCGAAGCCATCGAGATGGATACCGCTGGCTTGTGCAGCGCGAATCTCGCTCGCTTTCCTTATCGTCATCTGCAACGCCCGGTTTATCCGCTGGACTGACGCGAGGCGGCGCCAAATTGAGCTTGCCCTATCCGGTTGCCCGCGTTATAGCAGCCTCAGTCCATCAATTCTTGTATCACCCGATTGGTGGTCGACAGCCGATCCGACAGCGCGCAGGTAATAAACATGTGCAATGCCGAAGCCGTGCGCGGGTCCGAGGCTTCCATTTGCTGCAGCGCCTCCAGGCTCAAGCGCTGCAAGACGCCGGGCTCGGTAACGACAATTGAAGCTGTGCGAGCTTTCTTGAGGTAAAAACCCACCTCGCCAATCACCGTTCCGGCGGTCATACTGCGCAATCGTAGGACTTCCGGCCCGTCGCCCTGCAGCAAGACATCCACGCGACCGGATTCGATGAAGTACATGGCGTCCGATTCGTCGCCTTGGCGGACAACCACATCCCCCGCCTTGGTCTCGACCCGTTCGAGATATCTTTGCAGGGCGCTCGCATCGCGACTGTCGATCATCGCATGCTGCGAAAGCTGCTCTTCGACCGTGACTTGACGCTGCGTATGCAAGTCTGCGCCCGCCAGCAGCGCGTTCTCACACCATTCCAGCGCATGATCGAGATCGTCGAAAAACTGAGGCCCGCCGGAAATGCGCCCCACAATGCCCCCATCTGCCAAAAGCGGCTGCAAATGCGGCAAGACGCTGGAGAACAGCAACTCGATTCCATACCTGTCAAGCAATTGCTTCAGCTTTCTAAAGTCGTTGATCGTCGACACATCAAAGCCGCTAACAGCTTTGAAATCGAGGACGATATACCTGAATTGAATGTCCGCCTCAGCGGAAACGACGCGCTTGACATGTTCGTAGAATCGATAGGCTGTGCCGAAAAACAGATAGCCCTGCAAGCGAAAGATCAAGATCTTCTCGCCCTCTTGCTGCAGGAACTGATTTTCGGCAAAGGAACGATCGAGATTGCTGCCATGCACATCAGCCGACAACTCGTGTTTGATCACATTCATCCGGCTGTATTCCAGGACGAAGAACAACATCGCCAGCACCAGCCCCAGGCCGATGCCGGTTAGCAGCCCAAACAGCGCGGTAGCGAGCGCTATGACTACCACAATAACGTAGTCCTGTCTTGGCAGCTTGAACCAGCTTTCCAGCAGCCACTCTTTCATGAATTGCAGACCAAAATACATCAGCAATCCGGCCGGCAGAAAGCGCGGGATCAGCGAAAACAGCGCGCTGCCGAACATCAGCGTCAGCCAGAACATCAGCGCCAGAATGATGCCCACCAGCCGACCGTAAACCCCCATCAGTTCAACCAGCGCGGTCGAGGCCGGGCCGTGATAACCCAGGACGCCGCCGCCTGCCATGCTGGAGGCGATGTTTGCCGCGCCGTTGACCGTGCATTCGCGGTTGAAGTCCAGCTCACGGCTGCTGACCAGCTCCTGCGCGCTGGCTCTGAAGAACACGTTGAGCGTGCAAACGATTATCAAGGTCAGGATGCCGCCCGCGCTCGCGCCGATCATGGCAGGATCAATCCGAGCGATAGCAGCCAGATCAAGCGGGGGCCAGACGATCGACTCCGGCACTTTGGGCAGGAACCAGCCGGCTTCCGCCACGGCCTCCACGTCCCCAATGACAAGGTAGGCCCAAGCATAGAACAATACAACAGCCACAATAATCATGGCCGGCATGATCATCACGTTTCTCATGCGCTCCTGCAGCACGAGCACGCAGACCGCAAAAATCAGCGCTGGCAGCCAGCGCGCGAAGACATCGCCCGCCATGAGAATGGGCAAAGTCTCTGCCGCGACCCGATGGTCAACGACAAAGGCGAATCCGGCGTTGAAGATCAGCCCACCCAAACCCGCCAAAAAACCGCCGACAATGGGATAGGGGATGTATCGCACCACGTCCCCGGCGCGCGTGATGCCCAGCAGCATAATGAAGCCCCCGGTAAGGACCGACGACAGCACGATTATCCAGTACACCATCGGAAACAGCGCCTCAGGCGACATATCGGCCGGCGCCGCCGCAACCGCGCTGCTGGCGATAAAGCCTTGGATGACCGCTGTCGGGCTCTGCGGGATGACAATCGTCGCATGGTCGGAACTCGCCAAGGAAGTGACCGCAAGCATGACGATTTGGCTTACCAGGGTGATGCCCAAGCCGGCGGCGAAGTAGTCCGCCATTTTGCCGTGGAAAATCAACTTGGCGTATGACGGCACGGCGCTGGCTATCAGCAGCCAAATAATAGCGCTCGTGAATACGCTCCTCAATAGCGACGAAGGCCGCAGCGCGATTCTGATTGCCTCGCGGAAGCCTAAATCGGGAGAGGCAAAAGGCGAAACGTCTTGCATGGCGCCTCCTCGACTCCTACCGGAGCGGCGATGCAACGGCGATAAAATTATCTTACCACAGGTCCAATTTCAGCCGCCCTGTCGCCCGCGGCGCTAGTGATATAATCTATCCCAATGGACTACCTACACTATCCGAATTGACGATATGACTGAGATTCCAACTTTCGAACGCATTGATCAGGGACTGATTGAGCGCCTGCGCGAAATCGGCACAGCCAACATCGCCGGGACGCTGGCGAAAAAAGGCATCCGCAATCCGCACATGGCAGGCTTGACGCCTTTTAATCCGGGAAAGTCAGTCGCCGGCCAGGCGGTCACGCTGCAATTCATGCCCAAGCGCGAAGACCTGCACTGGGGCGATGAATACGCTGCCTCGCCCGAGCGTGAACTGCATCGCAAAGCCATCATCGCCTGCGAGCCGGGTGATATCGTGGTGGTCGACGCGCGCGGCAGCCTGTCCAGCGGCGTCTTCGGCGAGATGATGCTGACGTCTTTTAAGGCGCGCGGCGGCCAGGGCGTGGTCATCGACGGCTGCATCCGCGACTTTCCCGAAGTGCAGCAGATCGACCTCGGCTTGTGGTTGCGCGGCGTGACGCCCAATTTCCACACGCAGACCGATATCTTCCCGCACGCAGTCAACGCGCCCATCGCCTGCGCCGGCGTCTTCGTAGTACCCGGCGATGTGATCGTGGCCAATGACGATGGCGCGGTCCTTGTGCCCATCGCGCTGGCTGCTGAAATCGCCCAGCTTGCGACCGAGAAAGCCGCCTGGGAAGTCTTCTCGCGCATGAAACTGGAGGAAGGCGAGCCACTGGAGAAATACTATCCCCTGAACGCCGAGGCGCAGGAGGAGTACGAGGCCTGGCTGCGCGAGCAGTCGTAGACTCATGTCCGAAGCGGCGCTGGCGCTGAGCCTGTTCTTTCATATCGGGGCGACTGTCATCTGGATCGGCGGCATCCTGCTGGTGACCTTCCTGGTCGTTCCCGAGTTGAACCGCGCCCTGGCGGACCAGCCCGCCCGGTATCAATTGCTGCGCCGCCTGCGCAAGCGCTTCACGCCCCTGGGCAATCTATCGCTGGCCGCGCTCATCGTCACCGGTCTGCTGCAGATGTCGACCAACCCCAATTACGAAGGCTTGCTCAGCTTCAGCAATCGCTGGAGCCAAGTGCTGCTGCTCAAGCACTTGCTGCTCATCGTCATGGCGGCGGCCGGCCTGTTGCTTCAAATTGCCGTGGCGCCGGCGCTGGAGCGGACCAGCTTGCTGCTGGAGCGGGGCCAGGGCGATGCCGGCGAATGGAGTCGCCTGCGGTTGCGGGAGCGGCGTCTAACCGTCGTGATCGCTGCCTTGGCCGTGCTCATCCTTGCCGCCAGCGCCTGGCTCACCGCCATCTAAAGTCGTTCAACAGCATTACATCGTTAGGCGGCCTATCCGGTCGCCCGTCCCATGCCGGGTGCTATCGCAGGCGTAATCTGTTATAAAGGAAGGTGAGGCCAAGTAGAGATTAGGTCGATTATGCTCAAGACCAAAGCGCCACCCGCAGCTATCGCCGAGCCACGCGACATTAAGAGCTTTACGCTGGAAGACCGCTATACCGCCGAAGACGGCCGGGTCATCATGAGCGGCATTCAAGCGCTGGCGCGACTGCCGCTGGACCAGCACCGGGCGGATAAGGCGCGCGGACTGCATACCGCCGGCTTGATCACGGGCTACCGCGGCTCGCCGATCGGCGTGTTGGACTTCGTGCTGGATGGCATCCCGCATCTGCTGGAGGAGCATCATATCCGCTTCATCCCGGCCGTGAACGAAGACTTGGCCGCTACCGCCATCATGGGCAGCCAAACGGTCAATCTGCTGCCCGACCCGAAGTTCGACGGCGTCTGCGGCATCTGGTACGGCAAAGGGCCCGGCGTCGATCGCAGCGGCGATGCCTTCAAACATGCCAACCTGGCCGGCGTAGGGCAATACGGCGGCGTGCTGGCCCTGGCCGGCGATGACCCCTCCTGCAAGTCCTCGACCATCCCGTCGCACTCCGAAGTCGCGCTCTATGATGCGCTGATGCCCATCCTCTACCCGGGCAGCGCGCAGGAAATCCTCGATATGGGATTGCTCGGTTTCAGCTTGTCGCGCTTCAGCGGGCTTTGGGTCGGCTTCAAAATCGTCACCGATGTCGCCGATGAATACAGCAGCGTCGAGGTCGGCGCAGGGCGGGTCAGCATCAGCGAGCCGGATTTCCAGCTGAACGGGCAGCCCTGGCGCCCAAGGCAGAATACCGCCCTGCTCTCGCCTTACAGCTTGCAGCAGGAGAAAGAAATCCACGACGAGCGGCTTGACGCGGCCCTGGCTTTCGCGCGCGCCAATCACATCAACGAAATTGCCGTGCCGACGGAAGATGCCTGGCTGGGCATTATCGCCGCCGGCAAGACCTGGTACGACTTGCGCGGGGCGCTCAACGACATCGGCCTGGACGACGAAGCGCTGCAACGCGCCGGCATCCGCCTGCTCAAGCTGGGCATGATCTTCCC